>Ga0265320_10000302_pt1 | contig 40313 bp, 46 predicted proteins | sample 4827metaG_FD_202087 | JGI IMG/M metagenome (GOLD analysis project Ga0265320, IMG submission 202087) | Rhizosphere microbial communities from Carex aquatilis grown in University of Washington, Seatle, WA, United States - 4-8-27 metaG | ecosystem: Host-associated > Plants > Roots > Rhizosphere >... | reverse complement strand
GTTCGCCAGATTGTTGGCGATTGTGTTGAGGTTCAGCTCCTGGGCCTCCATGCCCGTGGCTGCGGAATAGAGCGAGAGGTTCATTGATGGGTATTGTAAAGTGACACCGCCACGACTGGGGCCGGCGCGCCCCCATCGCGCGCTCGGCCGTGCAGTCGTGATTGCGGTTGTCTGTTACTATCTGGGGAAGTCATGGGGGCTGGGTCAGCCGAGCGCCGTGAGCGTCTTCTGCATCTGGTCGTCGGTGTTGGTGATCACCCGCTGGTTCGCGTCGTACGCGCGGGAAATAAGGACGAGGTTCACCATCTCGCGCAGGGGCGCCACGTTGGAGCCTTCCAGGTAGCCCTGCAGGATCGTCGGCTTCGGGACCGGCGTGGCCGTGGCGCCGGAACTCGCGACGAATAGGCCTCCCGCAATCGGGACGAGCTGGCTTTTGTCGGCGAAATTCTGGACCGCGATGCGGCCGACGGTCGTCGATCCCTGGACGATGCTGCCATCGGCATTGATCGTTACCTTCCCGCCTTCGGGCTGCAGGACGATCGGGGACCCGCCATCGCTGAGCACAAGGCCGCCGGCCGTGTTCACCAAGGTGTGATCGGGGCGGATGCTGAATTCGCCGCTTCGAGTGTAGGCATGGCTGCCGTCGGGCCGCTGCACCTCGAAGAAGCCGTCGCCCTGAATGGCCACATCGAGGTCGCGCCCGGTGGGCTGGGTCTCCCCGGACGTGAAGCTGATGCCGTTTGTCGCCTTCGGGAAGATCGCCGGCACGGTTGCGTCACCCGAGGAGGAATTGGCATCGAGCTGCCACTGGCCTGCCGTCTGGGTCGAAAACTCCACCGTGCGCTTGCGGTAACCCGTCACCTGTCCCGAGGTGATGTTCTGGGCCACGGCGTCCTGCCACCGCTCAAGTGCGGAAAGGGAGGCTGCGCTCTGGTAGATGCCTATATCCATTTGGTCGGATATACAGCACTAGGGATGCCAAGATCATAACTCGTTTGTATCTAACTAATTACGATACATCCTGAGCCCCCCACCCTTCCGCCTGCCCCTCGGCGGCAGATTCTGCCGCCGGATTTGCCCGCTCAGCTTCCAGCGCGGTAGAGGCACTCGACCTCCATCCGCTCCCCGCAGGCGCAGGTGACCACAAGACGGACGACCTTATCGCCCTCCTTGACGACCTCGATGTTCGGGCCGTGCGCTCCGGACACGGCCACCGTGACCCCGGCGATCGGAAGAGCGGGCTTCGCGGCAGGCTGATGAAGCCCCTCGGCCGGAAGGTTCTTTTTTCCCTGAAGAAACGGTCTCATGGGAGGCATGGTCAAAGGGGCTGCGTCGCACCGGCCGGCGGGGGGACCGACGCTGTGGGCGGGTCCTTGTGCGGCTTCGGCGAAAGAGCGAGGCTGAGGGTGATCCGCTCGTTGGCCTCTGAGACGGGCGCCTCCCCGGCCAGGGGGCGGGAGTCGGCATAGCCGCTCACGCGCTCGATCATGCGCGGTTCAACGGCAAAATAGACGAGGCTGCGACGCGCGGCATTCGCCCGGTCGGCCGAAAGCTCCCAGGCGGAATAGTCGGGCTTCTTGAGGTCGAGGCCCGACCGGGTGTGGCCGTCTATCGTCACGCGAAAGCCGTGCCGGTCTATGAGCCAGGCGAGATTCTGCATGACGAACTTCCCCCAGGGCGTGAAATCGGCGCCGTTGCCGCCGAAGAGGGGCTTGCTGCCGCGGTCGAAAAGCGTGATCCGAAGGCCGTCGCTCGTGATCTCGACGTCGATGGGCTTCTTTTCGAGGTCCTGGTCGATGTGGACGAGCCGGTAGAAATCCGCCGCGACGGCGTTCAGATAGCTGATGTCGATCTGCTTGTCCGCGCTCGCCGGCTTCGGCGTTTCCTGGTCGTCGGTCTTCGTGCTCCGCGTGTCCGACTCCTTGTTGAAGGGCATGATGCCCGAATGGTCTTCCATCGGGCTCTTGAACGGGCTCTGGAAGTAGCGGGACGTCGCTATCAGGATCTGTTTGTCCTGCGCGGATATCCACAGCACCATGAAGAGGGCCATCATGGCTGTGACGAAGTCGGCGTAGGCGACCTTCCATGCTCCTCCGGACATGACGCATTCCCTCCTATTTGGCGGTCCCGAGAGCCTTGGTGGCCGTCTCGAGGTCCTCGGATCCGGGCTGGGCCGAGCTGTCGATCGAGCGGCGCGCGACCTCGACCGCCGTGAAGGGCGCGAGCCCCTTCGCGAACCCGGCCACGGCCTGTTTGATGCACCGCAGGTACTGCGCGTCCGCGGTGTTGTTGAACGCGATGCGGTTCGCCAGCGGGTTGACGAACCCGTAGGCGACGAAGATGCCGAGGAGGGTGCCCGTGAGGGCGGCCGCCACGTGCTCGCCGACCGAGGCGGGGCCCTCGGCGATGGCCGACATCGTGTTGATGATGCCGAGAACGGCGGCCACGATCCCGATGCCCGGAAGCGAATCGCCGACAAGGTGGAGGAGGTGGACGGGATGCTCGCCCTCCTCGATCTTGGCCTCGAGCTCGGCATTGAGCAGGGATTCGAGCTGGTCGGGCTTGATCTTGCCGTCGATCACGGGCTTCAGGCCGTTGCAGAGGAACTCGAGCCGTTCGGGATGGCCGGAGACCGAGTGGTATTTCTGGAACACGGAGCTCTGGGCCGGATCCATCACATGCTCTTCCAGGGCGATGAGCCCGTTGCGCCGGCCGATCATGAACAGCTCGAAGAGGAGCTTGAGCAGGTCGAAGTATTCCGGCTTGCCCGTGGGGTGCCCGGAGATCGCCTCCTTCGCCTTGTGCATGATCTCCTTCAGCATCCGGGCCGGGCTCGCGATGATGAGGACGCCCGCGGCGACTCCCAGGATGACGACGAACTCGGACACCTGCACGAGCACAAGCGGCTTGCCGCCCTCGAGCATGAACCCGCCGAGGGTGGAAACGAGAACGACGAGAGCTCCGATCAGGACGAGCATGCGGGCGGGGCGCAGGCCATCCCGGTCAGCGATTGCGCGCCCGGCCGAGGTAGCCTCGAAGGCCGAGGATGGTTTGTGAGTGGATCTGGCAGATACGCGACTCCGTCAGGCCGAAAACCGCCGCGATTTCAGCCAGGCGCATGTTTTCGAAATAGTACATGGCAAGGATCTTTCTGGGTATATCGGGCAATTCCCCTATTCTTTGAGCGAGAAGTTGCAGAAGCTCCTGCTTTTCGACCTTTTCGCGTCCCGTCTCGTCGTTTTCGTCGGGAAGGAGCTCGTGCAGCGACACCCCGTCCGAATCCTCACCTGCGCTGAGCTGGTCGATGGCGATGAAGGTCACCGGGCGCGATTCCTCGAGCCACTTGGCGTAGTCCTTCGCGCTCAGGCCGAGGTCCTTGCAAATCTCGGCTTCCGTCGCGGCGCGACCGAGGCGCTGCTCCAGGGCATTGATCGCCTCCTTCACCTTGCGCGCGCGGGCGCGGGCGCGCCGCGGGCACCAATCCATCCTGCGCAGTTCGTCGAGGATCGCGCCCCGGATCCGCGTGGCGGCGTAGCCGGCGAACGTGTTGCCCTGCTCGGGATCGTATTTGCGCACGGCCGCGATCAGCCCGGTGATGCCGACGCTGTAGAGATCGTCGGCGTCGATGTGCGACGGAAGGTTTATCTTGATCCGGTCCACGACATTGCGGACCAACGGCAGGTAGCGTTCGATCAATTCCTTTTCGTCGAAGGCGCCCGGAGAGACGCCCTGGTAGGCGCGCCAGGCTGCGCCTTTCGGTGGGGCATCCTTGCCGCTGGCAGTGTCAGTGAGTGTGTTCATGGGAGGAGAAAAAGCGGTGGGCATCAGGATTTCGGTGTTTTGGCGGCGGCTGCGGGGGCGGGCACGCCGTGATGGCGGGCGAGATAGGTTTCGCGGAAGCTTCGGATGAAGATCGACCAGAACCAGCGGAAGAGGAGCGCGCCCGCCAGGCACCCGAGGGCGGAGTCGAGAAGGACGCGGTCCGGATCGCGCCCGACCCAGATGCTGGTGACGCCCGCGGTCGCGAACCCGAGCGCGCCTCCGATTAGGAATACGAATCTCATGGAAGGTCGGAGGCGGCCAGCGCCTCGGTTTCGTCGGCGGAATCGGCGGTGTCGGCCCCGCCTCCTCCCGCAAGGGTCCGGCGCACGAGCGCGCCGCAGACGTCCTCCTCGCAGTCGCCGGTGAGCGACGGGCCCGTGGCGAGAAACAGCGGCTCGAGCGCGCCGTCGAAGAGGTAGTCCCAGAGCCGCCCCCACTGCGGCACCTCGTCGAGATGGGTGAACACGAGGTGCGTGGCCCCGAGCGCGCGGCCTGCGGCGTAGCCGGCGCGCAGCGCGGCATGGTCGTAGGCCGCGTTGAGGACGAGCACGCGCTGCTCGATCTCCTCGCGCGCCAGGAACTCGGCCAGCGCGGCGTTCTCGGCCGGGTCGCGTGTCGAGATGCCGGGGAGATCGAGGTAGACGAAGCCGCCGGCAACGGCCGGCCGGGTCGCGGCGGGATAGCGGACCACCGGGACGCCGAGGGCCTCGCAGAAGATGGGAAGCGGTCCGGGCAGATGCGGCCGGTCGAACTCGGCCGTGACGACATGGCCCAGGCGGGCGCGGCGAAACACCTCGGCGCCCAGCCACTTGCAGAGCGCGGTCGTGCGGCCAACGCCCGGTCCGCCGAGGAAGGCGGCCCGTGTGAGCGGCGCGCGCTCCACCCGGCGCTCGGACTCGCGCTGGAGATGGCGGCCGATTTCGCAAAGGGCGCGGTGCAGCGGGGCGCGGGTCAATTCCTCCCAGAACGGAGCCGACTGCAGCCGTCCGAGCGCCAGCTCGGACAGGCCGGACCGCCGGAGCAGGTCGCGCAGGGAGCGCGGCTCGCCGAGATTCCAGCGCCCCGGGCGCGCAGGCGGGGCTTCGCCGGGCGGTTCATCTCGCGGCGCGGGGGCGGGCATGTCGGGGGCCTGGGGAGGGTCGATCTGCGCGATCACCTCGAGCCGGGGCGCGGCCCAGAGGCTCCTGAGGCCCGCCGCGGGCATCGTCCGCACCGAGAGGACGCGGGCCTCCGGCCCGAGCCTCTCGCGGATGAGGGACGCGGCCTCCTCTGCGGAGGCGACGGTGAACTTGTAGCAGGTGCCTGGGGAGGGAGACATGGGGGATCAGGCGGCCTTAAGCGCCGTCTCGGCGCGGACGAGGTGGGACGGAAGCGGTATGAGCCCGGCGTTCTCGATCTCGGTCGCCGCCGGCAGCTCCTGGAACGCGAGCACCGCGAGACGCGGGAAAGACGGCTCGAGGAACCGGCGCAGGGCCAGCCGCGTCTCGGTGGAGACGACGAGGACGGCGGGCAGGTTCTGCTGGACAAGCTCGGTCGAGCGCCGGGTGATCTCGTCGAGCAGGTACCGCCCGGTGGAGGGATCCAGGGCAAGCCCGACCTCGGTCGGCGACCGGTGAACCTTTCCGGCGAGCAGTTGCTCAAGGCGGGGATCCAGCGTGATCGCCTTGATGACGCCCGCGCGGCACTCGTATTCGGGAACAAAGTACATGCCAAGCCGGCGCCGGACGAGCTCCGCAAGGTCGTCCGGGTTCTTGGAAAGCGAGGCGAAGTCGGCGATTCCCTCCAGGATCAGCGGCAGGTTGACGATCGCCACGCCCTCGCGGAGGAGATTCTGGAGGACGCGCTGGATGATGCCGAGGTTCACGAGGTCGGGGAGCAGCTCGGAGACGAGCGCGGGATGCGTCTGCTTGAGGTAGTCGACGAGCGACTGGACCTCCTGGCGGGCCAGGAGCAGGTGCGCGTTCGACTTCAGGGTCTCCGCGAGGTGCGTGATGAGGACCGAGGAGGGGTCGACGACCGTGTAGCCGTTGAGCTCCGCCGTCTTCTTCTCGGCCTCGTCCACCCAGGTCGCCTCGAGCTTGAAGACGGGCTCCCGGGTGGGCACGCCGCGCAGAGGGACCGACCCGCCGGCCACGTTCATGGCGAGCCAGCGGCCGGCCATGATCTGGCCGCGCGCCACGGATCTGCCGCGGATGAGGAAGCGGTAATCGTTGGACTCGAGCTCGAGGTTGTCCCGGACGGCGATCGCGGGGACGATGATCCCGCGCTCGCGCGCGAGGTTCTTCCGGACGCCGGTGACCCGCGCGAGGAGGTCCCCGCCGGCCTTGGCGTCGGCCAGCGCGAGCAGGCCGTGGCCGATCTCGATCGCGAAGACATCCACATCGGCAAGCTTGCGCACGTCATCCCCGCTGTGGATCGCAGGAGCCGCGGGGGCCGCAGGCGCGGCGCCGGGCTTTCCGCCGGCGGCCTTGCCGGGCCGGGCCCGCGCCGCCTGGGAGGAATCGGCGGCGGCCTCGGGAGCCTTGAGATTGCGGGCGAGGATGGCGGCTCCGCCGGCGAGCAGGAGGAAAGGGACCGCGGGCATCCCCGGCATGATGCCGAAGACGGCCAGCATCGCCGATGCGATGCCGATGGCCCGCGGGTACCGGAAGAGCTGGCCCGTGATCTGGGTGCCCAGATTGATGTTTTCGGGGGCCCGCGTGACGAGCAGGCCGGCGCCGATCGATATGATGAGGGCGGGGATCTGCGAGACCAGCCCCTCGCCGATCGAGAGCAGCGTGAACTTCTGCAGCGACTCCGCGAGCGTGAGGTCCATCTGGAAGACGCCGATCGCAAAGCCGCCGACGACGTTGACCAGGACGATGAGGATGCCGGCGACGGCGTCGCCGCGCACGAACTTCGAGGCGCCGTCCATCGCGCCGTAGAAATCAGCCTCCTTCTGGATCTTCAGCCGGCGCGCGGTGGCCGTGACCTCGTCGATGATCCCGGCGTTCAGCTCGGCGTCGATGGCCATCTGCTTTCCGGGCATCGCGTCCAGCGTGAAGCGCGCGGACACCTCGGCGATGCGGCCGGCGCCCTTCGTGATGACGACGAAATTGATGACGACGAGGATCACGAACACCACGGCGCCGACGACATAGTTGCCGCGGATGACGCTGTGCCCGAACGACTCGATGATGTGGCCGGCGTAGCCGCTGATCAGGATCTGCCTCGTCGAGCTGATGTTGAGCGCGAGCCGGAATAGGGTCAGCGTGAGGAGGATCGTCGGAAACCCGGAGAACTCCGGCGGATCCTTGATGTAGACGATGACGAGAAGGACGAGGAGCGACATCCCGATGCTGAGCGAGATGAGGATGTCCAGGAGGAAGGGCGGCACCGGCAGCACCAGCAGGAGCACGGTGCCGAATAGGGCGAAGGTGAAGACCAGGTCGGCGCGCGCGAGGAGCCGGGTGATCAAGTTGTTGGCGCTGGTCGGCATTCGGGCGGGGCGCGGCTAGGCGGCGGATTCGAGCCGGCGGATGCGGAGCCGGTGGAAGTAATAGCGGTGCGTGCGGTAGACGACGGCCAGGATCTCGGCGACCGCCTGGTAGAGTTCCGGCGGAATGGCCTCCCCCACCCGGCCCGCGGCGTAGAGCAGGCGGGCGACGGGCTTGTTCTCGACGGCGGGCACGCCGTGCTCGAGGGCGATCGCCTTGATGCGCTGGGCGAAGCGGTTCTCGCCCTTTGCAAGGACGACCGGTGCGCGGTCCCGGCCCCGCTCGTACTTGAGAGCCACGGCGTAGTGGGTCGGGTTCGTGACGACGACATCGGCCGTCGCGACGGCGGAAAGCATCTGCTTCTGAAGGAGACGGCGGGCGAGCCGACGCTGGGCTCCCTTGATCTTCGAATCCAATTCGCTGCCCTTGGACTCGTCCTTGACCTCCTGCTTCGTCATCATCAGGTCGCGGCGGGTCTTGAACTTCTCGTAGCTGTAGTGGATCGCGGCTATGATCCCGAGCGAGAACAGCATCCGGCCAAAGAAGGTGATTGCCGCCTGGTTGAGGAATTGGCCGAGGTAGGCGGTCTCGATCGGCGCCGTGAAAAGAGGATCGAGGAGCAGCTTGCGGGCGCCCATGAAGAGCGTGGTTCCGATCGCCACGACCTTGAGGATGTCGATTCCCGCCCGTACGAAGATGCTCTTGGAGAACATCCGCTGGAAGCCCTCGATGGGATTGAGCTTCTCGAAACTCATTTCAAGCACCTTGGGCGTCACCTGGAATCCGCTCTGAAGGCCGCCGGCGAGCATTCCCGCCCCGGCGCAGACGAGGAGCACCGGAAGGAGAATCGGCGCCAGCGTCAGCATGATCTCGGCAAAAAGCACCGTGACCGTTTCAGGCCGGATGACGATCGCCGGAAAGTGCGTGAATATGCCCTCGGCGTATTCGGCCATCTTCTCCACGCTCATCCGCGCGGTGAAGGCGAGCACGCTCAGGGCCGCCGCGAGCGTGAAGAGGACCTGGATCTCGGGCGTGCGGGCGAACTGCCCCCGCTCCATGGCCTCGCTCAGGCGCTTGCCCGTAGCTTGCTCGGTTTTTTGGTCCTGGTCGACGTCAGCCATGCCACCCCGCGTTCAGCAACGCTGATGCCAATGCGATCATCCAATGCATTACCTGTTGTCCTGCAGATAATTAAACTTTACGGGCTGCCCGAGAAACGCTCGGCCTCACGCCGCCGATTTTTTCGCTCAAGTTTCGGGCAAAAATTGCCGCAGCGGACGGAGCGCCTCAGCGCCCGGGCAGCAGCTGCAGGAGCTTGAGCGGAAGGTCGGAGAATTCGACGAAGAGATAGCGCGCGATGAGGGCGCCGGCGCCGCTGCACAGTGCGAGGCCGCCGATGCTGCGGACCGAGGCGCTCAGGATGAACACGCTCATCCGGGGGACGGCGCGGCCCAGCACCGAAAAGGCGAGCGTGATCAGGAAGTTCAGCGCGATGAAGGGCGCCGCCATACGCACCCCGAGCTCGATCACGCGGCTCGCGGAGACGATCACCAGCTCCGCGGCGCCCGGGCCGAAGCGCGCCGCCCCGGGAAGGGCGAGCGAGAAGCTTCGCACGAAGGCGCTGAGAACCATGAGGTGGCCGCTGAAAAGGAAAAACAGGACGATCGCGAAGGCCGAGATGAAGTTGACGAGGGGCTCGGCTCCCAGCTCCGGACCCGGCATTCCCGGGGCCACCGAGAGCCCGATTTCTGAGGATATGATCCGGCCGGCCAGCTCGACGGCGGCAAAGGTCATCTGGCCGACAAAGCCGAGCGCCAGGCCCATGGCAATCTCGCCCGCGCAGGCGAGGATCAGCCCAGCATAGTCGCCCGGCATCGGCACTTCGGGAACCACGCCGGCCAGCAGCGTCGCAAGGCAGGTCGCGAGGCCCATCCGCACCATGATCGGCGCCGTGCGGCCCACAAGCTGGGGAAGCTGCACCACCACGCCGGTCGCCCGGAGAAAGATCATCAGCCAGGTGTAGAGGTAGCCGAGGGTCATGGATCAGATCGTCCGCCCCGGGCGGCCCGGGGCCCGGGATCAGTGGCCGAGCGACGACATCCGGGCGAAGATCGAGATTGTGAATTCACCGAGGACGCGGAGCAGCCAGGGAGCCAGCACGAGGACAAGGCAGGCGAACGCGATCAACTTGGGCGCAAAGGTGAGCGTGGGCTCCTGGATGCTCGTGACGGACTGGAACAGGCTCGTCATCAGCCCGACGATCAGCATTCCGACCAGGAACGGAGCGGCCATGTAGATCGAAAAGAGCAGCGTCGTCTTGAAGACGTCGATTGCTACATCGGGATTCATGGTCGGATCCTCCCGTCAGCCGGCGAAACTCTGGACGAGCGACCGGACGATGAGGTGCCAGCCGTCCACAAGGACGAAAAGCAGGAGCTTGAACGGAAGCGAGACGACGTTCGGGGGCATCATCATCATGCCGAGCGACATGAGCACGGAGGCGACCAGGAAATCGATCACGAGGAATGGAAGAAAAAGGAGAAATCCCATCTGGAACGCGGTCTGGAGCTCGCTGATCACGAAGGCGGGGATGACCACCCGCAGCGGCAGGTCCTTGATCGCGGTCGGGCCGAAGCCGCCGAGCTCGAGAAAATACTCGAGATCCCGCGAGCGCGTCTGCTTCAGCATGAATTCCTTCAGGGGCTCACCGGCCCGCTCGAGCGCGGCCGCCGACGTGATCCGGCCGTCGATGTAGGGCTGCAGGGCCTCCTTGTTCACGCGATCGAACACCGGGCCCATGATGAAAAATGTGAGGAAGAGGGCCAGGCCGAGTATGATCTGGTTCGACGGGGCGCTCGGAACGCCGATCGCGGTGCGCACGAAGCCGAGCACGATCACGATGCGGGTGAAGCTGGTCATCAGGAGGACGATCGACGGGGCGAGCGTCAGCAGCGTCATCACGATCACGATCTGGACGGCGACGCTCATCTGCGCGGGCTTCTCCGCGCCGTCGAGGCTCAGGCTCAGCCGGAGCGGGCCCGTGTCCGGCGCCGCAGCGGCGGGCGGAAGGTGCGCGGGGGTGAATTGCGCCTGGGCGGGCGGGGCCGGCGCCGCCTGCGCGTGTCCGACCGCGGTTACGGCGGCGAGGGCCGCGCAGACGAGGATTGCGCGAAAGACACTCATGACCGCGGCGGAACGGCCCCGTTTTCAAGGGGAGCAAGCAGGTCGATCCGCCCGGGGCAGACCCCGAGGAGGAACTTCCTCCCCGCATAATCGGCGACGACGAGGTATTGGCGGTTGCCCAGCGGGCGGGTCTCGGCGATCACGAGCTTTCGGTCGCCGCGGATGGCCAGGCCGCCATTGTTCTTTTTCGTCCGCCACCAGAGCCAGGCTCCGCCGACGCCGCAGGCCACGATCAGGGCGGCCGAACCGAGGCCGACCGTGGCGCCGGGGGCGGCGGACGGGAAGGCATCGGGCAGCGACGTCGATGCGGGGCGCAGGAGCGGTCCGGGCCCGTTCGAAGGGCCCGGCTGAACGGGAAGCGTCTGGGCGGCGAGCGGCGCCGATCCCAGGCACGCCGCCGCCAGAAGCGCGACGAGAAGCCTCATGGTCAGATCGGGGGCTTGCCGACGAGCTCGGTGATCTTGATCCCGAAATTGTCCTCCACGACGACGACTTCGCCATAGGCGACCAGCTTGTCGTTGACGTAGAGGCCGACGGGATCGCTGGCATGCTGATGCAGCTGCACGACAGAGCCGGCGGTCAGCTCGAGGACGTCTCTCATCGGCAGCAGGCATGAGCCCAGCTGCACGGTGACCTTCACCTTGACGTCGAGGACTATATCAAGAGTTTTTTCTTCCATAGGTAAGCGTGGGTGAGATTTCCGCCTCGGGAGGCGGCAGTTTCCGGGTGATCTGGACGGCGGCGTGCTCGCCGTCGAGCCCGACCGTGCCGATAAATTTTGGCGTGCCGTTCAGAAGCACCTGGGTCTGCTGGAGCAGCGTGGCGGGCATCTCAAGCACGTCGCCGACGCGCAGGCTCGTGATCTCCCGGAGGCTGACCTGGAACGCATCCCATTCTGCGCGAATGGGCACGCGGATGTGGTCGTAGGCGCCGATCCACGTCGTGCGCCTCTCCGTCGTCGAGATCGCGGCATCCTTCTGGCGCCGCATCTGCATCTTCTTGACGAGGGGTTCGATGGTGTAATACGGCACGCCGATCTGGATCTGCTCCGTGCAGTCGCCGAAGCTTGCCTCGAGCGTCAGGGCGAGCATGACGGCGTCCTTCGGGGAGGTCTGCAAAAAGCGGCCGTTGTTCTCGTGCCCGATCAGCTGCGGATGCAGCTCCTGCTCGTTCTTCCACTGCGCGCACCACTCCTCGAGCACGATGATGATGATGTCCTCGAGCAGGGCCACCTCGATCTCGGTGAGATAGCGTTCGGCCTTGACCGAATGGCCGCGTCCGCCGAGCAGGCGGTCCGCAAGGGTCAGGGCGAGGCGCGGGTTGATGTCGAGGATCCCAACCCCGATCAGCGGCTCGGCCTTGAAGAGGCAGATGTGGGTCGGATTCGGAAGCGCCTCGGTGAACTTGGAGTAGGCCACCGTGGTCAGCCCCGCCATCTTGAGGCCGAATTCCATCCTCAGGAAGAGCGCGAGACGGGCGCCAAGGTAGCGGATGAAATCCTCGTGCAGGATGCGCAGCCGGCGGAGCTCGACCTCGGAAAGAAACACCGGGTGCCGGAAATCGTAGCTCTCGATCTTTCCCGAGGCGCTCCCCTCCTCCCCGCGACGGCCATCGGACTTTATGACGAGCTGCCTGCCCGGCGCCGGCTCGCTCGTCTGCGCGAGCAGCTTGTCGATCTCGGATTGATCGAGGAATTCGCTGGCGGGCTTGGCGGGCTCGTCGGGCATCGGTGCCGGTGGTTCTCAGCCTTACTGAACGACAAAATCCGAGAAATAGACCTGGTCGGCCACCTTGCGCCCAAGCGCCTGGTTGTACGCCGCGACCAGCTTTTCCCGCAGCACGTTCTTCGAGCCCGGCTCCTCAAGGTCGGCGAGGGTGAGCGCGGAGAGCACGTTGAGCGTCACGTCCGTCAGGCGCGCCTTGTTCGTGTCGAAGACGCCGTGAAGGCCCGACTCGGAGCCGGTGACGATGAAGGAGGTCTTGAGGTAGCGCGTGCCCATCGTGCCGGCGAGGTTGACGACGACGTTCGTGAACTCATAGGTCGGCGGCGCGGGCTTGCCGCCCTTCGCCTCGGCGCCAGACGCTTCCGCGGGCTGCGCCGCTTCGCCGCCTGCCGTCGCCGCCACAGGAAGGGCGAGCTTCTTCTCCAGGCGGGGCAGCAGCACGAACTGCGCGACGCCAAAGCTGAGGGCCGGGGCGAGCACAACCGCCGCGGCCGCCGCGATCAGCCCGAGCTTTCCGGAGCCGGGGGACGCCGCGGCCGCCGGGGCGGACTTGTCCGCCGCGGGATTCTTGTCGGCGGGCGCCGCCTTGTCGGGAGGCGGGGCCTTTGCGGCCCCGGCCTTCGCCGGCGCCGCGGGAGCGGCTTCTTTTGCTTCGGGTTTGTCGGCCATGACGGTGAAGGCGGAGCAGGGCCCGCTCAGGGTTGCTTGAGATTGACGATGCTCTGCAGGATGGTGTCCGAAACCGTCACAAGCCGTGCGTTGGCCTCGAAGGCCCGCTGCATCGTGATCATGTTCGAGAACTCCTGCGTGAGATCCACGTTCGACTGCTCGAGCGTCCCTGCCTCGATCGATCCCAGACCTCCGCCGCCCGGCGTGTTTGTCGAGGCGGCCAGGGTTGTGCTGAGGGGACCGGCCGCGGACAGGTTGGTGTAGAGGTTGTTGCCCTGGGAGACGAGCTGCGAGGGATCCGTGTAGTTCTGCATCAGGACCTGGTTGGTCGTGACCTGCGTGCCGTCCGAATAGGATTCGACCAGGTTGCCCGACGTGCCGACCGTCACCGACTGGAGCTGGGCTCCGCTCGGCAGGGTTCCCTGCTTGATCGGCCCGAGGGTCCCCGGCGCCGCGCTGGACGTCCCGCCCGTGAGCCCGACGACCTGGTAGCCCTGCTGGTTGACGAGGAATCCGCTGCTGTCGAAATGGAACTGCCCGTCGCGGGTCGCGTATTGCTGGGTGGTCGCGGGATCCTCGACCATGAAGTAGCCGTTTCCGGAAATGCCGAGGTCGGTGTTGACGCCGGTGCTGTTGAGCGCGCCCTGGGTGAAGTTCGCGTTGACGCCGGTAACCTGGACGCCGACGCCGTTGAACGTGTCCGCAAAGCTCGTGTCGGAGCTCTTGTACGCGGTCGTGTTCACGTTCGCGATGTCGTTTCCGATCGTGTCCAGCCCGGTTGTGAAGGCCCGAAGGGCGCTGATGCCCGATGTGAGAGTGCTGAGAAGTGCCATGGCGAGTGAGTGGAATGAATTTTGCTTGGTTCTGGCTAGGGCTTCATCCTTGAAGATTAGTTTCCGCCGCCGGTTCCGGTTGTTCCCGACCCGGAGGCGGCCGGCGAAACCGAGGCGGAGGACGATGAGGAAGCGGAGGAGGATGGACTGGCCGGAGCCGCGGCGGCCGGCTTGGTCGTGACGTTCAGCACGGAGGTCAGCGGGTACTCCTGGTTCGTGCCGCTTACGACGAGCTGCGGCGCGGAGCCCTGCGCGACTCCCGAGGAGTCGATCGCGGTGACGGATCCCGTGGTCGTCTGCACCTGGCCGTTCACGGTTTGCCCCGTTGAAACCGTCACCTGCGCGCCGAGCAGCGCGTTGGCGGTCGCCACGCTCTGATACTGCTCAATTTGGCCCGTCTGCTGGAGGTTCGTGAACTGCGCAAGCTGCGTCATGCTCGCCGTCGGGTCCATGGGCTGGAGCGGGTCCTGGTTGGACATCTCCGTGCTCAGGAGCTTCATGAATTCGGTGATGCTGACGGTGGCCTGCTTTGCGGACGGCAGCGCGGTGGCAGCCGTGGCCGCTCCGGAATTGGACTGGGATGTGGCGGAGGCGACTTGCATGGTAAATGGGTTGGGGTTCAGGCGAAGGCGTGCAGCCGGCTCGCGGCGATCAGGGGAGTCGGTCGGCGGGGTCCGGCCGAGCCGGATGGAATCGGCGGGGGCGAGGCGGGACCGGAACCGGACGCGGAGCCGTCGCTGTCGGAGAAGCCCGACTGGGATGACTGGCGCGAGTCGCCGCTCCCCGATGCCGTCTGCGAGTTGTCTCCGACGGAAAATTCGGGGGCCGCGAGCGAAAGCGGACGGCCGGTATTGGCCGATGCCATCGCCTGCCATTCATTCGCGATCGCCTCGTTCAACTCCGGGGCATTCGTGCGAAACTGGGTCTGGACGACGCCGCCCTGCCACTGGACGCGGACCGACAGGTCGTCCTCGCCGAACTTGAAGCTCAGGTTGACGGAGGACACGACCCCCTGCGCGCGGCTGGCCTGGGCCTCGACGAGCTTTATCACGGCCGCGACGGCCTCGTGCGCGGAAGCGTTGGCCGCCTGAGCGGCATCGGCGCCAGCGGTCGCCGGCAACTGCGTCCCGCCCGAAGCCGCCTGCTGGCCTGCGGAGACCGCTCGTTCGGCGGCGTTGGCGGATGAATCGGGGGACATGGCAGGAATCACCTGAGCACTGCTGATGCCAACCAATGCAGACGATGTCGTATCTAACTTATCATAAACATGTACTGGCTTTTTTTCTGGGCCTGAAGGATCGGCAGCGGCCGGTCCCGGATCGAGCTGGCGCGGAACGGCAAAATTTGCCCTGGACGCCGAATCCTTTCCCTGCGGCCCGCCTGGAATTGCGGAGGGCGAAGCCGATTTCGATCCGGCAGAGGGGGGAGTCTTTCCGATGTCCGGGGATGCAGAAACCTTGCCCTCCGGCAGCGCGGTTGCCGCGAGGGCGGCCTGGCGGACCGCGCCCGCCGGCGCGATGCCGGGAGCGGCGGGATGAGGCGTCGGCAGCGTCTTGGCTGCAGCGGGCAAATCGGCGGTGACCGGAGTCGGGATGGAATTCGCCGGGACGGCCTGTGCAACCCCGGCGGGCTCGGCGGGGTCCGTGGAATCATCCGTGGCGGGCGGGGCGCCGGAATCGGACGCGGGGCTGGCGGAATCCGAGCGCGCGTCGGGTGCCTGGGGCTGGGTCGGATCGGCAGAGGCGCCCGCGTCCACATGCGGCGTCTCGGGAGCGGCCTGGGCCGTCCTCCGGCGCGCGGCATCGGCGGGCGGCGCCTTGGAATGCCGGGGCGGGGATGCCGAAGCCGGTTCTTCGGGAGGCGCGGGCCGCGGCGGCCGCGGGAGGAACTGCTCGAAGTCGCTCTCGCCGCCCGTCCGCGCCTTTGGTGGGGCGGCCCGGCGTGCCTCGGCCATGCCGCCGTCCGGGACCGCGGATGAGAGGGGCTGGCTGAAAGCGGGCATCCGCGGAAGGTGCTAGTTCGAGCTGACCGGGTTCTGGGCCGAGGCGCCCGATCGCATGATGCGGATCTTCTCGGTGAGCTCTGCGGCGCGTTTCGCGAGACCGCCGTCGCCGCCCGACGGATGCGCCATTTCCTCAAAGATGGGGCCGACGACATCGGGCTTCATGAGAGAAAGGATCTTGACCGCGGTGGCGTCGTCCAGCTCCCGGATAATCGCGACCGCGGCGGGCGGCGAAAGATTGGTGTAGGTCTGTGAGAGCGTCCGAAGATTCTTCGATTCGTCCGCGCCGACCGCGATGACCCGCTCGTCCATCTGCCGGCGCATGGACTCGATGTCGGCCCGCAGCTTCTCAAGCTCCTGCTTCTCCGCCTCGACCCGGGCGCTCCGCTGGTCGAGCTGGTCCGCCTGCTTGCGGAGCCTCGCCTTCTCGTCCTTGAGCTCGGAGGTGAGATTGTCGATCGCAGTCGTCCAGAAGTCCCATCCCTGGGCGCGCTTCTGCTGATCCACCTTCGCCTGGGCGCGGAGGGACTGGGATTTCGCGATCAGCTTTCCGGCGGTGATCCAATACCAGGCCGGGCCGGCGGCGAGACCGGCCATGAGCGCGAGGCCGACAAGGACAAGGGGAAGCATCTTCTTCATGACGAGAATCCTCCAGGCGGCACGCGGCGGCTCGCTATCTCGTCGAGCGTAGCCTGCTCGGAGCGCAGTCCGGCCATCCGGTGGACGTTGCGCGCGCGCTCCTCGAGGCGGGACACCATCTTCACCTGGCGGCTGGCCTCGATATAGGCCTCCCGGCGCTGCTCCACCGCGGCGCGCGCGGCGGCAACCTGCCTGCCTGCCTCCGCCTCGGCGGCGCACTCGCGCCTGTAGATCTGGCCGAACGCCGCCTCGTCCCGGACGCTGAACCTCTCGCGGCGGCCGCCGCAGATGGCGAGCGCGAGCTCCTCGATCCTGGCTCGGGCCGCGCCCCGCCGTTCCTCCGCCTGGGCGCAGGCGAGTATCGCTGACGCCAGGGCCTCCCTGGCGGAAAGCTCGCGATGGCTGCGCAGGACGGCGACCGGTCTCAGGGAGAAGTGGAATTTTTTCATGGGGCTACTATTTTCCTGAGTTGGGCGAAGCTGTCGGCGCGGGGCGTCTGCTCGTCGATCCCCTGCCGCATGAACTGCCTCAGGGGCTCGTGCATCGCGATGGCCTGGTCGAGCGCGGCGCTGGCCCCCTTCTGGTAGGCCCCGATCGCCACAAGGTCCTCGTTCTTCCTGTACAAAGCCAGGTGCTCGCGCGCGCGCGCGACCGCGGAAAGCTCGTCGGGCGAGCAGATGTCGCGGGAGAGGCGGCTCACGCTCTCGAGGACGTCCACGGCCGGGTAGTGGTTGAAATTGGCGAGCGAGCGGGAAAGCACGATGTGCCCGTCGAGAATGCCGCGCACCGCGTCGGTGACCGGCTCGTTGAGATCGTCTCCCTCGACCAGGACGGTGTAGAGCCCGGTGATCGTCCCCGTCTCCGCCGCGCCGCTCCGTTCGAGCAGACGCGGCAGCAGGGCGAAGACGGACGGCGTGTAGCCGCGCGTCGCGGGCGGCTCGCCGATCGCCAGGCCGATCTCGCGCTGCGCCATCGCGAAGCGCGTGATCGAGTCCATCATGAGCAGGACGTTCGCGCCCGTCTCCCGGTACGCCTCGGCGATGGCGGTCGCCGTGAAGGCGGCGCGCAGCCGCAGGGGCGCCGGCGTGTCCGAGGTCGCGACGACAACGACGGAGCGGCGAAGGCCCTCCGGGCCGAGATCCTTCTCGACGAACTCGCGAACCTCCCGGCCGCGCTCGCCGATCAGGCCGACCACGACGACGTCGGCGGCCGCGCCACGGGCGATCATGCCGAGCAGCGTGGACTTGCCGACGCCGGAGCCGGCGAAAAGGCCGAGGCGCTGTCCGCGGCCGGCCGGAATGAAAGTGTCTATGACGCGCACGCCGGTCGCGAGCGGCTCCCGGATTCGCTGGCGGCGCAGCGGGTGCGGCGGAGCGCCGCTGCGCACGGCTCCCCGCTCGACCGGCACGAGGCCCTTGCCGTCGAAAGGGCGGCCGAAGGCGTCCAGGACGCGGCCCAGGAGCTCGGGTCCGGGGCGTGGCAAGGGAGGGCGGTCGCAGGCCGCGACCTCGCATCCGACATGAAGTCCGGCCGTGTCCCCGAGGGGCATCAGGAGGACCCGGTGCTCGCGAAAGCCCACAACCTCGGCGCGCACGCTGAAATCCGTCCGGGGCGAGCGGACAAGGCAGAGATCGCCGAGGCCGACGTTCGGCCCCTCGGAATCGATGATGAGGCCCGCCATGCCGGTGACGGCGCCCACACGCTGCACCGGTGCGACGTGGCGCACCTGCATCCGGAGCATGTCCACGAGAGGGGCGACGGAGGTCGTCATCGGTAGGGCCGCGCTCAGGTGCCTACGAGGCTGTGCTCGAGGGCCGCCAGTTTGGTCTGCTGCCGGCCGTCGGTGAGGCCGAAGCGGCTGCGCACGAGGCAGTCGCCGCGGGCAAGCGTGGCGTCGGCGCGCACGCGCAGCCCCGGATACCGCTGCAGCCATTCGGGCTGGAGCTGGCCGAGCCGCTCGGCGTCCGTCGGGCAAAGCGCGAGTTCGAGGCCCTCGCGCTCCGGGAAAAGCTGGTCCAGGGCCTCGCGGCAGAAGCGCTCGACGATCTCCGCGGAGGGCTCGAATCCCGCAAACATGCGCCGGCTGATCTCAAGGGCCAGGCCGGGAAGGGCCTCCCGCAGCTGCGCAAGGAACGCGGGTTCGATCGAGGCGAGGGTCTTGAGAACGCCGTCGCTCAGGTTTCCCATGTCCGCGCGAAACTCGACCATCTGCTGGTCGGCCGCGGCACGCGCGGCGTCCACGCCGCGCCGGTAGGCCTCCTCGACCTTCTTCGCCAGCTCGGCTTCCGTGAAGACCTGTCCGGCCTGCCCAGGCAGCACGATGCCAGCCAGGGGACGGTCGAACGCGATGAGCTTGGCAAAGGCCATGGGAGTGGTTCCGAAAAATGCTAGGTGCCCGCGATCTGCGCCGCCTCGTTTTCGAGCGAGATCTGGCCCTCCTCCTCCAGGCGGCGCACCGAGGCGATGATGGCGTCCTGGGAGGCCTCGACGTCCTTGAGCCGCACGGGCCCAAGCATCTCGATCTCCTCGCGCAGCCCCTCGGCGGCGCGCTTGGATAGGGCGGCGTAGATCTTTTCGCGCAGCAGCTCGCTCGCCGATTTCATGGCCGTGGCGAGGCTGGTCGTGTCGACCTCGCGCATGACGCGCTGCAGGTCGCCCGGCTGCAGGCGGTTCAGGTCCTCGAACCCGAACATCTTCTTCCTGATGGCGGCGCCCAGGGAGGCGTTGCGGTCCTCAAGGCGCGCGAGCAAGGTCTTGCTCATCTCCTTCTCAAGCTGGTTCAGGAGGGTCGCGACCGTGCGCACGCCGCCGCTGAGATGGAGGGCGGGGCGCGTCTTCGTGTTCAGGTGCTTCCCCAGGCTGCGGGCGATCTTGCCGACGAGCTCGAGGGAGGTGGACTCGATCGTGCCGAGCCGCTCGATCACCTCCTCGCGGAGATCCGGGCTCAGGAGCGCGAAGACCTCGGCCGTCCGGGTGCTCTCCAGGTAGGAAAGCATGAGGGCTATGGTTTGGGGCTGCTCACCCTTGATCAGGTTGAAAATCTGCCGGGGCTCCATCTCGTTGATGTCCTTGATCACGTCCACCGGCGTGCCGACCGGCCCAACGTGGCTCAGGATGGCGGCCGCCTTGTAGTCGCCCTTTGCGATCTCGAGCGTGCGCTGCGCATAGGGGAAGCCCCCGCTCACCGCGCCTGCGCTCTGGACGACGAGACCGGCGAACTCCTCGAGCACCTGCTTCTGCATGGACTCCGGGATCATCTGGATCTCGGACATCTCGCGGCACAGCTGCTCCACCTCGCGATCGTCGAACTGCTTCAGCACCTCGGCGGCCGCATCCGAGCCGATCACGATCAGAAAGACCGCGAGCTTCTGGTGCCGGGAAAGCTTCTGGTAGTCGGGGGCGCTCATCACGGGTCAGTTCTTGTTGGTCGCCACCCAGTCGCGAAGGGCGGCCCCGATGTTCGCGGGCCTCTGGCGGATCAGCTCGTTCAGGGCGTCGGGCGTCACCGCGCTCGACGACGGAAGCGCCCGGGCCGCGGCATCCGGAGGGAGGGCCAGCACCTCGACCGGAATGGGCTCCGCCTTCTGGCGGGAAAGCATGCGGAGGAACAGGAGCAGCGCGCCTGCTCCGACGACCACGCCCGACCAGCGGCGCGCGATCTCAAGCCATTCCATCCAGCGGCCCTGGCTCTGCATCGCCTGGACCTCCTGGGCCACCGGTTCGCCGACGAAAGGCATCTCCTCCAGGGTGACGATCGAGTCCATGGACTGGCCCGGCGCGGCCTTCAGGCCGAGCGCGTTGATCACCACCTGCCGCAGGCCGTTCAGTTCTTCGGCCGTGCGCTTTTCAGGAGCCGTGCCCGGGGCGGAGCCCGGGGCGACAGCGCGGGGGGCGATGAACACCGCCGCGGTCAGGCTCTTGATCGAGCCCGGGTTGCGCGTCACGTTCGTGAGCACGCGGTTGATCTCGTAGGTGGTCGTCCGGTTGACGCGGTCCTGCTCGGTGGTGGACGTCGGGCGGGCGCCGGAATCGTTGGGATTCGCGGCGGCCTTCTCCGGAACGTTGGCGCTGACGCCGACACTGCCGCCGCCCGCGCGCGATTCCGTGGAATTCGACTTGTCCTCGGTGCTCGTCTGGCTCCGCACCACCTGCCCCTCCGGATCGAATTTCTCCTCGGTCAGGGTGGTCGCCTCGGTGTCTATCTCGGCCGAGACGCGGACGACCGCGTTTCCGGGGCCGATCACCTGGGCGAGCATGGATTCGACCTTGCGGCTGAGATAATCCTCGACCTGCTGCCGGTAGCGGATCTGCGAGGACGCCGTGCCGAGCGTCGGGTCCTGCTTGAGTTCCTCGGAGACGACGCGGCCGTGGTTGTCGATGACGGCCACCTGATCGGGCACCAGCCCCTGGACCGCGTTCGCCACGAGGTGCCGGATCGCGTTGACCTGGTCGGCTTCAAGGTGGGAGCCGCCCAGGTCCACGAAGACGGACGCGGTCGACTTGACGTTCTGATCGGTGAGAAGCAGGCGGTTCTCGGGCTGCACGATGAGCACGCGCGCGGCCCGGACCCCCTGGAGCTGGCCGATCGTCCGCGCGAGTTCGCCCTGGATGGCCCGGAGATAATTGGTGCGCTGCACGAAGTCGCTGAGACCGAACTGGCCCTTGTCGAAGATCTCGAAGCCCACGCCGTCCCCGCTCGGAAGCCCCTTCGCCGCGAGATCCATCCGCAGCTTGTAGACCTGGTCGGAGGGCACTTCGACCGCGGTTCCGCCGGCGCTCACCTGGTAGGGGATGCTTTGCGTCTGGAGATAACCGATGATCGAGGCCGCGTCCTTGTCGCCCATGCGCGCGTAGAGCAGCTGAAAGTCCGGCCGTCGCGACCAGAGCACGATCGCCGACATGCCGGCCACCACGACCAGGGCGGCGATGACCAGCGAGACCCGCTGGTTGAGGCCGAGTTGCTTCCAGAGGGCGAGCAGCGATTGGGCAAAATTGTTCATCATAAAAATCTCGGGTTCGATCAAACCTGCATGTGCATCAGCTCCTGGTAGGATTCCACGAGCTTGTTGCGCACCTCGACCATGAGGGAAAGCGCCGTCGAGGCTTCCTGCATGGCGATGACGCTCTGGTGGAGCTGCCCGGAGTCGCCGAGGAGAACCCTATTGGTCACGGCGTCAGCGTGGGCCTGCTTGCCGTCCACGGCCGCCACGAGGCCGTCGAGCATGCCGCCGAAGCCGGAAGGCGAGCCGGGAGCGGCCCTGAGCCCGTCCGGAAGGGAGGGAAGGCCCGAGGGCGAGATCGAGGCGGGATTCACCTGCGGCGAGTTCATGACGGAGGCGATGGAGCCGATGGCGGACATGCTACTTTCCGATCTCCAGGGTTTTCATGGCCAGGTCCCGCGCGTTCTTCGCGAACGCCAGGTTGGCCTCGTAGGAGCGCGATGCGGTGAGCAGGTCGACCATCTCGTAGGCCAGGTTGACATTGGGCATCCGGACCGTGCCGTCGGCGCCGGCGTCCGGGTTCTGGGGATCGTAGACCGACTGGCCCGGAGAGGGATCGTTCGCGATCCCCGCAACCTGCACCGTCTGCGACGCCGTGCCGTCGGTGTGCTTGATCAATTCGGTCTCGAATGACACCACCTGGCGCTTGTACGGGCCGCCCTCGGGCGTCCGCGTCGTCTGCGCGTTGGCGATATTCTGCGCGACGATGTCGAGGCGGGTCTTCTGGGCGGCAAGCGCCCCCGCGGTGACGTCGATTCCGGCAAGCAGGTCCATGGCGGGCGGGGGTTGGCGGCGCTCAGCCGGAGTGACCGCTGATCGCGATCTTGAGCTGCTTGATGTTCTGCGAGACGACCTCGCTGAGATAGTTGTAGTCCATCGAATTCTTGTCCATCGCCAGCAGCTCGTGCTCGAGCTCGACGGAGTTGCCGTCAGGGCGGATGGTCCGGGCCAGCGGATCCTCGGCGAGCTTGGGCTGAAGCGTGTCAACGACGTCCTTTTCCCCGGCCTTGAAGCTGGCCTTCAGCTGCGTGGCAAAGTCGGCGGCGACGTCCACGCGCCGGTATCCGGGCGTGTCGACGTTGGCGATGTTCGACGCGATCGCCTGCTGGCGCAGCGCGGCGGCATCGAGCATTTTTTCCGCCAACTTAAAATTGTCGGACTGGAAGATCGGGTCGACCATGTGCCACCTCTGAGGCAGACCGCGTGCCAGACAGCCGGACGCATTTTTAACTCATTTTGCGACAATAGGATAAAACAGCATAACTACGGACGATGGCCGCTGATCGCGCCCGGGGGCACGCGCGCCGGCACCTCGCGGCAAAATTTGCCGCGAGATGCCGGCGACCCCGCTCCGGACCATCCTACACTTTGCCAGGGAACGTGCCGATAGCGCAGGGAACACTTCTTCATGAGGGACAGTGAATTCGACTTCATTCGCACGTTTGTCTACGAACGCAGCCGCATCAGCCTAGGCGCCGACAAGCGCGAGCTGGTGGCCGCGCGCCTGGGCAAGCGCCTTCGCGCGGTCAGGATGGAGTCGGTCGGCGCCTATTGCCGTCTCCTGCAGGCCCCGGGCGGCGAGGAGGAGTTCAACCACCTGATCGACATCATCTCCACGCACCACACGTCCTTTTTCCGGGAAAACGGGCATTTCGAGTTTGTCCGCGAACGGGTCGTTCCCGAGATGCTGACGCGCGCGCGCGCCGAGCGCTGGCCCAGGTTCCATGCGTGGAGCGCCGCCTGTTCCTCGGGCGAGGAGCCGTATTCGCTCGCGATCGTCCTCACCGAGACGCTTCAGGGTAAGGCATGGCCCTGGCACATCGAGGCCACCGACATCTCGCACGGCGTCCTGGAGCAGGCATGCGCGGGAATCTACCGCGAAGACGCATTGGAGCCGGTGCCGGCCGCGTCCCGGCGGCTGCATTTTCAGCGCGGCGTCGGTCCGCAGGCGGGAAATTTTCGCGTCAAGCCCGAGCTCAAGTCCGGGGTCAGCTTCCATGCCCTCCACCTCCTGGGCGGGCCGTCGCCGTTCTCGGGGCCCTTCCAGCTGATACTCTGCCGAAACGTGATGATCTATTTCGATCGGCCGACGCAGGAGGAGCTGGTCAACAAGCTCGCGGCGCAGCTGGTCCCCGGCGGGTACCTGCTCGTGGGGCATGCGGAGAGCCTCACCAACATCCGCCACTCCCTTCAGAGCATCAAACCGGCGGTCTACCGCAGGCCCCTTGCCGCATGAAGCCGCCACGCCGCATCCGTGTCCTGATCGTGGACGACTCGGCCGTCGTCCGCCGGCTCGCCAGCGATGCGCTGGCGGCCGATCCGGAGATCGAGGTGGTCGGCACCGCGGTCGATCCGTACGTCGCGATGGACATGATCTCGAGGCAGGCGCCGGACGTGCTGACCCTGGACCTTGAGATGCCGCGGATGGACGGCCTCACCTTCCTGCGCCTCCTGATGGAGAAACGCCCGCTGCCCGTCGTTGTCATGAGCTCGCTCACGCAGCGCGGATCCGATTACGCGCTCGAGGCGCTGCGGCTCGGGGCCGTGGATGTCCTCGGCAAGACCGGCACCTATTCGATCGGCGAAATCGGGACGCAGCTCGTCGAGAAGGTGAAGATTGCGGCCAACGCGCGGCCCCGCCCCGGCGGCGCTCCCCTTCCCGCTCCGCCGCCCTCGCGGGGCGCCCCGCGCGCCGCAACGGGCGGGGCAGACGCCCGCGCGCTCATCCTGCTCGGCGCATCCACGGGCGGCACGGAGGCCCTGCGCGATGTGCTGACCCTGCTGCCGGCGAGCCTGCCCCCGATCGCGATCGTCCAGCACATTCCCGCCCTCTTCTCCAAGACCTTTGCCAACCGGCTGAACCAGCTCTGCTCGCTCGAAGTCCGCGAGGCGGCCGACGGCGAGCCCCTGCTTCCCGGGACCGCGCTTGTCGCGCCGGGCAACTACCACCTCCTCGTCCATTGGCGCGCGGGCCGGTATGTCGCTCATGTTACGGATGGCCCGGCCGTCTGGCACCAGCGGCCGTCCGTAGACCTCCTTTTCCAATCGGCGGCGGAGGCCGGAGCGGGCCCGCATTGCGTCGCCGGCATAATGACCGGCATGGGGCAGGATGGTGCGGAGGGCCTGCGGCGGCTGCGCCTCGGAGGAGCAATCACCTTCGCGCAGGACGAGGCGACCAGCGTCGTCTTCGGAATGCCCCGGGCAGCCCTGGAGAACGGGGCGACGCAGACCCTCCTTCCCCTTGGGCGCATCGCGTCCTTTCTCATGACACAATCCAGAATGACCGCCGGCCGGGCACCTGCCCTCGCCCCGGCAATCCCCCACCCATGACATCTGTTCCTCCGGGCTTCTCTCCCATGTCCCCAGCCAACGCCTCCCCGCCGGCGATCCTCGTTGTCGACGACGAGCCGATCGTCCTGTCCGCGCTCAAGGAGACCCTCGAGAGGGAGCGCTTCCACGTGGTGGCCTGCCCGAGCCCGCGCAAGGCGCTGGCCATCCTCGCCGACCAGGACTTTTCCGTGATCATCTCCGACCAGAAGATGCCGGAGATGCTCGGCCTGGACTTCCTGATCGAGAGCCGCCGCATCCGGCCCCATTCCTCCCGGATCCTGATCACGGCCGTCCTGTCCCTGCCGACGATCGTGGATGCGATCAACAAGGGGGAGATCTTCCGGTTTGTCGCGAAGCCCTGGCTGCGGGAGGAGCTGATCGCGACCGTGCGAAACGCCTTCCAGCGGCACGAGCTCATCATGCACAACCAGGCCCTGCAGGCGGAGACGTCGCGCCTCAACCAGGAGTTGGTGACGGTCAACCAGGCCCTCGAGGCCAAGGTCCTGGACCTCGAGCACCAGCGCGAGAAGCTCGACGGCGCGAATCGCGAGCTCACGTCCCGCTACGAGCACTCGCTCGAGCTGTGCCGCCGCATCCTTACCGCCTATGACCCGATCCTCGGCGGGCAGGCGAAGGCGCTGGTGGAATACGCCAACCAGCTCACCCAGACCGAGCATTTCACGGAGGCGGAGGGTCATGCGCTCCGCTCGGCGGCCTGGCTCTGCGACCTCGGCCTGATCGGGATTCCCCGGGAATTGCTGCGCTCGTTCCGCCAGAAGCCCGATGAGCTTTCCCCGCGCGAGATCGCGATGCTGCACAACCACCCGATCTACAGCCAGACGCTCGCCTCGCTCGTCGACTCCCGGCCGGATGTGGGCGAGGCGATCCGCCACCATCACGAGCGGTTCGACGGAACCGGATATCCGGACGGGCTCGCCGGAAAGTCCATACCCTGGACGGCGCGTGTCCTGGCCGTGGCGGTCGGCTTCGTCGAATCCGGAAAGCGGAAGCAGGCCGCAAGCGACGCCCTCCTCGCCCAGGCCGGGACAGCGTACGATCCCGAGGCTGTGCGGCTGTTCCTCAAGGTGACCCACATGATCAACCTGCCCCGGCAGGTCCGCGAAATTCTCATGGACGAACTCGAGGCCGGCATGGTGCTCGCGACGGGCATATACAGCCCCCACGGGCTTCTGCTTGTCGGGGAAGGGCAGACGCTCGGTTCCGGAATCATCGCAAAGATCCGCAGCCACAACGAGATCACGCCGATCAACCAGCGGCTGCTGGTCTTTTCCTGAACGAATCCTCACGGAAAACCCGCACCCTCCCCTCACCGCGCCACCCCATGGAAGCCCCCGTCCTCCCATCGCTCTACCCCCAGCATGTCGTCATAGGCGTGGGCGACATGGCCGTCTCGAACAACACCGAGGCCGTCATGAGCACCTACGCGCTCGGGTCGTGCATCGGCCTCGTGGGCTATGATCCTCTCGTCAAGGTCGGGGGGATCCTGCACCTGATGCTTCCGGACTCAAACGTGTCCCCCAGCAAGGCGGCCGCGCAGCCGGCGATGTTCGCCGACACCGGGCTGCCCCAATTCTTCCGCCAGCTCGCCAGCTTCAAGACCCGCGCAACCCGCCTGCAGCTTTTCGTCGCGGGCGGCGCAAACGTCATACTCGGGCACGACCCATTTCGGATCGGCGAGCGCAACATGCGCGCCACGCTCGAATTCCTGGCCCGCAACGGCTATGTCGTGAAGCAGGCCCAGGTCGGCGGTTCGGTGAACCGCACGCTGCACCTCGAGCTCGCCACCGGGTCGGTCCGGATCAAGACCCCGACGGCCGAAGAGACAATCAGTCTCGCCTAGAGCAACGGGCGGCCTGGGGCGTCAGCCCATCGGGCCCATCGCGAGCTTGTCCCCGAGGCGCTCCAGGGCGCGGCTGCGAACCTCGATCATAGCCTCCTCGAGGAAGTCGGTGGAGAAACCCCACTCGCCAAGGAAGCCGCCGTGCAGGGAGAAGAGGAAACCCTCCTCGGTCACACCCGGCCCGAGGGCGACCGCAAGGTACCTCGCGGCATGAAGGTGGGCCAGGAGCGGCAGCGCGGGCGCCGGAGCCTGCAGGGGCTCGAGCTGGTGCTCGACGACCTGCACAAAGATATCCGGGAAGCGCCAGGCCTTGAGCAGGCGCGCGCCCAGCTCCCCATGGTGGTATCCGAGCACGGATTTCTCGGCCTGTTCCCAGGTGCAGGGGGCGACCTCGCAGCACGCGGAGATCGTCGTGTAAAAGGGCGCGCAGATGTAGGCCAGCGCCAGCTTGCCCAGGTCGCAGACCAGTCCGGCGGTGTAGGCCACCGAAGGATCGACGCGTTCCGTCGATTCGGCGAGCACCTCGGCCGCGATTGCGGTGCAGAGCGAGTGCCGGGAATAGTCGCCCGGGGCCCAGCGGAGATTCTCATGGTGGGCGGACTCCCAGCGGCTGACGAGGGCGAGCGCGGCCAGCCGGTAGATCTCGCGCTGGCCGAGCCGCAGAATCGCCTCGTCGAGCGCGCCCACGGGCTCGCGGCCGGCGTAATGGGCCGAGTTAGCAAGGCGCAGGGTCGCGGCCGCAAGCGAGCTGTCCAGGGTGATGATGCCCTCAATCTCGGAGGCCGTGCTCTCCGAATCCTGCAGGCTCGAGATGAGGCGGGGAAGGAGGGCGGGCGCGCAGGGCAGTTTCAGGGCCCGTGCGCAGACATCGTCAAGGCTGGGGGGTTGGGTGGGCATGGCGGCTTTGGGTTAGGCTGCGGAAAGCAGGGACGCCGGATCGAGAATGAGGGCGATGTTGCCGTCGCCGAGAATGGCCCCGCCGGAGACGCCCGTGAGGCCCTGCATGAAGGCGCCCAGGCTCTTGATCACAACCTCCTGCTTGGTGATCATTTCATCGACGAGCAGCGCGCACACCTTGCCGGAGGATTCGACGATGACGACGATGCCATCCCAGGGATCCTGGGCGCGGGACGGTATCCCAAAGCGCCGATGCAGCCGGTGGAGGGGAAGGAGTCGGCCGTGGAGCTCGAGAACCTCGCCGCCCTGGACCTGGACGATGTTCTCGCGGGCCGGCCGCAGGGCCATCTGGACGGAAGTGCTGGGCAGGATGAAGCGGTCGTCGCCGACCCGAACGACCAGCCCGTCGATGATCGCCAGCGTAAGCGGCAGCTTCACCTGGAAGACGGCGCCCTGGCCGATCTCGGAGGACACGTCGATCTTGCCGCGCAGCCGCTCGATGTTCCGCTTGACGACGTCCATGCCGACGCCGCGCCCGGACACGGCGGTGACCTTCTCCGCCGTCGAGAATCCGGGCAGGAAAATGAGCCCGAAGGTTTCCTCGCGGCTAAGGATGGCATCCGGCGCCACCAGCCCCTGGCGGCGGGCCTTGGCCAAAATCCGTTCCGGGTCGATGCCGCGGCCGTCGTCCTTCAGTTCGAGGATGACGTTGCTCCCCTGATAGTAGGCCCGAAGGCTGACCGACCCCGTCTCGGGCTTGCCGACGGCGAGGCGCTCGGCCGGTGTCTCGAGCCCGTGGTCGAGCGCGTTGCGCACCATGTGAACCAGCGGATCGCCGATCTCCTCGACGACCGTGCGGTCGAGCTCGGTGTCCTCGCCGCTCGTCGTGAAGACGACCTTCTTGCCGCAATCCCGGGCGAGATCGCGGGCCAGGCGCTCCATCTTCTGGAAGGCCGGCTTGATCGGAATCATCCGAAGGCCCATCGCGGTATGCTGCAGCTCCTTGGTGATCCGCCCGAGCTGGGCCAGGTCGCGCTGGAAGGGGGATGCCGCCGAGCCGAAGCTCCGGGCGGTTTCGAGCAGCTGGCTTTGGACGATCACGAGCTCGCCGACGACGTCTATCAGCGAATCCAGTTTCTCGGTGGTGACCCGGACGGTCTGGCTCACGGAAGCCTTCGCGGCGGGCGCCTGTTCGGGGGTGGCGGCCTTCGGGCTGTCGGAGGCGGATGCCGCCTCCGGCGCGGACTCCGCTCCCGGGGCCTCCGCCCAGCGGCGCACCGCCTTGATGAGGTGGGCCACGGGAACCACCCGATCCGGCGGCGTCCCCTTCTCCAGGGCAAGGCCGACCTGCTGGGTCAGGGTCTGCAGGGCGTCGCGGCTGCGGAGTATCTCCGTGATGATCGCCGAGTGCAGCCTCAGCCGCCGGTTTCGCGCCAGGTCGAGCAGGGATTCCACCTCGTGGGCCAGCAGGTGCATGGGAACAAGGCCGAGGAAGCCGGCGTTGCCCTTGATCGTGTGAAAGGAGCGGAAGATCGAATTGAGCGCCTCCGGATCGTCCAGCTGGCGCTCCAGGGCGAGCAGCGCCGCCTCGATCTGCTGCAGATGCTCCACCGCCTCCCCATGAAAGGCGGTCAGAAGCTCGCGGTTCGATCCGAGGTCGAATTCCAGGAGGGCATCGCCCTGGCTCCCCGAAGATGGGGCGACCGGCTCCGCCTTCTGCTCGACAGGCCGGGCATCCGCCAGCGCGGGAAGGGCGCGATTCTCGCGGCAGGCTGCGAGGGATGCCGGCATCCACTCGACGAAAGAGCGCAATTGCGCCACCTGCGACGGCCCGAGAGGCTGCGCGGCATCCAGGCATCGCTCAAGTCCCTGCATAACCGCGTCGATAGCCGGCAGGAGAGCCGGCTCGGGGCAGCACAGCTCCCGGAGCTCGCCGAGGAGGCTGTAGGCGGGAATAAGCCCCTCGTCCCGTCCGGGCGCGACCAGCACCGCCTCGACCGCAAGGCGGTTCAGCACACCCTCGATTGCGGGGTAAAGATCCGGGAAAATCGGCATGTCGTCGCGCTTCCTGTGTTAAAACGGCCCCAACCGGCCCCCGCTTAAGCCTTTCCTCTCAAGAATCAGCCTCGTTGCGCCGAAGAACTGGCACACGGCCTCCATGAGCAGCACCCCTCCGGCACCCGCCACCGCATCCGCGGTCGGAAAGTATCTGACCGTCGCGCTCGATCGCGAAATCTACGGCATCGCCGTCCTCAAGGTCCGCGAGATCATCCGCCTCCAGAAAATCACGCCCGTGCCGCAGATGCCCGCGCATGTGCGGGGGGTCATCAACCTCCGGGGCCGCGTGGTGGCGATCGTCGACCTGAGGGCCAAGTTCGGCCTGAAGGCCGAATGCGCCGAGCGCACCTGCATCGTCGTCGTCCAGGTCCGCGCCACGGGCGACCAGGTGATGCCGATGGGCCTGGTCGTGGACAGCGTCGACGAAGTCGTCACCCTGTCGGCGGCCGACATCGAGCCCACGCCGGACTTCGGCACCGCGGTGGACACGAGCTGCTTCGTCGGAATGGCCAAGGTGAAGAGCCGGGTCATGACGCTCCTCGACATCGACAAGGTGATCGGGACCGAGGCGGTGCAGGTGCTGGCCGCGCATTAAGGGGTCAGGTCTGGGAATTTGATGTCTTCTCTTTAAGAGAAGACATCAAATTCCCAGACCTGACCCCTTTAAATTATACGCTGGCGAGCGCCGGCGCAGCCGGCTTCGCGGCAGGCGCACTCTTGTTGAGGTTGGCCTTCGCCTCCTCAAACGTCTCGTAGAAATTCCAGCTCCGGGTGTCCTCGAAGCCCTTGCACTCGGCGATGATGTTGGTGCTTGCGACCAGGGTGAAGTGGAGGGCCAGCTCGCGGCACGCCTGCATCGCCTGCATGAGGAGCTTGATGACTCCCATGTGGAGGGCCTTGACCGCATGGATGTCCAGGATCGCCTTGTTGTAGCCGGCGTCGACGGCATCGGCGAGCTGGGTCTGGAGGTACTGGGCAACCTCGCCCAGGACGGCCGGCGAACAGTTCTCCGGAAGGCGCATGATCAGCATGTCCCCGTCCATGCTGTAATAGCGCTGGGACGTGTCGAGATTCATGGCCTTCGCCATCCGCGTCTCCAGGTCCGCGAGATCGATCGGCTTGGTCGCGACGTAGGAAAAGCCCGTTTGCTGCGCCTTCTGTTGCGCCTCAATCTCCGTCTTCACGACAAGGGCAAACACGGGCACATACTTCGTCTTGAGGTTCGCGCGAACGAGCCGGAAAAGATTGAAGGCCCCCTCCTCGGGGAGCGCCAGGCTGGCGATGATGAGATCCGGCACCTTTCGGGTGCAGAATTCGAGCGCCTCGGCCTGCGTGGCCACCCCGTGGATCTGCCAGGGGGTGTGCTTCAGCCCGTCCTGCATCTGCTGGACGATGACCGGCTTGTCGTCCACGACGAGGATGTCCGCAGGATCGAGGATCGAGCGCAGCTTCGTCGGTCCATCCGACAGGGGCTTCAGGTCGACGATCCGGTTCGCCTTCTCGATGAGCGTGTCCTCCTTGAAGGGCTTCACGACGTAGTCGCGCACGCCGATCTTGGCTATCTTGAGGACGTTCTCCTTGCCGCCCTCGGCGGTGAGCATCATGACCGGGATCGCCTTGAGCAAGGGATCCGACTTCAGCCTGGTCAGCGTCTCGACGCCGTCCATCACGGGCATGGTGATATCGAGCAGGATCAGGTCGGGCATCTCCTTCGCGGCGACCGCGAGGCCCTCGACGCCGTTGCACGCCTCGAAGATATCGCAATCGAAGACCTTGAATGCCTTGCGGACTATGATGCGGACCGTCTTCGAGTCGTCGATGGTGAGGATTTTCTTGCGCATGATCGTGGGGTGCCTGGGGGTCAGTCGGTCGGTTTGAGGATGATATCCGCAACCACGCGGTGGTCGCCGCACGCGAAGCGGTAGCTTCGGCGCTGGGCGGTGCTGGTGGACTCTATCCGAAAATTACGGCCCCGAAGGATCGACGGGATGGTCAGCTTGCAGGGATAACCGGCGTCGCAGAGCGCGTTCTTGAAGCTGCCGACGACCATGTTGGTGAGCTCGCCGATCGCGTCGTTGACGACGTCGTCGCCCGCAGCCTGCAGCTCGAAGTCGGTCATGCCGAGGATCTGCCCGGTGCACTGGCTCGCGAATGTCTCGTCCATGTAAAGGTAGACGAGACCGTTTGCCTCGCCGATGAACCCGACCGTGCCGACGACCTGGGGAACGCCGTTCGCCGCAAGGTGCGTCTCGATCTTCTTTTCGTCGACCGAGGTGTCGAGCGAGACCGGGCGCCCGAGCATGGTCTTGAAGACGTCCGCGACGGCGCGGGCGATGTTTTCGCGAATGACGATTTCGGAGATTTCCTCGGCGGCGGGCATAAGGGCTTCGGCTGCGCGCGTGATACGCGAGACCGTGCCAAGGTATCGGCCCGAACGTGCGCCGAGTTTAGCATAAAGGGGTCAGGCCGCCACTTGTGAATCCGGCAGCCGGATTCACAAGTGGCGGCCTGACCCCTTCCCCCTATCCCGCCTGCTCCGCGTCCAGACCCGAAAAGACCGGGTCGTTCGCCTCGCGGTACTCCTGAAGCTTGTTTCGCAGGGTGCGAATGCTGATTCCGAGGAGGGCCGCAGCCTGGGTCCGATTCCCGGCGGTCTGCTGGAGCGCGCCGCGGATGGCCTGTTTTTCAAGCTCCGCTATCGAGAAGGTCGCGCCGGCCGCCGCGGCCATCGGAAGCACCGCGGAATCCTCGTCAAGCTGCTGGGCGCCGTCGGCGCCCCCGGCGGCGACGGAAAGGCTGCCCGACCAGTCGAGCTCGGTCTGATAGGCGGGCGAGGACGGGAGGCCAAGGGCCACGGCCGACACGGACCGGCCCTGGGGCGAAAGGATGACCGCGCGCTCGATGGTGTTCTGCAGCTCGCGCACGTTTCCCGGCCAGCGGTACTGCATCATCGCCTGCCGCGCAGACTCGCCAAACCCGGTCACCTTGATTCCGTGCTTGCGCACATAGCGCTGGAGGAAGTGCTCGGCCAGTATGAGGATGTCGTCGGCCCGCTCGCGCAGCGGGGGGACCATGACCGGGAAGACGTTGAGCCGGTAGTACAGATCCTGCCGGAACTGGCCCTGCTCGACATTGCGCATCAGGTCGCGGTTCGAGGTCGCGAGGATGCGCACGTCGACCTTGATGGTCCGGTTGCCGCCCACCCTCTCGAATTCGCGCTCCTGCAGGACGCGTAGCAGCTTGGCCTGGAGGTTCGCGGGAATCTCGCTCACCTCGTCGAGGAGCAGCGTGCCGTGGTTGGCCAGCTCGAAGCGGCCCTCGCGGCGTTCGGTCGCACCTGTGAAAGCGCCGCGCTCATGCCCAAAGAATTCGCTTTCGATCAGGTTCTCCGAGATAGCCGCGCAATTGACCTTGATGAAGGGCTGCTGCCGCCGGGGGCTGCGCCGGTAGAGCTCGCGCGCCATCATCTCCTTGCCGGTGCCGCTCTCCCCGCTGATGAAAACCGTCGCGTCGGTCGGGGCCACGCGCTCGATCAGCTGGCGCAGGCGGCCCATCGCGGGGCTGCGGCCGAGAAGGGCCCCCTCGCCGTCGTCGGCCGGATCGCTGAGGTGTCGGTTGACCTGGAGCAGCTGGTGATAGGACTGCGCCTTCCGGAGGATCACATCGATCTGGCTCGGGGAAAACGGCTTCATCACGTAGTCAAACGCGCCGGCGCGCATGCAGGCCACGGCGGATTCGATGGTCCCGTAGCCCGTCATCACGATCACCAGCGGACGCTCCGGCAGCATCGCAAGCTGCTCCAGGAACTTCTCGCCGTCACCGTCCGGCAGGCGGATGTCGAGGAGGATGAGGTCGAACGAGTCCCGGGCGATCAACGCCTCCGCCTCGACGAGCTTCTTGGCCGTGGCCACCGAGCATTTCCTGCGAAGGAAAATCTCGTTTAGCAGGTTACGGACGACCGAATCGTCCTCGATGATCAATACCTTCTCGAACGACATGTCAGAAGCTTGGCTGGGGAGTTGGAAGCAAGCACCGGGCCACCATCTAGTTCAATCCCAAATATGGCCGATTAGAAAAATAAATCCCGCTTTTTTCTAAAGTCGGCCCGGGCCCGGCCGAAAGGGAAGGAAGCGGAAGTGCTCCGCCCAATTCAATTCGACTCCATGTCCGTCCGCCTTACATCCTTTCTCTCCAGCATCGAGCATGCGTGCCAGTGCGACGAGCCGGCCCCGAAAGGCGGAAGCTGGGAAAGCTCGCGCACGATCAACTACCAGCTCGGGCTGGCAAGGCTGACCCTGGCATCGCGCGGCGCATCCAGGCAGGCGCAGCCGATGGGGTCGATCCTGCTCCAGGCCTGCGCGCTCGCCGACGGATCGAATTGCGTGAAGGCCAATCTTTCCTGGGTGGACCACGATGGCGAATCGGCCTCGGTCCACTCGGTCTATGCCAAGCCCGGGACGGACTGGGAGGCCGAGGCGCGCCTGATCGCCTCCAGCTGGCTCGCGGGCCCGCCCGCATCGAAGCTTGCTCCCGTGGCCGACGAGCCCGTCGAGCAGCTCGCTGCGGCGATGTGACGATCGCGAAGGGGTCAGGCCGCCAGGCGTTGATGGATTCACGCCTGGCGGCCTGACCTCTTTTAAACCGCCGCGTTCAGGCGTTTTCTCGCCGGCCTCGCGGACGCCTGCCCATAGGGCGCGATGATTTGCAGCCGCTGCCGCGCCTCGCGGACGCGCTGCCGTTCGGCCACAAGGCTTGTCCGCTGCGAGATGAGGTAGGCTGCGCTCTCGCGGCGCCGTTCCAGCAAAGCCGAGATTCGGGGCCCGATTACCGCCGTGGCGGCGGCCGTCATCTCTCCGCCGATTTCCCGCAGCCGCGCAACAAGCGGCATCGCCCGCACCTGGACGGCGATCGCCTCGCGATAAAAGCCGGCGCGCAAGAGCACCGTCTCCTGGGAAACTAGATCCTCCAGGGCCTGGAGCAGCCGGGATGCCGTTTTCTCCAGCGTCGCCTTCATGGTCCGGCCTTTCAGGCAACAAGGCACCCGGATTCGGTCCGCGACCCGGCGGCGGGATGCGTGCGCAGCATCTCCGCCCAGGCGTCGCGCAGCTCGCCGAGCAGGCGCTGCACCTCCGCCAGCGGCTCGACCTGCTTCTTCAGGTTCGCCTCAAGCAGGCGTCTGTTGTAGTAGTCGTAGAGCCGGTGCATCGTCCCCGCGAATTCCCCGCTCGCGTTGAAGTCGAGGGTCGCCTGGAGCTCCGAGATGATCTTCCGGGCCTTTGAAAGCTGCCGGTTTATGATCTCGTAGCGCCTGAGGTCCTCGGCCGGGCGGTCGAACGCCTCCCGGGCGAGGGCCATGGAGTTGAGCGCTCCTTCGAAGAGAAGGAGGACAAGCTGCCCGGGCGTGGCCGTCAGGACGGAATTGGCGCGGTAGGCCCGCGCGCAATCTTTTGAAACCATGGCGGCGCTTACGATCGATCCTCGGAAGGATCGGGCGAATTCAGGATCATCCCGGCAAGGCCCTGGATGATCGCGGCTGAAGGATAGTCGGGATCGGCGGCTAGGGCGCGCCCTTTCTCGACCATCTCCGGGCGGATTTCGGGCTGCTGCCCGAGAGCCGATTGCAGCTGGCCGGTGTGGCCAAGCGTAACGCTGTCCTGGCCCTGCACCGCAGGGGGAAGCGCCGGCTGTTGAGTAAAGGAGACAAAGGCACCTGGCCCTGCCGTCCTGTCGGATGAAGACGTTGATTGGATCATAGGCTCGGAATCAGATACGGTCGGCCGCTGACTCTTGGCTACAGGGAACGCCGTCGTTGGACAACCTTCCTATCGTCGCGGGGGTTGCCGACTTTAGCCCCGATTGAAGATTTGCCCGATAAATTCGGGCCGCTCCGGTCATCGGGACGGCAGGGTCTCGAAGGTGGCTTCGGCGGCATAGGCGGCGAAGTGCACCGGACTCTGCAAGGCGCCGGGCGTCAGGTCGAACGGCATCCTATCGAGCTCATTCCGGTAGAAAAAGCGGCGGACGGAATTCGCGACCGCCGGGTCGGAAGCGGAAAAAACCTCGTCGAATGTCCAGACCAGCCGGTGGTCCTCGACCGACGCCAGCTTCGCGCGCACACCGAGCAGGAGCGGCCGGTATCCCCGGTAGGCCGTCACGTCCACGAAAAGGACGGCGTCGACCGCGAACTTGCGGCCGAGAGCGCGGAGGAAATCGTGCGGCAGGGCGGCAGCCGAGGAAATGTCGGGCACGCCGAAACTCTTCTGGCATTCCTCGCGGGACAGGGTAACCACCTCAAAGCGCATTTGCGCCTGCAGGGCCGTTGCGAAGGCCGAATCCAGCGCCTCCGTCGCCTCGGACGGGGCGTCGTCCCCGCCGTGGAGCGGGAGGAGAACGACCCGGCGGATTGCCGCCGGCAGATGCGGGTCACCGCTGAAATTATGCGGCTGGAAGAAGGGGCCCTGGTTGACGGGATCCACGAGCTTCGTCGCGGTGGCGCAACCGACGAGCCCGGCGGCCAGGCCGAGAACTGCGAAAATGGGAGAGATGGGCCGCATGCCGGGAACTTAACCGCCTGTGCCGCTCGTGCCGGATCCGCTGCCGCTCGTGCCGGAACTGTTGCTGTTCGTGGCGTTGTTGAAGGAGGTGGCCAAATTGTTGTTCGAACTGGTCGACGAACTCGTACCTGAAGTGCCGGAGGCGTACCCGGTCAAGGTGCTGCTTTGGCTCTGCAGGGACGACAATGCCGTTTCCATCGCCTGAAACTCCGTATCCAGGCGGTTCTGTTCCGCGGTGAGCAGGGTCTGCATCTGCGTGATATGGTTGCCGAGGTCCGTCGACTGGCTTTGCAGATTTTGCTTCTCACCGGTATCCTGATTCGTGATGTCGGTGATTTCCTTGTTCATCACGGCGCCAAAACCGGTCGTTCCCGTCTGAAAAAATGCCTGCACCGCGGATGGATTCTGGGCAAGAACCTGTGTAAGCTTGCCGCTGTCCGCAATCTTGAGCTGCCCGGTCGTGCCATTGAAGTCGATTCCGAGCGCATCCAGGCTCTTGACAGAGCCGCTGAGCCCGCTTCCCGCGTTGAATGCCGTCGTCTCGAGGGTGCTCGCCCAGGCGTCCACGTCGTGATTGCCCGAAAGGAGGGAGGCCGCAACTGTTCCGTTTCCCGACGTCACTTTCGTGTCGGTCTGAATGTCCGTCTGCAGCGTGTTGAAGCTGGTGATGAAGCCCTGGATCGCCGTTTGCAGCGCGGTTGAGTCGGCCTGCACTTCGATCGTCTGGGTATCCTTGCTGTCCACCGTGACCGAAAGGCCCTGGACGCCCAACGCAGCGGCATTGAGGGTGTTGCTCGAGCTGCTCTGAACCGGGCCTCCATTGACCGAAAAAAGCGCGTTCGTTCCGCGAACCAGCGTCGGGGGTGTGCCGCCTGCCAGGCCGAGCGCCGCGAGCAGATTGCCGGTCGTGTCGCTCACGCCGAAGCCCGTGTCGCCCGTCACAGTGTTGGTCAGCACCATGCGGTCGTTCGTGGCGTCGTAGGTGGCAGTGACGCCAGCGCCCGAGTTGTTGATCCGGCCGAGGATCGTGCCCAGGGTGTCGGTATTGACGTTGTAGCTGATTGAAACGCCATTGATCGCAAAGGATCCGTTTCCAGAGCCGTCCACACCGGTTATCGCCGTCTTCAGATCGGAGCTGACGATCGGCTTTCCGAGCTGTACGGCGCCGAGCGCCGTCGCGCTCGTCGTGCTTGCACCGCCGTTGTTCGTAAGTTTCAGCGCGGTAAAGAAGTTGCTGGTGTCGTTGGCCGCCCCGAGGACAACCGGGTTCCCCCCGCTGTCCGTGAGGGTGACCTTGTCGGCCCCAAGGCCGGGGCCGGGGTTATAGGCCCCGGTCACGGCACCCCCGGTGGCCGTCGAAATGGCGGTAAAGACGTCGTGCAGCGACTCGGATGTGGTGAGGGTGATCTGCTTGCCGTCAACCGTTATGGTGCCGGCGGTGATCGGTTGCGCTATCGCCAGATTGGCCAGCGTCAGGCCGGAGACGTCGCTGGTGGAATTCAAGGCGTTGCTGATGCCGCCCGTCCCCTGCAACTGCGCGGCGGACGCAAGCCCGGTTACAGCGATCGTTGTCTTTCCGACCGGCGTGCCATTGGACGCGGTCGTGATCCAGGTGGAACCGCTCGTGCTCGAGCCCGCCACGACCCCGCCATAGGTGCCGGGGTCCTCGAGCGAAAAGACGGCGCTGGAAAGATTCGTGAGATCCGTGCCCAGGCTGCCGAGGGCGCTTACCTGGGTGTTGATCTTCGTCTGCTGGGTCTTGACCTCATTGATGCTGGCGCTGTCCGCCTGGACGATCAGGTTGACGATGTTCTGCCAGTTGATGCCTGAGGACAGGCCTGAGACTTGTATGCCAGCCATGGGGGACGTGGGATACCCGCTCTATCGGCGCAATCCGCTCCCGATTTAGGGGAATCTCGGGCAGCCCAAGCGCCGGAATCGCGCCCTCCATCGACACCTTCGCCCGCGGGTTTAGCGCTAACCGGCCACCCGCGGATTTTTCCGAAAGCCCGTTAAGTTTCGCTTCCACCGCGACGATACCGGACACGCCGCGGGTTTCGCTCACGGCCGGCGCGATCCGGAGCCGACTCCACCGGATCCGGATGCGGCACGGACGCCGCGCTCATCATCAAGGAAGATACCATGTCAGTTGTAATCAATACCAACTACGCGGCTCGCGTTGCTGCCAACAACCTCGCGACCTCGAACCAGATGCTGCAGGAGAGCCTGAATCGGCTTTCCAGCGGCTCGAAGATAGTAAATCCATCCGACGACGCCGGCGGCCTGGCGGTCGCCATGAAGCTCACGGCGACCTCAAATCGCCAGGGCGCCCTCCAGAACAACATCGGCGACGCCACGTCCTACCTCCAGACGCAGGACGGATCGCTCCAGGTGGCCGGCTCGATCCTCGATCGAATCAGCCAGCTCGAGACCCTGTACCAGGATCCGACGAAGAACACGTCCGACCTCGCGAACTACGACGACGAGTTCACGCAGCTCCAGTCGCAGCTCACCGCCCTGACGTCCCAGACGTTCAACGGCGTGTCCCTGTTCGGATCGTCCAGCATCAGCGTGGACGTGACGGACGACCTGAACTCGAACTCGGCGGTCACCGTCACGGGACAGAACCTCACGAGCACCTCGAACGGAATCGGCAACGTCACCGCCTCGAGCGTCTCGAGCCTGACGCAGCTCACGCTGTCGACGATCACAAACGCGATCCAGAGCGTCGCGACGATGCGCGCCAACAACGGCGCAGAGCAGAGCCGGCTGAGCTTCGCCAGCACGCTCCTCACCACGAACCAAACCAACCTCCAGGGCGCCATCAGCCGGATCTCCGACGTGGATGTGGCCCAGGAGACAACCAACCTGGCCAAGTGGAACGTGCTGGTCCAGTCCGGCACGTCCATGCTCACCCAGGCAAACCAAAGCGCCCAAATAGCCCTAAAACTGATCGGCTAAAGCGCGCCAAAGTCCTGACCCCGTCGCGGGGTCGGAACGGTTGCCGACCCCGCGCTCTGTTTCGCGGTTGTCTGAAACCGGGTGTCAGGACTTGGGGCCGCAGGCCAGTCATCCCCCCAATTGGCGCGCGCACAGCGCGCGCGCCAATCACCCTTTTGAGGCCACCGCCTCAAAAGGCGCGGTCCGGCGCCATTTCTCCGGACCCGTGGCGACGACGGAAGGTCGCATAGATCAAGGATAGATACCATGTCAGTCGTGATTAATACAAACTACTCGGCGCGGGTTGCTGCAAACAACCTCGCGACCTCGAACCAGATGCTGCAAAACAGCCTTAACCGGCTGTCCAGCGGTTCGAAAATCGTCAATCCGTCCGACGACGCCGGCGGTCTCGCAGTTTCTATGAAACTGTCGGCCACCGAAAATCGGCAGACGGCGCTCTCCAACAACATCGGTGACGCGACGTCGCTCCTGCAGACGCAGGACGGCGCCCTTCAGGTGGGCGGGGCAATCTTGAATCGCGTGAGCGAGCTCGAGACCCTGTACCAGGATCCGACCAAGAACAGTTCCGACCTCGCGAACTACGACGCGGAGTTCACGCAGCTCCAGTCGCAGCTCACCGCCCTGACGTCCCAGACGTTCAACGGCGTGTCGCTGTTCGGATCCGCCAGCACGACTGTGGATGTGACCGATGACCTGTCATCGTCCACCGCGGTCACGCTCAGCGGTCAGGCCCTGTCGAGCACCGCCAGCGGTGTCGGTTCGATCAACGCAAGTGCCATCAGCAGCCTCTCGCAGCTGAGCATTTCGACGATCACCAGCGCGATCCAAAACGTCGCGACGATGCGCGCCGTCAACGGCGCCGAACAGAGCCGTCTGTCGTTCGCCAGCAGCCTGCTGACGACCAACTCGACCAACCTGGCCTCCGCCATCAGCCGCATCTCCGATGTGGACGTTGCGCAGGAGACCACGAACCTGGCCAAGTGGAACGTGCTGGTCCAGTCCGGCACGTCGATGCTGACCCAGGCAAACCAAAGCGCCCAGATAGCCCTCAAACTGATCGGCTAAACGGTCCCGCGGTTGTTCTGATTCGCCCAATCCCGGCCGCTCCTCGCGGGGCGGCCGGGACCAGCGGATCGAATACCCCAGATCGCGAAGGCCCTGGCTGGATTCGCCCGATCTGCCAGTCAGTCGTATCCCAGCGCTTAGCAAGGCCCCGGCTTCGCCGGGGCCTTCGCATTTTCAGGGAAAGGGGTCAGGCAAAAGGAGGGGGTCAGGCTGTGAAAGTTGACGCCGCAGCGGCGTCA
>Ga0265320_10000300_pt1 | contig 40355 bp, 36 predicted proteins | sample 4827metaG_FD_202087 | JGI IMG/M metagenome (GOLD analysis project Ga0265320, IMG submission 202087) | Rhizosphere microbial communities from Carex aquatilis grown in University of Washington, Seatle, WA, United States - 4-8-27 metaG | ecosystem: Host-associated > Plants > Roots > Rhizosphere >... | reverse complement strand
GGGGTTGGCGCGAAGGTTGCGGCAAACCTCAAAGCCATCCATTTCCGGCATCATGACATCGAGGAGAATGAGGTCGGGACGGCGCTGGGCGATGAGTTTCAGGGCCTGATCGCCACGGGTGGCGGCGGCCACCGACCAGCCCTCCGCGCGCAAGAGGGGTCCGAGGACACGCAGATTCGCCTCCGTGTCGTCCACGAGGAGGATGTAGGGCTTGTTCGATTGCGGCATCGCAGTGGCGGGTGCTTTAGTGCTCGGCCGTCTCCGGGACGATGACGGAATGGGGAACCGGGCCACGGCGCAAAGCGTCGGCCACCTGCGGAAACTCACGCAAGGAGACGGTCATTTCCTCGACTTCAAAGTCGCGGGCTTGTTCGGCCAGGCGCCGGCCATAATGACGCAATATCGCGGGAGTGTCGCCGCCACAAATGCCGGCCAGGCCGCGGGCGAATTGTTCGACATCCTCGAACAAGGGCGCTTGCAGGAGGGTTTTCCAGACGTGCATCCAAGGGCCGGCGGCCTGTTCAGCGCAGTAGTTCCAGGCGGTCACGGCGTCAGGCGTCAGCGGCAGTTCCACGCGCGGAGTCGCGGAGGCGGAGTCATCCGCGCTGGATTCGAGCGGCAGCAGTTGCGGGCTGGGCGTCGTGTCTACCTGGCGAACGTGGGGAATGGTCAGGTGGAAGACACTGCCGACGCCGACTTCACTGGCCGCAAGCAACGTCCCGCCCATTAATTCGGCGAGCCGCCGGCTGATGCTCAAACCCAGGCCGGTGCCGCCATATTTGCGGGTGCTTTGGCCGGCGCGCTGTTCGAAGGGGGTGAAGAGCCGCACAAGCTGCTCGTTGGGAATGCCCACCCCCGTGTCGCGGACTTCAAAATGCAGGCGGCGCAGGTCGGGCGATTCTTCCTCGGCCTCGACCAAGAGGATGACGTGGCCTTGTTCGGTGAATTTCAAGGCGTTGCCAATGAGGTTGAACAAAATCTGGCGCACCCGGACTTCGTCGAGCAGGAAGTGGCCATGCATTGAGCCATGAAATTGCACCGTGAGGCCGAGGTCTTTTTCCTGCGCCTTCTGGTAAAAGAACTGGCGCATCTCCGTGGCCAGGGACTGGACATCGACAGGCCCGGGTTGGAGTTCGAGGCGGCCGGCTTCCACCTTGGACAAATCCAGCAAGTCGTTGATTAATTGCAGCAAAGTCTGGCCACTGGAGAAAATGGCCTGGGCTTGCTTTTTCATGGCGGGGTCGCCGATATGGCGTTGGAGCAATTCCGCAAAGCCGAGAATCGAGTTCATCGGCGTGCGGATTTCGTGGGAGATGTTGGCGAGGAACTCGGATTTGGCGCGGTTGGCCTGCTCGGCAGCGGTGGCGGCGGCGCGAATCTGGGACTCGGCCTGTTTGCGCTCGGTGATGTCCACCGCGACGCCCATGTAGCCCCGGGTGCGCCCATCCACCGGGTGCAGCGCGGTGATGGAGAGAAAGACCGGCACGCGGACGCCATCCTTGCGCACATAGGTCCACTCGCGCTCGTCGGCCTGGCCGCGCCGGGGCAATTCCACGAAGGCTTGAATTCCCTCGATCAGGCGACCCGTTTCGGCGGAAAGATCGCGTGCGCGCGCGGCAATTTCCCCCGGGTCATGAATGAACGCGGGGGTTTGGCCGAGAAATTCCTTTTGCGCGTAGCCCAGGAGTTGTTCGGCCCCGCGATTGACACTGGTGATGATGCCATCGTCGTTGGTGACGATGATGGAAAAGGTGGAGCCATCGAGGACGGCTTTTTGAAACGAGGAAAGTTCCGCGGAAGCGCGCAGGGAGCGGCGGCGTTGCGCGGCCACCGCGCCCAGCACGAGGGCGGTGCCGGCCGCGCACACGAGAAAAACCTGCAAAACCACCAGCATCTGGTCGCGATCCGCGCTAGGTTCGCCAAAGGGGGCGTAGTCCAGCATCAAGCAGCGCAGGGAAGCCAGCACGACAATGACGACCGCCGTGGTCAGCGCCCTCGCCTCCATCCGCAAACCCGCCCAGACCAGCAAAGGAAAGGGCAAAAAAGTCAGCGGAATCTCGGACAGGAAATCCATCACTGTCGCCAACGTGAGGAAAAAATAAATCAAAAGGGTTTCCCGCCAGGACGCCTCGCCTTCGCCGGTAGTGGAGGGTTGCACCCAGCATAAGAGAAACGAGCCAAAGACGGCGGCCCCCATGGCGTAACCGACAAAATTGGTCATCCAATCAAGCGGAAATTGTTCCGTGCCAATCTGGCCCAGGAAAAACAGACTGCCGACGCTCCAGGTCGCCAACATCACCGAGCGCACCGCCGCCCCCCACCAAAGAAAGCCCAACACACTGCGAACGGAGCCAAAATCAATGCGTGGCCCAACAAAGTGTTTAACCAGCCAAACGCCGGAAAGGCTGATCGCCGTGCCCCCCATGGGGAGAAAAATCGCCTCCAGCCAATAATGACTGACGGTATATTGCGACCAAACCCCGGTGAGAAACATGGCCGGCCAGAATCGATAACCCCGCCACATGATGATGGCCAAGGCGACCCCCGTCACGGGCCGCACCGGGGTGATGCTGGCATTGAGGCGCTCATTGGCAAAGGCCAGGCCGATTTTCTGCAAGATGGTGAAAAGCGCAAAATAGAGCGCCAATTCCGCCACGTAACGAACTGGGGACGGCAGCCTGGCCCAGGGGGCTTGGAACGATGAAACCTGCGCCTGCATCGGGTGAACAGTAGCAATAAGTAACGGCTTACTGCACGCCCAAACTTGTCGGGGAGACAAGCATATCCGCTTGTCAAAGGCGGCCTTGAGCGATTAGCCTGATTGGTTAATGCCCGACCCATCCGCGCCATTGTTTCCCTGGCTGCAAGAACGCGCCGCTGGAATCTTGCTGCATCCCACGGCGCTGCCCGGGCCATTTGGCATTGGGAACCTGGGCGCGCCCGCCCGGCGCTTTATCGATTTTCTGGCGGACACACACACGCGCTACTGGCAGATTTGCCCGCTGGGGCCGACGGGGTATGGTGATTCGCCCTACCAATGCTTTTCGGCTTTTGCCGGCAATGCTTACCTGGTGGATCTGACACCGCTCATCGAGCGGCACTTGCTCACGGAGGAGGAAGTCGCCCCGTTGCGGGCGTTGCCGCAAGCGCAGGCGGATTACGGGCGGCTGTATCCGCTGTTCTGGCCGGTGCTGCGCCGGGCCTACGAACGATTCCTCCAAGCCCGCGATGTGCTGGCTGATTATGGCGACTTCGACCAATTTCGCGCCACCCGGCAGAGCTGGCTGCATCCCTATGCGTTGTTTGCCGCGCTCAAGCAGCATTTTGGCGGGCAACCCTGGCAGGCGTGGCCGGCGGAGTGGCGCAGCTACCGCTCGGCGCTGAGCCGCCCGCTTTCGAAGGAAATCGCCGACGCGGCGGGCGCGCAGCAGTTCTACCAATATTTGTTCTATGGCCAGTGGGGGAAACTTCGCGAATACGCCGCGCGCAAGGGCATTGGCATCATCGGCGACATTCCCATCTTTGTGGCGCTCGACAGCGCGGATGTGTGGGCGACGCCGGAGATTTTCCAGCTCGACCACCGCACGGGGCGGCCGCTGCGGGTGGCGGCGGTGCCGCCGGATTATTTTTCGCCGCTGGGCCAGCTCTGGGGCAACCCGCTCTACGACTGGCAGGCGTTGCGCGCCCGGCACTATGACTGGTGGATGGATCGCTTCCGGGGCAATTTTGAATTGTATGACGTGCTGCGGCTGGATCACTTCCGCGGCTTTGAAGCCTATTGGTCCGTGGATGCCGCGGCGGCGGACGCGCGCGAGGGTTTTTGGGAAGAAGGCCCGGGGCTGCCGTTTTTTGAGCAACTGCGCGAAAAGATACCCCACGCGCGCATCATCGCGGAAGACCTGGGCCTGATCACCGAGCCGGTGATTGCCTTGCGGGACGCGACCGGGCTGCCGGGCATGGCGGTGTTGCAATTTGCCTTTGGCAGCGGCTCCGATAATTATTACCTGCCGCACAACGTGAATCCGAATTGCGTGATTTATTCCGGCACGCACGACAACGACACCACGGTCGGCTGGTATCAATCCTCCGGGCACAAGATTCAGGATGAATTCCGGCGGTATTTGCGCTCGAACGGCGAGGCGCCCAATTGGGATTTAATCCACGCCGCGTATAAATCGGTGTGCCGACTGGCCATCTCACCGCTGCAAGACGTGTTGGGGCTGGATTCCCACGCCCGCTTCAACCTGCCGGGTTCCGCCGCGGGCAACTGGCAATGGCGTTTTCAAGACGCGCAACTCAACCACGCCTGGGACACGATTGCGGGATACCTGCGGGAAATGTCGGATAATTCCGGGCGGCAGCCGCCCCGGCCGGAACTGGCTCAACGGGCCAAAAATTTGGCGATTTGAGGAATGACCTCGGCTCCGGCATCCTCGAGCAGATAATGACCGGCTTGGGGATATTCGCACACTGTCGCTTCCGGAAAGCGTTTCCGCCACTCGGCGAGATAGGCGGGGGAAAAACAAAAGTCACGCATTCCCCAGGCAAGCAACATCGGTTGGTCGCGCAATTTTTCCAAATCCGCCTCAAGCGCGCGCAAAGTGGGCAGGCTGGGGTGCGTGGCTTCAAGCGGAATATCTTCGACAAATCTCTGCACGGCGACGCGACTTTTCCAGGAGTGGTAGGGAAAAAGAAAACCGCGCTTAACCGCCTCAGGCAACGGGCGCGACACGGCCATCCACGCGGCCGGGCCGGCAAAGCCGTTCAAGCCGCGCACGAGCAGCGGCCCAAAAATTGGCCAACGGCAGATTCGAATACGCAAAGGACACGGACCGGAAAAGGCGGCGGTGTTCATCACGACCAACTTCCCCACCCTCTTCGAATAGCGTTCGGCCACCGCGAGTCCAATCGGGCCGCCCCAATCATGCACGATAAAATGCAGCTTGGGCTGCGCAACCGTGGCAACCAGTTGGGCCAGGTTTTCGATATGGTCGCGGAGTAGATAAGAAAAATTTTGCGGCTTATCGGACAAACCGCACCCCAAATGGTCGAGAGCGATCACGCGAAATTTCGACGCGAGCGTCCTGACGACATCACGATACATGAATGACCAGGTCGGGTTGCCATGAACGCAGATTACCGCCGTGTCGGCGTCGCGCGGGCCTTCATCCACGTAGTGAATCCGCCCCGCGGGCGACTCCAGCCAGCGGGGGGCGAAGGGGTAAAGCGCGCGCACGTCGGGCGGCAAATCGGCGGCGGTGGACATCGCGGGAAAAAGTTACGCCTGAAGCGCCATCATCTGGCAACTGAGGCCGCTGCCAATGCCGAGCAGGGCGATTTTCGAGCCGGCAGGCAGGCGACCTTCCTCGGCGGCGCGCGCAAGGGTGATGGGCAGCGACACCGAGCCGACGTTGCCGAGCCAGGCAAAGGTGGAAAAATCCTTGGCGTCATCGAGGCCGAGCCGGTCGAACAGACGTCGTTGATGCTGTTTGCCAACTTGATGGCAGATGACGATGTCGGGCGTCGTTTCATCCCAGCCGGTTTCGGCCTTGAAGCGAGTCCAGCAGCGGGCGGCGACTTCGACGCCGGCCTCCAGCAAGCCTTCACTGTCCGTCTGCATTTCGAGTCCACCGCCCGCGGTGTCGCCTTCGCAGAGGTTGCTGGCGGAGGTGTCGGTCTCGACCACGCTGGCGAGCAGGCGCAGTGCAGTGGATGGTGCAAAATTCTTATGCACCACCAGCGCGGCGACCGCGCCGGCGCCGATGGTGAGGTTGGCGAAGTAGGATTTAATCTGCTGGCGGTCGAGCGTGCCGTCGTTGAGCCGCGTGATGGTGCGCTCGACCAGCGGGCGGCCGTTTTCGCCCGAGACTAACAGCGCGCGGTGCAACTGTCCGCCGTCTATCATCGAGGCCGCCACTGCCAGGCCGTTGACAAAACCCAGGCAGGCGTTGGACAAATCGAAAATCTGCGCGTGCGGCCCGAGGCCGATCAATTGGTGCGCGTAGGCGGCGGTGGCGGGTTCAAGGCGGTCACGGCAGACGGCGCAGTGCGCGAGCAGTTCAATTTCACCCGGGTCAATTTTGGCTTGTTCAAGCAATTTTTTCCCAGCGGCGGCGGATGCCTGCGAAGGCGAAAAATTCGCGGGCCAGAAACGGCGCTCGCGAATGCCGGTCATCAACTCGAGCCGGCCTTCGGGCAGGCGCAAGCGCTGGTAGAGCGGTGCGAGCTTCGCCTCGAGCGCGGCGGAGGTCCAGATTTCCGGCGGCAGCGCGTAGGCCAGCGCCGCGATGGCGGCGGAGGTGAATTTCATGGCCGGGTCGCCGCCCCGGGGGCGGTGGGCCGCGTGGCGGCATGGACGACCTCGCGGTCGAAATAATTCCAATCGAGGCCGGCGTTGACAACCAAGCCTTGGCCGTTAACGCCGCTCGAGCGCGGGCTGAGCAAATACACGGCGGCATCGGCGACTTCGCGGGTTTCGAGGGCGCGCTTGCGAAAGGTCAGCTTCTCGGCGAACAAATAATGTTCGAGATAACCGGGAATGCCGGCCGAGGCGCTGGTCTTGAGCGGCCCGGCGTTGACGGTGTTGAACCGCACCTCGGTATCCGCGCTGAAAGACTTGGCGAGCAGGCGCACCGAGGAATCGAGCGCGGCCTTAATGGGTGCCATGTAGCCATAGTTCTCAACCGTGACTTGCGAGGAAATGCCGATGGCAACAACCGAGGCATCGCGCCGAAAATGCGGTTTGAATGCGCGCGCCAACTCGACGAGCGAAAAACAGGAAATGGCGCAGGCTTGCAAAAAATCCGCGCGGGGCGATTCGTGGAAGGGCTTCACGCCCTGCGAAAAATTCGCCCAGGCAATCGAGTGCAGCAAGCCGTCAAAGGGGCCATGCGGCGCGGCGGCGGCGGCGAGCACCGGAATCTGCGCCTCGTCCTCGACATCGCACACCAGCACCGGTTTCCCGGCGAGTTGCTTCGCGAGCGAATCCTTGCGAGTGGCTGAACGCACACTGTAAACGACCTTCGCGCCCTCGGCTTCGAGGGTCTGCGCGACGTGCCAGGCGACGCTCTTCTTATTGGCCACGCCGGTGACCAGGTAAGTGCGACCTTCGATGCCGAGAAAAGACATGGTTCAAGATTCCTCGCCCGCGGGCAGGAGCGCGAGGGCAAATTCGAGCGCGAGCACGGGCTTGCCGTCCTTGCGCAGCACGCCGCGGAGGAAATGAAATTTTTGCACGGTTTCTTTTTCAGTCACTTCAATCTCGATGACATCGCCGGGCTTGACCATGCGCTTGAACTTTGCTTCGCCGATGCGGGAAAGCACGGGCGTGAGGCCCTCGGCGCTGTGGCCCTGGGCGATAAGTTTCCTCACGAGGAAAACCGCCGCCGCCTGAAACGCCGCCTCGCACAGGATCACACCGGGGGTAATGGGGTTGCCGGGATAATGGCCGGCGTAAAAAAAGTCCTCCGCGCGAAACGTCCGCCGCGCCACCAAGCCGTCGGGCCGCTCCGACACGATTTCGTCCACAAACAAAAACGGCGGGCGGTGCGGAATCGCGCGGGTGATGTCGTTCATGGGGATTCGAAAAATAGAATGCGCTGAGTCAGACGGCGAGGCTAGAATACTCAGCCTGCCATGCTCTCCACCGGAGGCGGGGCCGCGTGCTTTTCCGACAGGAATGAATCCACCTTGCTCGCGGTGATGACACCGTAGTTGATGGTGCCGAGCCAGCCGGACATGATGATGCCGACGGAGCCGGCGTGATAGAGGCCGGGCACTTGCTCGGGCAGTTCCATCGAAACTTTGAGTCCCTCGAATTTCGTGCCAAAGGAGGTCCCGCCCCAGTGGCGCACATAGCGCTGCACCGTGCGGGGCGTCGCGGCTTCGAGCCAGTCAATTTTCTCGCGCACACCGGGGATGAAGCGTTCGAGGCCCGCCACCGATTCCTCAATGAGGCGCTGCTTGTGCAGGGCATAATCGGCCTCGGAGAGATTCGCCCAATCCGCCCAGCGTGCATTGATCGACGCGACAACCGCGTAGCGCGGCTCCTTGAGCTGCGGGCGCGTGTCGGGATAATAAACCGAGTAGGTGCGGCTGGTGGTGTGGAAATCGGTCAGCTCGTCGCTGGTGAATTGTGGCGCGTCGGAAGTAAAGACGAGGTCGCCAATGTGCGGAATGCTTTCGCCGGCGCGAATGCCCATGTAAACCTGGCAGGAACTGGAATTGATGCGCACGGCCTCGGCCTCGGCGGCATAGGCAGGGGGTAAATGCTCGCGGCCCACGAGGTCGAAGAGCGTGTTTTTGATGTTGGAGTTCGACAGCACGGCGCGGCAGCGGATTTCACGACCATTGACGATGACCCCGCGCACGCGCGGGCGGCCGTCGGGGCCGGGTTCGGTCAGCACCCGCTCGACCAGACAGCGGTGGCGCAAGTCGGCGCCGTTTTTGCGGAGTTCAGCCGCCATGAGGCTGATGAGCAAGTCGGTGCCGCCGCGAAAAATATACACGCCCTTGCTCATGAAATTGGAGAAGACGATGCCGTAGGTGATGGCGGGGTCGTCGAGGGTCGAGCCGTTGGCGTAGGCGATGGGTTCGAGCAGCAGGCGGTGCACGTCGCCGCGGCCCGGGAAAAATTCCTCGAACAGCTCGCGCGTGGTGCGCCGGTCGCGGTCGTAATAATTCATTTGCCGCAAGTGTTCGAAAAAGGCGGCGACGCGCTCGGCGGGCACCTGAAAATGCTCAGTCAACAAGCGCGTGAAGTCCTCGCGGTCAAAGGTGGTCTGGAGGTTGAACTGCGGATTGACGAAGCGGATGTCTGTAAGCTGCCCGATACGGTCGGAGATTTCCTTCGTCCAATATTTGCGGCAGGACTTGATCATACCGATGGGGAAGCCATGGAGGGAGATGTCGAAGATGTGGCCGTGTTTGCGTGTGAACCACGTCGCGAGGCCGCCGAACTGGTAATGATGCTCGAGCACGAGCACCGAATGGCCGAGTTTGGCCAGGTAATTCCCGCCCGTCAGGCCGCCGAGGCCGCTGCCGATGACGACCACGTTGTAGGCGTCGCGCGCGCCTTTGAGGAAATCCTTGGCCATGGCCGGGTGAAGGGGTCGTCGGGTGAGGTGGGTGCCCGATGGCCGGAACCGGCCACCGCGCAAATTTAACCCTCTACCCGGCCCCCGCGCCGCTGGCAAGGTCGGAGTGAATCCGGACTTTGCCGTTGTCTGAGTTTCCAGTTGGCAAATGCGGCGCGACCGGGCAAATAACCATTGTCCCCCCGATGCCCAACCGATTTTACAACGACGCGGACTTTGCGCTGCTCGACGCCGCTTCGCCCCGTGGCCTGCGCGAGGAGGGCGACCCGCGATCGCCGTTCGCCATTGACCGCGACCGGGTGATTTTCTCGTCCGTCTTCCGGCGGTTGCAATCGAAGACGCAGGTTTTCCAGTCGGGCGAATACGATTTTTACCGCACGCGCCTCACCCACTCCATCGAAGTGGCGCGCATCGGGCGCTCGATTGCGGAATACCTGAACGCCAGCCAACCGGGCCTCGGGCCGGATTTTTTCGTGGACCCGGATTTGGTCGAGGCCGTCGGGCTGACGCACGACATCGGCCACCCACCCTTCGGCCACATTGGCGAGCGGCGGCTGCATGCGCTCATGGCGACGTGGGGCGGTTTCGAGGGCAACGCGCAGACTTTGCGCCTGCTGGCCGAGCGGTTTTACGAGCGGCCCAGGCAATCGCGCGGGCTGAACCCGACGCGCGCGTTTCTCGACGGCGTGATGAAATACAAGGCGCTGTTCCGCGAGGAATGCGCAGGCGGCGACTCGCCGAAGCATCATTTTCTCTACGACGAACAGGAATACCTGCGCGATTTCGCCCTCGGCGGGCCGGCAGGTACGCAAGCCTGCCGCGCGCGGGACGACCTCAACGCCTGCAAGTCACTCGAATGCCAGATCATGGACTGGGCGGACGACACCGCGTATTGTCTGCACGATATTCTCGACGGCGTGAAGGCGCGCTTCATCACCATCGAGTCGGCGCAGCATTGGGCGGAGGGCAAAAAGCTCGCGTCGACGGAGAATTCATGGCTCCAGGATTTGCTCAAATTGATTCAGGACGACCGGCTGGAGCCGGCCTTCAACGCCAAAATTGGCCAGTTCATCCGCGCCTGCCGCCTGGAAAAACGCGACCATCCCCTGGCGGGCCAGACTCAGCGCTACGCGTGGAGCCTCGCCGTTAACCCGGCCATCATGGCGGAAGCGGATTTCTACAAAACCCTGGCGTTTGATGTCATTTTTCAATCTCCCTCAATTTTACAGATTGAATTCAAGGGCGGCTACATCATCGACCGGCTGTTCGCCGCGCTCCGCGAAAATTACATCGAACCGCCCCAACCCAAGCTCGCCTTTCTGCCCGCGCGGTGGAACATCCCCCTGCGCGAGGGCAAAACCGAAGCGGGCCGCGCGCGCCTGGTCTGCGATTTCCTCGCCGACCTGACTGACGGCGCGGCCATTCGGCTCTACCGGCGCTTGTTTGACCCGGCCTTTGGCTCGATCACGGATTTGACGTAGGACCAGCCGGCGCTCAGTGAGCTTGATGGGCCGCCACCGCCCGCTCCATCCGCCGAAGGGCTTCTTCGAGCGTCGGGCGCGGGCAGCCGAAATTCAGTCGCACGTAGCCGCGCCCGGCGTCGCCAAAAATGGAACCGGGTGAAAGCCCCACGCCGGCGTTCTCGAAAAACTTTTGCAGATTGTCGACGCCGAGCGCGCGCGCGTCAATCCACGCCAGATACGTCGCCTGCATCGGCACAAGTTTTAATTGAGGAATCCGGGTGTGGATAAAATCATACAAAAAGTCGCGGTTGGCGCGCAGGTGGGCGATCAACTCGCGCCGCCAAGGCTCGCCGTGGCGGAAAGCCGCAATGGTGCCGGCGTAGCCAAAGGCGTTGATTTCCGTGACCAATCCCTGCGCGGCTTGTGAAAAAGTCGCGCGCAATTTCGGGTCGGCGATAATGCTAAACGCGCAAGCCAGCCCCGGCAGATTGTAAGTCTTGCTCGCGGCCATTTGCGTGATGGTGCGCGCCTCGACCTCCGGCCCCAGCGAGGCGGTGACGGTGTGGCGCACGGAGTCGTCGAGCACGAGGTCGCAATGGATTTCGTCGGAAACGAGCACCAAATTACGCTTGGTGCAAAATTGCGCGACTTGGGCGAGTTCCGCGCGCGACCACACCCGGCCCACGGGGTTGTGTGGGCTGCAGAGAATAAAAATTCGAGTGTCAGACGTGACGGCTTGCTCCAGCGCGGGCCAGTCGAAGTCCCATTGATCGCCGGAAATCTTCAAGGGGACGGGAATCAATTTCCGCCCCATGTTGAGGGGACAGCTCAGCATGGGCGGATAAACCGGCGTGCAGACCAGCACGCCCTCGCCTTCCTTCGCGAAGGCGCGGCAGGCGATGCTCAGCGCTGGCACAAGACCGTGCGACCAGACTATCCACTCGGGTTGAATCGTATAGCCATATTGCTTTTTACAATAGTCGACGACGGCCTGCCGGGCCTCGTCCGTCGGCACCGTGTAGCCGTAAACGCCGTGGTCGGCGCGGGCGCGCAGGGCCTCGATGACCGCGGGGGGCGAGAGGAAATCCATGTCCGCGACCCACAAGGGCAAAATATCGCGGCCCTCATATTTGTCCCATTTGAGGCTGCCCGTGCGGCGGCGGTCGGGCGGAGTGGAGAAGTCGAAAGGCATGGGCGCGGAGAATACAGGAGTCGGGAGACGGGAGACAGAAGAAAAATGACCGATTGCCATCCTGCCATTTTGACGCTGCAAAAAGGCCTGAGCGCTATTTCCCGGAGAAAAATGCGCGTTGCTTTTCGCTAATGGGCAGGCCGACGCGTTGCATCACCTCCAGCATGGCCTCCCAAACCTGGCGCTTGGCGGAATTGGCGGTTTGGCGCAACAAATACGACGGATGATAGGTGAACATCATCGGCACTCCCTCAAAAGCGTGCCAGCGCCCACGGATGTCCTTCATCTTGCGGTCGGGGTCTGGGCCGAGGAGCGCGTTGACGGCGGTGTTGCCCAGCGCGACGATGACTTTCGGCTGCACGATGGCCAACTGGGCGCGCAGAAACGGCAGGCTGAAGGCAATTTCCTCCGGCGTCGGTTCGCGGTTGCCCCATTCCGTCGGCATTTCGGGCCGCCATTTCATGACGTTGCCGATGTAAACTTTTTCGCGCGTAAGCCCCATGGCCAGGATGATTTTGGTGAGCAATTGGCCCGCCGGGCCGACAAACGGCTCGCCCTGCTGCTCTTCGTCGGCACCCGGCCCCTCGCCGCAGAAAAAAATCTCCGCCGCGGGAGTGCCGACGCCAAAGACGAGTTTTTGTCCGGGCCGCAGATGAGCGTTGCAGACCGGGTCGGCCAGCACGCGCTCGCGCAGCCAGGCCATTTGCTCGGCCTTGGAACCCTGAGGCAACATTATCACCGGAGGCGCGGGCAGCGGTTCAATGGGTTTACCGTCCCAACGCAGACCAGGTGTGTTGGCGGAAGCGGCTGACGCGGCTCGCCGGGTTGGCGCTGGGGCGGGAGCGGCAGCAAACGAGGGTGCCGCTTCCACCGGGTCAACGGCGGGGGCAGCTGATTGGCCGACAGCGGCGCGCAAGCGCGTCAGGGTGTCCTCGTCGACGTAGACTTGGGTGACGCCCTCCGACCGCAAACGGCGAAGTTCCTCCACCACGGCATCCAGTTGCGCGCGCATGGACTGGTTATAGAAACGACCGCGCAAAAATGGAAGAGGGAAAACTGCCGCCGCTGGCATTTCATGCTTCATCCCGCCGCCCTCATCCCTCATCCTTGGCCCATGCCCCCCACCCTCGTGATCCTCGCCGCCGGACTGGGCAGCCGTTTTGGCGGACTCAAGCAAATGGAGCCGCTGGGGCCGCAGGGTCAGACCATTCTTGATTATTCGATTTACGACGCGCACCGCGCGGGCTTTGGAAAAATCGTTTTCATCATCCGGCGCGACTTTGCCGACGCCTTCCGCGCCCACATCAGCCGGAATCCGCTCATTCAATCAGGACTGAAGGTCGACTTTGTTTTCCAGGAACTGGGCGAGCTGCCCGGCGGATTCACGCCGCCCGCCGGACGGGAAAAGCCCTGGGGGACGGCGCACGCGGTGTGGTGCGCACGGCGGGTTGTGGATGGCCCCTTTGCGGTGGTGAACGCCGATGATTTTTACGGTGCGGACGCGTTTCGCCAACTCGCGGGTTTTCTCACTCCGGTGTCGGCGGGCGCACAAGCCTACGCGCTGGTGGGCTACCAACTTGGGCAGACCCTCTCGGAACACGGCACAGTGGCGCGCGGGGTGTGCCAGGCGGACCATCGTGGTTATTTAATTTCCATTGAGGAACAGACGGCGCTGGCACCCGACCCGGCCGGTGGCGCGAAGGGAAAAATGCCCGACGGCACTACGAGGCTTTTTCCCGCCGACACGATTGTGTCCATGAATTGCTGGGCACTGACCCCCGCGATTTTTCCGCAACTCGACACGCAATTGACAAGTTTTCTGCAAGCCCGCGGCCAGGAGCTGAAATCAGAATGTTACCTGCCGGGGGTGGTGGGGCGGTTGTTGCAGCAGGGCCAAGCCCGCGTGCGCGTGCTCACGACGAATGCGCGCTGGTGCGGTATCACCTATCAGGCGGACAAGCCGGTCGTGCAGGCGACGCTGCAGGCGCTGCACGAAGCCGGGGAATATCCGGCGGGATTATTGCAATGATGCCCTTCCGGAAGATTTTTGGCGAAAACTTATCGTCAATCCGACTGATGAAATTCTCATGTGTAGGGTGGTGGGTGTGCCTGCTGGCGATCTCCGCGCCGCCCGTGGCTGCGCAGCGGGTGGCCGTCTTTCCGCAGGATTACGCGATGGAGATGTATTTTCGCTTCTATCTGGCGGACGGCGGCCCGGACGAAATTCGCTGCGTATGGTTCCCGCAGAACGACCTGCAGATAGGCTGGAAAATGACGGTGAATCTGCGCACCGGCTCGGTGGAAATTTTGCGCGATGTGTATGATCCGGTGCGCGTGGCCGAGCACCCGAATCCCGGGGTCTTAAAGGCGGACAAGATCGCCGCCGTGCGGGAAATCCTCGCCCAACTGCCGCCCGCGCAAGCCATGTTTCCGCTGGCGCAATGTGTGCTGGTGGCGCATGACGACGGCGCGCGCATGCAGGTGGCCCAATACAACCGCGTGAATCCGCCAGCTTTGATTCAACAACTCTACGAACTCTGCGGCGGCAATTTCAGCTTTGGCGAGGCGGACGTGCGCGATGCCCTTGGTTTGACTGCGGATGAAACGGAAAAGTATGCGGCCAGGGCGCGCCCGTGGTCGGTGCCCCGCGTGCTCGACTGGTATCGGCAGGCCAATAATGCGGCGGACCGAAAATTCTGGGCGCATGTTTTGAGCGTCAGCGGCGACCCGCGGGCGGCGTTGGAGTTGGAGAAAAATCTCGGGCAGGGCGACAACAGCGCGGACTTGCGCGAGATGGCATCTTACTTCTTCGGGCAATCCGCCATCCAAAACCGGGTTACCCTCGCCGAGGCCCAAGCCTGGTTCCAAACCAACCGCCCGCGCCTGGAAGCACAGGCAGCCATACTTTCCGGCCAATCACCCCCGGCTCCGCCCACCTTGGCGCCGAATTGCCCGGAAGTCGTTTACCATGAAATTCCGGTACCGCATGGGGGATATGACGAAGCTACGGTGACGATTGATCGAACCGGGCAGGCGCATATCACCCTGAAACGTGCTGTGCCCCTCCAACGTGATTTCCAATTAAGTGTGGAGTTGATCCAGCAATTACGCAAGTTGCTGTCTGACAATGATTTTTTCACGGCCACAGAGCCGAAAGCGCCGGCGTCACCCACCATGGATGCCATCGAATTGACGGTCACTGCTGACGGCCAAAAACGCACGATTCGGCAGACTTGGGCACCGAACTTTGCCCCGGTCAGCGCCTACCTGGCACAATTGGTTTTTTTGACGTCGGCATCGGCCACCCCCTGAAATTGTGTCGAGGCCGGGTGAAAATCGGCTGATTCGTGGGGCGAGATCGGGGAAACCCCCCAGAGAATGGGCGGTGAAAAGGCTGAATCGGCCAGTGCGCTACACAATCATAGCAAGTGGCGCTACAGGCTTTGCCCGATGGTTGGAGCGCTTGGTCTCCTCTATATTGGCTCAGTGAATACGAACAGTTCTCAACCAGAAATAACACTAAACTCTCTCCTCGCCATGAACGCCACAACCTGCACACCCTCGACCTTCCTCCAGGCGCTCGCCCAGAGTTCGCCTGTTCCCGTCCAGGCCTACGACCGCCCGCTGGTTCGCATGGAAAATGTTGTCGAATACCTCGGCGACGATCCGGATGTCCAGCGGCAGGTCTTCCAGATGTGCCTAGATCTCATCAAGACCAGCCTGCCGCGGCTGCGCAAGGCGGTGGACGTCGGCGACCTGCAGACCCTGCAACGCCTGGCGCACCATGCGCGCGGCTCGCTCGGGATGCTGGGGCTGCCGATGCTGCGCGAGTTGGGCGAAGAAATTGAATACCGCTACGATGATCTGGGGGCGGAACGCTGGCGCGCCCGCTGCGAGGAGTTGTATGACCTCCTCTTGGAGTTGCATCACGAATTGCAGGAACGCCTCGCCGCGTAGGCGTTAGGCCGAGGCGGAGAACTCGGTCCCGATTATTCCAGCCGTAGAAATCAAAGAGAGAAATCCCCATGAGCAGGCTTGCCAAGATTGCGACCTTGGCGCAGTTTTATGGGGTCATGGCGAACGACTTTCCCGAGCGCGTATTGATTGTGGACGACGAGCCGCATATTCGCTCCTACCTGAAGCTCATCGTCAGCGAAGCGGGGGCGACGGATATCAAGGAGGCGGGGGACAGCGCGAATGCCTTGCTGCTCTACCAGCATCAAGAACCCCAATTGGTGCTGCTGGATTTCAACCTGCCGGGGGAAGACGGTCTGGCGATTCTGGAACGCATCCTGGCCCATGACGCGAATGCCTGCGTGGTCATGATGACCGCGGTGGCCTCGCGTGAAATGGTGGAAAAATGCGCCGCGGCCGGCGCGCAGAATTACATCCGCAAGGATACTCCTCGCGACCAGATTCTCCAAACGCTCCGCTCCACGTGGGCGGGCGACGCTGAAGAATAACCGCTTGCGCCAGCACACCCGACCGCCGATATTTCCCGTCATGTCCTCCGGCCCCGCATCTCCCGAAGTCCCCGGCGTTAAATCGCTCAAGGAGGCGCGCTATTCCCTGAAGGAATTGCTGCAGGAGGTGGAACACGAACGGCGCCATTCCGTCCTGGGCTTGGAATTGGTGGACCAGGGCGAAATCCGCACGATTTTCAAAACGCGCGCCCGGCGCAAGCCGGCCAAGGCTAAATAATATTCGTTTGTTTGCCACCACTACGCTCACCTCTTCCCATGGCCATCACCTTTGCCGATTTGCTGCGCCAGAAGCATCCGATGATGGCCGAGAAGGATCTCGTTCGTCTGGTGAAAAAGCACGGGGACAATAATATCGAACTGGTCGAGGCCGTCATTGTGGCCGGGCTGCTCACCCACACGGTGGCGTGCCGCATTTGGAGTGAGTGCATCGGCATCGCCTATATCGACCCGTTCAACACCGTCATCATGCCGGATGCGATTGGGCTGATTCCGGCGGAAATCGCGCGCAAGGCGCAGGTGCTGCCACTCTATGTGCTGGAGGGCGTGCTGACCGTGGCCCTGCCGGATCCACTGGATGCGGCCATGCGCAAACGGCTGGAAGGCATCACGGGGTTGCCCATCAGCCCGATGTTCGCCCTGCCGACGGAAATTCACGACGCCATCGAAGTTCACTATTCCTCCGACAAGGACATCGAAGCCATCGTCAAGGAATTGGAGGACACGGGGGAAGTGGTCGCGCTCAAGCTCAGTGCGGCGGAGCTGGAAAAGTTAAGCGAATCGAAATCGCTCATCCGCATTGTGGATTCGCTGATTTATTTCGCCCTGCGCGAGCGCGCGAGCGACGTGCACATCGAACCGCAGGAGAACGACACCCGCGTGCGCTACCGCATTGACGGCCGGTTGCGCGAGATGCTGCGTTATCCGAAAATCCTGCACCGCCCGATCATCTGTCGCATCAAGGTGATGTGCGAATTGAACATCACGCAAAGCCGGTTTCCGCAGGATGGACGCTTCTCGCTCCAGCTCGGCACGCGCAAGGGCGATTTTCGCGTGAGTTTCCTGCCCACCGTCGACGGGGAAAAATGCGTGGTGCGCGTGCTGGCTTCGACGGCGAAGAAGGACTTCATGACGCTGGACAAGATGCTCATCTCGCAGAGCATCCTGGTGCCCTTCAAGCGGGTCATCCAGGCCTCGAACGGCATCATCTTTGTCACGGGGCCGACCGGCTCGGGCAAGACGACGACCCTTTACGCCGCGCTCGCGGAAGTGAACTCGACGGACATGAACGTGTCGACCATTGAGGATCCGGTCGAACTGAAGCTGACCGGCCTGACCCAGTCGCAGGTCAACGCGCATATTGATTTGAAATTCGGCCTGCTGCTGCGGGCCTTGCTGCGACAGGATCCGGATGTCATCCTGGTGGGGGAAATTCGCGACGGGGAGACGGCCAAGATCGCCAGCGAGGCGGCGCTGACCGGGCACCTGGTATTTGCGACCATGCACACCAACAACGCGCCGCAGGCGTTCACGCGCCTGGTGGAAATCGGCGTGGAGCCGCATGTGGTGGCGCCGTCCGTGCTGGCGGTCCTGGGCCAGCGACTGGCGGCGCGGATCTGCGAGCGCTGCAAGGAGAGTTACATCCCGTCATCGGAGATGCTGACGCAATATTTTGATGAGACGGAGGGCTTGTCGCCCTCGTTCTACATGGGGAAGGGCTGCGATGTCTGCCGGCGCACGGGCTACAAAGGCCGCATTGCTTTCCATGAACTGGTTGTGGCCACCGAAGAAATTCGCGACCTGGTGTCGCGGGGCGGCACGGTCGAGGCCATCACGACTGCGGCCAAACGCACCGGATACCGTCCGCTACGGCACGATGGCCTCAAGAAAGTTTTGCTGGGTCTGACCACCACGGAAGAAGTCGAGGCCAACACGCCCTTTGAATGGGCGACCTGATTCTGGCGAGCGAGGATTGCTTAGCTTAACCCCCTCCGCCACCACCATTGCCGCCACGGCCACGACGACCACCGCGACCGGTGCCAGGTGCGCTAATCACAGTGGGGCCGTTTTGCGGCGCATTCGGATTATTTGCCTGAACCCCGCCCGCCGCTGTGCCACCGACGACGCCATTGGCGCGGCCTCCGCGACGACCGCCGCCGCCGCCACCGGGGCCAAATCCCGCACCGGGGCCGAAGCCACCCGCATATTGTTGCGAGGCTTGGAGTAATTGCGCCGCTGTGGATTGGTCAAGCGTGCCCAAGTATTGCTGAAATCCTTGCGGGTCGATTTGATTCCACGTGCCAGCCACCCGGTCCATGCTTTGGAGTTGAGTGTTGGGGTCGGCAATCGTTTTCGCCCAATTCATCGCGCCGGACGGGTCTTCCGTCATGACATTGCTGACAAAGGAGGAAACAGCTTTGTCCTTGTCGGTGGAGGCGGGCAGGCTGTTGAGATACTGCCCGGCATCGTCCACGCCACCCGCCGCAACCCAGCTATTGATGGTTTGGGCCAGCAGGCTGTTATTGCCACGACCACCGCCCGGGCCGCCGCCCCCAGCACCACCGCCGCCGTTCAGCCCGTTGGGGTTGTTGATGTCTTGCGTAGCCGCCCATTGCGCGGCGGCCAGCGGATCACTCATGGCCCATGAAGTGATCAGGGTGCGCCCATAGCGGGTTTGATATTGCGGATCGAGGGAAGTAATCCATTTCGCGGCATCCACCGGAGATTCCGCCCCCCAACTTTGGAGGAGCTGGTTGTAGGCGCTGTTCTGCATGTTGGTGGGCAGGCCATCAATCATGGCGGGAATGTTGGTGAAATCGCCATTTTGGGCCATGCCGGAGATGACGGCTTGCATGGCTTGCCGTTTGGTGGCGAGGTCGCCGGGGTTGGTTTCACCCATGGCGGTGACCATTGCGAGCGCGTCCGTGGGGTTGGTGGCGGCGTAACCGGTCAGGATGGAGTTGTATTCCTGGGCATTGAGCGCAATCGTGGGGCCGGGGTTGGCCTTGAGCCAATCCATGGCGGCTTTCGGATCCTTGGCACCCCAGGAGTTCAAGGCATCCGTCAAGGCCGCAGTGCGCGCGGCGGGATTGGTCATTTTCGGGCCGGCGGCGAGGAAGGCCACGGGGTCTTGCTTGGCCCAAGTGTCGTAGAGGGCGGTGAGCATGGCGTCGCGTTTGGCACCGGCGGGCAGCGCCTGCAACTTGCCCATTTCATCGGCATACTCCTTGGGGTCGAGGCTGGCGGCCCAGCGGGCCACATCGGCGGCGCTCAGTTTGCCTTTGCGGGAAAGCAAATCTCCATCAAGGGGTGCCCCCGGGTCTTTGGTTGAGGTCGACCCGGATACAAAATTGTAGGAGTTCTTGGCGGTGCTTTTGGCCTTGGTTACCGCGGGGGTGGCCGCGTGGGAACCCATGGTCTTGCCGGCCCAAAACGCCAGTGCGCCGGTGACGCCCCAGACGCAAACGCCAATAAACATGAATGACTTGATTGACTTAACTTTCATCGGATGAAGGAGATAGGTAAATTTAGGGAGGAAGCTCTGCCAGAACAAATGCAGGCAGAGCACACCGGCGTGTGAACCATTGAACCAAGGGTATACCCGCAAGTTGCAAAATTTTTACACCTTCCAACTACTTCTCCAAGCGGGGGTTACAATGCCAATCACGGCCATCCGAGCAGTCCCAAGAAACCCAGCCTATGGCAGACCTTCTGGCCACGAAACAAATTAGCTACCTAAGACGGCGGCGGCGGGTAAATCTTTGGGCGGAGTCGCAACGGGTGCCGCCGCAGGGGTGGAAGGCTCAGTTACAGCAGGTGCCGGGGTGGCCTCGACAGGAACGGCCACGGGGGTCGGGAGCATAGGCGCTTCATCAACCTTAATGACCACTACCGCGCGATTAAAGCCCGGCGCACTGATGTGCAAGCTGCCCGCACCCGGGTTGCCACCCGCGACTTTGACTGTCACGCTTTTTTCGCCGCCAGGAATGAGCACATCCGCGGGCATGACCACGCTGTTCGGGGCATCGGTCAGCACTTTGAATGACACGCCGCCAGCCGGAGCGGGCTGACCCATGGTGATGGAAAGGAATTTGGCGTCTCCGGACGCGAGTTCAAGGGAGGCGGGCTGCACAGTCAGTTCGGAGGAGTCGACGTGAAACGCGCCAATTTGAAAGACATCGGAGCCGGAGTGCCATTCGACGGGGTAATCGCCCGAGGGCAGCGGCGGCACGGCAAAGGTCATGGCATTGGCGGAAGCGACTTTGGTCGGGGCGGCGGTGCCGCCAATGACCACAAAGTCCACCGAGGAAAAACCATTACCGACAACCGGCACCACCGCGCCGACCGGTCCGCGGGTGTTTTCCATCTGCAGTACGTAGCGATTGACGACATTGAGAGTATACAAGTCGCTCTTTTCTTCGCGGTGCTTCACGAGTTCGTTGACCAGTTCGTCGTAACGCACGGAATAAAAATATTTGGCCTGCTCGCGATCGGCCGGCATCGCGTATTCGTATTGGTAGATATCATCGCCATAGGGCGTCAGCGACATTTCGTGCTCCTGGCCTTCGATGGTGACATAGGCGTGCAGCGTGCCATCGACCATCGCATGCTTGTTAACGCGCGTGTTCATTGACAGCGTGTAGATGCGCGATTGATTTTCCGCGGCCTGGGGCAGCGTAACGTTGACGACCGGGTGGCTGCATCCGGAAAAGGCGGCGGCCAGCGCGAACGCGGTAAGGGATGGGAAGAGCTTGGCTTTCATGCGAAAATCAACGAATTTGAAACATTACTGCGGTAACCCCTTCCAGTGCAAGCAAAACTACATCCCCCACCCCAGACCCGCCTGGCCGTCCCTGGAACGGGCCAAATCGGCGCGCCCACTATGGAATTGCCGTTGGGGATTTACGTGCATGTTCCTTTTTGCGCCTCGACGTGTGATTTCTGCGCCTTTTACCAGGAGGCGCCGCGCCGCGAGGATTTGGATCGTTACCTCGACGGGATTGAAAGAGAATGGGCGCTCGTCAATCCAAGCCGCGCGGCGGACACAATGTTTTGGGGCGGCGGCACGCCGAGCGCCCTGTCTGCGCGGGATTTGGCGCGACTGGGGCGGATGTTGTTGCAGCGCCTGGGCACGCCACCACGCGAGTGGACGGTCGAACTCGCGCCATCATCGGTCAAAGCGGATAAATTGGAGGCGCTGCGCGATTTGGGGGTGAACCGCCTGTCGCTGGGCGTGCAAAGTTTTTCTCCGGTTACGCTGGCCGCGCTCGGGCGGCGCCATGCCCCGGCGCAAGTTTACGCCGCCGTGGACGCCATTCGCGCCGCGGGTTTTGAAAATTTTAATCTCGATTTGATTTTTGCCGTGCCGGGGCAAACGCGGAAAGAATGGCTGGCGGACCTTGCGGAAGCCGTGCGCCTCGCCCCCGCGCATTTGTCCACGTATTGCCTCACCTTCGAGGAAGACACGGCGTTGTGGCTGAAGCTCGCGCGCGGCCAAGTGCGCCCGGATGTGGAAGTGGACGCGGCGTTATATGAAGCCACCTGGGACTTTCTCGACGCGGCGGGATATGGCCAATATGAAATATCCAATTATGCGCGGCCGGGGCGCGAGTGCGCGCACAACCTCGACACTTGGGCGATGGGCGAATGGGTCGGCCTTGGGCCGGCGGCGGCCTCGCAATTTCGCGGTTCGCGCCATGCCAATCCGCCGGATTTGGCGCGCTGGCTGGCGGGGATCGAGGCGGAAAAACTTGAGTGGGTGGACGAAGTCGCCCTCACGCCGGCGCTGCTGGCTGCCGACGCGTTGGTGTTCGGCCTGCGCCTGAACCGCGGCGTGGACTTGAACGCGCTGGCGGAACGATTTCCAGATTTTGATTTTGGCGCGATGGACCAACTCTGGCACGATTTAATGGCGGATGGCCCACTCGAAAAATCCGGCTCCCGCATCCGCCTGACCCGCGCCGGCCGCCTTGTCGCTGATCGCGTGGGAGTGGGGATTTTGGAAGCTGTGGGTTGAGCCTCCGCCCGCAGACTTCAAACTGCGAAATGTATTGCTGGCCATTCGGCGATTGCCTATCCTCACTTAACCAATATTTCCCACGCGGTCATTTTATTTTGCCATGCTTTCCCTCGAAGACATTTGCGAAGGCGAATGGGTGGACTGGTATAAACTCACCCCGCTGGAGCGCTGGCACGAAAGCCAAAATCTCCGCGCGTATTATCTCTCCCTCGGAGGCTCACTTGATCCCGAACCCGATTCGCAAAGTCCTTTCGACGATGGCGGCCCGCCAAGTCCGCGCCTTGTTGATGGGGGGTCAGGCCTGCGTGTTTTACGGCGCGGTGGAGTTTAGCCGCGACGCCGACCTGCTAATCCTCGCCGATCCGGGAAACTTGGAACGGCTCGCACAAGCGTTGACCGATTTACAGGCAGTCTGCATCGCTGTACCGCCTTTTCAACCCCATTATCTCGAACGCGGCCATGGCGTACATTTTCGCTGCGCTCACCCGGAAGCGGCCCGTTTGAGAATTGACCTCCTGGCGCGGCAGCGTGGCCTGGACGAATTTTCCGCCGTGTGGGAACGCCGCACCACCATCTCCGACCGCGACGGCACCGTGTATGAATTGCTCTCCTTGCCCGATCTGGTGCTATCCAAGAAAACCCAGCGCGACAAGGACTGGCCGGTAATCCGGCGGTTGCTCGAGGCCGATTATCAGGCGCGACACGCGCACGCCGACGAGGCCGCGTTCCGTTTCTGGCTGCGGGAAATGCGCACCCCGGAATTGCTGGTGCAGTTGGCCGAGCAGCACGGCGCCCTGACCCGCGGACTTGTGCCGGAACGCCGCTTGCTGCAAGCCGCCTTGGTCGGTGACGAAGTAGGTGTGACTGCGGGCTTGCTGATGGAAGAAAACCACGAACGGGAACTCGATCGTGAATACTGGAGACCGTTGAAAGCGGAATTGGTGGAATTGCGCCATTCGCGCTGAATCGCCGCCTCGTCGCCGACCGCGTGGCGGTGGGGATTCTGGAAGCGATGGAAAATCTTTAGGAGGGTGAATTGTTTTTCAACAACTCCGCCAGGAATTTTTCCCCGCCGGGGAGGTCGGTGAATTTTCCATCAAGTTGAGCCTCGAAACAGGCGTGCAGGATTTCCTTGAAGCGCGGGCCGGGGGTGAGGCCGGCGGCGATGACGTGGCGGCCCAAAATAATCGGCGCGGGGACATTGCTCGCGACATCGAGTTTCGCGGCGCGGTCCAGCAGCCAGTGTCCGCCACCGGGTTCGTCGGGCACCAGGGGCGGGCGGCCCCAGCGGTCGGCCTCGTCCACGCGCGCAAGGCGATCGATGCGTCCGACTTTTTTGGCGAGGCGGCGCACCGCGCTGTCGCCCGCATTATTCAACATCAACTCGCGCGGGCGCATGTGGCAGAGCACGAGGGGCAGCACGCTTTCGATGAGTTCCTTGTGCTGAGTCAACCGCGCCAAAAACGACAAGGTGGGGCCTTCGCCCGCGGCTTCATGGCCGAGCGAGCGAATGTGACCGTCGGCCTCATGGGTGGTCGTCGTGGGCTTGCCGAGATCGTGGCAGAGCACGGCGAGACCCACGACCAAGTCCTCCCACGCGTCGCCGGTGCGCCGTGCGGCGAAGGCGTCGAGGCAGTGCAGCGTATGAATCCAGACGTTGCCCTCGGGATGCCATTGCGGGTCCTGCGGGCAGTCGGGCAGCGCGGCCAGTTCCGGAAAAAATCTGACCCAGCCGCACGCGCGCAAAAACTCCAAGCCCACGGAGGGCCTTTTCCCTTTCACCAAAAGTTTTTGCCATTCCTCAAACACGCGCTCGCTGGAAATGCCGTCCATCGTGAGCGTCGCGCACAGCGCAATGGTTTCGGGCGCGACGGTGAGTTCGAAGCGCGCGGCGAGTTGCATGGCGCGCAGCACGCGCAGGGGGTCCTCGGAAAAGCGTTCCGTGGTGTGCCGCAAAATTTTCGCGCGCAAATCGACCGCGCCGTTGAAGGGGTCGATGACTTCGCGCGTCAGCGGGTCCCACGAAATGGCGTTAAGAGTAAAGTCGCGCCGCGCGGCGGCGTCGCGAAACGACATCGCGGGGTCGGCGTCCACCGCGAAATCGGTGTGCAAAGGGCCGGTGCGGCGTTCGCGCCTGGGCAGGGAGATATCGAGTTCCAGGCCGCGAATTTTGAGCACCCCAAAACTTTTACCGACAGTGATTACCGGGTAGGCTGAGGCGACGAGTTTTTCCAGCGCCGCCGGTGCGAGGCCGAAAATCTCGAGATCGGCGTCTTTGGCGGTCTGCCCGAGGATGGCATCGCGCACGCAGCCGCCCACCAAGACGGCCCGGCCGCCCGCGTCGCGCACACGCTGCGCCACATCGGCCACGGCGGCAGCTAACGGGACAGGCAAGGGAACGGTGGAAAGATTCTCCGGCATTTTCGGTGGGGATTAACGGGATTAAATAGATGGCCAATAATTACGCAAGTCTTTCTCCCGTTGAATCTTGCATGATGAAGTCAAATTTATTGTTTACTATCTTACCCAAGATAGTCATATTAAGAGCATGGACTCCGCTACCTTACTGCACCCGGAAATGCTGCCGGCAGAAAGCGAGCGCCTCGAACGGCTCCCGGCGGAAGAGCGCGTGCGCTGGGCGGTCGAGCAGTTTGGGGACCGGTTGGTGTTGAGCACGAGTTTCGGCATCCAGTCCGCCGTCATGCTGCATCTGGTGACGCAAATCGAGCCAGAAATTCCCGTGCTGTTTGTCGATACCGGCCACCTTTTTCCCGAAACGTACCGTTTTGCGGACGAATTGACCGGCCGGCTCAAGCTCAACCTCAAGGTGTATCAGCCGCAAATGAGCGCCGCGCGCCAGGAGGCCCTGCATGGCCGCCTCTGGGAGCAGGGCCGCGAAGGCCTCGAAAAATACAATTTTCTCAACAAGGTTGAGCCGATGAACCGGGCGATGCAGGAACTCGGCGCGATGGCGTGGCTGACCGGCCTGCGGCGCGTGCAGGCGCGCACCCGCGAACACCTCGATGTCGTGCAGTTGCAGAAGCGCACCTACAAAATCCATCCGATCGTGGACTGGAGCGAGCGCGACGTTTACCAATACCTGACGAAGCACGGACTGCCCTACCACCCGCTCTGGGAAAAGGGCTACGCGTCCGTCGGCGACGCACACAGCAGCGCGCCGCTCACTGCCGGGATGAGTGCGGAGGAGTCGCGCTTCAACGGCGTCAAACGCGAATGCGGCCTGCACGAGTCCAACGGGCGCTCGGATTATCAGATTTGAAATTAAGAATTTAGCGGGCAACATTAAGCAGCAGCAGTCGAAGCTCGCGGTTTTCCTGGCTCCGTTGTTTGCTTTACTTCTTACTTCTTAAATCTTAATTCTTACTTTCCTTCCTCCATGCTCCTCGCTCCTGAAGTCCGCGCACAACTCGACGAACTGAACCGCCGGGCCGGTTACCTGTGGAGGTTTCTTTGACGTCGACGAAAAGCAGCGCGCCCACGCCGCCCTCGAGGTGAAGATGGCCGAAAACGGTTTTTGGGACCGACCGGAGGATGCCCGCGCCGTCATCGGCGAAGCGAACCGGCTGAAAAATGTTTACACGCCGGTGGCGGCATTTCGCAAACGCCTCGACGATTTGCAGGCGATGGTTGAGTTGATTCAGGAGGGCGACGAGAAGGATGTGGGCGATTATGTCAAGGAGGCCGCGGCCACTGCGACGGCCATGCTGACGGAAATGGACAAGCTGGAAATTGAGTCATTCCTGACCGGGCCGCACGACAAGTCGAACGCGATTATCACCGTCCATGCGGGCGCGGGTGGCACGGAGTCATGCGACTGGGCGGAAATGCTCTTGCGTATGTATATGCGCTGGGCGGAGCGCCGCGGATTCCAAGTCGAGGTCGAAGATCTCATGTCCGGTGAAGAGGCCGGGCTGTCGCGCGCGACGTTTCGCGTCATCGGCCCGCACGCCTACGGCTATGCGAAGGCCGAGCGCGGTGTGCATCGCCTCGTGCGCATCAGCCCCTTCGACGCCAACAAGCGCCGCCACACGTCGTTCGCCTCGGTGGATGTCATCGCGGAATTGGATGATGATGTGGAAATTGAAATCGCGGAGAGCGACCTGCGGATTGACACCTACCGCTCAAGCGGCAAAGGCGGCCAGCACGTCAACAAAACTGAATCGGCCATCCGACTGACCCACATTCCCAGCAACCTCGTTGTCACCTGCCAGACGGAACGCTCGCAGCACAAAAACAAAGATCGGGCGATGAAGACGCTCAAGGCACGCCTTTACGAAAAAACCCAGGATGAGAAGCGCGCGGAGATGGAGCGTTTTTACGGGGAGAAAGGCGACATCGGCTGGGGCCACCAAATTCGCAGCTATGTTTTTCAACCCTACCAGTTGGTGAAGGATTTGCGCACCGGTTTTGAGACCGGCAATGTGCAGGCCGTCATGGATGGCGACCTCGACGGCTTCATCAACGCCTGGCTGCGCGCGGGCTGTCCGCTCAAACGCAACAAAGATATCCGGGTGGAAGAGTAATATTTACCGGGCGGCGCGGAGCCGCTTCGATTCGCCGCCATTCCGCCGCTTGCAAATCTGCATTCGCCATTCATAATTTGAGCCACCCCCCTACCCCCATGCCCATCACTCGCCGCAAGTTTATCAAGCAAACCGCCCTCGCCACCGCCGCCGGTTTGTCGGCGCCCCGCTGGCTTTCCCGCGCCTCCGCCGCCGCCATCGACACGCCCATCGTGCCGGCCTCGAGCAATCTCCCCTATGCGGCGGGGCCGTTTCAGGCGACTTGGGACTCGCTCTCCACCTTCCAAACACCGGACTGGTTTCGCGACGCGAAATTTGGGATTTGGGCGCACTGGGGGCCGCAGTGCCAACCCGAGCAGGGCGATTGGTATGCGCGCAAGATGTATCTGCCAGGGGACTCAAGTCACGATTACGATTACCATGTGAAGACGTATGGACACCCGTCGAAATTCGGTTTCAAGGATGTGATCAACACCTGGAAGGCGGAGCGGTGGGATCCGGAACATTTGCTGGGCCTCTACAAACGCGCGGGGGCGAAATATTTTTGCGCGCTGGGCAACCACCACGACAACCTCGACCTGTGGGATTCAAAATTCCAGCCGTGGAATTCCGTCGCCGTCGGACCAAAGAAAGATTTGGTCGGCGGCTGGGCCAAGGCCACGCGCGCGGCGGGGCTGCGTTTTGCGGTCAGCTCGCACGCGTCGCATGCGTGGATGTGGCTGGAGCCGTCGCAGGGCGCCGACAAAACGGGCGACCTCGCCGGCGTGCCCTATGATGGCAAGTTGACCAAAGCCGATGGCAAGGGCCTGTGGTGGGACGGGTTGGATCCGCAGGAGCTTTACGCCCAAAATCATGCCACGAGCAAGGCCACCAACACGTCGAACATCTGGGATTGGCCCAACAACGGCAACATCATCATCCCCAATGCGGCTTATTGCGAAAAATTTTACCGCCGCACGGTTGACCTGATTGATAAATACCAGCCGGACCTTCTCTATTTCGACGACAATATCGTGCCGCTCTACCCCATCAGCGACGTGGGCCTGCGCATTGCCGCGCATTTATACAATTCAAGCATCGCGCGCACGGGCAGGCAGGACGCCGTGCTGACGGGCAAGGTGCTCTCCAACGAAACTTACCAGAAGAGCATGGTCTGGGATTACGAACGCGGCTCACCGCTCGACATGCTGCCGCGCCCGTGGCAGACGGATACCTGCATCGGCGACTGGCATTACAAGCGCAGCATCCTCGACAAGCACGGCTACAAGACGGCGGAAACGGTTGCGCACACGCTCATCGACAACGTCAGCAAGAACGGCAACCTGCAGCTCAATATTCCGCTGCCGGGCCATGGCGAACCCGATGCGGACGAACTCAAGTTCCTCGCAGATTTCACCGCATGGATGGATGTGAATTCCTCGGGCATCTACGCGACGCGTCCGTGGAAAGTTTACGGCGAAGGCCCCTCGACCAAGCCCAATGCCGGAGCGCCGGTGCGCGCCCAGGGCTTCAACGAAGGCCGCACGCGCTATTCCGCCCAGGACATTCGCTTTATGCAAAAGGGCGACACGCTTTATGCCTTTGCGCTCGGCTGGCCGCAGGACGGCAAGCTCACCATCACGTCCCTGGCCGACGGCTCGCCGCAGGCTCCCGGGAAAATCGACCGCGTCGAATTGCTTGGGATGTCCGAGACGCTCAAGTTCACCCGCGACGCCGGCGGCCTCGTGATTACGCTGCCCGAGAAGAAACCGTGCGACTATGCCTATGGATTTAAAATTAATGGCAGCGGCATCACCGTTTCCTGAGAATGCGCCATGCCGCCGAGCGATGAGTTTGACCTTCAGGCGCAGAGAAATCGGCTGCGCCTCCGGCTGCTGGCCGTCGCGCTGGGCTGCAGCGCGATGGGTTCGACCATCGTGTATGTGGTCTTCCTCCAGTCGCTGGGCTGGCTGTTGCTCTCGTTGTTGATCGGCTTGGAATGGCTGGTGATGGTGTTTGTTTATCTAATCATTCACAGCAAAATGCGCCCGCGTCGGCGCTGATGCGCGCTTGCGAAACGGCCGGGCCTGGCTAAAGTCACTCCTTGCACCCATGGAGCCACTCGCCTACCCATTTCTGCGCGACACCTTTGCGCGCCAGCCGCTCTTCCAGGATAAAACCTGGCGGTTGTCGCCCACGGCGTGGCCGTTGACGCCCGCGCAGTTCGCGGAATTGGAGCGCATCGGCGAAGCCTGCCTTTCCTTCCTGCGCGCGCTGGAAATCCTTTACACCCGCTCGTGGCAGGGGAAAAATCTGCTGCGCAACCGCGAGTTGCTCGCGCCGTGGGTGGCGGGATATCTCGACCGCGGCAAACCGGAGCGCCTGATTGCGCATCAACGCCACGCCGCCACCAAAAACAAATTTCCCATCGTCCTGCGACCCGACTTGTTGCTGACGGAGGAGGGTTTCGCCTTGACGGAAATTGACGCGGTGCCGGGCGGCCTGGGCCTGACCGCTTTTTTAAACCGGCTTTATGACCAGCCCGGCGCGGGTGTGCTGGGCGCGAAGGATTTGCTGCTCGATGAATTTTACGGCGCGCTCGCCGCCCTGGCGCCACAAAAAGTCCAGCCCTTCATCGCCATTGTGGTCAGCGACGAGGCGGCGACGTATCTTCCCGAGTTCACCTGGATTGCCGCGCGCTTGCGCGAGCGCGGCCACCGCGTGCATGTGCTGCACCCAACGGAAATCATGCCGCTCGGTTCGACGCTGTGCGCGCCCGTGGACGGCAACCCGGAGCAAATTGATGTGCTCTACCGGTTTTTTGAATTATTCGATCTTGAAAATGTGCGGACGGCGAATTTCATCATTACTGCCGCCGAAGCCGGCGAGGTGGTGGTCACGCCGCCGATGCGCGCGTTTCAGGAGGAAAAACTCGCGCTCGCCCTGCTCCATCATCCGCAGTTGGAGGATTTTTGGCGCGAAAATCTGCCGCGCGGCTCGTGGCCGCTGTTGAAAAAACTCGTGCCGCATTCGTGGGTGGTCGATCCGGTGGAACTGCCGCCGAACGCCGTGCTGGACGCTCCCTGGGTCGCGGGCAAGCCCATCCATCGCTGGGAGCAGCTCGCCGAGGCGTCGCAGAAGGAACGCAATTTAATCCTGAAGGCGAGCGGTTTTCACGAGACGGCCTGGGGGGCGCGTTCGGTGGTGCTGGGCAGCGACGTGTCGCGCGACGAATGGCTGGCCGCGTTGCGCCACGCCTGCGAGATGGCGCCGCGCACGCTGCATGTCCTGCAGGACTATAAGAAGCCGATGCGCTTGAAGCACGAGGTCTACAGTCCCGAGGGTCAGCTTTACGAGATGGAAGGCCGCCTGCGGCTGTGCCCATTTTATTTTGCACACGGGGAGCACACGCGGCTCGGCGGGGCGCTGGCCACGTTCTGCCCGGCGGACAAAAAAATCATTCACGGCATGAAGGACGCGGCGATGCTGCCGTGCGCGGTGGCCGAACCAGTGCCCGTCGCGGTGCCGGTTTAAATTTGCTGCGCCCACTTGGCAAGATGCACGGCGGCGTGTTCGCCCAATTCGGCGCGGGTGCGCACGCGTTCCAGCGCGCCGCGCAGGGCGGCGGCTTCGGGGAAATCCTTGACCATGCTTTTGAACATGGCGCGCATGCCACTCAAGTTAAGCGTGGCGGGGTCGCGGCCCAATTGGGTGATGCGGTCGTCGGCGTAGCGCAGCATGGTGCCCCAGCGCTCGGTGAGCGTCGGCGCGGGCGGACGCGGTTCACCGGCGAGGCCAGCCTTGATCTCGCGGAAAATCCAGGGATAGCCCAGCGCCGCACGCCCGATCATCAAGCCCGCAAGGGCCGTCTCGCGCCGCTGGCGCGCGGCCATCTCGGGCGCGTCCACGCTGCCGTTGCCGATGACGGGAATGGCCACAGCTTCGGCGACGGAAGCGATAACCGCCCAGTCCGCGCCTCCGCGGTAACCCTGCTCTTTCGTGCGGCCATGCACGGCCAGCGCGCAGATGCCCGCGCCTGCGAGGTGGCGCGCGGCCTCGGGCGCGACAATCGAGCGCTCGTCCCAACCGAGGCGAATTTTTGCGGTCACGGGAATATTGACCGCGCCCACGACGGCAGCGGCGATTTTTTCGAGCAGCGGCAAATCACGCAGGAGCGAGGAGCCGGCGTTGGCACACGTGACCTTGTCCGCCGGGCAACCATAATTAATGTCGATGAAGTCCGGACGCAGCCGCGCCACCACGCGGCGCGCGGCCTCGGCCATCAGCGCCGGGTCGGCACCGAAAAGCTGCACGCCCAGCGGGCGCTCCGCCTCGGTGAAATACAAATCCCGCCAGACGGCTTCGGTGCCGCGCACCAGACCCTCGGCGTTGGCGAATTCGGTGACCAGCACATCCGCGCCGTGCTCCTTGCACAGGCGGCGAAACGGGCTGTCGGTGAAGCCGGCCATCGGCGCGAGATACAAGGGGAAACGATCCGCGCCAAACCACGGCAGCGGGCATGAACTAACAGCGGTGGGCGCCAATTGGAGCATCAGAAAAAATCAGCCGGTCAGGCCGTCGAGGGCCTGGGCGAAAGTGGCGACATCGCGGGTGAGGCCGCGCAACCGGCGGCGCAGGTCGCCATCCTCAGCGAGTTGCTCGTCGGCAAATTCCTGGGCGGTGGCATAAACGAAACGCGGGGCGATGACGCAGCGGAAATCCAGCATGAGGCTGTTGGCGAAGGGCATCACGCTCATGTAGCTGCCCGGGCCGCCGGCGGCACAGATAAAGCCGATGACCTTGCCCGTCCACGCTTCTCCAGTGAGTTCGACCAGGTTTTTGGCAGCGGCATTAATGCCGTAATTGTAAACCGGCAGGGCGAGGATGATGCCTTGGGCAGCGCGGATTTTATCCGCCAATTCAATGACCGCGGGCAAATCGTAAACGCCGTCGCCGTCGCACACGGGAAGCTTGAGCGGCTCGAGGGCGACTAATTCCGCATCACGGCCCTCGGCGCGGCAGTCCTCCAACGCCAACTGCGCCAGTTGCGCGCTGCGGCTGGCGGAGTTGAGCGAACAGCTGAATATCAGCAAACGCATGGGTTAATCTGAAAATTTCAGGCGCAGATGACCACCCAAAAATGAACCCCGGTTGCGCGAGGCAACCGGGGTTCGAGGGCGGGATTAATTAAATCCCGCGCGCGAGAACGTTATCAGCTTATGGCGTGACGTTCTGCGGATTGCTGATGGCGCTGCCGGTGCCGCTGCCACCGCTGCCGCCACTTCCACCCACGCTGCCCGATGTCACGGTGTTGGTGGAGACAGTGCTAGTCTGACCATTGGCACCGGTGACGGTGACGGTGTTGGTGGTGGCACCAATTGAAGGCGGAGGCTGCGTGGGCAAACCGGCCGTAACCAGCGCTTGATTGACCGTTTCATTCAGCGCATTGGCCAGCGCCTGGGTCGCATTCGCGCCGAGGTTGGTGCCGGACAGGCTGCCGCCGGAAATCACGCCAGTCACTGGATCCACGGTCAAATTGACCGTCATGGAACCGCCGCCGGAAATGTTGGCGTTGGTGACCGTGGTGGAACTGCCGTTCACGTCCGAGACAATCGCCACATTGGCGGCCGGGCTGAACTGCACATTGCCGACGATACAATTGGCGACGATACCCGTAACATGGCCTTGGGCATCGCGCACAATGGTGATGTCGATGATGGTGCCGCGAATACCGGCTGAACCAGCCGGGGTGTCGACGGTGAATTTCGAGCCGGAGTCGGTGTTGAGCTTCTTGACTTCGCCCTGGAGCGAGCCGGTGCTCAGCTTGAGGTCGGTGTCAGATTTGCTCGGGTCTTTGTTGAGGCGGAGGAAGGTGCCTTCCGTGGCCTCGTCAAATTTGGCCTGTTGGAATTTCGTGACCGCGAGGGTCGAATCTTCCTTGACCTTGAGGGTCGCGCCGTTGGACATCACGAGCAGGGCGTTGCCGCCCTTGTTGGCGTGAACACTGGCACCCTCCTCGAAGGTTTGACCACGCTTGAGCGCGGACGCGGTGCCATCTTTGGTAATCAACTGAACATCACCGACGACAATCAGAGCCTGGACTTTGCCGTTGGTCATGTCCTGAGCCTGGGAAATTTGGGGGCAGGCCAGAACCGCCAAAAGCGCAGCCAGGAAAAGCTTTAGGTGTTTCATAATCATAAATATTTATAAAATGAACCGAAGAGGTTGAAGGGTAATTCCTTAAACCGAGTCCATTTCTATCAATCCAACGTCCGTTACGCAAGTCATATTTTTGGCGGATTTTAACAAAAATTCAGCCAGCCTTGCCCACCCCAAGCCAAGACCGATCTGGTGGCAACCCTTAATCGATGTTTTTGCGGAAATTAGGCTTTTCACGGCGGCCCGTTTGGATAAGAACCTAATCGTCAATCGTCCGCGGTTTTCGCCCGCCGTGCCACCTGCCATCTTCCAAAGCTTATCCTCTCGCGCCATGCCCAAAGCAAAAAAATCCAGTAACTTATTCTTAGGCATAGACATAGGTGGCACGGGCATCAAGGGCGGGTTGGTGGATTTATCGAAAGGTGCCCTCGTGGGTGAGCGGGTTCGCATCGACACCCCCCAGTCGGCGACCCCGGCGGCCATTGGCGATGTGCTGAGCGCCATCGCCAAGCATTTCCAATGGACCGGGCCGATTGGCTGCGGTTTTCCCGGGGTGGTGAACCAAGGGCGCATCATGATGGCGGCGAATCTCGATGAGACCTTGATTGGGGTGGATTTCGCCCGTTTGGCGCAGGAACGCACCGGCTGCCCGGCCTATGTGATTAATGATGCCGATGCGGCGGGTTTGGCGGAAGTGACTTTTGGCGCGGGCAAGGGCCGGCGCGGCACGGTGATACTCATCACGGTTGGCACGGGGATCGGTTGCGGGTTCTTCTACAACGGCCAGCTTATCCCCAGCACGGAGCTTGGTCATGTCAAGATGAAGGACAAGGAAACGGGCAAAATCCGCGACGCCGAAGACATCGTCTCCGACCGCGCACGGCAAAAACATGACTTGTCCTGGAAAGCTTGGGCGAAAAAATTCGACCGCTATTTAAAATACATCCAGCGGCTGGTGTGGCCGGAGTTGATCATCATCGGCGGCGGGGCGACCAGGAAGGGTGAAAAATTCATGCCGTTGTTGACGGTGCCATGCGCGACGGCGCTGGCGGCGCTGGGCAACAATGCGGGCATCATCGGGGCGGCGGAGGCGGCGCGGCGCAATTTGGGCAGGAAGTAGACACTCAGCGCGACCCGGCGGGGAATGTCAGATCCACCCACACGAGGCGGTGGTCGCTGGCGGTGGCGCTGGCCGGAATGTCCTCGATGCCGCCCGGTTTTTTTTGCAGGGGGAGCAACGCGGGGGACAATAAAATATAATCGGAGCGGTCATAGGAGTCCTCGCGCGCGTAGCCGGAAGTCCAGGTCTCGCCACGCGAATCAGCGGTGGGCGCGATGGCGAGCAGCGGCTGGCCGTCGAGTTCGGTGAAACGTTTGAGCGCGGGAGCATCACGCGCGTCGTTGAAATCGCCGACCACGGCCACGAGCGCGCCATGGGCGAGGGATTGTTCCTGGCGCACGAAGTCGCGCAAGACTCGGGCCTCGCCTTCGCGCTGGGTGGCGCTCTGCGGGTCGGCCGTGGTTTCGGTCAGCCGGCTTTTGAGGTGAACAACATAGAGGGCGAGGGACCGGCCATTGACGATGACATCCACTTCGAGCATCCCACGGCTCACCATCTTTTGCCCGCCGCCGGATTTATAGGTGATGCTTTCGCGCGGGTGCAGGGCCGCGAACGGTATGCGGGACAAAACGGCGACGTGGCGGTCGGGGTCGGGGCCATGGACGAGGGCGGAGTAAGGGTAGGTCAACCCCTCATGGGCCAGATCGCGGCGAAGTTCCTCAAGTTCCGGCTCCAAGCCCATTTCTTCGAGGGCGAGGATGTCGGGGTGCGCGGCACAAATGACGGCGCGCACGGCGGTTTTCTCCTCCTCGGGCTTGGGCCAGTCGGGCTTGAATTCGCCATCGATGCGGCGGTTGACGGAATTATAATTGCGGATGTTGTAGGTTGCCAGACGGAGCGTGGTGGTCGCGGCGGCGGCGGAAAAAACGGCGGGAGCGGCGGGAGGCGCGCTTTTTTGGCAGGAGGTAAGTAAAATGAAACAGGCCAGGACGGCGGCGGAAATAATCCGTGCCCGCTGGCGCGCGCAAAATTGAAATGACCCGTTCATGCGGCGGCGGTGGCGAGCGGCGCGCGCAGAGCGGCCTCGCGTTCAATGAGCGTCGGGTGGGAGTAATGAAAAAACGAATAGGCCGGGTGCGGCGTCAGGTTGCTGAGGTTTTTCTCGTGGAGTTTGCGCAAGGCGGTGACCAGCGGGGCGGCTTCGCCCAGTGCGGCGCGGGCGAACGCGTCGGCTTCGTATTCATGGCGGCGCGACCAGGCGTTACTGAGCGGCTGCGACCAAAAAGTGACCAGTCCCATCAGCAGCGCAAAGAGCAGCAGCGCCGCCGCCATGCCGGCATCGGCGGGAAAACGAAAGCCGGTCAAAAACCAGCTTTGCCCCGCCAGCCAGGCCAGCAGTCCCAAGGCGGCGAGTGAGGTGACGGCCGAAAGCAGGAACATCTTCGGCACATGGCCGCGGCGATAATGGCCGATTTCATGGGCGAGGACGGCTTCCAACTCGCGCGGTGAAAGTTGGGCGAGGAGGGTGTCGTAAAAAACAATGCGGCGGAACCGGCCGAAGCCCGTGAAGAAGGCGTTCGAGTGGGTCGAGCGCTTGCTGCCGTCCATCACGTCGATGGCGGCGCAGCGAAAGCCGGTGCGGTGGGCGAGTTCGAGCAGGCGCTCGCGCAGTTCGCCCTCGGGCATGGGGGAGAGTTTGTTGAACAACGGCAGAATGAGGCGCGGGGCGAGGGCGAGCATGACGAGTTGGAAAATCAACAGCGCCGCCCAGGCCCACAGCCACCACCACTTGGGCTGCCAGGCGACAAACCACAGCACCAAACATAACAACGGATAGCCGAGCACCAGACCCACCGCCGCGCCCTTGCATAAATCCATGATCCAGAGCTTCAGGGTGCTTTTATTGAATCCAAAACGCGCCTCGAGGCGGAACTGCGCCCACCAGCCCCAGGGCAAATCCGGCAGCGCCATGACGAGGCCGAGCGCGCACAAGACCGCCGCCCTCCCCCATAGCGACGGGCCGAATTGACCGGCGAAAAAATTATAGAGCGGAGGGAGCAGCCCCAGGCCCAGCCACATGAACAGCCACGCCGCCTCATACCAACCCTGCCACTGGCCAAAGGAATTCTTGGCGAGGGTGTAGTCCACCGCGCGGCGATACGTGGCTTCATCCATCACATCGCGCACGCCCTCGGGCATGGCGGCCGCATGGGCGTGCGCAAAGCGGCGGTTCAGCGTGTCGAGCCAGGTGTCGGCCACCACCCGCAACACCAGCAGCGCGGTGAAAACCGACAAAACAGGAGTCCAAGTCATGGCGATGGCGCTCAACCCTTTTCGGAATGCAAGGCGAGGCGATTGCCTTCGCTGTCCACGATTACCGAACGAAAGCCATACGGACCAATGGCGTGTTTTTTCTGCAAAACCTTGCCGCCATTTTTCGCCACGGCCTTGTCCGCCAGATTGTGACGCTTGCCAACACTAAGATAAATGAGTGGCCCGGTTTTGGATGGTTTATTGCCCTTGATTTTGCAGAGGCAGCCGGAGACGTTGTTTTTGTGGTGGGGCAGCAAGCCGAACTCAAAGCCCGGCATGGACTCTTTCTTGACTTTGGCACCGAGGACGGCGGCATAAAACTTGATCGCGCGGTCGAGTTTGACCACGGGGATATCCGTCCAGCAAAGGGTATTGGCGCTCATGGGGATAAATGGTTGAAGCAACCATGATTGATTTTTCCCCCGACAACAGCCAGCTAAAAAAAGCACCAGGGCGGGCGGAGTGGCCGACCACCTGCGCCCGCGGCCACATGCAGAATTTATTATTTCCGCCTGCTACTTCTCGTCATCCCCGTCCGCAGCGCGCCAGAGATACCAAGCGGCCAGCGTGCGAAAAGGCGCCCATTTTTTGCCATCGCGTTCGACGCGTTCTGGGCTGGGCATTTGTCGCAGCCCATGGGCGACTTGAAACCCGCGACGGATGCCGAGATCGTTCGACGGCATGATATCGGGCCGGCCCAGATTAAATATCAGAAGCATCTGCACGGTCCACGGCCCGACTCCTTTGATGGCGGTGAAGACTTCGACGAGCTGGGCGTCGGTCAATTCATCGCATTGGGCGAGCGTGGGCACGAGGCCGTCGCGGGTGCGCCGCGCGAGATCGCGGATGGCGTTGGCCTTGGCTTCAGACAATCCGGCGGTGCGCAATTTTTTGACCGACGCGGCGAGCACCTGGCGCGGCGCGGGAAAGCGGTCGCCCTTTTTGTTGAACAATTTTTTGAAACGGCCCAGGATCACTTCGGCGACGCGGCCACTGAGTTGTTGGTAGACGATGGCTTGGGCGATGGACTGAAAGGTCGGTTGCCGCCGGGGGGCCAAATCCGGTGAGCCGGCCCGGGTGATGATGCGTTTCATCACGGGATCGCCACGCAGGTGTTTTAAGGCGGGTCGGTGCATGGGGTAAAGTTTAGGGATGAGCCGAAGCCGAGGTGTTGGAGGCGGAAGCGGGTGCGGGCGCGGGTTTGGCGGCGGAGGAGGCGGGCGGCGGCGTTTGGGCGGCCGGCGCGAGCGGATGCAGACGGCTGGTGTTGAAGAAATCCCAAATTTTCTCCTCGACGCGTTTGTCCCATTGGTGGCCCCAGCCGGGGATCTCCAAATAAGTCACGGGGTGGCCGGCACCCTCATACAGCACCCGGGCCTGGCGGGCCAGACTCACATCAAAAATCGGGTCGGCATCGCCATGGATGAGCATCACGGGAAATTTTCGGGCGGATTGAACGAGGTCCAAATCGAATTGCCCCAATTCGCCGGAATGGGCGGCCACCGCCGCGACGATATCCGCCCGCTCCCGCGCGAGCAGATGGGCAAAATAGGCGCCATTCGACATGCCGGTAATATAGACCGCATCCGAATCAATGCGGTATTGGGTTTTCATTTTCGCGAGCAGTGCGTCAAAAAATTTCAGGTCGGTGAGGGCGCGCTCGGGCGCGAGCGCCCAGGCCGTGACGGCCCGGCCTTGAATCACCTGCGCCGCAGCTGCGGGAAAAACGAGGATGAATTTATGCTCCGCGGCCAGGGCCGGAAGGGTCGAGACGGTGGCAAAATGATCCTTGTTGTCCTCGCCCATGCCGTGAAAGGCAAAGACGATGGGCGAGGGTTTCGACAAGTCCAGCGAATCGGGCACGACCAGCCGATACTCGCGCGTTTCATTGCCCACCGTGATTTTTTCGTCGGCAAATGTTCCCGCGTGGCCGGGAAAGCCTGGCGCCTCCGCCGCCCGCAAAAAATAAGCGCAGGCCAGGAGGCAAAAAGCCGTGAGGCCAATCCATGGAATCACGCGCCGCATGGGGATCGATTTTAATGTTTAAAATGCCGCACGCCAGTGAAAACCATGGCGAGGTTATGGGCGTCGGCGGCGGCAATGACATCGGGGTCGCGCACCGAGCCGCCGGGTTGCACCGCCGCCGTGGCCCCCGCCTGGGCCGCCGCGATCAAGCCGTCGGGGAAGGGGAAAAAGGCGTCGGAGGCGACAATCGAGCCTTGGAGGGAAAGCCCGGCTTCGCCCGCTTTCCACACCGCAATTTTTGACGAGTCCACGCGCGACATTTGCCCCGCGCCGACGCCAAGCGTGCGTTCGGCGGCAGCGTAGACAATGGCGTTGGACTTCACATGCCGGACGACGCGCCAGCCAAATTGCAAGGCGGCCCATTCGGCCTCAGTGGGCGCGCGTTTGGTCACGACTTTCCAGGAGGACGGGCTGATGGGCTTGTGGTCGCGGTCCTGCGCGAGAATCCCGCCGACCACGCTGCGCACCTCGACGAGCGTTTCCGCGCGGAGATTGGATTTGGCAATCATGAGGCGGAGATTTTTCTTTTTCGCAAACACGGCGCGCGCCGCGTCGTCAAAGCCCGGAGCGATGATGACCTCGCTGAAAATCTCGGCGATGGCCTTGGCCAGCGGCTCGTCCACGGTCTGGTTCACGACAATAATGCCGCCAAAGGGCGCCTGGCGGTCGGTCGCGTAGGCTTGCTCCCAAGCGGCCAGCAGAGTCGGCGCGCTCGCGACACCGCATGGGTTGGTGTGCTTGAGGATGGCGACGGTGGGTTTCTCGAATTCACCGATGAGATACGTCGCCGCGGTGATGTCCAAAATATTGTTATAGGAAAGTTCCTTGCCCTGGAGTTGTTCGAAGCAGTCGCCGAACGAGCCGTAGAGCGCGGCGTGCTGATGGGGGTTCTCGCCGTAGCGCAGATTCTGGGCCTTGGGGAGCGAGAGCGTGAACTTCGCGGGGAAACCGGCGATGGCGTCGAGGTCCGGCGTGGTGGCCTGTTGGGCGGCGAGGTAGGCGGCGATGGCGGTGTCGTAAGCGCCGGTGCGCTGGAAAACTTTGAGTGCGAGTTCGCGGCGGAGCGGCGCGAGCTTGGCCTCGTCGTCAAGGGCTGCCAGCACGCGGGAGTAGTCCGCCGGGTCGCACACCACCGTGACGGCCGCGTGGTTTTTCGCCGCGCTACGCAGCATGGAAGGGCCGCCGATGTCGATGTTTTCGATGGCCTCGGCGAGGGTGCAGTGCGGCTTGGCGACGGTCTGCTCGAAGGGGTAAAGATTCACGACGACCAAATCAATCAGGCCGATGCCGTGCGCCTTCGCCTGGGCCAGGTGCTCAGGCTGATCGCGTCGGCAGAGCAAACCGCCATGAATTTTGGGATGCAGGGTCTTCAGCCGCCCTTCCATCATTTCCGGAAAGCCAGTGTAATCGCTCACGTCCGTGACGGCGAGGCCCGCCTCGCGCAGTAGTTTGGCCGTGCCCCCGGTCGAGAGCAGTTGGTAGCCGCGCCCCGCGAGCGCGCGGGCGAAGTCGGCCAGGCCGGATTTGTCACTGACGGAGAGCAGGGCGCGTTTTTCCATACCCCGCCAGTCTTTGCGCGCCGCCCCGGACGGCAAGAAGGAAAAGCGTCCAGCCTCGCTTGAGCCGCAAATTTATCCGCCAATCTTGCTCCCATGCACACCCGCGTCCTTGAGGTGCGCGACGGAGGCCGGCTCGAGGTGGATCAGCACCGCGACCACTTCGGGGTGTTTTTCCAAAATGGCGTGTTTGACCAGCCGGGCGATTTCGTGGCCAGCCTCGACCGTCAACTGCGGGTCCACTTGGAGGTGCAAATCCACTTCATAGAGGTCGCCCACGCGACGGGAGCGAAATTGATGGTAGGCGACTGCGCCGGGCACGGCCAAGATGTGCTCGCGCAGGTCGTTGATCATTTCCGGCCCGGGAGCGGTGTCGAGCAGGTCGGAGCAGGACTGCCATAAAATTTTCACGCCAAAGGCCGCCAGATAGCCGCCGAGCAACAGACCTGTGGCCTTGTCGAGAAACGTC
>Ga0265320_10000299_pt1 | contig 40425 bp, 39 predicted proteins | sample 4827metaG_FD_202087 | JGI IMG/M metagenome (GOLD analysis project Ga0265320, IMG submission 202087) | Rhizosphere microbial communities from Carex aquatilis grown in University of Washington, Seatle, WA, United States - 4-8-27 metaG | ecosystem: Host-associated > Plants > Roots > Rhizosphere >... | reverse complement strand
GACCTTGAGCCAATGAGCTTGCCCTGGGCCATACCGGCGTTCTCGGGGGACCGCTCCGCGATGATGAGTGTTTCCGTCGGGAGGCCCTTCGCCTTCGACGCCTTCCTTTCCCCGGCATCGGGCGTCTCCGCCGAGCGGCTCTTGACAAAGGGATGCTTGGCTATGCGGGCGAGCTCGCTCGCGATGTCGCCCGGAGAAAGGACCCGATCCACGCAGCCCGCGGCCACGGCGCTCGCCGGCATCGAGCCGTAGCGCGCCGACTGGTCCTGCGCGAACGTGAAACCGCCCGCGGCCTTGATGGCCTCAAGGCCAAGGGTGCCGTCGGTGGCGTTTCCGGACAGGATCACCCCGATGGCGCGCTCGCCCTGGTCCTTGGCCAGCGACTCAAAGAAGAAGTCGATGGAGCGCGGCGCGAGTCGATTCTTGAGGCGCGGCGACAGCTTCAAGACGCCGCCTGCGATTCCCAGGCTCGTGTTGGGGGGGATGATGTAGACGCTGTCGGCCTCGACCCGCAGGTTGTTCGTCACCTCCCTGACCCGCATGGCCGTCGTTCTCGCCAGGATGCCCGCGAGCGCGCTCTGGTGCTGGGGGTCCAGGTGCTGGACCAGGACGAATGCAAAGCCGGTAGTTGAGGGCAGCTGCTTCAGGAGCAGGGAGAACGCCTCCAGGCCTCCCGCCGAGGCCCCGATGCCGACGATGGGACACACTCTCGAAGCGCGGGCCGCGCGAACCGGAGCCGGGGAGGGCGTCCTCGGCTTTTTGCGGTTGGGTGTCGTCGTCGCTCTTGGCATCATCCTTTGCGCGCGAATCCGGGCGGACATTGTCCTTAACCCGGGGTCGCCTGCACCAAGGGGGTAGACTCAGGCCGAAGGCGCAGGGTACCGATGCGCATCCTTCATAAATCGAACCTCCCGTGTGTCATTAAGCCCTTTTCCTCAGGGAATTGCGATAGGGTCTAACCCTACCTCCCGTCGGGCGCCGCAAGACGCCTCAACCGGTGACAAACAGCTGGCCGGGATTGTCGCCGACGACGACCCCGTCCTGCTGCCCGCCCAGGTCCACCAGGAGCTTCTTCAGGGCACCGTCGTGCAGGACATTGTCGCGGATGACGCAGTTGCGCAGGCCCTTGTAGACGATGCCGAAGGAGGGGGTGTAGACCCCCGCGTCGCCGTCGTCGCGCCCTGACCAGATGCAGTTGCCCGTGCAGGTGACGCCCTGGCAGGAATCCATGTAGACCTGCGACGACTCGTAGCTGTCCGCCTTGGCCAGCTTCCCGCTGCGCTTGAAGTAGTTGCCCGTGACGGTGAACTGGGTGCACGGAATCTTGCCCTTCCTCAGAGCAAGGCCGCAGGTGCCGGCCCGGTCGAAGAAGTTGCCCGTGATCTGGTAGCCGTCGCCGCCCATGACCAGCATGTTCTCCTCGCCGTTCCACTCAACGCGGTTGGCCGTGAACGTGAGCGATGCATTGTCACGGCGTGCAGCGAATCCCGCCCGCTCGTTGCCTGAGAACCAATTGTCCAGGATGTACCCATCCCAGCCGTCAAATCTGAGCCCGTCACCCTTGTTATAGGCCAGCATGCAATGGCGGATGCTGAAGCACCAGACGTGGGAAAAACCCAGGCCGTCCCCGCTGAATTTGTTCACCTGGCAGCGTTCAATGCGGAATCCGTCCTCATGCTCGGGATAGTGCTGGCGATCCACGAATATCCCATGAGTGCCTTTGCCAAGGCCGCCCCCGTCGAGCGACAGGCCCTCTAGCGTCGAGCCCCGGGCATCCGTCATGTTGAGGAGGCAGGTTGAATCGCCATCCGCCAGCCGAAGGACACTTCCGCCCGGGCCGCTATAGTTCCAGGCAGCGATTCCCACTACCGCTATGCCGGGCCGCACATGGAGTTCCTTGGTTAGGTACACGCCCGGCGGAACAAACACGCCTCCGCCCGAGGCTACGGCCGCGTCAAATGCGCGCTGCAGGGCGAGCGTGTCGTCCGTCTTTCCGTCGCCGGTCGCCCCCAGCTTTCGGACGTCGAGCATCTCGCTGCCCGCGGGCGCCCCGGATGCGCCGAGGGCTGCGCTTCCCAGGAACAGGGAGGCCCCCCCGATCATGGCGGCCTGGGCCATTTCGCGCCGACTCAGGAGGTTGCTCTTATTTCCAGACATGAATTGTCACCTTCCCCATCTTTCGCTGGCCATTGCTACCGGCACCGGGACCCAAAGGCCACAGCAAACGGTAGCGAGGCTCGCCCTGGGAGACTCGTTCCCCGCGCCGCTTGCGCTCGCATTTCGCCTCGGGAACATGCGCGTCATTGGCAGAGTCAATGGAGCACGCCTAGACCCGTGCCTAAGCAACCCACAACGACTTTGACCTCCATCCGATGCCTCGCGACCCATGGGATCCCCCTGTCCGTGGCGATCCTCTGCGGTGCGGGTCTTCCGGTGTCGCTCGCCGAGCCTCCCCCGCTGCTTGAGAAGGCGATTGAGCGGTGGGTCGCCGGACCGGAGGACCTGGCCTTCACCCAGGAAACCCGGTTCTTCGCGGACAGCGGGAAGGTGACACGGGAGCGAATCGAGCGCTACGATCCGTCCCAGCCCGACAGCGGGCGGTGGCGGCTGATCGAGATCGACGGCCAGCCCCCAACGGCCGACCAGAAGAGAAGGTGGGAAACCCGGAAAAATGGAACGGCGCGAAGGGTCGTCGCCAAGTCACCCGCCACCTACCTGGACCTTGAGGGCGCCGTCCTTGTGAAGAACACCCCCAAGGAAGCCCGCTTCGAAATCGGCCTGCGTCCCGAGACGGCGCGCCTGCTGTCGCTCGAGAAGATCGCGGTGGCCATCACGGTTGACAAGGGGAGCGGCAGCATTGCCAAGGTCTCCGCAACATTGCGCGAGCCGATCAGCGTGCTCCTCGGGCTGGCGCGGATCACCGATCTCGATGTCGACGTGCGCGTTGAACCGACGGAGGAGGGTTCTGCACGGAAGCCCGGCGACGTCCAGATGGGAAGCACCGCCCGCGTCACAGTGTCCAAGCTGGGCACTCCGGTGGAATACAATTGGAGCGACTTCAAGCGCGTGACATCCTTTGGGACGAAGAGAGGACCCCTATGAATGTGTGGCCGGCCAAGCCCCTTCGACCCCGCCTCCGACACGGAGTCTTTTGCTTCGGCTATGTATCGTCGGCCGAAAGCGCTTTCTTGGTTTTCGGAAGGGTCCCGCCGACCGCCGCGGGCGAGTCCCGATTGGTTGCTATCCATCGATGGGCGCGTTATCCGTGAAGCCATGTCCCTATCCTTGAGCGAGCAGTTGGCTGGCCTCAGCGACTACCTGCTTCTGCGACAGAAGCCCATCATGCTCGCGTGGCGGAAAATGTCTGATGCCGATCCCAATCAGACCACGGGTCGCGCGCTTTCCCGCGGACAGTTCGAAGATCATGTTCCCGAGGTACTTCACGCTTTCGAACGCAAGATACGCACCCGCGCAGGTGGCCCGGATGCGTCCGCCGCCGGCGCCGAGCAGAAGCGGGAGGAGGTGAAGCATGGCCTTCACCGCTGGCAGCAGGGCTATCGCCTGCAGGAACTCATCAATGAATGGGGTCATCTGCAGCGCTGTTTGTTCGAGGAGTTGGCCACATTTGCCAAGACTCGCCCGTGGTTCGAGCAGGAGACCCTGGCCGAGGCAAACCGCCAGCTGCTCTCACTGGTCAACGAAGCGGTCAGCGAAAGCGCGGTCCAATATGAGCGTTTGCAGCAGGCGGAAGCCGCCGGCCACATGCAGGACCTCGCTATCGCCCTCGCGAGCGTGACAGAGATTGAAGGCCGTCGGTCCGCGCTTATCCACGAGGCTGTCCACGACATCCATGGAAACGTCTTTGGGGTCGCAGTCGCGGCGACCCAACTGGGAAGCACCCCCATCAACGACACCAAGCGTGCGGAGCTCGCGGGGCTCCTCGACCGCGGAGTAAAATCCGTCACCGCCATGCTCGGCCAGCTTATGGAATTGGCGCGCCTAGAGGCCGGAAAGGACCAGCGGGAAATAGTTGAGTTTGATGCCGCGGCGCTGATCACCGAGCTCGGCAGCGTCAATAGGCCCCTGGCCCAGGTACGCGGCCTGTTCTTGGAGACGACCGGCCTTTCCCGGCTCTTCGTCGACGGCGACCCTTCCAAGGTGCGTCGGCTAGCGCAGAACCTGCTGCTCAATGCGCTTAAATACACGGCAACGGGTGGAGTCACCATGAGCTGGGGCGAGGAGAAGGATAACTGGTGGCTGGTGGTCAGAGACACGGGGCCGGGGATGTTGGAGGGACCGGGAGCGCCGATTGTCGTTGGCTTGAAGGAGGCGACCGCAAGCGCGAGAGAATCGGACGAAAAGGCTGCCGCCATCGAAGGCGAATCTTCACTCGTGCTGACCCCGCCTAGCGACATATCGACCGCTGCTGCTCACCAGAATCCAGGTGAAGGAGTCGGCCTCTCGATTGTAAAGCGTCTTTGCGAGCTCCTCGATGCGAGCCTGGAAATGGCGAGTTCGGCGAAGACAGGAACCACATTCCGGGTTGTCTTTCCCCTGCGTTATCGGGACGTCCGCGCTGCGAATATCCTTCGGTGATGCAAAATGGTGGACCCGATCAGGGTCCATCCGCTCACTATGGGGAAATATTCTGTTTCGCGTTTGTTTCGCGTCGCGAGGGATGTTTTTGGGATTTTGTGACGGATTTCTATGTTACCCGATTGCCGATATCCGGTTCCCGCTTGACCCACCGACAAAAAGCAACGTTATTACATCTGTACCCACATTCTCTATGGTTCTCGAGCTCAAATTGCGCAAAGTAGGCAACTCCGTCGGTGTCGTCCTGCCAAAGGAGGCGCTAGCAAGGTTGAACTCAGCAGAGGGGGACACGGTCGTCCTAACGGACTCGCCGGACGGCAGCTTCCGGCTGGCGTCCGACCAGGCTGATTTCGGACGGCAGATGAAGGTGGCCGAGGGGATAATTGGCCGGTATCGCAACGCACTCCGAGAACTGGCGAAATGACCGAGCCTGTTTGGGTTTTGCCGGAGGCCATACGTGCCCTTCATGAACGCCTGTTGTCTGAGTTTGGCGGCGCATCCGGAGTTCGCGACGAAGGAATGCTAGAATCGGCACTTTCTCGGCCCGGTAATCAATTCTCGTACGGGTCGCAAACGATCCATGAATTGGCAGCGGCTTACGCGTTTGGCTTGGTTCGCAACCATCCGTTTGTCGACGGGAACAAACGCATCGGATTTGCGACGGCCATACTCTTTCTCGAGATCAATGGATATCGTTTTTCGGCGAGCGAGGTCGATGTGACCGTGCAAACTCTTGCGCTGGCCGCTCACGAACTAGACGAGGCTGGCTACGCAGCTTGGCTAGCGAACAACTCGACACCGGTCCGAACGCGTGCAAAGAGGACACCCGGGAAGGAGTAACGGTTACTCACGGGTTAAAACACCCGCCGCCCTCCATTCAGAGCGAGTCGCCGAACGTGTTATGAATTTCGAGTTCGCGTGGCAGTAGATGAAGGCTCCTGCCTCTTTGAGCGGACCTATCTCGCGAACGTTCAAAGGGGGTGATCTGGATGAGTCCGTCGCTCGTGCGCACAATGACTGGCTTCTTTGAAAGCAACACATCGCGGGCAATACTGCCCAAAGTAGCCCTGGCCTCGGCAATCGTGAGCGCGTTCACTTCAGAGATCCAAACAGTCGTCGTGACGGGGGCAAGTCGACCCTTAAGGGTCCATCAATCCCAACACTCGTTTTATTTTGTAACTTATTGCCTATCAATAATTTGGTGGACCCGATCAGGTTCGAACTTCTCATAGGAGAAGGAATTCTGGATCGCGTTTGGATCGCGACATTTTGCAGAACTCGAGACGAGGAAAGACCGGAGCAGTTCTCTTCGTTTGTTTCAGGTTCGGGCTGAAGCGATTGCGGAACGGAGAGTGATATTTCCAGATGCCGCCGCCCCCTGGTCGTGACGGAGCCTCTCCGCGAAGAAGCCGGGATCAGGGCGATTTACGCTGGGTTCGGCGCCACTCCAATCCCTTCAAGCTGTTCCAGATACGGCGACGGCAAGTGCCCGTATTTGGCCCCGTCGATGATGAGTTTCCTGTACGCTGCGTTGGGTAGCGGAGGATCGTCTTGCGGATTCGTCAAGTAGATGGAAACCAGAAGCGGTTTCTTCTGGGACGGCGTCGGCGACGCCGCAGGCTCGTTTGATCGACTTGCGGGTGAAGGCCAAGCGATGGTCGGGTAGTTTGGCGATCGCCACAAATAGGGCCGAGGGGCATCGGTCCCGCATCTGAGCGAAGTCAAGGTTGGAACCGTAGGCGAAGTACAGCATCGGCCGACGGTGCTTAAATCGCTCCCTTGCGCGTCGAATTGCTGAAAAAGGCACTCGAGCAAAGCGGCGTCAGAATCCCGGTCGTAGCCCCGGCCGCTTGAATCCAACCGTCTTCGCCAATTCCGACGGCTGCCACCGCCTCTGATCTCCGATTACTTGAGCCACGGAAGCGGTACGAGGCCCATCTCGTGAAGAATAGCTGCCCAGTCTTCAGCAGCCCACTGCTCGGAAACCTTTCCGTCCACTAAGGTAGGTGGACTGTAACGGACTGCATGAAGCCCGTCCCGATCCGATTAAGGTAGAGAAGTTTTAATATTATGAATTATTCCATCATCGGCGCGGGCAATGTGGGCTCCGCACTGGCCCGGCTACCCGCGATGAGGGGCGCCCCGCCATCTTCGCTTACGTCGAGAGCTCCCAGAACTGTACCCGGCTCCATTGGGGGCCATAACCGGATGTTATAAGCAGCCAAGAAGCAGGACATATGGGGGTTACGCCCCACAGACGGGAATGAAATCATCAGGTAAGGTATGAGGCCTCGTAGGAATTGAGAATGGCGACGCTTACGAGATCACCGATTCGTATATCAAACTTCGTCTGACGAAAGCTCCGACCAGCGCGGGTCACCGCCGCTAAAAATAGGAAATCAAAAAAAAGAAAAAATATGAACGTGGTACAATCAGATTCATGGGTGGAAACCCATCCGGTTACGCAACAGGACAAGGCCGCAATGGCCGCGATGAGGGCCATCGTCGAGCCAAACAAAGGACGAATGCAAGGCACGGCTGCGCGCGATGCGTATGATGGTATAATGAACAAGGTCAAAGCACCGTTAGGGGTGACTTTTCATAAGGACAAGCTTGGCGACGTGTCAGGCTGGTGGTGCCGTCCTGCCAACTTCCAGCCGGGTAAGGCTATTGTTCACTTGCATGGCGGTTGGTTCAATTGGGGATCGGCCCTGGCTTTCCGCAATTTTGTGGGACAGATCGCTGCCCAGGCCGAAGTTGAAGCCTTTATCCCGGAATATCGGTTGGCACCTGAGCACCCTTTCCCGGCGGCGATTGAAGATGCTCAATCTTGCTACCGTGAACTGGTGAATCGCGGAACAACCCTGGTCGCACTCACTGGTGACTCGGCCGGTGGAGGTTTGGCCCTGTCATTGCTGGCTATAGCAACGAATCCAGAATTTTCTAACGGGGTGACACCTGTCGGCGCAGTCGTTCTGTCCCCCGTTACCGACTTAACGCTTAGTGGCCAAAGTTGGCAAAGTCGCGCAGCCGCTGATCCCTATTTTATCCAATCTCAAGCTGCTGGTTTGGTAAAGGCTTACTTGGCCGGCGCGGATCCGAACAATCCAATGGCTTCACCTCTCTATGGTAGCTTGGCCGGACTTCCACCGATACGCGTTCAAGTGGGCGACGACGAGGTCTTGCTCGACGATTCTCGCCGTTATGTGGAGCGAGCCATCGAAGCCGGGGTTGATGCGAAACTCGATGTATGGGAAGGCATGCCACATGGATTCTTGGGCGGCATCGGAACTTTCAATGCCTCGGCGCAGGCGCTCGAAGCGATTGGGGACTTTTTGGCCGCGATATTCGCCAAAAAATATATGAATTCAACCATCGCCGACCGGACAACACATCTGCTCTAGCTCATGAAGATAGGCGACGACGCCTTCATTCGCATGTTCGATCACATGCAAGGGAAAGAAGGTGTGTAGTTCGCGCGAAAGGAGGGAATTGCGCGCTGGGCCCTTGTCCATCGCGAGCACACCCCGATCGTGGAGCGTGGGGCAGCGGGTAAGAAAGGGTTGCCGGAGCCTGTGACATTCGTTGAGCGGCGCGCATCATAATGGCTGACATCAGGACGCGCTTGAGTCCAGGCCGACAACCTCTTCAGGCCTGTCACGGCGCGCTCGGTACAGCAGGCGACGGCAGGATAAGACTAGCTTCGTACAGCATGCGTTAGCTTCCTCCCCGAACGCCATGCTATACGAAGTGCGCTCAACTTCCAAGTGGGGCATTCACCCCGTAGCTTGAAAACTGCATTTGTACAAACGCCAATCTACGACGACTTTCTTGATGCCGAAACCGAAACATCGAGCAGCTGAAAAGAGCATTCGTGGCGACGAGCGAACGAGCCTAGCTTAGAGGATGACAATTCTCGTAACGGGAAGCACCGGCAGGGTCGGCACGGAAGTGCTCAAGGAACTTGGAAAACGCAAAGTGAAAATTCGAGCCTTGGTGCGCAAACCGGATGCAAAGTTACCGAAGGGAATCGAGGCATTCGTTGGTGATCTACTCGACCCGGTGTCCGTCGAAAAGGCGATGGAGGGGATGGAAACACTCTATCTACTCAACGCCGTCTCGCCTGATGAATTGACGCAGGGATTGATCGCCTACGGCCTCGCCAAGAAAAAGAAGCTGAAACACGTCGTTTACCATTCCGTTTTTAAAGTGGATGACTTCAAGGATGTTCCTCATTTCGCTTCTAAACTAGCCATCGAGAGTGCGCTGCGAGCGTTCGACGTGCCGTTCACGATCATTCGGCCAAACTACTTTTTTCAGAATGACATCTCGCTGAAAATCCCGCTCATGGACGCCGGCGTTTATCCTGTCCCGCTGGGGAAAGAGGGTATCTCGGCAGTGGACGTTCGCGATATCGCGGAAGCAACCGCGATCGTATTAACCACTGTGGGACATTTTGGGAAAACCTACAATCTGAATGGCCCGGAAGCTTTGAGCGGCGCCAAAGCGGCTTCCATCTGGAGCGAGCTGCTGGGCAACGCCATTCGCTATCCCGGCGAAGCCATGGATGCCTTTGAAGAACAAATGCGGAAGAAGGCTCCGTCATGGTCCGCCTTTGATATCCGCATGATGTTTCAAGGCTACCTCGAACGCGGCTTCGCAGCGGAGCCTGGAGACCTGGAGACTCTGACGGCACTCCTCGGCCATGCCCCGCGGAGCTATGAGGACTTTGCCAGCGAGACGGCCCGCGAATGGAAAAGGAATTTAACACCGCACCTATCAATGGCGGGAAATTGAACAACCAAACGTAAAAATCCCATATGAAACAATTCAAACCTGAAACCTCCGCGCTCGTGCTGGTCGACTACCAGTACGGCACGTTGCAACTCATCAGAAGCATCTCGTCAGATCTCGCACTCCGGAACGCGGTCATCCTCGCGAAAACGGCAATGGCCTTTGGCATGCCCGTCGTCGTGACAACCAGCCAGGAAGATCAGATCCAGGGTCCGCTCGCCCTTGCGCTTCAGAAAGCATTGCCAAAAGCCTTTAAGAATCGTGTCAAACGCGTCGGCATCGTGAACGCCTGGGCAGATCCTAACTTCGCGTCAGCAGTCAAGGAGACCGGTTGCAAGCAGCTTATTATGGGCGGCGTTACCACCGACATTTGTCTGGTCTTTCCGAGCATGAGTGCGGTGCAAGAGGGCTTTGAGGTTCAAGCCGTGCTGGACGCATCTGGCTCAAGCTACGAAATTCAGGAGGATATTTCGCGCCGTCGGATGGAGAACGCGGGAGTAGTACTCACGACGACCAACACTATTGTTGCCGAACTTGTGCAGAACTGGAGCAGCCCGCAAGGAAAAGAGCTCGTGAAGTTGCTGGTCTCCACCGCGCCCATGATGCAGCCGTTCGAATAAATGTCTCACCGGAAGTATTCGATCCGAGAAGGGTCAATATGAATTATTCACCTCGTCCTGCTCGAAGACATCGGGCGTCGATGCCGCAGAAGATCGAGTGGTGGACTCTATCACAGACAAGTCTGAAAAACTAAAGATGCACAACGCGAAAATGACCGAAACGCCCTCGATCAAGGGTTTCTCTCGTGAGACCGCGCAACTCAGAGGAGTACGCCTTCACTATTGGCTGGGCGGCGCGGTGGACGGACCGCCCGTCTTACTTTGGCACGGATTTCTTAGCACCGGTTACGCTTGGCGCAAGGTAGCGCCTGTATTGGCGGATGCCGGAATGTCCGTGCTCGTGCCGGACATGCGCGGGTATGGAGACTCGGACAAACCAGCCGGCGTTGCGGGTTATGACGCTCGCTCTCTTGCCGAAGAATTCCGCGCGCTCGCCCGTCAAATTGGTTTTGGAAATGGAAAACCCATTGTTATCGCCGCGCACGACATGGGCGCTCCGCCGGCCCTCCTTTGGGCCGCTGACCATCCGAACGAGATCGCAGGATTACTCTACATTGAGGCCCCTGTTATGCTCTCCGAGATTCTTACAAAGATCATTGCCTATACACCTGAGGCAATGAAAGAGGGTTCAATGTGGTGGTGGATTCTTCCGCTCGCGCCCGACGTGCCGGAACGCTTGGTCGTCGGCAACGAGCAGGGCTTTCTCACTTGGTTCTATGATTACGCTACCGCCCGGCGAAGTGCGATCGAACCTGAGACGATAGACGAATATTTGCGCACCTTTTCCGGACGCGAGGGCGTGCTGGGTGCGATGGGTGTTTATCGGGCTGCATTCGTTAGCATGGAACAGACCGCACCACTCGCGCGAATCGGATTTGGTCACAAGGTCCGCGTCCCGATTGTGGCGCTCGGTGGGGAGAAGGGCCTCGGCGCCAAGGTTGGTGAAATGATCGAACGGGTTGCCAGCGAGGTGAAAAGCGCCGTGCTGCCCGATTGCGGGCATTTCGTTCCCGAAGAACATCCGGAGGAAGTGGTGCGTCAAATCCAGGCTCTTCTGCAAGTTCGTGCTCCAAAAATATGATCCGAACCGCTCCTGGGGGAGCCATCTTAGAGAAACCGTACGGAATAATTCAATCACGTCCATCCACCAAGGAGATTAAATAATATGTCCACAATACATCACCCCATAGTTCTGCTCGACCGCGCCGCGATGATAGCGATGCGCGTGATGGTGAGGTCCATGAAAGGGAGTGTGACCGGTTCCGATGCACGCGAGCCTTTCGATCAGCTCATGGAGAAGGTTCCTGCCGCCGAAGGCGTGAGGTACGAGGAAGGGGAGGTCGGAGGTGTGCGCGGATGGTGGTGCCGCCCGAACGATGCTGTGGCGCATGCCGCGTTGCTCTATTTTCATGGTGGCGCTTACGTCGTTGGTTCGGCCCGAGCCTATCGCCATTTCGTCGGACAGATCGCCTCCAGGGCAAAATTGGCTGCCTTTGTGCCGGAGTACGCTCTAGCGCCGGAGCGCCCGTTTCCTGCCGCGATTAATGATGCGACCGCAGCTTACAACGGACTCGTTGCCGAAAATGTTACGAGCATAGCACTAGCGGGCGACTCTGCCGGTGGCGGACTCGCCCTTGCACTGCTGCAAATATTCGCTGCCAAAACGCGTGACCCTTTCAAGCAGCGACCCGTCTGTGCGGCCGTGATGTCGCCTTGGACAGACCTGGCGCTAACCGGCACCACCATGGAAACACGGGCAGAAGCCGACCCTCTCTCAACTCGGGATGCGCTTGCTGCGACAGCGCGGCTTTATCTCGGCGACCACGATTCGCGAGACCCGCAGGCGTCGCCCTTGTATGGCGATTTCGTCGGACAGCCACCGGTGAGAGCACACGTGGGCGAAGACGAAATTCTCCTTGACGATTCGATCCGTTATGGTGAGCGGCTCGAGCGTGCGGGAGGAACCTGTCAAGTCCACACCTGGCAAGGCATGGTTCACGTTTTCCCATCCAACATTACTCTCCTACACGCCGCGAAGGCGGCGCTCGATGACATTGGAGACTTCCTGCGGGAGCAATTGGTGAACGAGCCCGCTAACCAGCTCGAGCGGTTGCCTGCCTGAAAAGTAAAACGACAAACACTTACCGAGGGTCACGAATCAGACTCGTGACTAGCTCCAAGCCGACATCACGCTAGTCAAAAAACCAAAATCATGAACCATAACTCCATCCTTTCGCAGCCCATCTCGCCAATACCGGCCGACAACCTCGGACGCAACTTGACGGTGGCGCGTCCCGACACCAACAAAAGCCTGCCCCACGTCGGCGTCGTAGGAGACACCTATACCCTACTGCTCAGCGGCGCCGACACCGACGGCCGCTATTGTCTCATTGATATGTTTATTCCGCCAGCCGGCGGCCCTCCGCCGCACCGCCATGACTTCGAGGAATCGTTTACAATCCTGGATGGGGAAATCGAAGCCACCTTTCGTGGAAAAAAATCAGCGGTGCGCGCCGGGGAGACCATCCACATCCCGGCCAACGCGCCTCACTCCTTCACGAATGCAACCAAGAAACCAGTCCGGCTGCTTTGCATCTGTTCGCCTGCCGGACAGGAAGAATTCTTCCTCGAGGTGGGAGTGCCGGTGGCTACCCGGACCACGCCAGCACCGCAGCCCGACAAAGCCGCGGAGGCAGCAATGAAAATAAAAGTCGCCGCGCTCCTCCCGAAATATCGCACGGAAATGGTAAAGGCCTAGGCCAAACGCGAACCCGTGAGTAAATCCAATTCCACCATCCTAGCCATCGGAGCGGCCGGCAAATTTGCGGGTCTAGTCGTGCCTGAACTTGCCAGAAGAGGCGCCAAGGTTCGGGGCTTGGTCCGGGACGCAGATCAAGGAAAGTCGGTGATTAAGAACGGTGCGGCTGAGGTCGCCGTGGGGAACCTGAAAGACCGAGCCAGCCTGAACGCGGCGCTCAAAGGCATAGACTCGGTCTTCTATATCGCGCCCGCTTTTATCCCCAATGAGGTTGCGATCGGCAAAGGTATGGTGGAGGCGGCGGAAAAGGCCGGCGTTCGCCGTTTCGTTTTCTCATCCGTCATCGACCCAATCATCGGCGCGCTCGAGAATCACGCCGCCAAGGGTCCGGTCGAGGAGGCAATCCTATCGTCCAATATGGAGTACACCCTTTTGCACCCGACGCTGTTTTTTCAAAATTATGCGGAGGGTTGGCCCAAGGTCGTGAAGACGGGCTCCTATGTGGAACCTTGGTCCGCAGAGACGCGATTTAGCCGGGTTGACTATCGCGACGTGGCAGAGGTGGCTGCCATCGCATTGACCGAGGAACGGCTGCTCTTTGGAACGTTTGAACTTTGCGCCGAGGGCCACCTCAATCGAAAAGACGTGACCGCGCTCATGAGCGAAGTGCTCGGCCGGAAGATCGAAGCGGCGAGTCTCAGCCCAGACCAGACTGCCAAAATAACCAAAAGCGGAGGCACGAAAAAAAAGCAGTCACCGATAAAAGCGATGTTCGATTGGTATGACGCGCACGATCTGGTCGGAAACGCTATTATCCTCCGCGCCATTCTCGGCCGCGAACCGCGCACGTTACGAGCCTACTTCGAAGAGCTCGTCGGGAGGGGCGATGTGCCTTCGCCAACTGCAAAAAGATAAGACCTAAGCTTTATGCCCGACGTTAATGTTCAGTCATTTGAGATCGAGGTGCTCACGCGGAAGGGGGATCTGGTTCGAGCGGATGTTTACTTGCCTAAGGACGTGGAAGGACCCTTCCCAACTCTTTTCGGCGCCTCGCCCTATCAGAAGATGTTGCGTCACCTGCCGGTAATCCCATCGGTCTTCCCCTTCATCGAATACGGTCCGATTCAGTTCTATCTCGACGAAGGCTATGCCTATGTCGCGATGGACACTCCCGGAACCGGCCGGTCAGAGGGGGTCTGGGACCCGGTCTCGAGGACGGAAGGCGAGGCGATACATGACATGATTGAGCATGTCGCTAGTCTAAAATGGTCAACCGGGCGGATCGGCATGATCGGCATGTCGTATTACTGTTGGAGCCAATGGAACGCAGCGCGTACTCGACCGCCTCATCTTGTCACTATCGCCGCTTTCGACGGCGCCACAGATATGTATCGCGATTGGATGTACCAAGGCGGCATTCCGATACAGGGCTTTCTGAATAGCTGGCTGTTCGGTTCGGTGCTGCTTCAGCACATGGCGGACAATCTGCCGATGAACCAGAATGGACGCGACAAGGTCATTTACGACATGTATGCCCATCCGTTGGACGACGAGTGGCAGCGCCGACGTTCGCCTTTTTGGGAGCTCAATCAAGTGGACATCCCGGTTATGTCGATCGGAGCGTGGGGTAAAGCCGCATTGCACCTGCGCGGCAATTTCACCGGCTATGAGAGAGTGCGCGGACCGAAGCAGCTGTTGGTGGTCGGGGCCGCTTCGTTTGCCGAGACGCAGCGTCTGTTCTCGCTGCCTGAATTCCACCGCAGCGAGCTACTCCCTTGGTACGACCACCACCTGAAACGGATCGAAAACGCGGTCATGGACCGACCAAATGTGCGCTATTTTGTGCAAGGGCACGGTGAGATGCGCGATGCGGTTGACTGGCCCCCTCCCGATGTGACGCAGTCGGCCTTCTATCTCACCGGCGAGAAGAGTGGACAGATCGACTCACTCAACGATGGATCACTCGTCGAGGAACCCCCAAGTGTGGCCAGTGGCGACACGTCTTGGAGTTATCCCGATCCAAGGTGGATGGCCGGCGTGACCACCTTCGATAAGCGGGGCATGCCCAATCATTTCGCTAGGGTCATCACCTACACAACAGGCGCGTTCGATCGGAATCGCGAGTTCACGGGCCAAGGGGTGCTGGTTCTCTACGCCTCGTCCGACCAGAGCGATATGGATGTGATGGTCAAGCTCTCCCTGCTGTCTTTGGACGAAAGCAAACCTCCCTTCATGAAGGTCAGCCAAGGCTGGTTGCGAGCTTCGCATCGCGCTGAGGACCCCGATCTCAGCACCGATATGCGGCCGTTTCTCAAACACGACCGGATCGACACGATCCAACCTGGCCAAGTCTACAAATTTCGCATCGAGATGCTTCCGATGTCCTTCTCAGTCCGGAAGGGCGAACGGATGCGTTTGGAGATCAGCAACTGGGAGTCGGCGATCACCGAGGCGCCGATGACGCACTGGTACGGCCAAAAAGTCGGCGCCGACACCTATCACCACAATCGCATTCATCCCTCCTGCTTGCGGCTCCATGAGCGTCCGCTGGATGGCGGCGGTGCTCATTCGAAAAAATCAAAATGAAGGAAAATCGCCTCGTATTCATCACCGGTGCCCCGGCGGCATGCGCGAACTCTTCGTACAGCGTTTTATTGCCAATGGCGACGCCGTCGTACCGAGGATGAGATCGCGACTGATCTCATGGAGCAGCCCGCAAGGATCGGAGCTCGTGAAGCTTTTGGTCGCCACCGCCCAATGACGCAGTCGGTCGATTAATCAATTCAATCAACCACAACAAATGAAGCTGAAAAGGGAGAAATAAAATGGCAATTTTGATCATAGGAAGCACCGGCACCATCGGGTCGCTCGTCGTGCAAGAACTCGCAGATTGCGGTTCCGAGGTGTATGCCCTCGTGCACAAGTCCGAACCGAAGTTTCCAGCGGGAGTAGCTCCGGTGAATGGCGACGTCACAGACATTGAATCGATGCGGAAAGCGTTTGTCGGCATCGACACGCTCTTCTTGCTCAACCCTGTCGAAGCGGACGAACTCAACCGGGCGCTGCTTATGTTGGATCTAGCGGTCGAGTCGGGCATCAAACGCGTCGTTTATTTTTCGATGTTCCACGCCGACGTCTTTCTCGACTGCCCCCATGCCTGCGCAAAGTACGCAGCTGAACTCATGATCGGCCGGTTTGGCATTCCCGCCACTATTCTGCGCCCGAATTATTTCTTTCAAAACGACGGACCGGCCATTCTCAAGACCGGGGTTTACCCGATGCCTATCGGCAGCCGCGGCACCTCGATGGTGGACGCGCGTGATATCGCCGCGGTAGCGGCCCTGAGCCTTATCCGGCGGGAAGACGCAACCGAGCCACTCCCTACAGAGATTATCGAAATACACGGACCCGACGTGGTCACTGGCGACTCTGCCGCAGCGCTCTGGTCGGAAGTTCTTGGACGCAAAGTCACCTATCCCGGCGACGACCTCCGCGCTTTTGAGAAACAGTCCAGAGCGATGCTGCCAAGCGCAATGGCATACGACGTGGCAGGGATGTTTCGGGGCTTTCACCGGGATGGCATGGTAGCCACGCCGGGCGCCGTGGATCGGATCGCGAAACTATTGGGTCGACCGCTTCGCACCTATCGCAGCTACGCGGAGGAGACGAGCAAGCAGGCGCAAAAGAGCAAGTAATGCTCCGAAGAGGTTGTGGGGCAAGTCGAAGCCCTGAAGGCGCGCATACCAAAATCTTAACCCAGACTTCTCCATCATGAAGCTACTTGTTATCGGGGCAACGGGAGGAACAGGCAAAGAAATCGTCAGCCAAGCACTAGCGCAGGGGCATGCCGTCACCGCCTTAGTGCGGGACGCCGCCAAAACCGCCTTCCCCCCGACCGTCAAAAAGGCGGTGGGGGACGTGCTTGACCCCGGTACTTTGGGAAAATCGCTTATCGGTCAGGAGGGGGTCATTTGCGCCTTGGGATCGGCCGCCACGGGGCCCTTCAAGGAAATGACCTTGCTGTCAAAGGGAACGCGGAACCTTGTAGACGCGATGCAGGCTCGGGGTGTCAGCCGGTTAGTTTGTATCACCGGTATTGGCGCGGGCGAAAGTAAGGGTCATGGGCCGTGGTATTATAACTGGTTCATCCAGCCGCTCGTGCTGCGAGGCGCCTACGAGGACAAAACTCGGCAAGAAGCGATCGTGCGCGGCAGTAGGCTTACTTGGACGCTAGTGCGCCCCGCGATCCTGACCGACGGAGCCGCCAAGGGTGAAGGGGCCGTGCGCGAATTAACGCATTTGTCCGGGATCCATGTCAAAAATATCAGCCGCGCCGATGTCGCCGGGTTTTGCCTGAGAGAATTGGCAGATGGTCGTTACCAACATCAGGCTCCGGTTATCACCTATTGAGCGATGCAGATAAAGAAGGAGAAGCCATTCATGACCTGATAGAGCATTTGCCAGGGCGCGAGCGGTGCACCGGCAGCACGTTGATCGCTGCTGCGCCTATGACGCATTCGTACGGCAAGAAGGGGAAAGCAGATACCTACCGCCACAATGCTGCATACCATTCCTTTCTAAAAATCCATGAGCGACCAAGATCAAAGATGGAGTGCAGACTGAAAACCACACTATAACAAAGGAAATTATTATGACAAAAGCATATAAAAGCAACGCGGCCAAAGCGAAGCAGTTCTTCGCGGACAAAATGGCTTTCACGACGGGACCAGTCGCAACAAACGACCAGATTGAGAAAGGAGAGGATGTGGCTATTATAGACGTGCGGGCGTCTAAAGATTTCAAGAGGGGACATATCCCCGGGGCGATCAGTCTTCCCCAGGAAAAATGGAGCGGCATGGCTGGTCTGCGCAGGAATACTATGAACATCATTTACTGCTATTCCCAAACTTGTCATTTGGGTGCCAACGCCGCGATGCAGTTCGCCGCAAAAGGTTATTCCGTCATGGAAATGGATGGCGGCTTCGCATCTTGGAAGGAGCAAGGCCTAAAAATTGCGAAGTAGCGCTTGTCGGTGCTGTTGGACACGTAAATATCCACGAAGCTCCGGAAGGCATCCATGCCCAAGGTTTGCCGAGCCAATTGACGCTTTGTTGTAGCGCGATCGTCGGCTTCGGTCCAGTGGGAAACACATTGTCCGTAAGAGACGCATTCGCGCCACATTTTATGCCGGCGCCTCGCTTACGCATTGTTTAACTACCGTGAGGAAGTCCTGCAGCAGCGGCGACTGGGCATCGCGCAACCATAGCAGTTTGAGGCGGAAAGGCGGCACGGGGGGGCGAAGTGGCAACGTTCGGCAATCTTGAACGAACGAAGTTGCGACAACCTCCGGCAGGATGGCGACACCATAACCGGCGGCGACCATGCACAGGAGGTTCGCAGCCCCTTCTACCGCATGAGTTGCCGTTGGAATGAAATTCGTGGCCGCGCAGAGATCATTCAGCCGTTCGATATAGCCTGGCGAGGTTTCCGGCGAGGCTATCAGCAAAGTTTGCCCCGCAAGCCGATTGACCTTGATTGAGCCTTCAGCCTCTTTGGCCAGAGCGTGATCGCTAGGGAGCACAGCCACCATCGGACAAGAGTATAGCGGCATGGATTGGAAGTGGCGGTCCAAGGGCGCGCCTAAATCGGGAAAAATGCCCGCGTGAATTCTACGCTCGCGCAAGGCTGTCAGTTGCTCTGGACGATTCATCTCCACAAGGGAGACCTCCACTTTCGGAGACTGCTTGCGGAAGGCATGGAGAAGGCGCGGTAGCACACGGGTGGAAAGGCCTGCCATGTTGCCGAGCTTTAGTTGGTTGCGCGCGTCGCGGGCCGCGTCTTGAGCGCGTCCGCGAGCCGCGGTGGCGGCGGCCAGCGCGAGGCGGGCATCAACCAGAAACGATTTCCCCCCCTCAGTGAGAGACACCCGGCGGAAACGCCCGCGCTCCAACAGACGAACGCCAAGTTCCGCTTCGAGCGCTGCGATCTGACGACTGAGCGGCGGCTGGCTAATGTGAAGACGTTTGGCCGCGCGGCTAAAGGAGAGTTCCTCCGCAACGGCCACAAAAGAGCGCAGATACCTCAGGTCCATGGCTAGAGAAAAACTCTTGATACCCAAAATGCCCTCAAGGCACAATCGAAATAAGCATTAGAGGCGGCGAGCAGACGAGCCTAGATTGTCGGATGGTAGATTCACTTAAACGATCCCTCGCCAGTGCGGGAAGGTTTTGGCACATAGTGACTGTCGAGTTGAGAAAAGGCGGATCAATGATCGCCGTCTTTGCTGCGGCTCCTAACCGTCCCGAACCTAGGTGGCCGTCCCCTGCCACCACCTTTGCGGAGGATTGCCAGCCGTGACCTCCACTCGTCAATCAGTGGTCATCACTGGTGGAGCCGGCGGGATAGGCAGCGCCCTGACTCGCGGCTTTCTTTCTCGCGGCGCGCGCGTTTTCGCCGCCGACATTCTGCCGAAGGAACTCGACCGACTCAGAGAGGAGCTTGAGGACTCCAGCCCACCCAACAGTCTTTCTACGGCGACTTTTGACGTCAGCGACGAAGCCGGCTGCCAGCTCTTCGCCAGCCGCGTTCGAGAAGAATGGGGCTTAGTCGACGTCCTGGTGAATTGCGCGGGCTATTTCCCGTTCAAGGCTTTCGAAGAGATTTCCTATGCCGATTGGCGAACAATATGCGCCATCAATCTCGACGGGCCATTCCTGGTCACCCAAAACCTGCTGCCGCTGATAAAGAAAAGCAAAGCCGGGCGAATCATCAACATCAGCTCCGGCAGCATTTTCGGTGGAAACCCGGACCAATGTCACTACGTTGCCGCTAAAGCAGGCCTAATTGGCCTGACTCGTTCGCTCGCCAAGGTCTTGGGCCGAGATAATATCACCGTGAATGCCGTCACGCCGGGGTTGACCGTAACGGAGCCTGTTAAGAAAATGTTTTCCAAAGCGGCGCTGTCCAAAGTCGCTGAGGCGCGGGCGCTCCAGCGGGACCAAACTGCCGCCGACCTGGTTGGCGCAGTCTGCTTCCTGGCTTCGGCCGATGCGGCATTTATCACCGGACAGATTATCAACGTCGATGGGGGCAGCAGCTCCCACTAAGTCTGCATGACAGGATCGGAACGCGCTCGGTGGCCAACTCCCGCGACATCCCGGGGATGATATTGATGTCTCTTTGGAAGAAGTTCGCGTCAAACACGGCGCGCACTTTGGTATCGCTAGCTTCCTCTACTGTGCCGACCAGAGAGTAGCCAACATTGTTGAGCACGAAGTCCAGCCTGCCAAATGGGCGTAAGCCTGCTGGACGGCATTCCGAGCTTGATCGGCATCGGTCACATCAAGAGCGAGCGGCAAAACGGCGTCGCCAAACTACTCCTTTAAACCGGCAACGTCAGTCAATTTGCACGCGGTGGCAGCAACTCTATCTCCGCGTTTGAGAGCGGCCTCGGCCCAGATGCGTCCAAAACCGCGAGAGGCGCCTGGGATAAACCAGGTTTTGTTATTCATTCAATCTTTCTCCGAATTCATATTGTTTGTCGCCGGCCCCAGACCGCGCGGCATCAGCTATTCCAGAAAAATGGGCCGGTTGTTAGTTTGGACGGGCTAGGCTAGGCCGATCTGCTGTGCCCGAAGAGCGGGGTCCACGAAGACGTACTCTTCAATGAGCTCGTCTCCTTCCCACCGGGCGGTCGTGCTGAAGGTGAGGTCGAACGCTTTTCCTGTCGGGGCAATCACCTTACCGTTGGGCAGAGTCATCTTCCCGGTGAAGGTCCCCGTGGCCCGGGTGATTACAGTGATCCAGTCGCCGCTTCCGAACTGGGTTGGGTACGGGTCGTTGTGGACGTGGATGTCGGGGAACACGCCAATCATCTGCTGAATCATCGCGGCGTGCGCCTTCCGTCCTTCGATCGGCTTTGCGATCCCCATGACGTGCGCGATGATGTCTGGGTGGTGTATCGCGTTCATCCCTGCGACGTCGTTGGAGTTGAAGGCGTCATCGCCCTTCTTCATGAGCTCAAGTAGATGTGTTGTCCGGTCGGTGATGGTCGAATTCATATATTTTATCTCTATTTTTCGTTCTCATTCCCGCGGGCGTGATGGCAAAGTTAGTCTGCCTTTCATCCGTTCAGGTCACGTTACGGCATGAACCCATCCTTCGCTATGGGGTATAACCCGGAATTTCGAGGCACTTGAAATGTTAGTCTGGGCCGATCAAGGATGATCGGTACTGCGGTTCGGCTTCTGACTCACACTTGGTGGGCCGGGAGCTTCGGTTCCGAAATATTCTCCGATTGCCGGTTCATCTTCTCCGTTGTTTGCCCAGGCAATTGCAGGGCATTGTCAGGCGTTTTCGGAGCTGGAATTGTTGGATTCCCGCGGAGTCGTGAACGCCGTTTCCTGGACGTTTCTCGTGAAGTTTGGGCGATTGATTCCCGGCTAATCCATTGCCAGCTAGCAGCTTTTTTTAGCGGCTCATGGGCTTTGCTTCCAAAATGCTACCTGAAGTGCTGATTCACCTCGGAAATGTCAGTATGTTCGAATGAAAAACTCATCGGTATCCCCGTCGGATGGCCGGGTAATCAGGAAGGCTGGGAAACAAAGACGTGTTTCCCAATTTACGGCTACACCCAACCCCTTGCGCTGAGCGCAACGTTGGATCGACAGCTGGCGTCGGTCAGAAAGCAGGCCGAGAGCGTAACGGCCAAAGTGCTATTAATCGCATTTGTTGCAGGTCTGGCTGCCCTACGCCAGGATTGGGCGGACCGCTCATGTATGCATCGCTTAAACGGTGCTTGCTCAGCGACCCACCACCTACCGCATTCCCATCCATGGCATCCCCGCGTCGCCTTCGTTCCGCTGCCGATCTCCTCACTAGGAGTCGGATTCCGGTTGCCCATGCCGCCGCCGTCTTGGCGCGCGAGCCGAACAGCCCGATTACGCGGACGGTAAAGCTGTGGGGAGACGATGAGAGGCCGTTCAAAAACCTGATTCGGGCCAACACGGCAGCGGCCCGGGAATGGCGCCGCATGATAGGGCGGATCGTCCTCCATTTGGAATGTTACCGGTCGGACGAGCCGGTGTATCGTGGCTGGAGTTTTCCCAGCGCCAAAATGAGGGCCACATTCATCGCATCCATCCAACGGCGGGGTGGTTTCGTGAACGGGCGTATCGGCATGAGCGCCAGCCGCACCAAGAGGGTTTCCACAGGGCGTCCGTTTCTCAACCGTTTTGGGCTTTTATGGGAGATACGGCGGCACCGCCTGGCCCGGGATGTTTCACCGATCTTCCGCGCAATTGGCGCGAAATACCCACACCAGCGGGAGGTAATTTTCCCGCGAGGCTGTGAGTTCGTGCTTGCGGAGTCGCCTCGGGAGTTGCGCGTGGTTCGCGGTGGACAAACCCTGCGCGTGCCTTATCTTGTTTTGCACGAGGTATGACCGCTGAATTACAAAAGCTAGCCAAGGCTCTCGATCAGATCGAACGCCGTTATCCTGCAGGAGGGAAGCGTTACAGCACGATCGTCGAGAACCCCTACGAAGCGGGCTATATGCCCTTTCCGAAGCCCTCAAAGAGGGCGGTGGCCGCCGGCCGTCGTCTGCGGAAACACCAAGGTCAATCCGCTGCCAAGTAACGCGGTCGGGAGTTGCGGAGCGAGCCTCTTTGGGTCAGCCAAACCTTATCAAAGTCGATAAGGAGTAGGTTGTCCCCCCCGGGGGAACTGAAATGCGACTGCATTTCAATAAGCCGTAATTCGGCTTCGACGGGACGGCGCCTAGCCTGAATTCAAGCGAGTCGTCGCTACTGTCAATTGGCCGGATACGGCAAAGGAATGGCTTCTGTCTGGTCGGATTCTGAAATATTCGAAGCGCGAGCCTCGCATAAGGCGTGCCAAAAATCCTCGGAAAATAGGACAATCGGATAGCTTTACGAAGGCCCTATTTGGTCGCCCAAGAATGCGCGATACTGCGCGCATGACAGCGAGACTCCCAGCCGTTTTGACGACCGAGGAATTCGGATTCCTTGTGCGTTATGATCCGCAGGTTGTCCGGCGGTACATCCGGCAGCGCCGGATCAAGGCCCATGGACGACCGGCGCGGATACCTTGTCGCGAACTGGAGAAATTCGGTGTCGATCTCGGGGATGCAGCCATCCTGTTGGCGGAATGGGCGCCAACTCGGCGGCCCGCCCCGTCCATTGCTTATTTGGCGAGCGCCGAAGCCGTCTCCGGGGTGATCGTCCAATAGCGTTTCCCTTGATCCTGCGTGGCATTGCCGTTGTACCGAGCCCACAGCATGCCTTGATTCCGATGGCAAAGGATGGTGGCAGTCAGACCGGGATTTTTGTACGCGGCGACGTGGTAGGTGCAGAACGAATGGCGCAAGCAGTTGTGGGGATGCGGAACCTTGGCATCAGAGAAAAGCTGACTCTTTTCCTTCATGTATTCCGCGGGGGTTAGGCTCCAGCATGCGTCGCTGGTGACGTCCATCCAGGGCCATAGATTTTCCGGCAGACCGTCAATGTAGTGCCGCCGTTTCGTTTTGATTTTATGCTTGGGAAGCAAGAGGCCCCGATCTTTGAAATTGATGTCAGCCTTTTCCATCCGGTAAGCCGACGCGAACCGCAATCCGGCGAAGGACTCCAGCGCCAGGCGGCCGATGAGATGGCGGCGATTCTCGGTCAGGGCATAGGCGAACAGCTTTGCCGTTTGCGCCGGGGTCAAGATGCCGACGTGCTCCGTCGCATCATTTCGGGTGCGGATATCGTCGCAGGGGTTTTGATGGATCTGCTTCCGGTAATGATCGAAGAGGGTTCGGATGTGCTTCCGCCAATTGTTGAACGTATGGGGATTGTCGTAGCCGAGATCGCTCTCGATCCAATCCTCGATGTCCTCGCCTGTGACCTGGGTAAGCCGGTTGCCGCCGAACGCGGCGGCAAATGCCTCTACCTTTTGGCGTTTTTGACGCGCGGTGTCCTCCGACAGCTGTTCTCCGGTCTCCAGGGCTTCGATTTCCTTGAGGTAGGCCTCCACCGCCGCCTGAACTGTCAAAGGGCACAGAACGACGCCGGACGCCTTTTGGTGGGCCTTCCAGCCCGTCACGACATCCTGCCAGGGCGTTTCGCCAATGGCGGTCTTGAATGCCTGCCATTCGGCCTGTTCGGCACGCTGCGGCACCTGGATCAGGATGCCCTTGGTCCGGGCGCGGGCGAGCTCCCCGGCGCGCTTGTCCCGATCTTTGGCTTCCTTGAAGTACTCGCTCTTCACTTGGCCATCGATACGCCACTGAACGCAAAAGGGGCTCGGCCGGCCATGTCGAATGAAGCGCCTTATGCCCCGAATCTGGCTTTCCTCTGAACCCGAGGTCGCGTTTGGATCGCGTTCTGGATCGTCTTTGGATCGCGTTTTCACGATCCAACGGGTAATATCGCGATACATCGCGATCAAGCTTTCCCTCTGAAACACGGATCCCCGCCGGAAGGCGGGGATAGATGGTGGACCCGATCAGGTTCGAACTGACGACCTCCTCAATGCCATTGAGGCGCTCTTCCAACTGAGCTACGAGCCCATTCACATGTGTGAAGGGTGAGAAAAGTCGTTTTTTCCAAGAGGAACGCAAGGAGTTTTTAGGGAAGCGGCCCTTCTGCCCCGGGGCGCCTCAGACATCGATGACCGGCGGCTCGCCCGGGTGAGGGGGCGTCACGTTCCTGAGCATGGCCTCCCTCCACTGCGCCTCGTCCTCCTCGCGCCTCCTGACAGCCTGGTATTCGGCCTGGCCCGCGGAGAAGATGAAGACGCAGATCGCGATGACAAAAAGGTCGGCGTGGGAGCCCTTGAGGATCTGCCAGATGAATCCGACTCCCGTGATCACCTTGCCCACGGTCGCCGCCCAATATGTAGCCTGAAGGTAGGAAAGCCACATGGCCAGGAATGCGCGCAGGATCCGGCCCCCGTCCATGGGAAACGCCGGTATCAGGTTGAAGAACCCCATCACCAGGTTCCAGCGGAAGAGCGTCTGGCCGAGGTCCACCAGCGACGTCGCCGTGTCATTGTCGACCGTGCCCAGCGAGCGGCCGAGGATCACCCATAGAACCCCCGCGATGACAAAGTTTACCGCGGGGCCGGCCGCCGTGATCAGGAGCTCCTGGCTGGGCTTCCTCGGGATCCGGTCGAACTCGGCCATACCGCCGATGGGCATCAGAAGAATGCGCCGGACGTGGACGCCGAACCTCATCGCCGTGAGCGAATGCCCCAGCTCGTGCAGGATCACGCAGGTGAAGAAGGCGAGGAAGGTGCCTGCGCTCCACAGGAGTCCCGGCATGCCGTCGGCCCTCCAGCCCTCGCCGCACACGTAGAGCAGCATGAGCGCGAAGGTCCAGTGCAGCGAAATTCTGATTCCCCGGATTCGGAACAAGTTGATTGACCAGCCAAACATGACATCTAATGAAACCCGGCCTCGCCAAATCGCGAGCTGAACCTTGGACGCCAACGCCAAAGCACCCACCATCCTCGTCATAGACGACGACGCCGAGATCCGGTACTCGCTCTCGCGGGTCCTGTCGTCGAGGGGCTACGTCGTCTCCGAGGCCCCGAGCGGGGAGCAGGGGGTCGCCATGGTGAAGAAGGGGCCGCATCCCGACCTGGTCTTCCTGGACATCCGGATGACGGGTATGAGCGGGCTGGAGGCCCTGCAGCACATCCGCTCCGCGAACCCGAAGCAGCTGGTCATCCTGATGACGGCCTTCGGCACCGCCCAGACCGCGATCGAGGCCATGAAGTTCGGCGCGCTGGACTACGTCATGAAGCCCTTCGACCCACAGCGGGTCCTCTCCCTGGCCGAAAACGCGCTGAAAACCCACGCCGACCTGCGCGCGGTGGGCGAGTACAAGCCGACCATCAACACGGAGGACTACAAGGAGGGGATCGTGGGCTCCTCCCACGTGATGCAGGAGGTCTTCAAGGTGATCGGCCAGGTGACGGCGAGCGACGTCACGGTCATGATCACCGGCGAGAGCGGGACGGGCAAGGAGCTCGTCGCGCGCTCCATATGGAAGCACAGCCACCGCGCGGGAAAACCCTTCATCGCGGTCAACTGCGCGGCGATCCCCGACAACCTGATCGAAAGCGAGCTCTTCGGGCACGAGAAGGGCTCCTTCACGGGGGCCACCGGCCAGAGGATCGGCAAGTTCGAGCTCTGCGACGGGGGGACCATCTTCCTTGACGAGATCGGGGACATGGCGCTCGCGACCCAGACCAAGATCCTGCGCGTCCTGCAACAAGGCGACATCCAGAGGGTGGGCGGGACGGAGACGATCAAGGTCGACGTCCGCATCATCGCCGCCACGAACAAGGACCTCGAGGCGATCGTGAAGACCAAGGCCTTCCGCGAGGACCTTTACTACCGCCTGAACGTCGTGCGGATCAAGATGCCTCCCCTTCGCGAGAGGATCGAGGACATCCCTCAGATCGTCGACTTCTGCGTCCAGAACCTGGTCAAGCAGCGCAAGGCCCGGACGTCGAGGGTGTCCCCGGAGGCCATGGCCGTCCTGACACGGCACGTTTGGCCCGGCAACGTCCGCGAGCTTGAGAACGTCGTCTACAGGAGCGCCGTGGTCGCCCAGGGAGACGCCATCCTCGTGAAGGACCTGCCCCCGGAGATCCGCGGCTCGGCCGGAGAGTCGTCGTCCCCGTTCGCGCTCACGATCGACGCCGCCCTCGACTACGTGGCCGACCAGCTCAAGGCCTCCGAGACGCCGCTCCTCGCCCAGTTCGAGCGCGAGATCATCCAGAGGATACTGAAGGCCAACGGCGGCGACGAGGCGGCCGCGGCCAAGCGCCTCGGCATCACGAAGGCGGCGCTCAAGAAGCGCCTCTAGTCGCCGTACCCCTCGGGGTGGGTCCTGTGCCAGTTCCAGGCCGTGGCCACGATCGACTCGATGTCCGGGAACTTGACCTTCCAGCCGAGCTCGCGCTTCGCCTTTGAGGAGTCTGCGTAGAGCGCGGGCGGGTCGCCGGGCCGCCGGGGGCTCTCGAGCACCGTGATTTTCTTTCCCGTCGCCTTCTCGACCGCAAGGATCACCTCGCGGTTGGAAGAGGGCTTGCCCGTGCCCAGGTTGTAGAAATGCGCCGCGCCGGGCTCGTCCAGCTTCGGAAACACCGCGATGTGCGCGCGGCTCAGGTCGTCCACGTGGACGTAGTCGCGCAGGCACGTTCCGTCCGGCGTGGGGTAGTCCGTGCCGAAGAGGCTGAGCGAGGGACGGCGCCCTGTCGCCGCGTCGATCGCGAGCGGGATCATGTGCGTCTCGGGGTGGTGGTCCTCGCCGATGGCGCCGTCCTCGGAGGCCCCGGCCGCGTTGAAGTAGCGGAACGCCGCGAAGGAGATCTTCCCGGCGTGGGCCAGCGCGCGCAGGGCGTTCTCCACGTCGAGCTTCGTCTGGCCGTAGGGGTTGATGGGGGCCTGCGGCATCGTCTCCACGATCGGGAGGGTTTCCGGGACCCCGTACGTTGCGCAGGTCGACGAGAAGATGAACTTGCGGACGCCGGCCCCGAGCATCGCGCTCAGCAGGTGAAGCGTCGCCGCCGAGTTGTTCAGGTAGTACTTGAGCGGGTCGGTCACCGACTCGCCGACGTAGCAGTACGCCGCGAAGTGCATGACGACGTCGATCTTCTCCCTGGAGAGCACCCCGGCTACGGCCCTCTCGTCCCCGAGGTCGTCCGTGTAGAGCGTGACTCCGGGGGCGACCGCCTTCCTGTGCCCGTAGACGAGCGAGTCCAGGACGACGGGGCGGTGGCCGGCCGCCGATAGCTGGCGCACGCAGTGGCTCCCGATATAACCCGCACCGCCGACGACGAGAACGTTCATTGGAAGGAAGGTTTTATTGCGTTCGGGCGCCTGTTGGCTAGCGATTTCCTCCTTGCGCACCCATTGAACCTCCCACGCATAGTCATCACCGGGGTCGGCCTGACGGCGCCCAACGGCAATTCCCTGGCCGAGTTCCGCGGGAACCTGCTGGCGGGCGTGGCCGGCATCGAGTGGCTCGAGGTGCGCTACATGGGCCGGCTGCTGGCCGGAGTGTGCCACTACGACCCCCTGAGGCACCAGAAGAGGAAGGACGTCCGGGTGGGGACGCGGGCCGGGAGCATCAGCATCTGGTGCGCGCGGGAGGCGGTCGCCGACAGCGGGATCGCCTTCGAGGCGTTCGCCAAGGACAGGGTGGGCATCTACATCGGCATCACGGAGCACGGGAACGTCGAGACCGAGAACGAGATCTTCGCCATCTCCAAGTTCAACTACGACACCAAGTACTGGTCCCACTACCACAATCCCCGGACCGTCGCGAACAACCCTGCGGGCGAGGCGTCGCTCAACCTCGGCGTGACGGGGCCGGCCTACACGATCGGGGCCGCGTGCGCCGCGGGCAACATGGGCCTCATCCACGCCGCGCAGATGCTGCGCCTCGGCGAGGTCGACCTGGCGATCTGCGGCGGGGTGAGCGAGAGCATCCACACCTTCGGCATCTTCGCCGGCTTCAAGTCGCAGGGGGCCCTGGCGACGAACGACGTCCCGGCAAAGGCCTCCCGGCCGTTCGACCTGGCCCGAAACGGGATCGTGGTCTCCGAGGGGGGCTGCCTCTACACGCTCGAGCGCATGGACGACGCGCTCAGGCGGGGCGCCCGGATCTACGGGGAGATCGCGGGCTACGGCGTCAACAGCGACGCGAGCGACTACGTCCTTCCCAACCCCGTCCGCCAGGCCGAGTGCCTGCGCAAGGCGCTCGCCAACGCGTCTATGGCGCCCGCCGACATCCACATCGTGAACACCCACGCGACCGCGACGCCGCTCGGGGACATCCAGGAGTGCGAGGCCATCCGGGCGGTGTTCGGCGCGGGCTGCCCGGAAACCCGCATCAACAACACGAAGAGCTTCATCGGACACTGCATGGGCGCGGCCGGGGCCCTCGAACTCGCGGGCAACCTGCCGTCCTTCGACGACCTCACGGTCCACGCCACGATCAACGTCGACAACCTCGACCCGGCCTGCGCCCTGCCGGGCCTGGTCCTCAACACCCCCGCCAGGGCGGCCAGGGTCGACACCATCCTCAACAACTCGTTCGGGATGTTGGGGATAAATTCCACGTTGATTGTGAAGCGATTCGTGGCATAACGGGCGCTGCCGAACACCACATGACCAACGAAGAATGCAAAAAGGCGGTCCTGGACATCATCGCCGACATCGCGCCCGACGAGGACCTTTCCAACGTCAAGCCCGAGGTTCGCCTGCGCGACCAGCTCCAGCTGGACAGCATGGACTTCCTGGACATCGTCATGGAGCTGCGCAAGCGCCACGGGATCGAGGTCCCGGAGGCCGACTACATCCAGCTCGCCTCACTCGACAGCTGCGCGGCCTACTTGACGCCCAAGTTCAACGCGCTTGCGGCGAAGAGTTGAATTCGGGCTCGCACTACGACGTAGCCATCATCGGTGCCGGTCTGTCCGGCCTCGCGGCGGGGATAAGGCTGGCGCACTTCGGAAAGAGGGTATGCATCTTTGAGCGCCACAACGCGGTCGGCGGGCTGAACAGCTTCTACAGCCTCGGCGGGCGCAAGTACGACGTCGGCCTCCATGCCCTAACCAACTTCGTGGGGCCGGGCGTCAAGGGGACGCCGCTCGGCAAGATCCTGCGCCAGCTGCGGATCGACCGGGATGAGCTGGCGCTCTGCCCGCAGAAGGGCTCCCGGGTCGCGTTCGGCCCCGCCGGCGAGCGCGTGCTGCGGTTCACGAATGACTTCGCGCTCCTCGAGTCGGAGGTGGCCCGGGATTTCCCGGCCCAGGCCGAGGGGTTCCGAAGGATCGCGCGCTTCGTGCGCGACATGCCCCTCGCGGGCGGCGCGCAGGGCCCATCGGCCCGCGCGTTCATCCGGGAGTCCATCGGCGACCCGGTCCTGGAGGACATGCTCCTCTGCCCGCTCATGTTCTACGGGAGCGCGCGGGAGGACGACATGGACCTCGGCCAGTTCGCGATCATGTTCCGCGCCCTGTACCTGGAGGGGTTCGCCCGGCCGCTGGAGGGGGTTCGCGTGATCATGCGCGTGATCCTCGAGAAGTACCGCGAGGCGGGGGGTGAGCGCCGGATGAAGTGCGGCGTGAGGAGCGTCGTCGAGCGCGGGGGCCGGGCGGCGGCCCTCATCCTCGACACGGGCGAGGAGATCACGGCCGACCACGTGCTGTCCTCGATCGGCGCCGTGGAGACGGCCGCGCTGACGGGGGCGCGCCCGGGGAAGGTGCGCACTCTCGGCTACGTGGAGACGATCTCGGTGCTCGACCGCCAGCCGGCGGCGCTCGGGTGGGGGGACGACACCATCGTGTTCTTCAACGACTCGGACGCGTTCACGTACCGCGACCCGGCCGGGCAGGTCGACACGCGAAGCGGGATCATCTGCTTCCCGAACAACTTCGACTACGGTCCCGGCCGCGAGCTGGCCGAGGGGTTCTTCCGGGTCACCTGCCTGGCGAACTACGACGCCTGGAAGGGCCTGCCGGAGGACGCCTACCGGGCGGACAAGGCGCGGTGGTTCGGCGCCATACAGGACTCCGCGAGGCGGTTCCTGCCGGCGCTCGAGCCCGCGGACCTGCTGGAGCGCTCCACGGTGGCGACCGACATGTTCACGCCGACGACGGTCGAGAAGTACACAGGGCACGTCCGGGGGGCGATCTACGGCGCCCCGGAAAAGAACCCCGAGGGGCGCACGGCCCTCTCGAACCTCTACCTGTGCGGCACCGACCAGGGTATGCTCGGCATCGTCGGGTCGATGCTGAGCGGCATATCCATGGCCAACAGGCACATCCTGCAGGCCCCGGTTTCCGCGGCGTAGCCGCCCCGAAACCAGTTGCCGACGGACCGAGGGGTGCTCCAACATCGTCCTTCCATGGCTTATGACTGGCTCAAGGGGGTCGCCGACGAGTACGACGTGATCGTCATCGGGAGCGGCTTGGGCGGCCTGACGGGCGCTAACGTGCTCGCAAAGGCGGGCCACCGCGTGCTCCTGCTGGAGCACCACTACCAGTACGGCGGCCTGGCGACCTGGTTCACGCGAAAGGGGGGGCACATATTCGACATCTCGCTGCACGGCTTCCCGGTCGGGATGATCAAGTCGTGCCGCAAGTACTGGACCCGCGAGATCGCCGACTCGATCGTGCAGCTGAAGAACATCCGCTTCGTGAACCCCGAGATGGACGTGTGGACGACGTTCACGCGCGAGGACTACACGCGCGTGCTGGTGGAGCAGTTCGGCCTCGAGCGCGCGCACGTCGAGCGGTTCTACGAGCACCTGCGCGGCATGAACTTCTACGACAGCAACACCGAGACGACCGGCGAGATGCTCGAGCGGTTCTTCCCGGGCAGGGGCGACGTGAAGCGGCTCCTCATGGAGCCGATCGCCTACGCGAACGGCTCCACGCTCGACGACCCGGCGATCACCTACGGGATCGTCTTCTCCAACTTCATGGGCTCGGGCGTCTACACCTTCCAGGGCGGCTCCGACCTGCTCATCGGGAAGATGACGGACGAGCTGAGGAGGAACGGGGTCGAGCTGCGAAAGAAGGTCCTCGTGGAGCGCATCCTCGTCGAGGAGCGCGGCGGCACCAAGTTCGCGTGCGGGATCGTCGCCAAGGGCGGCCGGGTCATCCGCGCGAAGGCGGTCCTCTCCAACGCCAACATCAAGAACACCGTGTTCCGCCTGGCGGGCGCCGAGAACTTCACGCCGGAGTACGCCGCGGCGGCCCAGGCGGTGCGGATCAACTCGAGCTCCTGCCAGGTCTACCTGGGCATCCGCAAGGGGGAGACGATCCCGCACATCGGCGACCTGGTCTTCAACAGCTCGAGCCCGTCCTTCAGCAGCGGCGAGCTGACGGACCTGCACACGACGAGCCGGACCTTCTCCGTCTACTATCCCGACACGCGGCCGGGCTCGGAGCGCTATACGGTCGTGGCCTCCATCAACGGGCTCTACGCGCAGTGGAGCGCGCTCTCGGAGGCCGAGTACGCCGTCGAGAAGGAGCGCCTGATCGAGGAGTCGATCGCGGCCCTGGAGAGGTTCATCCCGGGCGTGCGGGAGAAGATAGACTGGAAGGAGGCGGCGACGCCCCGGACGATCGAGCGCTACACGACCCACTTTGGGGGCACGTCGTTCGGCACCAAGTTCGAGGGCCTCAAGGTCTCCATGGACCTCTCGGAGAACCTTCCCGGCCTCTACCACGCGGGCTCGGTCGGGATCATCATGTCGGGCTGGCTCGGCACCATCAACTACGGGGTCATCACGGCCAACAAGGTCGACCGCTACGTGTGCGCCCAGAAGCAGGGGAGGGCCGCGTGAGCGCCGCGTCCCCGGAGGTCCTGCGCCGGATCCCCCACCGCCCCCCTTTCCTGTTCGTGGACGAGATCGTCTCCGAGTCCCCCGAGAACCTCGTCGCGAGGCGCACGTGGCGCGCCGACGAGGCCTTCTACGGCGGGCACTATCCCGGCGCCCCGATCACGCCCGGGGTGATCCTCTGCGAGTCGGTCTTCCAGGCCGGCGCCCTGCACCTCTCGAGGATCCTCGCCGAGCAGGGCGCCCCCGAGGGCGTCCCCCTCCTCGTCAAGATCTCCGACGTTCGCTTCCGAAGCCCCGTCTACCCGGGCGACGTCGTCACGATCGAGGTCAGGAAGAAGGACGCCATGGCGGGGTTTTTCCTCATGTCGGGCTCGATGAAGCGCGGCGAGACCCGCGTCCTCTCGGTCGACTTCTCGGTCGCCTGGAGGACCCCGGAGGCCGCCCCATGAGCTTCCTCGGCCTCCAGGGAAAGACGTTCCTCGTCTTCGGCGTCGCCAACCGCCGCAGCGTCGCCTGGGCCGTGGGCAAGGGCCTCGAGGACGAGGGGGCGCGCGTCCTCTACAGCGTGCGCTCCGACGAGCGCCGCAAGTCTCTGGCCGCCCTCCTCGGCGAGCGCCCGGTCTTCGTGTGCAACGTCGAGCGCGAGGGCGACGTAGAGCGCCTCGCCGCGGAGGTCGCCAGGGCGGCGAAGGGGCCCCTGGCGGGGATCGTCCACTCGATCGCCTTCGCCAACTTCTCGGAGGGCATGAAGCCGTTCCACGACACCAAGAGGAGCGACTTCCTGCAGGCGGCCGCGGTCTCCGCCTTCTCGCTCGTGGAGATTGCCCGGGCGTTCGCGCCGCACCTGGCGCGCGACGCCTCGGTGGTCACGATCGGCATCTCGTCCCTCCTCGTCACCCCGGACAACTACGGCTACATGGGGCCGATCAAGGCCGCGCTCGAGTCGTCGGCGCGGTTCCTCGCCAAGTCCTTCAGCTCCGGCTCCGAGGTCCGCTTCAACGTCGTCGGGTCCGGGCCGCTCAAGACGAGCGCCTCGGCGGGGATACCCGGCTACCTGGAGAGCTACCTCTTCGCGGAGAAGCTCACCTTCAGGAAGCGCAACCTGGACACCCAGGAGGTGGCGAACGCCGCCTTGTTCCTGCTGAGCCCGCGGAGCAGCGGCATCAACGGGGCGACGCTCGTTGTCGACGCGGGCCTCGGGTCCAACATGTTCGACAAGGACGTGATTCGCCTGGCGATGAGGCCGGAACGCTGAGCGGGACCGGATCCATGCGCTTCAAGAACGTCTGCCTCGAGTCCATCGCCGTCGCGCTTCCCCCGGAGGTCTGGACCTCCGGGGCGATCGAGGAGCAGCTGCGGCCCCTCTACGAGCGCCTGCGGCTTCCCTTCGGGCGCCTGGAACTCATGACGGGGATAAGGGAGCGGCGCATGTGGCCCGACGGCATGCTTCCGTCGGAGGCGAGCGCCGCGGCGGGCCGAGCAGTCCTCGGCGTCTCCGCGGTCGGGCGGGAGCAGATCGGTCTTTTCATACACGCCGCGGTCTCACGCGACATGCTCGAGCCGGCGTCCGCGTCGTTCGCGCACCACAAGATCGGCCTGCCGGCGTCGACCCAGGTCTTCGACGTCTCGAACGCGTGCCTGGGGTTCCTGAACTCGATCGTCATCGCCGGCTCGATGATCGAGAGCGGCCAGATCCGCGCCGCGCTCATCGTGTCCGGGGAGAACGGGCGGCCCCTCGTCGAGGAGACGGTGAGGACGCTCCTCGCGGGCTCGCTCGACAGGAACGCGATCAAGCCCTTCTTCGCCAACCTGACGATAGGCTGCGGCGCGGTCGCGACCGTCATCTGCCACAGGGACCTGGTGAAGGGGAGGGTCCACCGTATCCTGGGCGGCGTGTGCCGCTCGGCGACCGAGCACAGCGAGCTCTGCCAGGGCAACACCGCCGGCGCAGGGGGCCTGGCGATGCAGACGGACTCCGAGAAGATGCTCGAGGCGGGGGTCGCCCTCGCCAAGGAGACCTGGGACGAATTCACGGGGGAGACCGGCTGGAGCCTTGCGTCCGTCGACCGCGCGATCTGCCACCAGGTGGGAAGCGCGCACCGCCGCCGCCTCTTCGAGACCCTGGGCCTCGGCCTGGAAAAGGACTTCTCGACCTTCGAGACCCTGGGCAACATGGGATCGGCCTCGCTGCCCGCAACGCTCTCGGCCGCCGTGGACGCGGGCGCGGTGCGCGAGGGCGACCGCGTGGCCCTGATGGGGATCGGAAGCGGGCTCAACTGCCTGATGCTGGCCCTCGAATGGTGAGCGCACCCCAGGCGAACGGGCTTCCCGGCTGGCTCGCGCGGCTCTACCCGTTCTCGCCCGCGTCCTTCCAGACGCCGCGGGGCGCGCGGATGAGCTACCTGGACGAGGGCCCGAGGGGCGACGAGGCGGTCCTCATGCTCCACGGCAACCCGACGTGGTCCTTCTACTACCGCGACCTCGTGCGCGACCTCTCCCCGGGTATCCGCTGCATTGCCCCCGACCACGTGGGCATGGGCCTCTCCGCGAAGCCCGGAGGCTACGACTACGGCCTGGCCTCGAGGATAGCGGACGTCGAGGCGCTGGTGGCGGCCCTCGGGCTTCGCCGCGTGCACCTCGTGGTCCATGACTGGGGCGGTCCGATCGGCCTCGGCCTCGCCGTCCGCAACCCAGGCCTCGTCGGCCAGATCGTGATCCAGAACACGGCGGCTTTCCTGTCGGCTAGGATTCCCAGGCGGATCGCGCTCTGCCGTGTGCCCGTCCTCGGGGAGTTCCTCGTCAGGGGCCTGAACGGCTTCGCGGAGCCCGCCACGTGGATGGCCATGTCCACGCGAAGGCTCACCTGGGACGAGAGGAGGGGCTACCTCTTTCCCTACGGCAGCTGGGCGGACCGTATCGGCGTCCACCGCTTCGTGCGCGACATCCCGATGGAGGGGGACCACCCGAGCCGCGCGACGCTTGAAGAGGTCGCCCGGGGCCTTCCCCGCCTCTCGGGGCATCCCAAGATGATCCTCTGGGGCGGACGCGATTTTTGCTTCGACGGCGCGATCCTTTCACGCTGGCGTGAGGTCTACCCCGAGGCGCGGGTTGACCCGCTCGAGCGCGTCGGCCACTACGTGCTGGAGGACGGGGGCGCCGACGCCCGCAGCCGGGTCACCGACTTCCTGAAACAAACCTGACACCATGAAATTCGAACACTTCGCCCTCAATGTCCCCGACGCCGTGGCCACCGCCAAGTGGTATGTCACGCACCTCGGGATGAAGGTCGCCCGCACCCGCTCGGACGCGCCCTTCACGTCCTTCCTGGCAGACGACACCGGCCGCGTCATCTTCGAGGTCTACAGCAACACGGCGGCCCCGTACCCCGACTACAAGGCGGCGCACCCTCTCTGCTTCCATGTCGCCTTTGTCGCCGACGACCCGGCGGCCGTGCGCGCCAAGCTCGTGGCCGCGGGTGCGACCCCGGCGTACGAGGAGACGCTTCCCGACGGCTCCTTCCTCATCATGGTGCGCGACCCCTGGGGGATCCCGCTGCAGCTGGTGCGCCGCGTGACGCCGTTCCCAGCGTCGCCCTGACGTTCGCCGTGTTCCGGGTAGACCCCACCGTCACCCTGGAGGGCCGGGGCATACGGCTTGAGCCGCTCGGCCTCGGGCACGAGGAGGCGCTGAAGGCCGCAGCGGCCGACGGCGAGCTCTGGACGCTGCACTTCACGTCGGTGCCGGAGCCGGCCGGCACGCGCGCCTATATCGAGGCCGCCCTTGCCGACTGTGCCAAGGGCGCGCGCGTGCCGTGGGTCGTGCGCGAGCTGGCGGGCGGTCGCATCATCGGGTCCACGAGCTACCACGACATCGTCCCCGCCACGAGGAGGGTCGAGATCGGCTACACGTGGTACGCCCGGAGCTGGCAGCGCACGTTCGTTAACACGGCGTGCAAGCTGCGCCTTCTCGAGCACGCCTTCGACACGCTGGGCTGCTCTGTGGTCGGCTGGCGGACGGACAACCTGAACCTCCGCTCCCAGGCGGCGATCGAGCGCCTCGGCGCCAAGAGGGACGGGGTCATGCGCCGGCAGAGCGCGAGGCGCGACGGGACTTTCCGGGACACGGTCATGTACAGCATGACCGACGACGAGTGGCGCGGCGGGATACGGGAGCGCCTCGTGGCGGCCCTGGGCAAGGGAACCTTGGCCGCCGGGAACTGACTATCGAGGCATGAAAGCCTCACTCCTCCTCGGCCGCCTGGGCCTCTCCATCGGCCTCGCCGCTGCCGGCGCATTCCTCTCCCCGAGGGCCTACTCGGAGGTCGTGGCCATCGCGGGCTCGGACGGAACCACGAGCCCGGCGTGGACCGACATCGAGGGCGACGCCTACGAGCAGCGGGCCCATTTCGCGGCGGGCGCCGACCGGCTCTCCGCCCGCCTCGACGACCAGATCAAGATCCTGAAGGCCAAGCGGGCAGGCATGACGCAGGACATCAAGGACTGGGATCTCGCCTTCAAGGAGGTCGACGACTCGCGCCAGCTCCTGACGAGCCGCATCACCGAGATCAAGAAGGTGACGACCCTCGAGGGCTGGGCCGACTGCAAGGACAAGGTCGGCGAGGCCTGGAAGCGCTCCCAGCTGGCGGTCGACAAGATGAACGCGACCGTCACCTCCTAAACGGGGGTGGGGCGACAGAGGGCTTGAGCCCTGGCGGGAACCGGGTTCTGATGGGGCCGGGGCGCAGGCGCCCGCGCCCCGCCGAACAACACCCCATGTTCATCGTCCAATCCTACCCCATGGCCGTGACGCTGTGCGTGGTCACCATGCTCTGCTGGGGCTCGTGGGCCAACACCCAGAAGCTCGCCAGCTCCGGATGGCGCTTCCAGCTCTTCTACTGGGACTACGCGATAGGGGTATTCCTTCTCTCCCTCATCCTGGCCTACACGCTTGGGAGCTCCGGGGCGGGCGGGCGGCCCTTCGGGGCCGACCTCGCGCAGGCCGAGACACACTGGCTCGTCTCGGCGTTCACCGGGGGCGTCGTCTTCAACCTCTCCAACATCCTCCTCGTCGCGGCCATCGACATCGCCGGGATGGCGGTCGCCTTCCCGGTCGGCGTCGGCCTCGCGCTCGTCCTCGGCGTCCTGACGACCTACCTCTCGACCCGCGAGGGCAACGCGCCCATGCTGGCCGCCGGGGTGGGACTCGTGGCGGCGGCCATCATCCTGGACGCGCTGGCCTACAAGCGCCTCGCCGGCGGCAGCGGGCGCGCCTCAGGCAAGGGGATCATCCTCTCCGTGGCGGCGGGCGCGCTCATGGGGCTCTTCTACAAGTTCGTGGCCCAGTCCATGGGGCGCATCGAGCCCCAGGGCGGCGCCCTCGTCCTGGAGGCGGGGAAACTTAGCCCCTACACGGCGGTCGTCGTCTTCAGCGCGGGGGTGCTCCTCTCCAACTTCCTCTGGAACACGATCATCATGCTCAAGCCCTTCACCGGCGAGCCCGTGCCCTTCGGGGACTATGTCACGAAGGGCAGCCTCCGCCTGCACGCGGTCGGCATCCTGGGCGGGATGATCTGGAGCACGGGCATGGCCCTCAGCATCATCGCCAGCACCCGGGCGGGAGCCGCTCTGTCCTACGGGCTCGGGCAGGGCGCGACGCTCGTCGGCGCGCTCTGGGGAGTCTTTGTCTGGAAGGAGTTCAAGGGCGCGCCCAGGGGCACGCCGGCGCTCCTCGCCGCGATGTTCGCCTGTTACCTCGCGGGCCTGGCGCTCCTCATCCTCTCGAAGTCCTGATGGCCCCGGCGAAGAGGAACTCCGTCGTCGTCGTCGGCAGCTCGAACACCGACATGATCCTGCGGGTGGCGCGGGTGCCGCGCCCGGGCGAGACGCTCCTCGGCGGGGCCTTCAGCACCGCGCCCGGAGGCAAGGGGGCGAACCAGGCCGTGGCCGCGGCCCGCGCCGGCGGACGGGTCGCCTTCGTCGCCCGTCTGGGCCGGGACGCGCTCGGCGACGCGGCGCTCGCGGGATTCAGGAGGGAGGGGATGGCGCTCTCCCACATCGTGCGCGACGACGCCGAGCCCTCGGGCGTGGCGCTCATCTTCGTGGGCGCGGACGGCGAGAACAGCATCGGGGTGGCCGGCGGGGCCAACCAGAGGCTCTCGCCGCGGGACATCCGCGCCGCGCGCACGTTGATCGAGGGCGCCCGGGTCCTCCTGCTGCAGCTTGAAACCCCCTTGGGGACGGTCGAGGCCGCCGCGAGCCTCGCCCACCAGGCGGGCGTGGAGGTCATCCTGAACCCCGCCCCCGCGCGGGCGCTGCCCGACAGCCTCCTTCGGAAGGTCTCGATCCTCACGCCCAACGAGACCGAGGCCGGAATGCTGACCGGAATCAGGGTAGGGGACGTGGCGTCCGCGACGAAGGCCGCGAACGCGCTCCGCAGGCGCGGGGCCCGTCGGGTCATCGTGACCCTGGGGGCGAACGGCGCCCTCGTCTCGGCCGAGGAGGGCATCATGTGGATCCACGGCTTCAGGGTCAGGGCCGTCGACACGACGGCGGCGGGCGACGTTTTCAACGGCGCGCTTGCCGTGCGCCTGGCCGAGGGATGCCCCCTGCACGAGGCGGTGCGCTTCGCCCACGCGGCCGCCGCGCTCTCGGTGACGCGGGCGGGGGCCCAGCCCTCGATACCCGTGCGCCGGGAAATCCTCGCCCTCCTGAAAAAATGAACAAGAACCGACTCTCCGTCCTTCTCCTCGCGCTCGCAGCCTGCGCCGCCGCAACCGGCTCCCCGGCCGCGCCCGCGCGCACCCCCGTCATCCTCGTGACCGACATAGGGACGGACATCGACGACTCCTGGGCGCTCGCGCTCGCGCTGCGCTCGCCGGAGCTGGACCTGAAGCTGGTCGTCACCGACCCCGCCGACACGCCGTACCGGGCGAAGGTCGCGGCCAAGTTCCTCGAGGACTCGGGCCACTCCGACGTGCCGATCGGGATAGGCGACAACACAGGGCCCATGGGGGACAGCGGCAAGACGCTCACGACGTGGATCGCCGGCTACGACATCGGCAAGTACCCCGGCAAGGTCTACCCGGACGGCATCGCGGCCCTGGTCGACGCCGTCGAGGCATCGCCGGCCCCCGTCACGATCGTGGCGATCGGGCCCGTCCACAGCCTGGCCCTGGCGCTCAGGCGCGCGCCGGGCATCGCCGCCAAGTGCCGGCTGGTCGGCATGTACGGGAGCTTCGACGTGGGCTACGGCGGCGGCCCGCCGTCCGCGGAGACGAACGTCAGGGTCAACCCCGCGGCGCTGCGGGAGGTGCTTTCGGCGCCGTGGCGCGACGTTCTTCTGACGCCGCTCGACACCTGCGGCTCCGTGAGCCTCGGCGGGGAGCGCTACCACGCCCTATGGAGCGCAACGGGAGACCCCATGCTGAGGGAGCTGATCGGCAGCTACTGCGCCTTCGCGCCGCAGCAGACCTGGATGAAGTGCGACTACTTCGAGACCCATTCCACGACGCTGTTCGACTGCGTGGCGGTCTACCTCGCCTACTCGGAGGACCTGGTCGAGACGGAGACGATCGCGTTCCAGGTCACGGACGACGGATTCACCAAGCGCTCGGCCGCCGGCCCGTACAGGGCCAGGGTCGCCATCCGCTGGAAGAACCGGGACGGCTTCGAGGCCCAGCTTGCCGGCCGCCTGCTGGCGCCGTAGGGGGCCCCGGCGGACGGGGGAATTTTATTCCGAAAATGATTCCGGGAGGGGAACACCCCATTCCCGAATTGGTGTCCAAGGGATAAGCTCCTTTGGAGTCCCCTCCCAAACACCATGCACACGACCTCCCTTTCCAGATTGGCCTGCTCCCTCGGCGCCGCCGCGCTCCTCGCGACCGGCCTGGCCTCCGTCGCCCACGCCGACCCGTTCCCGTCGCTCACCTCGCCCGCGACCACCGAACACCGCCCCGGCAAGCTCATCTGGGCCGACCTCTTCACCTCAGAGCCCGCGGCCGCGAGCAAGTTCTACTGCGGGCTGCTCGGATGGACGGCCTCGAACATCGACCAGAAGGGCAAGGCCTACATCGTCTTCATGAACAACGGCGTCCCCATCGCGGGCATCGCCCCCCACAGCCTCTCGAAGGCGGACCACCCGTCGCGCTGGATTGGTTACGTGTCCGTGAGCGACATCAAGGCGACCGTCGAGGCCGTTGAGAAGGCCGGCGGCAAGGTGCATGCGCCGATCCGGAAATTCCCGGACCGCGGCCACCAGGCGATCGTCGCGGACAGCGACGGCAACCCGA
>Ga0265320_10000296_pt1 | contig 40524 bp, 42 predicted proteins | sample 4827metaG_FD_202087 | JGI IMG/M metagenome (GOLD analysis project Ga0265320, IMG submission 202087) | Rhizosphere microbial communities from Carex aquatilis grown in University of Washington, Seatle, WA, United States - 4-8-27 metaG | ecosystem: Host-associated > Plants > Roots > Rhizosphere >... | reverse complement strand
GAAGCGGAGAAAGCCTATCCACCAAAATATTATCGGCAGCCCGTAGGCCAGGTGAATGGCTTCTCGGATGCGCTTGGTCTGAATGACTGGAAATAGTCGGTAGCTCAATCGCCCGCCCCAAGCAAGTAAGGGTAACGAGATTGCCGTAGCTAAAATGGAGATGAGCTGGCCGGGGGTCATTTCCGAAGCCACACCGTGTTTTGAGAATGCGGCAATGGCACATAATATCGGAGACAAGACTGTAACAGCCACGAGCATGATTTGCACAAGTTGCCACTGGCGATCTTCTTTGGCTGCTTCGACTTTCCTGAATTCGCATTGGATCTCCTGCGCCGCCCCGATTTTGTGGACTGCGGCCGGGAAAGCTCCTGCTGCACTCAGTCCTGATTCAGTCTGACGTTCGATTTCCTCGCGCAGATGAGCTTCGAGTTCCTCCAGCGGCACGGGAGCTTTGATGCCGGCGGCCAGCATCTGCCGCCGCCAACCGGCAATGGAATGTTCGAGATTAAACATAGAGTTTCATTAACTTTCCTGCCGGCTTTCGCCGATGGGCGGGGCCGGGGAATGCCAGAGGCGATACAAACAACCGCCATAAAATGAAACGGAGGCTGCCGCGAGAACGGCGCAGAATAGCCACCCGGCCCAATCGACTTGCGAGAGAAAGAAAGCCTGGATGAGCGGCACCACATAAAAGCTGCCGGCGGCGATCATGAAGCCGCTGATCCATTTCCGGGCATAGACTCCTCGCTGGGTCCGGACACCGTAAATCACCGCGCCTGCTGCGATGAACGCCAGCGCGATTCCCGCCAGCAGCGGTTCCAGGTGTAGCACTCCCCGATTCCGCCACTGGCCGAGTGCCGGCAGCACCATGCTGCCGCCCAGGACCGTGCTGAAGAGCGCCAGGAGCAGGGCAATAGTTCGCGGCATGACTCTCCCGGTCGTTCCGGTTTTTTTGAACTCGGTCCGGATCAGGGCGGGTTCGCCGATGCGCGCCGTGGAAATCTCAAAAGCCTGTTGCGCGCCCAGTCCCGACCGCAGCTGTTGTTCGACATCCTCGCGCAGATGAGCTTCGAGTTCCTCCAGCGGCACGGGAGTCTGGATTCCGGCGGTCAACATTCTCCGCCGCCAATCTGAAATGGCTCTTTCCAGATCAAACATATTTTTCCTTTCGGCAGACCCTCAACGCCACCTAGACATATTGTTCCTTTTGCAGGCCGGCCAGGACGGAATGGACCAGCGACCACTGGGCTTGGTGTTTGGCCATGGCCGTTTTGCCGTCCTTTTTGAGCGAGTAGTATTTCCGTTTCCGCCCTGTCTCACTCTCCGCCCAGCGCGACTTGATCCAGCCCTTGTTTTCCATCCGGTGCAACACCGGATACAGCATGCCGTCCGTCCATTGCAGCTTGCCGTCGGAGCGCGCCTTGACCTCCTGGATGATGGCGTAACCGTAACTCTCGCCCCGGGCGAGCAACGCTAAAATCAACGGTTCCGCCGAGGCCGCGACCAGTTCTTTTCTTATCATAGAGGCACGATACATAGAGTTTATATGTATGTCAAGCGAAAAGCCGGGCCCAAAAGAAATTCGTGCCATTCCGCGGGATTCATGGCTTAATGGCCTGGATGAACATCCAGGTGGCCGTCCTGTGCGACGCCGCGACCAGCGACAACGAAAAGTTGAACCTCCTCGGCGCCTTCGACACCATTTACGCGCCGCAAATGCCCGCCGTGCATCCCCAGTGCGCCGTGGCGCTCCGCATCACTTTCTTTGCCGGCGATGAGGGCAAGCACAGCCTGCAACTCAACTTCATGGACGCGGACGGCCGGTCCATCATGCCGAATTTCCCGCCGATTTCCGTGGAGGTCGTGCTGCCCGAGGACATCCATTTCGTCACCCGCAATTTCATCGTGAACATCCAGCAGTTGAAGTTTGCCGAGACCGGCCTGTATTCCGTGGACGTGCGGATCGACGGCCAGTCGGAGGCGAGCATCCCCCTTTCGGTGAAAAATCTCCCGGCCCGCCCCGGGGCGTAAGGAGCGCGGGCAGCCTGCCCGCAGGAACCACTCCCGTTTCAAAAATGCGGACCCGCTGTCCGCACCCCATATCACTTTGGGCTTTGAACTTTTGCCGTGAGTCTTAATAATTCACCGCATGGCAAATTCAAATCATGAACCGATTCTCCAGCTCGACCTGCCGGGCATCAAAAAACTCCGCAGCGGCAAGGTCCGCGACATCTTCGATCTCGGCCACGCCCTGCTGCTCGTGGCCAGCGACCGCATCTCGGCCTTCGACGTCATCATGCCCAACGGCATCCCGCGCAAGGGTGAGGTGCTCACGCAAATCTCGCATTTCTGGTTCGAGAAATTTTCCGCCCTCGTGCCGAATCACCTGCTGGCCAAAGCGGACGACCCGTTGCCGAAAAACCTGCAGCCGTTTACCACCCAGCTCGCGCGCCGCTCGATGATCGTCAAAAAGGCCAAACCGCTGGCCATCGAATGCATCGTCCGCGGCTACCTGTCCGGCTCCGGCTGGAAGGAATACAAAAAATTGCAGACCGTCTGCGGCATCAAACTGCCGGCCGGCCTGACCGAGTCCGCCGAACTGCCGGAACCCATCTTCACGCCGTCCACCAAGGCCGAGGCCGGCCACGACGAAAACATCTCGTTCGAGCAGGCGCAGAAAATCGTCGGCGCCGACCTGGCGAAGCAGGCGAGTGATTTGAGCCTGAAAATATACCGGGCCGGACGCGATTACGCCCGCCAGCGCGGCATTATCATCGCCGACACCAAATTCGAGTTCGGTCTGAGCGACGGCAAGCTGATCCTGATTGACGAGGTGATGACGCCGGATTCCTCGCGTTTCTGGCCGGCCGACCAGTACGCGCCCGGCAAGGGCCAGCCGAGCTTCGACAAGCAATTTGTCCGCGATTACCTGGAAACGCTGGATTGGAACAAGACCCCGCCCGGCCCGAAGCTGCCGGACGACGTCGTTGCCAAAACCAGCGCGAAATATCTGGAAGCCTACGAGCGGTTGACCGGTAAAAAGTTGTAGCCGCCGACGTAAGGAGGCGGATCGGCCAACTATGAAAAACGTAAACCACAAGGTCCTCTTGATTTGCTCGTTTACGCTATCAATCCAATGTTGCCCACTTTGGGCAGATGACTCCGTTTCCCCGGAACCGTCCACTAATGCTACAAAGGCTTTGCAGCCTTCGGATCCGGAAACCAGAATTCAATTGGCCAAGCAGTTGGCCATCGAACACGACGCTAATAGTTTTCGGATACTTTTGAATTTGTTAAAGGATTCAATTAGTGGTGTAAGTTACGCTGCTGCTGGGGCGATCGAACACCGAGGAGACAAACAGTTTGATAAAGAATTGATCGAAGCAATCAAAGTATTGCCAAAAGAGAATCTTTGGCCCGCATATCGCGCCGAAAAGAGCTATCCCACCAAACAGACGGTCAATTTCCTATTGGAGCGGTTGCAGGCAGAAATTGATTCGCCTGATGCAAAGAACCATTTTGATGAACGGAATTCTTTTTATATAGCCAGCAGCTTAGAGAGCATTAGTAAATTCTTCCCTGAATTGAACGGAATCAAGACTCCAACCGAGAACACATTATCCGCATATAAACTCTTCCAGGCAGACGTCCAGCGTCGACTTAAGAGGTAACAGCTGGTGACGGCGCCTCAGCTTCCCTTTCGGCCACATAGAGTTTCCAAAACATTTCCCAGAAATCTTCGGTAAACGGATGTAACTCGGGATATCCGGGCACTACGGTTCCCAGAAACGGCCAATCGGCTTCCCATTTCACGAGTTCGGCCCTGACAGGATTGGCAAGTGTGTAGAAACAAAAATGGGCAAAGGCATTGCGTTTTCGTTCTTCCTCCCGCAACACATGATCATGCGGCTGGTGTTGCCATTTACGGCCATTGCCTAAAGCCGGCTCCAGGTAGATACGCAGAAATTTCATCGCAGTTAGTTGGTCCGATTCACGACGCAACCCCATCCAGATCAGGTGAAGATGGTCGGGCATCAGGCAATAAGCCGGGCAGAAGAGTTGTTCACGTGCTGCGGCATGGAGCATCACCTCCCGAAAATTGGCATGAAAGGATGATGTGAGCCAACCGCGGGCACGGTCTTCGAGCGTGTTGGTCCAAAAAACAACTGCGTGGCCTTGGTAACGATGCCGTTCTAAACGGGGCAGGTTACGCTTATGGTCGAAGGGCATGGCCTTGTATTCTGCGGGAAATGTAAAACCGTCAAGCATTTGATTAGTCGTCAGGGTCCGCCTCCTTACGTCGGCGGCTACGAATCACCGGCCGACACAAATTGTGTCCTCCTCTTCCCGCCTTGGCACCTTTGTGCTAAAATGGCTGCATGCAGGCGGAGCAGTTGATTTCGGCGCATCGCGGCGCGGCGGAGAACCCGCCGAACCGGTTCGAGAAAATTCATCTCGAACCCGATGCCGAGTGGAATCTCGATGAGGATTCCCTGCCCCGGACGCAGTTTTTCAAGGACCACAGCAAGACGGTCATCGCCCGCAACGACAGCCCGGACGTCGGCTTCACCGCCAGCCTGAATCCGTATCGCGGTTGCGAGCATGGATGCATTTATTGCTACGCGCGGCCGACCCATGAATATCTCGGTTTTTCCGCGGGGCTCGATTTCGAGAGCAAAATCATGGTGAAAGAGGACGCGCCGGAACTGTTGCGCGCCGAACTCATGTCGCCGAAGTGGCAGCCCCAGGTCATTTTCTTGAGCGGCGTGACGGATTGCTACCAGCCGGTGGAACGGAAGCTGAAGCTGACGCGCCGGTGTCTGGAGGTGCTGGTGGAGTTCCGGAACCCGGTTTTCATCATCACCAAGAACCAGCTCGTGACGCGGGACATTGATTTGTTGTCCGAACTGGCGCGACACCGGGCGGCGGCGGTCTGGCTGTCCATCACCACGTTGGATCCCGGGTTGCGCAAGATCATGGAACCGCGCACGGCGCCGCCAGCTGCGCGTCTGGCAGCCGTCCGCGAACTGGCCCAGGCCGGAATTCCCGTGGGGGTGAACATCGCGCCCATCGTTCCCGGTCTGACGGACCATGAACTGCCGGCCATCCTCCAGGCGGCGGCCGAAGCGGGAGCGACCGCGGCCGGCTACACCGTGGTCCGCCTGCCCTATGCTGTCGCGCCGCTGTTTGAAAAATGGCTGGCAACCCACTTCCCGGATCGGAAGGAAAAGGTATTGAACCGGCTGCGTTCCCTGCGCGGTGGGAAATTGAACGACCCGCAATGGGGAACACGCATGCGCGGCGAAGGCATTTTTGCGGAACAGATCGGGCAGATGTTCGAAGTGGCCCGGCGGAAGGCCGGGATTCAAAACGACGGCAACGAACTGTCCCTGGCCGCATTTCGTCGTCCCCCCGGCGCGCAACTTTCGTTATTCTCCTGACGTGCAAGACCTCGTCGAAGATTTTCTGCAATACCTGCGCCACGAGCGCGGGCAGGCGGAACACACGCAGAAGACCTACGCTGCGTTGCTGAATAAATTCACCACCTGGGCGCCCAAACACGGGTTGAACGACTGGAAGGCGGTCGAGTTGAAGCATCTGATGTCATTCTTGCAGCATGAACGCGAACGTCCGCTGGCGAACGAGCCGATGGAGTCCACCAACCGGCTCAGCAGCGAAAGCGTTTACCTGGAAATCGCCGCGCTGCGGGCTTTTTATCGTTTTGCCGAAACGGAAAAATTATTGCCGGTCAACGTGGCGGAAAACCTGTCCCTGCCGCGCCGCTGGCAACGCCTGCCCAAGGCACTCTCGAACCAGGAAATCGGCAAACTGCTCGTGCCCGAGCTGCCGGAAACGCCGGAAAGCTTGTGTGACCAGGCGGTGCTCGAACTCGCCTACGCCTCCGGTTTGCGGCTGGCGGAATTGCGCAACCTGCGCCTCGAGCAACTGCATCTCGAGGCTGGATTCATCAATGTCATCGGCAAGGGCAACAAGGAACGGGTCGTGCCGGTGGGAAAAAAGGCCATTGAAGCGTTGAACCGCTACCTGGAGGCCGGGCGGCCGAAGCTCGTCACCCCGAAATCGCCGGCCACGGTTTTTCTGACCCGGCGCGGGACGCCGTTCGCCGCGGTGACGCTCTGGCTGCGCATCAAAAACCGGGTCGCGCGTACGGGGGCTGCCCGCAACATCACGCCGCACATGCTGCGACACAGCTTCGCGACGCATCTGCTGGAGCATGGCGCGGACCTGCGCGTCATTCAGGAACTGCTCGGTCACGCGAACATCAGCACCACGGAAGTTTATACCCATGTCACCGGCAACCGGCTGCGGGACATTCACAAAAAGTTTCACCCGCGGTCCTGAAATCGGAGGGTGGAGCTCTGCGACGCCTGGTTCAAATCAGGGGCTCGTGGAACTCGCCCTTCCGAATTGGGAACTCACTCAAAATCGTAAACTACCACCTTTTTGACCAGGGGCTTCACGCATTTCTCGACGAATTCAAGGTGCTGCGGATGCTTCTGGTACGATTGCATCGCCGGTTTGTCGGCGAACGCGAGATTCAACGCAACCTGGTAACCCTGCTCGACCACCGAACGCCGGCTTGGCACCATTTTACCGGCATGAAATTGCAGCAGACCGGGGATGTCCTTGAGCAACCGGTTCGCCCCGGCGAGCAATTCGTCCGCGGCGGCCCGGTTCAATGGGATGGTCCAAAAAACCACAATGTGTGAAAACATGCGATCAGTATTGTTTGGATGTCCTTGTAATTCAAACCCTAACATCGGGAATTTGGACTGCGGCGACATGTCGCCATCCCGCATTGCGGGACGCTGACATGTCAGCGCACTCCAAAAAAGCGGCAGAAGCGCGCAACCTGATACCTGGCGCTTGACACGGGGCACTTCTTTTTGTGTTAGTATTCGCGGCTTATGAGCAAAACCGCATTATTGTTTGCCGGGCAAGGCGCACAGGCCGTTGGCATGGGCAAAGACCTCGCCGAAAAATTTCCATCGGCCAAAACGTGGTTCGACCGCGCCAATTCCGCGCTGGGCTATGACCTCGCCGCGATTTGTTTCAATGGCCCGGAACCGGAACTGACCCGGACCGAAAACGCGCAGCCGGGAATTTTTCTCGTCAGCTGGGTCGCGTTCCAACTGCTCCAGGAGCAGGTACCGTCGCTTGCGTTCGACGCCACCGCCGGTTTGTCGCTCGGCGAATTCACAGCGTTGACGGCGGCAGGCGCACTGGGTTTTGAGGACGGCCTGCGGGTTGTGCGCCAGCGCGGCCGGTTCATGCAGGAGGCTTGCGATGTCACCCGGGGCGGCATGGCAGCGGTCATCGGCCTGGACGAGGCGCCCACGCGCGAAGTCTGCGCCGAGGCTGGCGTGGTACTGGCCAATTTGAACTGCCCCGGCCAGCTCGTGATTTCCGGCGAGGCGGACAAGATTGCGAAAGCCGTGGAACTGGCCAAAGCCAAGGGGGCCAAGCGCGCCATTGCCCTGCCGGTGGCCGGCGCGTATCACTCGCCGCTCATGGCCAGTGCCCAGCCGAAATTGCAGGCTGAACTGGCCAAAATAAAAATTTCACCGCCGGCCGTGCCGGTGATTTCCAACGTCACCGCCCAGGCCCACGGCGCGCCGGCGGAAATTTCCGCCCGGCTGGTCGAGCAGGTCAACGCGTCGGTGCTCTGGGAAAAATCCATGCGCTATTTGTTGTCGCAGGGTTTCACGCGGTTCATCGAGCTGGGGCCGGGCACGGCGTTGAGCGGTTTCCTGAAGCGGATTGACAAGAACGTGCAAGTGTTGAATGTGGCGGACGTGGCCAGTTTGGAGACAACAGTTAAATCGTTAAATGGTTGAATCGTTGAATCGGTTTTGCTTTCCAACCATCCCCGACGATGTAACGATTTAACAATTTAACGAATCACCTGTTAATTTATGAGTCAGCTTGCCAACCAGATCGCCGTGGTCACTGGCGCCGGCCGGGGCATCGGCCGCGCCATCGCCTTGAAATTTGCCGCCGCGGGCGCGGATGTCGTCTGCGTCTCGCGCACGGCGGAGAATTCGGAAAAGGTCGCCAACGAAGTCCGCGCCCTGGGGCGCAAAGCCTGGGCGCAGGCCGTGGACGTGGCGGACGCCGCCGCGGTGGCCGCCGCCGCCGGGAAGATCCTGGCCGACTGCGGCAAGGTGGACATCCTGGTCAACAATGCCGGGGTCACCCGCGACGGGTTGATCATGCGCATGAGCGACGCGGACTGGGACACGGTGGTGGACACGAATTTGAAGGGCGCGTTTCTGATGACTAAGGCCTTCAGCCGGGCGATGATCAAGGCGCAGGCCGGCCGCATCATCAATCTTTCATCGGTCATCGGCCTGATCGGCAATGCCGGCCAGTGCAATTACGCGGCCAGCAAGGCCGGGCTGATCGGGTTCACGAAATCGGTGGCGCGCGAATTGGCATCCCGCAGCATCACCGTCAACGCCATCGCCCCCGGCTTCATCGAGACAGACATGACGTCCGGCTTGAAGGAGGAAATGCGCGGAGCCTTGCTCAAGCAGATACCGCTGGGCGCGTTGGGGCAGGTGGAAGACATCGCGGCGGCGGCGCTGTTTTTGGCCAGCCCGGCGGCGCGTTACATCACCGGTCAGGTTTTGACGGTGGACGGCGGCATGGTCATGTAAGACCGCAATCCATGCCCGGTTTTGGCTTAAAATCGGGTTCTCCGCCAGGATTAGGAAAAAAATGAGAATCGGGGCTTGACGATTTTGGGGTTCATGGCATAGAGACAGGTCAAAATTAACTTATGGCTGACAAACCTATCGACCAACGGGTAAAGGACATCATTGTCGAACAACTCGGCGTGAAACCGGACCAGGTGACACCGGAGGCAAAATTCATCGAAGACCTCGGCGCGGATTCGCTCGACACCGTCGAGTTGATCATGGCGCTGGAAGAGGAATTCGGCATCGAAGTGCCCGACGAACAGGCGGAAAAGCTCCTGACCGTCGGCGATGTGATCAAGTACATCGAAGAACATCAAAAGTAGTCGCGGGCTTTACCACTTCGGGGCAGTTTCGACTGAACTCAGCGAGCTGCCCCTTTTAATTTATGGCAAGCAATTGGATTGACCGGCGCGTGGTCATCACCGGCCTGGGCGTGGTGACCCCACTCGGACAGCAGCTCGATGTTTTCTGGAACCAGCTCGTTTCCGGCCAGTGCGGCATTGACCGCATCACCGCGTTTGATGCGACCGACTTCGATACGCAGATCGCCGGTCAGGTCAAGGACTTCGACCCCGCCGCGGCGTTTCCATCGCCCAAGGAAGTCCGGCGGACGGACCGCTACTCGCAATTCGGCGTTTTCGCCGGACACCAGGCGTTGCTCGATTCCGGGCTCGACCTGGGCAAGGAAAACCGTGACGAAATCGGCGTCATCATCGGCTCCGGTATCGGCGGGCTGTCCACCACCGCCGACCAACTCAAGATTCTGTTTGAACGCGGCCCGGACCGGCTCTCGCCGTTCATGATCCCGATGCTCATCAGCAACATGGCCTCCGGCATGTTCTCGATGTACAAGGACCTGCGCGGGCCGAATTTCGCCACCTGTTCCGCCTGTGCCACGGCCAACCACGCCATCGGTGAAGCCTGGCGCTCCATCAAAATGGGCGATGCGCAGGTGATGTTCGCCGGCGGGGCGGAAGCGGCGGTGGTCCCCATCGGCATCGGCGGCTTTTGCGCCATGCGGGCCATGAGCACCCGCAACGATGATCCCAAGCACGCCTCGCGCCCGTTCGACCGGGAACGCGACGGCTTCGTCATGGGCGAGGGTGCGGGCGTCATTGTGCTGGAGGAAATGGAACGCGCCCAAAAACGCGGCGCCAGGATTTATTGTGAAATCGTCGGCTACGGGAATACCGCCGACGCGCATCATCTTACGGCCCCGTCTCCCGGCGGCGAAGGCGCGGCCCGCTGCATGAAAATGGCGTTGCGCCAGGGCGGATTGAATCCCGGGGACGTATCCTACATCAACGCCCACGGGACTTCCACGCCGCAGGGCGACACCTGCGAAACCCAGGCCATCAAGACCGTTTTCGGCGACCACGCGAAAAAGATCGCCGTCAGTTCCACCAAAGGGGCCACCGGCCATATGCTCGGAGCGGCGGGTGCCGTGGAAATGACCGTCTGTGCCCTGGCTATCAAACACGGCGTCGTGCCCCCGACCATCAATCTGCAGGTGCCCGACCCCGAGTGCGACCTGGACTACGTGCCGAACACGGCGCGCGAGTTGAAGGTGAACGCCATCATCAACAACTCCTTCGGCTTCGGCGGCCACAACGCGAGTATTGCGGCGAAAAAATTTACGGGCTGACCGTGAACTTTCTTTCGTTCATCGAAAGCAAACGCGAAGGCAAAATACTCGCGCCTGACCAGATCGAAAATTTCGTCCGCGAGTTCACCGCCGGGAAAATTCCCGACTACCAGATGGCCGCGTTGCTCATGGCCATTTATTTTCGCGGATTGACTACCGCCGAGACCACCGCGCTCACGCTGGCGATGCGCGATTCCGGCGACGTGCTGGAGTTTCCCAAAGACCGCCGCCCGCTCGTGGACAAACATTCCACCGGCGGCATCGGCGACAAGGTGTCGCTGCCGCTCGCGCCGCTGCTGGCCTGCCTCGGTTTCCGCGTACCAATGATTTCCGGGCGCGGCCTCGGCATCACCGGCGGCACGCTGGACAAGCTCGATGCCATCCCCGGATTCCAAACCCTGCTGCCGGTTGAAAAAATCATCGCCCAGGTCCAGCAGGTTGGTTGTGTCATTTGCGGGCAGACTGACCGGATGGTCCCCGCGGACAAGAAAATTTACGCGCTCCGCGACGTTTCCGGCACCGTGCCGAGCATCCCGCTCATCACCGCCTCCATTCTCTCCAAGAAACTGGCCGAAAGCCTGGATGCGCTCGTGCTGGACGTGAAATTCGGCTGCGCCGCGTTCATGCAAACCCGGGCCGACGCCCGAAAACTGGCGCAGGCCATGGTTTCGCTCGGCAATGAATGCGGCGTGAACACGCGAGCGCTGCTGACGGACATGAACACGCCGCTGGGCTGCGCCGCCGGCAACTGGCTGGAGGTGAAGGAAAGCGTGGCGTGCCTGGAAGGCCAGGGTCCGGATGATTTGCGTCAACTCGTCCTCGAATTTGCCGCGCATCTGTTGGTGCAAACCAAAAAATCAAAATCGCCCGCTGCCGCGTACGAAAAAGCTGCGGATTGTCTGGCTTCCGGCGCGCCGCGCCGTCGCTGGGACGAAATGCTCGCCGCCCAGGGCGCGGATTTGAAGGCCTTTATTAAGAAACTGGCACGGGATTCGACGGCGCCGGTCGCCCTGGAATTGAAGGCCGGAAAATCGGGTTTCGTTGCCCGGTGCGATGCTCGGCTCATCGGGGAAGTCATCCGCGATCTGGGCGGGGGCAGGCTGACCAAGGAATCCGGCATCAATTACCACGTTGGAATCGACCGGCTTGCCAAACCAGGTGAGGCCATTCAGAAGAATTCGAGGCTTGCTCGCATCCATGCGGTCGATCGCGCGCAAGCCGAAGCCGCCGTTGCCCGGCTTCAGGCCGCGTTTGAAATTTCCGCCAAACGGCCCAGGACCACCGGGCTGATTGTGGAGATCATTGCCCCATCAAGATAAACGCCTTTTCGGCGAAGGATTTCGCCCGGTTGTCGTGTTTCTGTATAAAGACACCGAATAAACAATCAATCCCATGAAAAATTCAAATTGCCTTATTGCCTGCCTGCTTGTGCTGGCGCTGACGCCAATTTTAGCCCAACCCGTGGTTTCCGGACCTGAACGGCCGCCGGCCACAAAAGATTTGGGCAGTTCGGCCAACTCGCTGCCTAAATTTGATTTGGATTTTCCCGGCGGCACGCCCAAGGCCTTGGTCAAAGCCATTGAAAAAGCAACGGACCGGCCGTTGAATGCGGTCATTTCCGATGAATACGCTGATTTCAAAATTTGCGCCCTAAAAGTCAAAAATGTGACGGTCCCGCAATTGTTTGAAGCGCTAAAACAGGCTTCCAGGAAAGTTGAACGCTACATGGTCGATCGCCCCGATAACAATTGGTATTTCGAAGAGCGCGCAACGATGTATGGCTTCAATACGACCGGAATGCCTGACGAAAATTCTATCTGGTATTTTTACCGGGAAGGGGAACCGGAAGCGTATCAAACCATATCCGCCACCGTCTGCCACTTTTATCAATTGTCCTCCTATCTTGATGCCGGCTACAAGGTTGATGATATTACGACCGCCATTGGTACGGCTTGGAAGATGCTCGGGGTCGCAAAACCTCCGGAGATGAGTTATCACAAGGATACCAAGGTGCTGATCGTTGTGGGCGAGGCGGACAGGATCCGGGTGATTGACGATGTCCTCAAGCAACTGTCCCAGGGAAAGCCGAAAGAAAGACCGGCGACCAGCCAGTCGGAAAGATCCAAAACAGAATAAGCAGTCTGGTGGATGGCTTGGGTTGGAAGTAATTTCGCCGGATTGGACCCTGTCCCGGCATTTGTGGATTTACCGCTTGAAATCGTGGAAAAAACACCGGCCGACAAGCTGTCACCAGACGTGGAGACGTTGACGCGCCGGATGGTGAGAGGAGATGAAATGGCCTACCGCGCCTTTTATGACGCCTATGTTGATCGCTTGTCGCGTTACCTTCTGGTGATTACCGCTGGTAACGAGGATGCGATGTGCGAGGCGTTGCAGGGCGCGCTGGTGCGGGTCGTGCGGCACATCAAGGTTTTCCAGAGTGAGGAGGTTTTTTGGAGTTGGCTCACGGTTTTGGCGCGCAGTGCCTTTGCAGATGAATCGCGCAAACAACGGCGTTACTTGTCCTTTCTGGACCGATTTATGCGCCACGCCGACGTCGCCGCGCCCCGTGAGCAGGAAGATCACGCCGCCGAGCGGTTGCGCACGTTGCTGGAACGCACGGTCGCGACCTTGCCGGCTGACGAACAAAAACTGGTCGGGCAAAAGTATCTGGCGCATCGTTCCGTGCACGAAATCGCCGGGGAATTGCAAACAACGGAAAAGGCCGTGGAATCGAAATTGTCCCGCATCCGGCGCAAATTAAAGGACGCCGTGCTGGCAGAATTGAAAAATGAATCGCCCGACTGACAACCAACGCCTGCTTGATGACGTGTTGTCCGAGGCCATGCCCGCGGATTTCCGGAAAGCGCTGCTTGGCGAAACACTGCGTCTGGCCGGTCGCCGCCGTCGGTGGCGGCAAACAAATCGTGTGGCGGCATGGCTGGTCACCCTGGGATTGCTGGCGGGTTTGGTCTGGCAAAACCGGCTGCACTCTCCTGCCACCCTGCCGTCCGTGGTACAGGCGGGCGGCAATAGTTACCAGCTCGTCCGCACTGAACTGCTGCCCGTTAGTGCCACGGTGACGACACAACCCCTGGCTACGGGGCAACGCATCGCGTCAGCGGAAACCGTTAATGTTGTTGAAACGGAAGCGAGTCACCGCGGATTTCGTGTGGTTGACGATGATGAACTTTTGACGTTAGTTTCAGCCCGACCGGCGGCATTGGTGCACCTCGGCCCGCATTCCGAACGTTTGGTTTTTGTGAATCCAGCGGACGAAAAGGGTTTTCCAGTCAATTGATCCGTTCCCACAGTGTAATTTCCGGGAACGCGATACACAAATCATCCACGCGGGGCAGCAATGCCTGGATGGGCGGGGTCTGCAGGTGGGCGTCCAGGTGCGCTTTGCTCGTCCAGTTCTCGTGGAATAAAAACTTCGCCGGATGGTCGGCGGATTGGTGAAGGTCATAATTCAAGCAGCCCGGCTCTTTGCGTGTGGGGGCGAGCAACCCGGTGAGCGCGGCGCGCAAATCGGATTCCTTGCCGGGTCGGGCCTGGAAGGTGGCAACCACAGTCAGTGTTTTCATGATTCAGTTGCAGACCGGCGCTCCGTTCGGATTAACCCAACGACGCCAGAATATTTTCCGCCGCGGCGCGCGGATTTTCGGCGGCGTAAATCGGGCGGCCAATCACCAGCCAGCTGGACCCGGCGGCCATGGCTTCCCTCGGCGTGAGCGTGCGTTTCTGGTCGTCCGCCTTTTCGGCGCCGGTGCGGACGCCGGGGGTGACCAGCTGGGTGCTGGGCGGGAGCATGGCCCGAAGTTTGGCGACCTCCAACGGCGAGCAAACCAGCCCGCGCAGACCGGCCCGGGTCGCCACTGTGGCGAGCCGGCGCACCTGGTATTCCACGTTGGCATCCAGCCCGATGTCCTTCAGCGCGCCGGCATCCAGGCTCGTCAGCACGGTCACGCCCAGGACGAGCGGCGGGGCGCGGCCGACCCGCCACGCGGCATCCTGTGCGGATTGCTCGGCGGCCTTGAGCATTTCCAGGCCGCCGCTGGTGTGCACGGTGAGCATTTGCACGTCGAGCTGCACGGCGGCAGCGACCGCTTTGGTGACGGTATTGGGAATGTCGTGGAATTTCAGGTCCAGGAACACCAATGCGCCGCGCTCGCGGATGCGGTGGACAATGTCCGGCCCGGCGACGGTGAACAATTCGCTGCCGACCTTGAACCCGCCGACCGCCGGGGCCAGTTGCTCCACCAGCTTCAGCGCGGCGTCAGTCGTGGGCACATCCAGTGCCACAATGATCGGATTGCGTGCCATGCAAGTTTCAAATTAAGCCAAATCCGGCGCCAAAAAAACAATTTCTTACTGACAATTGAATATTTTTTTGACCGCGAAAACCGGATGGCCCCGGCATCCGGCATCCCCGGTTCCCGTCCTTTTACCGTCCCGTGTGCTTCCTGCTTTCTTCCTCCTGCGCCTTGCCGTATCCTGCCAGCATGAAAGTCATCCGCCACACCGACGCGAATTTCGCCGGAAAACTCCGCGAAATGACCGCGGCGTCCAGCCTGTTCGACGTGGAGATCGAGCAACGTACCCGCGCCATCCTCGATGCCGTCCAGGCCCGGGGCGACGACGCGGTGCTGGAATTCACCGAAAAATTCGACGGGGCGAAACTTGCCGCCGGCCAGCTGGCTGTGACCCAGGCCGAACTCATGGCCGCCTCGCTCAAGGCCGACGAGTCGTTGCGTGCCGCCGTGGCCGAAGCGGAGAAGAACATTGCCGGGTTTGCCAAAAAATCGCTGCGCAAAGACTGGCAGGCGAAAAACTCGCACGGCGCGACCGTCGGCGAAAAGTTCGATCCGTTCCAGCGCGTGGGCGTTTACATTCCCGGCGGCACGGCGCCGCTGGTTTCGACCGCGCTGATGACCATCACGCTGGCGAAGGCGGCGGGTTGCCCGGAAATTACCGTTTGCACGCCGTGCGGGAAGGACGGTTCGATCAATGCCGCACTGCTATTTGCCGCGCGCGTGGCGGGGGCGACGGAAATTCACCGCGTCGGCGGGGCGCAGGCGATTGCGGCCATGGCTTACGGCACGAACACCATCCGCCGGGTGCAAAAGATTTTCGGCCCAGGCAATGCGTATGTGGTTACCGCCAAACGATTGCTGGTTGGCCACGTCGCCATTGATCTGTTGCCCGGCCCGAGTGAAGTGCTGGTGCTGGCGGATGAAACCGCGGATCCGAAGTTTGTCGCCGCCGATTTGCTGGCGCAGGCCGAGCACGGTTCCGGCGACGAGCGCGTCTGGCTGGTGACAACGTCGGACAAAATTTTGAAGGCCGTTCCGGGCGAAATTGCGAAGCAACTGCCCAAACTGGCGCGGCGCGAATACATCCAGCGGGTGCTCGATGACAATGCCTGGTTGATCCAGGTGAAAACGCTTGCCGACGGAGTGGCGTTGGCGAACCGGCTCGCGCCGGAACATTGTGAAGTGTTCACCCGCAATCCGCGCAAGGTTTCGGAAGGCATTTTGACGGCGGGCGCAATTTTTCTCGGGCCGTGGTCGCCGACGGTGTTGGGCGATTACGTGGCCGGGCCGAGCCACACGCTGCCGACCGGTGGCGCGGGCGCGTCGTTCCCCGGCCTGACCGTGGACCAGTTCCAGCGCCGCACCAGCGTGGTGGAATACAACCGCGCCGCGCTCAAGAAAGCCCTGCCCGCGGTGCAAAAATTCGCAGAACTGGAAGGCCTGGGCGCGCATGGGAAAAGTGCGGAAATAAGAAAGTGAAACGTAAAATTATACTGGCGATTGGGATTTGTTTAGTAGTTCTCGCTATAATCTGCTTCTCGTTCGTGGTTCACGATACCGGGGTGATGAATCGTGGCGATCATGCGCAATCAATCATTACTCATCTTGCATGGCTTGTCGAAGCATCCAGGGACGATCACGGCCAGTATCCTGCATCTCTGCCGGAACTTGCGTCAAATTCTGACGCACGTGTGAAGGATGTCTTAAATCAACTGTTGCAGGAGGTATCCAGCTTTAAACTCAAATTAGGATATCAGCCAGAAACCAATGGATTCGCCATCAGCATTTCAGGAATTGACACATGGCGGCCCAGACAGGATACGCTTCGAAAGGAATACAAAATTGGAGAAGCGTTAAAGTAGTGCAAATTCATGTTATCAACACCTTCAAAATTTATTCGTCCGCTGGTGCGTGAGCTGCACCCTTACGTCTATGGCGAGCAGCCGAAGATCAAGGGGCTCATCAAGCTCAACACCAATGAGAATCCCTATCCGCCGTCACCGAAGGTGCTGGCGGCGGTCAAGGCGGCGGTGGACGGGCGGTTGCGGCTGTATCCGAACCCGACGGCACAGGGGCTGCGGGAAAAGCTGGCGAAGTTGCACGGTTGCCGGCCGGACAACATCATTGTGGGCAACGGTTCGGATGAATTGCTGGCGCTGGCCACGCGGGCGTTTGTGGAGCCAAGACCGAATTCAAAAACGGCGAAGGGGACAGTGCAATACTTCACCCCGAGCTATTCATTGTATCCGGTGCTGGCGGACATTCATGGTGCGGCGAAAAACGAGGTGCCGCTCCAGCCGGATTTCAGCCTGCCGGGCCTGGCGGAATTGAAACGCGGCAAGCAATGGGACTTCGATGCTGCGCTGACCTTTGTGACCACGCCCAACGCGCCGAGTGGACACGGCTATTTAACGAAAGAACTCGAAAAACTTTGCCGGGCCCAAAAAGGTGTTGTGGTGCTGGACGAAGCCTACGTGGATTTCGCGGAGGAAGACGCGCTGAAGCTGGCGTTGAAGCTTCCGCAGGTGCTCGTGGCCCGGACTTTTTCCAAGGCCTATTCGCTGTGCTTCCAGCGTGTGGGTTATTTTATCGGGCATCGCGACCTCATCGCGGCGCTGCACAAGATCCGCGACAGCTACAATGTGAACGGCCTGGGCCAGGTGGCGGCGGTGGCGACCCTGGGCGACTTGCCGTATTACCGGGCCCGATTCAAAAAGATCATTGCTACCCGCGCATGGCTGGGTCGCGAGCTGACGAAGACCGGTTTCCGGGTGTTGCCCAGCCAGAGCAACTTCATTCTGGCCCGGCCGCCGCGTTTTGCCGCGTCGGAGTGGCAGCCAAAGCTGCGTGCCGGTAAAATCCTGGTGCGCTGGTTCAATCTTCCCGGGGTGAAGGATTATTTGCGCATCACGGTGGGCACGGCGGCGGAGGCGGCGGCCCTGGTACGGGCGGTGCGGGGGATTTTGCAGTGACATCGGGCCCGTGGCCTGATCCGTTGGCCCTGCCGGTTTCGCACCTTTTTGTTTGCTGTATGGCCGGTTTTTTTGCTAAGAGGCTGGTGTGTATCTCGAATTCTACGGGTTGACGCTGCCGCCATTCGACATCACGCCGAATCCGCGATTCCTTTTTCTCACCGAGAAACATCGCGAGGCCCTCAATCATCTGCTCTACGGCATTCGCGAGCGGAAGGGTTACGTGCAGCTCACCGGCGAGGTCGGCGCGGGCAAGACCACGGTCTGCCGGGCGATGCTCCGGCAGCTGGACAACCATTTTTACACCGCCCTGATCGTCAATCCCGTGTTGAGCGCGAACGAGTTGATGCGGGCCATCGCCACGGAATTCGCCCTGGACGTCAAGGACCTGGACCGGCACGGCACGGTCGCGGCCATCAATGCCTTCCTGATCGCCCAGGTCCAGCAGTGCGGCGACGCGGTATTGATCATCGACGAGGCCCAGAACCTCACCGAGGAGCTGCTGGAACAGGTGCGGCTCCTGTCGAACCTCGAAATGGAGAACCGCAAGCTGCTGCAAATCGTTTTGCTCGGCCAGCCGGAGTTGCGGGATCGGCTCAACAGCCCGCGCCTGCGCCAGTTGCGCCAGCGCATCACGGTGCGTTACCACCTGGGGCCGTTGACGCGCCCCGAGCTCGCCGAATACATCCAGCACCGGCTCAACCTGGCCGGCGCGAAGGGGAGGCCGACTTTCACCAAACCGGCGCTCTGGCGCGTTTATAACTACAGCCGTGGCATTCCCCGCCTGGTCAACGCTATCTGCGATAAATCGTTGCTCGCCGGTTTCGTCGAGCACAGCGACGTCATCAACTACCGCATGGTGGGCCGTGCCATCCGCGAACTCGAAGGCAGGGTCCACCTATGAGTCGGGCCGGTGACCCGCCCAATCCGGCCGCGCTGGTCCCCCGCCGCTGATCCGATGTTCCTGCGGAAGCCATTTGCGTCGTCGCCGCTGCTCGTCCGCGTTGCACCGTTTGTTATTTTTCTCGCGTTGACCTTTGGCCAGGGCCAGTTCGGGGAGGCGTCGCGTTACTGGTTTTATCTGGCCAAAACGCTCGTGGGGGTGTGGCTGATCCTGGAGATGCGCCCGTTCGTTTCAGAAATGCGCTGGGCGATGAGCTGGGAGGCGGTCGTCGTCGGCCTGGGTGTCTTTGCTATCTGGGTCGGTATTTCCGGTGAATGGACGACGCAAGGTTCGCTCTGGGTGAAATTGGGCTTATCGCATCCGGCGGCAGCACCGCCGGCAGCCTGGAACCCCAACGAACAGTTCGGGACCGGTTCCGCGCTGGCGTGGCTGATGGTGGGGACTCGGATTGTGGGCTCCACTTTCGTTGTGCCGCCGCTGGAGGAGGTTTTTTACCGCTCGTTTTTGTATCGCTACATCGCCAAGCCGGATTTTTTGTCCGAGCCGCTGAACCGGTTTTCCTGGAAGCCGTTTCTGGCCACGGCCGCGGTTTTTGGATTTTCCCACAATGAATGGCTGGCGGGCATCCTGTGCGGCGCGGCTTATCAGTGGCTGGTGCTGCGTAAGAACCGGCTGGGCGATGCGATGACGGCGCACGCCATCACGAATTTCCTGCTGGGGTTGTGGGTGGTCGGTCGCGGGGACTGGCGCTTCTGGTAGGAGATCACGCTGCGGTGTCCGGACACCGCAGCCGGTTTCCCGGCCATTATTTCACCTCGACGTTGATGCGGTGGCGTTCGAGCGTGCTGCCTTCTTTTTCTGCCAAGGTGACCAGTGACTCGTAGTAATTGGCGAGCGCGCGGATTTCCTGTCCGCGGTCGGCGGTGAGGGTGTTCTGGAGCTGTAGGACGATGAAGGTGGTGCTCTTGCCGACGGCGTATTTTTTTTGTTCGGCATCGAGAGCGGCCTCGGCGTAGATACGCGCCTGCCGGGTGGCGCCCACACTTTCGTAGGTGGACTGGGCATTCTTTACGGCGTTGTCGATGTCGACCAGGACGTTCTGCTCGAATTGTTTCAACTTCAGCAGCAATTGTTGCATCGTCACTTTGCCGGCCTTGTAAGTATTCCGCGGGCCGACGTTGCTCAAGGGCATGGATAACTGTCCGCCGAAGCCGTAAAATGGCCGGTTGCCGTCGCTAAACTGGGAAAAAACATCGCTATATTCCTTTCCCGAGCCGTTGTAACCATAGGAGCCGACCAGGTCCAGTTCCGGGAAAAGCTGGTTGCGGTCAAATTTTAATTCCAGGCCTTGCTGCTCTACATTCAGCCGGGATTGCAGCAAGTCGGGACGCATGGTCATGCCCTTGCTCCAACTGTCCTGCAGGTCGAACAATTGGAGCGGAGCATTGGTAATCGATTCCGTGGGTTGAATGTCTGTATCGTGCCAGTTGGCATACTGGTCGGTGAGCAGGTTTTTCAGGGTGTTTTGGTCGTTGGCCAGCGTGTATTGGGCAGCGATTAAATTGGCCTTGCTCGTGGCCACCTGCGATTCATCCTGTTGCACGTCCAGCTGTGCCAGCGTACCGATTTGCATGCGTTGCCGGTCCTGGTCGAGCTGGGTTTGGGCGAGGACCAGCGCCTCCTGCTGCACCCTCACGTTTTCCTGTGCGAAAATGAGTTCATAATAGGCGTTTTCGACCGCGGTGATGGAAGTGATCAGCTGCAGGCGCAAACCCTGTTCGGAAAACTGCAACCGGTTCTTGCTCACCCGAATGTTCAGCCGGGTCTGGTCAATCCAGAAGTTTTTGAGCAACGGCTGCGTCAGGCTCACACCGATCGAGCCGCTGCTGCTGTCAAAATTGGTGGTAAACAAGCCCAGGCTTTTCTGCCCCCACGTTTCCGAGACGTTGCCGAGGCCGTTTTGACTGCCGTTGCCGATACTGTAGGACATGCCCCAAGGCGTTCCCCCCGAGAAACCGGCACCAAAAGTCTCCGACTGCGATGTTGTGGGCAGGACAATTTGGTTGTTCTGGATGAGGGTTCCCTGCTTGTCATAACTATAGTCGCCGCTGAGGCTGAGCGTCGGATCATAACCGCTATAATTCGCGCGCACGTTGAAAAGCTGGATTTGCGGGTCATAGCGCGAAATTTGCACGTCGAGGTTGTGTTGCAGGGCCTGCTGAATGCAATCCATCAGTGCCATGGGACGCGTCACAGCGGTGGCCATGGTGTTGGCCGGGACGGCGACCGCATCGGTACCCGGTTGAGCGGCCGCTCCGTTGGTGGCTGACGCCGCCGCTGGCGCATTGGTGTCTGCCGGTACAACGACGATGTTGGTATCGGTCTGGGCCACAGCCCCGAAGGCTGCGAGAATGAAAACCAAAAGAACGCTGAAACTTTTCATGGTACTGCCATTTTGCGGGCTTTCGCCAAAATTCATCAAACTTAAGACGCTACGGCGCACCCGAAGGTAACCGTTTGGTTAATATGACCGCGCCCGCGGATAAAAATCACGCGCCCCGGTCAAATTTGCGTCCGGACTGCGGCTCAGCCGGCTTTCGCGCTGTCCGCTGCGGGTACTTCCTCGATTTTGGCGTTTTGTTCGAGGAACGCGAGCACTTTTTCGTGCGCAATCTGGTCGTACAGTTCCGCCACGCCATTGCGCTTTTGCAGGTCCTTCAGGAACTTCTCCAGCGGGATCTGGTAGGCCATGGCCAGCGACTGCACCCGCTTCAATACCTCGTCCTGCGACACCTGGATGGCCTCCCTTTCGGCGATGCGCTGGATCAGGAACGACAGTTTCACCCGCTCCTTGGCGCTTTGCGCCGCGGCGGAGTAAATCTGATCCTTCTGTTTTTCAATCAGATCCCGCGCGATGCCGCGCTGCGTATTTTCGCGGACGATGTCGTAAACCACGTTGCGCGTTTCGTGGGCCACGGCGGTTTCCGGCAGGTCAAAATTCGTGGCGGCGAGCAGCGCGTGGATGATCTGTCCGCGGACCGCCCGGCCCTGCGAATACTTCAATTCGTTTTCCAGGTCGCGCTGCACGCCTTCGCGGAGCTTCGCCAGGTTTTCCGCATCGTATTTTTTGGCGAACGCGTCATCCATCACCGGCAGGACTTTTTCCTTCACCTCGACGATTTCCACCGCGTAAACGCCCTTTTTGCCCGCCAGGGGTTTGGTCGCGAAGTCGGCGGGGAAATCCACGTTGACCGTGCGCCGGTCGCCCGCTTTCGCGCCCATGAGCTGGTCGGCAAAACCGGGCAGGAAAGCTTCCGGGGCGGCGTCCACCCAGAAATTCTTCTGTTCGGTCAGGCCTTTGGCGGTCGGCGCCGTGTCACTGATGGGCTTGTCGTCGCAGGTGCCGGTGTAATTCACCACCGCCACGTCGCCCGGGCGCAGTTCGCGCGCCACCGTTTCAAATTTCGTGTGCTGCTTCGCCAGCATTTCCACGGCGCGGTCCACGTCCGCCGCCGTGACGGATTTCACCTCGCGTTTGGCCGGCAGGCCCTTGTATTCGGGCAGTTGAAATTCCGGCGCCGTTTCGATGGTGGCCGCGAATTGCAGTGCCTGGCCGCGGCCAAACTGGATTTCTTCGATGTCCGGGGCCCCGATCACTGAGATTTTCTTTTCGTCCAGCGCCTGCCGGTACGAATCGCCGATCAGCTTGCGTTTCACCTCGGCCTTGATGTCCGGCTCGAATTTTTTCAGCACCATTTCCCGGGGTGCCTTGCCGGGGCGGAAACCGGGCAACGCGGCCTGTTTTTGAAAGTCCTTGGTGATGGCGTCGAAAACCTCATCCACGGCTTTCGCGTCCACTTCCACCCGCAGCAATTTTTTGCACGGGGCCAGATTTTCGACGGTGATATTCACAATAATCTTTTGGTTAAACGAGCCGTGCAGGGTAGATGAACCGGGCTGATTTCGTCAATGGTTTTGATGGCTTGCCCGGGGCATTTCCGCTTTGATGTCCGGAATGAAGCCCCTGTTCTTCATCACCGGCACGGACACCGGGGTGGGCAAAACCGTGCTGACGGCCTTGCTGGCGCGCCATTGGCGGGAACGCGGGGTCAACGCCGCGGCGCTCAAACCCGTTTGTTCCGGCGGGCGCGGCGACGTCCGCGTCCTGTCCGCCGCCCTGGGCAGGGCGCTCGCGCCGGACGAAATCAATCCGTGGCATTTCCGCGCGCCGCTGGCGCCCTTGCTGGCCGCCCGCCGCGAGCGCCGGCGGGTCAGGCTGACCGATGTGCTGGCGCACGTGCGCGCGATCCAAAAACGTTTTGACGTGGTGCTGATTGAAGGCGCGGGAGGTTTGTTGAGTCCGCTGGGCGAGGATTTTAATTCCCGCGACTTGCTGGCGGCCTTGCGGGCAACGCCCCTGGTCGTGGGCCCGGATCGGCTCGGGGTGGTGAACCAGGTTTTGCTCACCCGGGCAGCCTTGCCGCGCCGTCAGGCGGCCGCAGCCCGCGTCATTTTGATGTCGCCCGCGAAACCGGATGCCGCCACCGGCACCAACGCCGGGTTGCTGGCGGAATTTTTCGGCGCGCAAAGAATTTTTGAGCTGCCGTGGCTGGGCGGGCGTTTTCAGGCGGAAAAGGCTTTGAAAAACCGGCGGGTGCGGCAGACCCTCCGCGCGTTGACGGGGACCTGACTCAGCGATTTTGAATTTCCGCCGGTGGCGCGTTGGTGGCCAGGAACGATTCGCGCCAAGGCTGATGATTCCGGTAGAGCTGCAGCCGTTGTTGCAACGGCTCCAGTCTGGTCATTTTGGCGGCGGTGGCGAGGTCGAAGGCATCCTGGGCAGCTTGCTGTGCCTCATCAAAACGACCAGCTTCCGCGTAGGCCATGGCCAATACGTCGAGCACGAACGGTTGGGCGCCGCCGGCCAGCTGGTTGGCCTTGGCGGCGAGCGCGAGCGCGGTTTTCCCGTCGCGGATTTGGGCATTTTCATCGGCGGCCAGCACGTGGGCGATGTAGGCGAGGATTTGAAAATTGTCCGGGTCGAGCCGCAAGGCCGCCCGGAATTCATCGATCGCCTCGGCGTCCCGGCCCTGTTTCAACTGCGCCTTCCCCAGGTCAAAATGCGTGCCCGAATGGTTGGGATCCAGCCGCAGGGCCTCGGTGAACTGGCCCATGGCTTCATCGAAACGGCCGAGTTCAACCAGCACCGCTCCCAGGGAGGCATGCGAAGACGGCAGGTTCGGATCCAGCTGGACGGCTTTGACGAGTTCCGGCCGGGCTACCTCCGGCCGGCCCATTTTGTCGAGCACGTTGCCGATGTTGTATTGTGCCTGGACATTTTCAGGTGAAAGGCGGAGGGCCTCCCGATATTCGGCCAGGGCCTCGGGGAAACGGCCTTGTTGTTCGAGCGCGACCCCGTAATCGATCCGGGCATTGGGATTGTCCGTGGTGACGGCCAGGGCGTGGGCAAACAGCGATTCGCTGTCGCGCCAAAAGCGCAATTGATTTTCCGTGAGCACCAGGCACGCGGCGAGCACCATTCCGGCGGTGACGGCGACGGCGCTTTTCGGAACCGGCCACCGGTTGGTCAAATCGCTGACCCCGAATGCCACGGCGATGAAGATGCCCACGAGCGGGAAATAGGTATAGCGATCCGCCAGCGCGGCGCTGCCCACCTGAACCACGCCGATGACCGGCACGAGGGTTCCCAAAAACCACAGCCAGCCGACCAATAGGTAAGGACATTGCCGGCGGACCTGCCAGGTCAACCAGGAAATGACACCCAGCACAGCGACTGCCAGCGCGGCCATGGAGTGGATCCACGACAAATGGTTTGGCAATGGGTAGAGGACGGCCAGGCCCGACGGCCAGACCATGTTCAAGAGATAGCGTTCGTAGGAGATCAGCGCGTTTTCCAGTCGTAAATTCAGCGGAAACTGTTGGAGGGTCATCACCGCCTCACCGTGGCGTTGCACCAGGTAGGTGACGACGCACGAAGCCGCCACCAGCAGGAAGAACGGCCATTTTTCCAAAACGAGGCGTGGAATCGTTGAATGGTTGAAACGTTGAATCGGCCAGTAGTCCAGCAACAGCATCACGAACGGGAGAGTGACGAGCATGGGTTTGGCCATGAGACCCAGCGCGAAGAAAAGCAGGGTCAGGAAAAAGTCGAGGGTCGAGGGTCGAGGGCCGAGGGAGGTGTCTGCGCTCGACGCTCGACGCTCGACGCTCGACCTGGCTTGCGCGTAACGCGTATAAGCCAGGAGGGAAAGGAGTGCGAAGCAGGTGCTCAGGACGTCCTTGCGCTCGGAAATCCAGGCCACGGACTCGACGTGGAGCGGATGCCAGGCAAACAGGGCGGTGACGAACGCCGCCGGCCACAAGGCGCCGGTGAGCCGGAACAGCAGCCCGAAGAGCAAAACCACGTTCAGGGTGTGAAAGAGCACATTGACCACGTGATGGGCACCGGCGTTGAGGCCGAACAACTCGCAATCCAGCATGTGGGAGAGCCAGGTCAACGGATGCCAGTTACTGGCGTGGCCGGTGGTGAAAGCCCACTCGACCCCAGCCCAGGTCAAACCGTTTTGTACCATGTGATTTTCCGAGACATAAATGCCATCGTCATAAACCACAAATCCGTTCCGCGCCGCCGGCAGATAAACCAGCAGCGTGACGAACGCGAGCAACAGACCGACAAGACGCGAACGGGCCTTGGCCGCGCCGAAGTGTTTGGGTGGGAAAGCCGCACCGGGGTCTTCCGGGCAGGATTCCGGGCTTTCGCGGTTCTGGCTTCGGCCACGCAGGCGGGACATCGGGCTTCTTTGTAGGCGATTTTTTCCGCGCGGCAAGTATGGAGATCGAAGTTTACTTCCCCCGTACTTCCCCGGGCGAGGTGTTGGTGGACAAAAACGCCTCACGCCAGGGCTGATGGTTCCGGTACAATTCCAGCCGTTGTCGCAAAGGCTCGAGGTCTTTTGTCCCGGCGGCGGCAGCGAGGTCAAGGGCGGTTTGGGTGACTGCCAGCGCATTGGTGAAATCGCCGGTTTCCGCGCAGGCCATGCCGAGCGCGTCGAGCACAAAGGGTTGGGTGCCGCTGCTCAAAACGTTCGCCCGGTCCGCATACGCCCGGGCGGCCGGGCCATCGCGAACCCCCGGCTTTCCGTCGGCAGCCAGCACGCGGGCGAGGTAGGCGAGAATCTGGAAATTATCCGGATCAATGCGCAAAGCCTCGCGGAATTTGCCGACGGCCTCGGCATCGTGCCCCTGTTTAAGCAGTACCTTGCCGATCAAATAGGGCGCCCGCCCGTCAGCGGGGTCCAACCGCGCTGCCCCGACATACTGCTCCATGGCCTCGTCGAACCGGCTCAGCTCAACGAGCATGACTCCGAGGTTGTTGTGCAAGGCTGCGTTGCCGGGATCCAACCGCACGGCCGCCTGGAATTCGGCCAGCGCTTCGTTGGCATGGCCGGAGTCGGCAAGCAGATTGGCGAGGGAGTCATGGGACGGCGCATCCGCGGGATACAACCGCAGGGCCTCCCGCAGTTCGGCCAGGGCTTCATTGGTGCGGCCGGCGCCGGCGAGCACCATGGCCAGGGAATTGTACGTCTTGACCCGGCGGGGATTCAGTTCGAGGGCGGTTTGATACTCGGCCGCGGCGTCCGATTTTCGCCCTTCTTTTTCGTAGGCCAGCCCCAGACAGAGATGGGCCGGTTCGTTGTCCCGGGTCACGCTGATGGCATGGGAGAAAAGCGACTCATCATCACGCCAGCAGCGCAATTGATATTCCGTGAGGGTCACGCACGCGCCCAGGAGCAGAACGGCGGCGGTGGCGATGACCTGGGAAGAAAATTGAAACCGGTTTGCCCCGTCGCGGACGGCAAAGGTCAGGGCGATGAACACCCCGATGGATGGGAAATAAGTATAGCGGTCGGCCATGGCTGCGTAACCGACCTGCACCAAACCAATCACCGGCACGAGCGTCCCCAAAAACCACAGCCAACCGACCAGCCCGTACGGGCCGCGTTTGCGTCCGAGCCAGGCGGCGGTTGAGATGGCGAGCAAAACCACGGCGGCGGCAGTGACCGTCGGCAGCGAGATGTTTTTGGGCAGCGGATAAAAAATGGCCAGGTGCACCGGCCAGATTATTTTTGACAGGTAACGGGTGTAAGCCAACAGCACATTGTCCAAACGGTACCCGGTCGGCATTTCTCCCAGCGAGACGACCATGCCGCCGTGGTGTTGGGCCAGGTAGGTGACGACGCACGAAGCCGCCACCAGCAGGAAGAACGGCCATTTTTCCATTGCGAGGCGTGGAATCGTTGAATCGTTGAATCGTTGAATCGGCCAGTAGTCCAGAAGCAACATCACGAACGGCAGGGTTACCAACATCGGCTTGGCCATCAGGCTGAGCGCAAAACACAATAAGCTCAACCCGTAGAAAAGCGTGGCCGATCCAGTCCTATGGGACGTATAGGACACATAGGCCAGAAGCGCTAACAACGCGAAGCAGGTGCTCAGGACGTCCTTGCGCTCAGAAATCCAGGCAACGGACTCGATGTGGAGCGGATGCCAGGCAAACAGGGCGGCAATGAACGCCGCCGGCCACAAGGCGCCGGTCAGCCGGAGCAGCAGCCCGAAGAGCAAAACCGCGTTCAACGCGTGAAACAATATGTTGACGGAGTGATGGGCGCCGGCGTTGAGGCCGAACAACTCGCAATCCAACATGTGGGAGAGCCAGGTCAACGGATGCCAGTTGCTGGCATGTTGTGTGGTGAAGGCCCATTGAATCCCGGTCCAGGTCAGGCCATTTTGGACGACCGGGTTGGCTGTAATGTAGTCGTCGTCGTCAAAGATGCTGAAGCCGTGGTTGGCCGCCGGCAGGTATACCAGCAGCGTGACGAGTGCGAGCAGCAGACCGATGAGGCGCGAGCGAGACATCGGGCTTCTTTGTAGGCGATATTTTTCGGGCGGCAAGGACGGAGATTTTTCCGCAAAAAAAGACTTTGCATTTTTTTCCGGGCGGGGCAGTATGGGGCAGGCAGGAAACAGCTCGAATTTCTGCCGCTTGGCCGCAATATCGGTTCCTCACGACCAGGAAAATCTCGGCATGATTAACGGATACGTGTGCACTGTCGTGGGGGCCGCTTCAAATCAAGCGGAACTCGTTTACGTTTGGGAACAGGCGAGGCCTGAAGCCAAGGTCATCATCGCCTGTCTCATCGTCTTTTCCATCGTCGCCTGGACCACGATGGTCTACAAGGCTATGCAGATGCGCCGGGCGCGGAAGTTGAACCACTATTTCAACGAGGAATTTCGTGCGCAAAAGGCCGTGCTCGATATTTTCGACCGCAAGCTGCAGGTGGAGGGCTGTCCGCTTTACTCGGTTTACCAGACCGGCTGCGTGCAGCTCGATGCGCGGTTGCGCGGCCCCGGCGGCGAACGGCGCAAACAAAGCGTCACGCTCAAAAACATGGAGCACGTCAAACGCGCCATCGAAAATGTCGTCGCGCAGGAATCGTTGAAGCTGGAGTCGGGTTTGATCCTGCTCGCCATCGCGGTGAGCGGCGCGCCGTTCATGGGCTTGCTCGGCACGGTCTGGGGGGTAATGAGCACGTTCGCCGGCATCGCGCAACAGGGCTCGGCGACCATGGCGGCGATGGCTCCCGGTGTGGCGGCGGCGCTGATCACCACCGTGGCCGGACTGCTGGTGGCGATTCCCTCGATGTTCGGTTACAATGGCTTGGTACACAGCCTGCGGGTTTTTACCGTAAATCTGGATAATTTCGCACAGGAACTGGTCTCCAAAATGGAGGCGGAATACCTGGCGGAGGACTGAAATCATGGCAGCCATGCGACGATTTTCGCAGCGCGGCAACCTGGTGACGTTGAGTGAAATCAACATCACGCCGTTGCTCGACCTCGCCTTCGTGCTGCTCATCATCTTTGTCATCACCACGCCGCTGCTGGAGCAGAGCATCAACCTCAAGCTCCCCAAGGGCATGGGCCAGCCGGACAAGCTCGTGAACAAACACGACATCCGCACCGTCGAAATCGGCGTGACCGGAGTTTATGTGCTCGACCGGCAGCGCATGGGCCTGGACCAGTTGATTACGCGGCTGGTGGGGGAATTCCGCTCGAACCCGAACCTCATCGTGTATATCCGCGCCGACCAGGACGGGCCTTACAAAAACGTGGCGGCTCTGATTGACGGCTGCCAACGCGGCGGCATCACGCGCTATTCGTTGCGCACCGAACCGGCCAAATGAACCGCCTGCAAAAAAAATGCATCATCGTCACGGCCGGCATTCACCTGCTGCTGCTGCTGATTTTGATTGTCGGCCCGGCGTTCTTTGCCCCGAAGCAGAAGGTGGACGATTTCCAGCTGCTCGATGTCATTCCGGCCAATCTGGTGGATGCGGCCTTCAGCAGCGGGGTGGCCAATGCCACGCCCCCGCCGCCCGAGCCGGTCGCCCCGCCGACTCCGCCGACTCCCCTGCCCCCGGTGCCCGTAGTCAAACCCCCGGTCCCGGACAAGCCCGAGCCGGTGAAAACGATCAAGGATCCGGATAAAACGCCGATACCAACCACAAAACCGAAACCTGCGATCAGCACGCAGTTGGTGACCCGTACCCCGCCGAAAACATCGGCCAATGCCAAAGCGGCCAATGATGCGGCCCGGGCGCAAGCCATTCGCAGAGCCCTGCAGAAGTTAAAAAGCAACCTGACGACGGGAACGGTGGTGGACATGCCCGGTAGCGGCAGTACGGCTTACGCCAGCTACAAGGATGCCTTGGGATCGCTTTATTACAATGCCTGGACGCCGGAAGGGGCCGGCAACGATGAAGCAAATACGTATGTCCAGATCACCGTTGCCAGCGATGGCACTGTCATCAACGCGCGAATTATTACTCCTTCGGGCGATGAAAAAATGGATGCTTCCGTGCAACGCGCTTTACAGGAGGTACCCTCAGTGCCGCCGCTGCCGGACAAGGCCAAAGCCGAGCAGAATTTCACCATCATGTTCAACCTCAAAGCGAAACGAATGCTTGAATGAAAAATAATTACCTCACTCTCTTAAAAGTTTGCCTGTCGGTTGTCCTTCCGATCACCGTTGCCAGCTTCTGTCATGGCCAGGATCCGGGCGTTATTCAGGTCAAAAAGCAATATGACGTTCCAGGCCAAACCAAACCCATCCTTGTTTCGCTCGAAGGTTTCAGCGGCGAGGTGGCGGACGTTTTAAAATTCGATCTGTATGTCCAGGGCTTCTCGTTCGTCGCGCCCGAGACGGCGCAATATCAGATCAGCGGCACCGACGCGGGCGGCATCCAGGGACGGGTGGCGGACCGCGTCGTCAAGAGCACACTGTTGACGCGCAGTTACACCGGCGCGTCGTTGCGGCGGCAGGCGCACGCGTTTGCCGACGACATTGTGCAGGCCATCACGCATAAGAACGGCATTGGGCAGACGAAAATCGCATTCAAAGCCCAGTTGCCGAGTGGCAACGGGGAGATTTTTGTGGCCGATTTCGATGGGCATAACTCCCAGGCCGTCACGCATGACAAATCGATTGTGGCCGCACCCGCGTGGGCGCCGGGCCGGCTGGCGATTTATTACACCTCGTATCAGCCCGGCAACCCGGATATTTTTTACCACAATCTTGGCACCGGCCAGCGACATGACATTGCGGCCCATTCCGGCCTGAACACCAGCGCGGCGGCCTCGCCGGACGGCTCGCGGGTAGCGATGATTTTGAGCAAAGGCGGCAGCCCCGACGTGTGGGTTTGCGACACCGATGGCTCGAATTTGAAACAATTGACGCATACCCCGGAAGACGAGTCCTCGCCTTGCTGGTCGCCGGACGGACAGTGGATTTGTTTCGCGACGAAACTGAATGAACGGCGCGTACTCGCCAAGGTGCCCGCCAGCGGCGGTGCGATCCAACGCATCCCGACCGCCGGTGTCTCGAACCCGACCGAGCCCGACTGGTCGCCGGACGGCAAATGGATTGCCTTCACGTCGCAGGGCGGCGGGTTTGACATTTGTGTTGTGCCGGCGGACGGCAGCGCGCCGCCCACGGCACTGGTGGCAGGTGAGGACCCGTCGTGGTCGCCGAACTCGCGGACCCTGGTTTTTACGCATCGCGCCGGCGGTCGTTACTCGTTATCTGTGCTTGACGTGCTCACCAAACAGTACAAGGATATTGCCCGGATTTCAGGCAACGATTCTCAGCCGGCTTGGGCAAAATGATTTGATTTTTTTAACGAACTTTTAACCGAAGGATAAAAATGAAAATGATAAAATTGACCTGCCTTTTAACGTTCGCAGTGGTTCTCACGCTGGCCGCGACCGGATGCAAAAATCACCGGCCCGTCGGACTCACGAAATTACCCGGAACCCCGACCGGGAACCCGGGTGACGCGGACATAACCACCAAGCCGTATACTGGCGGTAATGGTGAAGGCATTCAGGCGGCAAACCGGCGTGAATTCGAGAACATGATTGCGGATTCTGATGCTTTGGCTGCTTACACGGTCCATTTCGCCTACGACAGCGCCGCGGTGAGAAAGAGCGAGAAGTCGAATATTGACGCCGTAGCTGCGGCTTTGAGGTCCGACTCGAGCGCCAAGCTACTGATTGAGGGTAATTGCGACGAGCGCGGCACGGAGGAATACAACCGGGCGCTCGGCGAACGCCGTGCCCAAGCCGCCCGACAGGCGCTGGCCAAGGCCGGGCTTGACCCGATGCGCATCCGCACCATCAGTTACGGCAAGGACAAACCGTTGGACCCTGCCAACAACGAGGGGGCCTGGTCGAAAAACCGCCGCGACGATTTCATCCTGCTTCATCCGAAGAGCGGGGCCTGAACATTGGCAAAATTTGCAGTTCTCCCATGGCCGCGCCTGTCGCGGCCATTGTTTTTGGCGCTTTACTATCGAAGGAAGCGGGCGTAGGTTTGGCGAGGCTCGATAAAATTTATGAATATCATGTTCGCATGGGGGCTTGGCGGCACGGAACTCATCGTCATCGCGGTGGCGGTTCTGATCCTGTTCGGTTCCAAAAAAATTCCTGAATTTGCCCGCGGTTTGGGCCAGGGCATCAAGGAGTTCAAAAAGGCGACGCGGGAAGTGACGGACGAAATCCAGAACACGCCGAGCGACCTGCCGTCTGCCAAGTCGGCTGCGCCCGCGCCATCGCGGGCCGACCTGCCGGGTTCGCCGTCCTCCAATCTGCCCAAGGCCTGAGGCGCGAGGTTTCTGGCATGGCCGGCGACCACGAAACGGAACCCCTCGACGAGGCCGAAGGCGGTCCGGTCAAAACATTTCTCGAGCACCTGGAAGATTTCCGCTGGGTGCTCATCAAGAGCATCGCCACGCTGTTGGTAGCCATGCTGGTCTGCCTGCTCGCCGGCAACTATGTTCTTCAGGTCCTCAAGTGGCCGCTGACGCGCGCCAAGGTCAGTTATCCCGGCACCAACCAGGTTCTCACCGTCAGTTTCGGCACCAATCACCTCGCCCATTTTCAACTCACGGCGGACCAACAGGCTGCCCTGAACCTCGGCACCAACCGCTTCGTTGCCGTCCAGGTGGCCCCGCTCACCGTCGGCACCAATCAGGTGCTGGGCTGGCAGGTCAGCGATGACCCGGAGGCGGTGGCGGACGCGCAGCGGATGAAGATCGACCTGGTCAACCTCAGCCCGGCCGGCGGATTTGTCGTGGCGTTCCAGGTGGCGATTTATGCCGGCCTGCTGCTGGCCTCGCCGTTTATTTTTTATTTCATTGCGGCCTTCGTTTTTCCGGCGCTGAAAATCCGCGAGCGAAAATATGTTTACAAGGGATTGCTGGTCGGGGTCGGGCTGTTCCTGGCCGGAGTGTCCTTTTGCTACTTTGCCTTGATGCCGGTGGCGCTATCGGCGGCGCAGATGTATTCGCGCTGGCTGGGGCTCGGCGCGTTTCAATGGCGGGCGGAGGAATACATCAGCTTCGTCTGCAAATTCCTGCTCGGCATGGGGCTGGGCTTTGAATTGCCGGTCGTGGTGCTGACGCTCGTGAAGATCGGCGTGCTCGATTATCGCACGCTGTCCCGGGCGCGCCGTTACGTGATTGTCATCAACCTGGTGCTGGGGGCGGTGCTGACGACACCGGAGGTGCTGACGCAAATGCTCATGTTCATTCCGCTGCAAATCCTGTACGAAATCACGGTCTGGATTGCCTGGTATTGGGACCGGCGGGAAAAGAAGCGGGCCGGGCGGCAGCCATAAAACGCACTTTACAAGCGGTCATTTCCGCGTAAGCTCAACCTGTCAACTTAAACAACGTATGCGAAACGCCATTTCTATTCTCGCTGTCGCCGCGCTGGCTGCTCTGTTCACGTCCGGCTGCGCGGGCCCGGAAAAAAAACTCGGCCGCGGCATGAGCAACACCTTTGAAATCACCCGCCTGGGCGACATGCGGCGCTCGGTCGAGCAAACCGCCGTTTTTGAATCTCCCAGCGCCGGCTACACCACCGGCGCCATTCACGGTTTGACCCGTACCGTCGCGCGTACCGGGGTCGGCCTCTTTGAAGTTCTGACGTTCCCGATCCCGATGCCGGGCTCCGGGTACGGCCCGATTTTCCCGCATTACCTTCCGCCGGGGCCCGTCTATCCCGACAGCTACAAGCCGGGCCTGATTTCGGGCTCGACGTTTGAGACGGACACTTACGCCGGCTTCAGCGGCGGCGACATTGCGCCGTTCATTCCCGGCAGCCGGTTCAAGGTATTTGAAAATTGATCGTGACCCGACTCTTTCATCCGCGCGCCAACTTTTTCCGTTGGCGCGTTTTGTTTTTGTGAAGTCCTATGGGGCTCCTTCATAAAAATTCGCCCGGCAAGGTCAACCTGCTGCTGAACATCCTCGGCAAACGGCCCGACGGGTTTCACGAACTCGAAACCATCCTGCAGCCGGTGAATGTGTTCGACAAACTCCGGTTTGAGCGCGGGGGAAAGGGGATTCAACTCACCTGCAACGAACCGGCCCTGCCGGTGGACTCGAACAATCTCGTCTATCGGGCCGCCGATGCTTTTTTAAAAACGCAGCATCTGGACGCCGGGATCCGCATTCACCTGGAAAAGCGGATTCCCCTGGCGGCCGGGCTCGGCGGCGGCAGCGGCAATGCGGCGACGACGCTGTTGGGCCTGAATGAGATTTTTGGTTCGCCGCTGACCGGCCCGGCGCTCTCGACCCTGGCCGCGGCCCTCGGCTCGGACGTGCCGTTTTTCCTGCAACACCAGCCGGCGCTCGGCACGGGGCGCGGTGAAAAAATCCAGCCGCTAAATAATTTTCCGGCGTTGCAGGGCAAGTCTTTCCTGCTCATTCATCCCGGGTTTGGCATTGCGACGCCCTGGGCCTACCAGAACCTGGCGCGTTTCCCGGAAGCGTTGAATGGCCGGCCCGGCCGCGCTCAAAGGCTGCTGGCCGCTCTGCAAGCCGGTGATTGGCGCGCCGCGAGCGGGGAATTTTACAATTCACTCGAGGCCCCGGCGCTGGAAAAATATCCCGTGCTCGCCCTGTACCAGGAGTTTTTCCGCGCCCACGGCGCACTGGCCGCGCTCATGTCCGGCAGCGGCTCGACCACGTTTGCGATCGTGGAAAGCGTGCCGGCCGGCGAAGCGCTCGTGGAAAAGTTTAAAACGAAATTCGGGGCCAATGCCTGGATGGCGGTGGTGCCGGTTTGAAGGCAGGGCGCACTCCGTTGCGCGTCGTCTGCCCGATGCCGTTAGCTGCGGCGCGCAAGGGGACAGCGGGCCCTACCTTTTGAATTTAGCCAGTGCGAACGCCAGCATTTCCTTCGCCGCCGGGATTTTGAAAGTCAATGCCGCCAGCAGGTAAAGGCCGCCCGCAATTCCAGCCGGCACGAATACCGCACCGATTTTCAACGCGAGGTTGGCATGGCCCAAGGAATTTTCCCACAACCGCCAGCTTTCCCACGCGACCAGTCCGGCCAAAATGGTCATCAGCACCAGGGGCGTAAGGTCTTTACGCATTGGTTCCAGATCAAGCCTGCCGAGTTTCTTTCGCAGTACGAACAGAAGCAGCCACACGTTGAGACCCGAGGTGAGAGTATTGACAATACCGGGGCCGCCTTCATGCAACGGCCCGAGCAACGCGCAGGTGGCGAGGAAATTGATCGTGAGGCAGACCAGGCTGATTTTCATCGGCGTTTTGGTGTCGCCGAGCGCGTAAAAGGCACGTGCGAGGATGTTGACGGTGGAAAACATCACCAGTCCCGGCGCGAGGCAGGTGAGCGCGTAGGTGACGCGAACGGTGGAAGTGCTGGTGAAAGCGCCGCGTTCAAACAACAGCCGCACGATGGGTTCCGCCAGGGTAACGAGCAGGACGCTGGCGATCAGGTTCAGGAAAATCACCGTGGAAAGTCCATGCCGCAACGTGGCGCGGAATTCCGGATAATTCTTATCTGAAGCCAGATTGGCGAGCGTCGGCAGCAAAAATGTCGCCAGCGAGATACCGAACATTCCCTGGGGCAATTCCATCAGCCGCACCGCGCCATTGAACGATGAGACGATGCCGGTGCCGACGAACAAGGCGACCGTTTGCACGAGGGCAACGTTGATTTGAAAGGCCGCCACACCGATGGTGCCGGGAATCATCTGGCGCACGACACGCTGCACGGTGGCATCGTGCCAGGGCGAAACCCAGCGGTAACGGAAGCCATCGCGCCAGAGCGTGGGCAATTGAAAAGCCGCCTGGGCGACGCCCGCAGCCAGCACGCCATAGGCCAGCGCGAAAATTTGCACGGGCAGCCTTTGTTCCCGGGGAAGTCCCACGCCAAATTTCGGCGCGAGCCACCAGACGGAGGCGATCATCACAACATTGAGCATCGTTGCTCCCATCGCCGGGATGAAAAAATGGCCGCGCGCGTTGAGCATACCCATCATCACCGCCGTCAGGCAGACGAGGATCATGTAGGGAAACATCACGCGGAGCAGTTGCAGCCGCAAAATCATTTCCGGCGAAAAATGGCCCGGCGTCCAAAAGTGAATTTCCCCACCGGCAGGAATCATGGCATTCGTTTCAGCCGACAAGAATGCCTGGTGCAGGCCGCTGTCGACCGGCAGTTGTGCCATTTGATGTGGGGTGCCAAATGCCAGCGCGAGGGAAACTCCCAGCAGGACAAGCGCGGTAATAATGCTCGCGGCGATGACCAGGCCGGAGATGACGGCGTTCGACGCGCGCCACATTTCCTTTTCGCCATGGAATTTTTCCTTTTCCTTGAAAACCGGGATGAACGCCGCCGTTAATGCACCTTCACCCAGCAACCGCCGGAACAGGTTCGGGATCGTGAACGCATATTGAAAAGCATCGTTGACCCAGCCCGTGCCCATGAAACTGTAATAGACCATTTCGCGCACCATCCCGAGCAGGCGGCTGGTGAGCGTGGCGGCGGCCATGGAGCCGGACGACTTGAGCATCTGCGACATCGGGCAAAGTCTAGGGTTCGCGAATGCGATTGGCAATCGGCGGCTGTCGAATTAGGCTTGGCGCGTGGGCATCCTCGAAGAACTCAAATGGCGCGGGCTCGTGGCCGATTGCACCGACGCGGCGGAGCTGGCCAAACGCCTCGCCTCGCCCACCACGCTTTACTGCGGGTTTGACCCGACGGCCGACAGCCTGCATGTGGGCAACCTCGTGCCGCTGCTGGCCCTGAGACGCTTCCAATTGCTTGGCCATCATCCGATTGCCGTCGCGGGTGGCGCGACCGGTTCCATCGGCGATCCGAGCGGCAAAACCACCGAGCGCCAGCTGCTCACGCCGGAGGTTTTGGATCACAACATCGCCAGCGTGAAAGTTCAGCTGGCGAAGCTGCTCGATTTTGAGACGAAACGAAATCCCGCGCGGCTGGTGGACAATGCCTCCTGGACGAAGGGCATTTCGTATCTCGATTTCCTGCGGGACATCGGGAAGCATTTTTCCGTCAACCAGATGGTCGCCAAGGAAAGCGTCCGCGCCCGGATGGAAGATCGTGAGGCCGGCATCAGCTACACCGAATTCAGCTACATGCTGCTCCAGGCGTTTGATTTCATGGTTTTGTGCCGGGACCAGAATTGCGAACTGCAAATCGGCGGCAGCGACCAGTGGGGCAACATCACCGCCGGCATCGAACTCACGCGCAAGAAACTCGGCAAAACAGTTTACGGCCTCACCCTGCCGCTCATCACCAACGCCGACGGCACGAAGTTCGGCAAGACCGAGGCCGGCGCCATTTGGCTCGATCCCAAGCGCACTAGCGTCTACAAGTTTTACCAGTTCTGGATCAACACCGACGACCGGGATGTCGTCCGGTATTTGAAATTCTTCACGTTCCTGTCGCAGGAGGAAATTGAGGCGCTGGAAAAGAAACACGCGGAAAATCCCGGCGCCCGCGAAGCGCACCGGGCTTTGGCGAAGGCGGCGACCGATTTGATCCACGGTCCAAATGCCACAACGGAGGCCCTGCGCGCCAGTGAAATCCTTTTTGGCGGCGATTTGAAAGGTGTGGTCGAAAATACTTTCAATGAAATTGTCGGAGAAATCCCGACCCGGGAAATCGAAAACGCGAAGCTGGCCGGCGCCGGTATGCCATTGGTGGAACTTCTGGTCCAAGCCGGCTTATGCCCCTCCAAGGGCCAGGCGCGAAAAGATATCGAAGGCGGCGGTGTGAACGTGAACAACATCCGCGAAGCCAGCGCCACCCGCGCAGTGACGACGAACGATTTGCTTTTCGGCAAGCACGTCCTGTTGCGCAAAGGCAAAAAAAATTACGTTGTGGTGACGGCGAAGTAGCTTTGTAGCAGCCGACGTCAGGGGGCTCAAACTTTATCATTTGATTAGAGCCTCCTGACGTCGGCTGCTACAGGATAGGAGGACGGGGATTTTTCCTGCTTCAGGATGCTTGGCCATTGCATAAAGTTTCCAAAACTTCGGCCAGAAAGTATCCGTCAACGGATGCAACGCCGGGAAGCCTGGCACGACAGCTCCGGCGAACGGCCAATCCTTTGGATGTTTTGCCAATTCCGCGACGCGCGCATTGTCAATGATGTAGAAGCAAACTCGAGCAAAGGCATCTTGCTTTCTCTCATCCCCTTTGAGGACATGATCGTGCGCTTGGTGTTGAAATTTGTGCGGAGCGAGCGCCGGTTCCAGATGTGTTCTCAGAAAAGCCATGCCGTTACGCTGGTCGGAATCCGGACGCAAACCCATCCAGACCAGATGCAGATGATCCGGCATGAGGCAATAGGTCGGGCAAAACAATCCTTCGCGCGCTGCGACATGCAGCAACAGCTCGCGAAATGTCGCGTGAAACTGGCCGTCTAGCCAGCCTTGACGTCGGTGGGAAACGGGCAACGTCCAGTGTGCCACGGCGTCGCCTTGGTAATATTCACGTGGCAGACGTGGAAGATAGAATGAACGATTAAGGTTTGGTTCGTTCACGATAATAATTTTGTAGCAGCCGACGTGAGGAGGCTCAAACTTTATCATTTGATTGGAGCCTCCTGACGTCGGCTGCTACCGGCACGCTTCACGCATTCTGCGCCAATTCCTCGCTGCGGATGGCATCCACAAACGGCGGTATGGGACAATCCAGCGAATCGGCGATGGGGCGGAGCATTTCCGTCTCGCGCTCAGTCACGTGGCCGCCGGCTGCCATTGGCTCTGGCGTCAGGTGAATTTAAAATGAATTTCCGCCAGGCTACGGTGGTGGTCACAATCGAATCCAATCAGGATCAATTCCACATCCGGCTTGGCCGAAATGACATAGGAAGAGCCGCGAATGATTGCGGGGGTGGTCAGCGCGCAGGCTGCGCCGGCGTCGCAAAGCCACGATTTCAGCCCGCCGCCCAGCATGTTGGTGAGTTCGGCGACCACATCGTTGACTTCCGCCACTCCGGTGATTTCTTCCGGCGCCAGGCCCAGCATGGCGGAGGTCGCTTGCACGGCAAAAGGTGTGGAAACATGAAGATAAATTGAGCCGGTGATCGTTTTTCCAGCCAAGCCAACCAATCCACTGATCCGATCACCGGAAAATTGGCACAGGTCAAATTCCGTTGCCGGGGTGGCTTTCAAGGACAACATCGTGTCAAAGACATCTCCCAGATGCCCGGACACGTATTCACGGACGTCGGATGATGCGATCGTTTTACTCATGATGACTCAAAGGCGTTGATTCGAATAACTGGCTATATTTAGTTGGAACCCGCTTTGCCGAAACGGCAACAGGCTTCTCTTGTATCGGAGGACCTGGCAGAAAATGTAGCTGAAATTCCGAAATTTGCGCGTTTGGGCAAGCGTCAGAAGCGGATGTTGCCTCGAGCAAGCCGGCATCAAGAATTCTGCGCCAGTTCCTCGCTGCGGATGGCGTCCACAAACGGCGGCATGGGGCAGTCCAGCGAATCGGCGATGGCGCGGAGCATTTCCGCCTCGCGCTCAGTCACGTGGTCGTCGGTGGCCACAGTCTTGCCGCAGGCCAGCAGGACGTTGCGTTGGACGTCGCCCGGACATTTGGCCAGCCGGGTCAGCGCAGCATCAACTTTGGCCAGGTCCCATTCGCTGCGCGGGATGAACTGGATCTGAGCCCCCGGGGCATCAAGAAACCGTTGTCCATTAACGAAGGCGATGTGGGCTTCCGACTCGTTTTCCTGGCCCATGTGCGCCAGGGCGGAAAGCAGCAAGGCACACTCTGGCAATACGTCCCGGATCCGCCCGTACCGGGCCCGGTCCAGGTCCGGGCCCTCGAAAAAGGCCCGTAGCTGGCGGGCGATCATTTTCATCAAGGCATACTCGAAAAGCTCGATGGCCCCATCGCAGGCAATAAGTTGCTGTACGGTGTCATTAAAGGCGGTGTATTCGTCCAGGCTGTGCTGGCGCAGAGCCGGTACGGCAAACTCGGCCAATGCGAGCTTGTATCCGGCGCCCAGGGCCTGGATTTGCGAAGCCAGTGTGGTCGTGCGCTCGAACCAAGCCGGGGCCATGTTCGCCCGCACGATATCCACTTGCCGGGCTCGCACCGCATCGTCCTCGCTCAGGAGCAATGAATAGACAACGCCGGCCGCACCCGCGGATTCGCGCAGGGCCGATTTCACTTCCGGCGGCAGGTTGAAGCGCATGGCGGCGGCGGCCTTGATGTGGTCGGCCGTGAACCCGCCGGCGTCGGTCACTAGAGTTTCGGGAACTTTCCGAATCTCGGCCATGGCCCGGGCCACGGTCTGCTCATAAACCTGGTCGCGTTCAAACTGGTTGGGTGGCAGCGTCTTGACCTTGGGGAACTGGCCGTCAAAGGTCGGGTCAATCGCCAGCACCCGTTTCGCCAACGGCGGGTGGGTGGATTGAAAATTGAACAGCGGGTCGTAGGTCGAGTTTGAGAAATACAGATGGCTGGCGGTTTCCGCGAGCGGCGTGTCGAGCCGGCCCTGCTTGTAGAGTCCGCCGATTTTTTTGAGGGCACCTGCGACCCCGGCCGGGTTCCGGGTGAATTGCACCGCCGCTGCATCCGCCAGGCACTCGCGTTTGCGGCTGATCATGCTTTTGATCAACCGCACGAAGGGTGAACTGATGCTGCCGACGATGAGGAACAGAACGCCGACCGGCGCGGTGGGAAGGAAAAAAGGGATGGCATCCTCGTCAAAAATGGACTCGTCCGGGTCCCGGGCCTGGGTGGTTCCACGCACCAAAACCCGGCCGACCGGCGTCGGCCAGAACAGCCCGTGCATCAAGCCCATCAGCCGCAGGTTCAACCGCGTGTCGCCATTCAAAATGTGGCTGAATTCGTGGGCGACCACCCCCTGCAATTCGTCGCGGTTCAGCAATTTCAGGCAGCCACGGGTGACGCCGATGGCCACGTCGTCACGTGTGTGGCCGGCGGAAAAGGCGTTGATGCCCCGCTCGTTGTCGAGCGCGTAAACTTCGGGCACGGAGGTTCCCGACGCGATGGC
>Ga0265320_10000295_pt1 | contig 40537 bp, 41 predicted proteins | sample 4827metaG_FD_202087 | JGI IMG/M metagenome (GOLD analysis project Ga0265320, IMG submission 202087) | Rhizosphere microbial communities from Carex aquatilis grown in University of Washington, Seatle, WA, United States - 4-8-27 metaG | ecosystem: Host-associated > Plants > Roots > Rhizosphere >... | reverse complement strand
CCCCGCAATTTCATATTCCGCTCGCGGGAGTTCGAGCAGATGGAAATGGAGTATTTCATCCACGAGGACGCCGACTGGGCAAAATGCCACCGGGAGTGGATCGACTGGTGCACGGGCTGGCTGCGCTCGATCGGCCTCCCGGCGTCCCATCTTTCGGAATACGACCATCCGAAGGAGAAGCTGGCATTCTATTCGAAGGGCACGACCGACATCATGTTCAGGTATCCCTTCGGCGTGCAGGAGCTCTGGGGAATCGCCGCGCGCGGCAACTACGACCTCTCCCAGCACGCCGGGCACAGCGGAAAGCCGATGGAGATCTTCGACGAGGCGACGAAGAAAAAGTTCACGCCCCATGTGATCGAGCCGGCGGTCGGCGTCGACCGGATCCTTCTCGCCCTGCTCTGCGCCGGATACGCTGAGGAGGAGGTGAAGGACGAGAAGGGCGGCGCGGAGAAGCGCACGGTCCTGCGCTTCAGCCCGCGCATCGCCCCCGTGAAGGTCGCCGTGCTTCCGCTCGTCAAGAACAAGCCGGAGCTCGTGGCGCGGGCCCAGGAGCTCCACCGGCGGCTGAAGCGCAGGTACGCCGTGTTTTACGACGAAGGCGGCGCCATCGGCCGGCGCTACCGCCGGCAGGACGAGATCGGGACTCCGTGGTGCGCGACGATCGACTTCGAGACGATCGAGAAGGACGGAACGTTCACCCTGCGCGAGCGCGATTCGATGCAGCAAAGGCGGATAAGCGAGACGGAGCTCTTCGCCATCCTTGAGGAGCAGGTTTACTGAGCGGCGGGCCCGCGCATGAGTCCTTACGACGCGGCCCGCGAGGCCATCGAGGCGGCCCATGCTGCGGATCCCAATCGCGCCTCCGATGGAAGGCCGGCGGAGTCCGTCTACGCCGAGCGGATGGAAGGCTGGGTCGCCCGGCTGGTGCCGGACGCGACTCCTCTGCTTCGGCTGGCCGCCCGCTGCCAGCACCTCGAGCGCTGGTCGGTACCGCGAGCCTCGTTTCCCGAGGGCAAGGCCGGGTACTTCGCCTGGCGCAAATCGCTCTACAAGAAGCAGGCCGACCGGGCGCGGGGCCTGCTCGCCGCCGCCGGCGTCTCCGCCGCGGAAGCCGACGAGGCGGCCGTCTGGGTGTCGAAGTCCGGATTGAAGGCGAACCCCGGGACGCAGGCCCTCGAGGACGCGGCCTGCCTCGTCTTCCTGGAAAACGAGATCGGAGCCTTTGCCGCGCAGCACGCCGATTACCCGCGGGACAAGTTCGTGGACATCGTGAGGAAGACCTGGCGCAAGATGAGCCCTGCCGCCCAAAGTTTTGCGCTCGCGCTCGAGCTGCCGCCGTCGATCGCTGGAATCGTCGGCGAGGCCGTGGCCTAGCCCGGAGTAGGCGTTCGGCCGGACGGCGACGGGGTGGCGACGGTTACAGATCCGGGGGAAATATACCCGGATTATTTGGGCTGCGGTTGAAATCCAGTCCGGGAGTTCGGCCGTCTTCCTGGTATCTGCCACACCCAATGAATATCACCATGAACGATCTCTCCGTTAAGCTTGTCTACATCGCCATCCTCGCGGGCCTCGTCCTCGCCTTCACCGACCCGATGCGCATGGCAACCCCGCACGGAGCCGTCGGGGTCGCCCAAACTTCGAGCGCACCCTGACCGGGCGTCAGCGGTAGCGCGAGCTGCGCCCGAGGTAATTGAGCATCCAGATCTCCTTCCAGACCCGGTAGCGGCCCTCCTGCGTGATCTTGCCGAAATCGTCCCGCACGCCGTGGGGATGGAGGAAGCCAAGCTCGGTGTTCAGGCGGTCGAGCTCGGCCTGGATCGCATTCAGATCGGCGATCGGCTCGACGGTCATCGGAACGGGCTCGATGCCGGCCTTCGCAAGCCGGGTTCGATGCAGGGCCAAAAGGCGCGGGAGCGACCGGCACCAGGGCCGGCGTTCGACGAACCAGTTTTCCGGATAGAAGCCCGCAAAGGGAATGTAGTTGTTGTCCGTCAGGTAACGCCGGCCGTCGGGAGCGACGGAAGTCAGCGCCGAGCACATGACGATGGCACCGTTCGACTGGGGAAGGAACGTGATCTCGATCCGCACCCGGGCCGTGGGATCCTGGTACACGGAGACGCGCAGGTACATCCCGCCGCCCACTTCGGCCTTGAGCGCCTGAATCTGGGCGAATCCCTGCGCCCGGAGCCATTCGCGCACCTTCAGGAGCCGCGGCTGAACGGGCCATTCCCCGCCGCTCTGGTTGGGCACGTACCGGGGGAAAAGCGGCAGCGGGCTTACGCTCAGGGCCGAGATGGCGAGCCAGTTGTAGAGCGTCTCGCCCAGGAACCAGATGAGGAAGAACAGGGCCGCCAGCACCGGATAGGGACGGTCGACGAGCTCGAAATCCCGGCAGATCTGCGCGGCTCCGAAGGCGAACACGAGCCAGCGGAGCCAACGGTCGAGAATGGATATGATCGGGGAGGCCGCCCGTTGGTTCACCTGCAGCAGCACCAGCGACAGCAGGATCGCGACGAGGATGAGGTACGGGGCCTGCACCGATCAGCTCAGCCGCACGGGCATGATCACGCAGATGAAGGTGTCGAGCGTCTTGAAGACACCGGGGCTCACCTCGTCCTTGAGCTCGAAAAACACCTCGTCCTTGGCCAGCGCGCGGAGCGGATCGAGAAGGAATGCGGGGTTGAACGCCACCTGGAGGTCCGGACCGCTGTAGCCAATGGCCATCGATTCGTGCGCCTCGCCGAAATCCGGGCTCTGGGCGGTGATTTCGAGGAGGTTGCTGCTGAGCTTGATCTTCACCGAATTCGCCTTCTCCGAGCAGACGAGGGCCGCGCGGTGGACACACTGCAGGAAGAGCTCCCTCTCGAGCTTGATCCGCTGGTGGGTTTCCTTGGGGATGACCTGCTGGTAATTCGGGTAGTTTCCCTCGACCACCTTCGAGTAGAGGTAGACGCTGTCGACGAGCCCGCTCGAGTCCTTGTCGGTCGCTATCTGGAAAGCGCACCGGCGGTCGTTGAAGTTGATTTTGACCTTTTCGCCCTTGTCCAGGAGGCGGGAAAGCTCGGCCACCGTCTTGGCGGGGAGGATGATCGCTCCGGCGCTTGCCGCCGGGACCTCCATCTCCTTGGAAACCACGGCTAGGCGGCGGCCGTCGGTCGCGACAAGCGACAGCTTCCCATCGCGAAAATTGAAATAGACCCCGTTCAGGATGTAACGCGTCTCGTCCGTGGATTGCGCGTAGGCGACGTTGCGCAGCATCCCGTTGAGTTCGGTCTGCTCCAGCGTGTACGCCTTCTCGTCCCCAAATTCCGGAAGCGGGGGAAATTCGTCCCGGCCTATGCCCATTATTCTGAATGTGGATCCTCCCGACGAGAGCTTCACCTGGTGATTGGGGGACGCGTCCACCGTCACGTCCACGTTCGGGAGTTCGCGGACGATGCTCGCGAGGCGCTTGACGGGAAGGGTCACCGACCCGGTTTCCTTTACCTCCGCCTTGATCCGGCAGCGTATCCCGAGGTCCAGGTTCGTCGTGGTCAGCGAGAGACGGTCCTTCTCAGCCTCGATCATGACGTTGCTCAGGATGGGCATCGTGGCCTTGGAGCCGACGACGTTGAGGACCTGGGCAAGTCCGTTGGCGAAATGATCGCGGTTGATTTTGAATTTCATTGGGGCGGGGCCGGGGCTGTTGAGGAAGTTAACAAAGTCCAAAAGACTGCATGTTCAATAAGGAATTACAGCCGTATTATTATAGGCTGCGAACAAGACCAATAACCGGCCCGGCTCCCTGCGGAAAAGGGCCGGCCGGGAGCTGTGAGGAGAAATCGAAACCCTGCGGGCAACAGGGCACTTTTTCAGCGCCAAAAAGTTGCCGGCAGGACGCGCGCAGCTTGTTCACAGGTTGTCGGCCTTGCGCGGCCGCTTGCGCCAGTGACGGATGAGCCCGTAAAAGATGTAGGCGAGGCAGGCGCAGAGAAAGGCGACTTCCTTGAAGATAACGATCAGCCCAAAGGCGGCTATGACCGCGACGAAGTTCCTGATGCGGGTCTTGGTCTGGAGGTCCACCTTCTTCCCGCTCGGGTAGCGGACCGTGCTCATCATGAGCAGGGCGATCAGCAGCATGAGAAACGGAAGGCCGAGGGCGAAGCGGTTGAGCGAGCGGTCCGCCTCGTCCAGCTTAAGGAGAAACAGGACCAGGGAGGCGACCGTCGATGCCGCCGCGGGCACCGGCAGGCCGACAAAATCCCCGCTTAACTCCTTCTGGCTCCGCTTCAAAAGAGGGTTTGTGATGACATTGAAGCGCGCAAGGCGCATGGCCGCGCACAGGAGGTAGACAAAGCCCACGAGCCAGCCGATTTCGCGGAACCAGAGGATGCCCTGGGACGGCGACAGGATGAGGAAATACATCATCAGGGTCGGAGCGACTCCGAAGGAGACGACATCCGCCAGGGAATCGAACTCCGCTCCGAACAGGGACTCGCGGCCGCCGAGCCTCGCAAGCCGGCCGTCGAGGGAATCGAAGCCGAAGGCCCCGAAGATGAAGAGGACGGCGTACCGATAGTGGTCGGACGACGAGGCTCCGAGGTATTCGCCGTTGAACGAGGATTCGGCGAGGCGCGCCTGGATGCAGTTGACGATGGCCATGAACCCGCAGAACAGGTTGCCCGCAGTCATCAGGTTCGGCAGGAAGTAGATGCGGCTGGCCTGCGTGACATGATAGGGGTCCGCCCGCTCGGCCATCTCGTCTTCGTTTCTCTCCTCGGGGAAGATCATTTCGTTATGTTCTCCAAGTACTTCCAGAATTTCGAGTGCTGTTCGACAAGTTGCTGCTCGGAAACCGGCAGCTTGTTTCGCAAAAGGAAATCCTCGAGCGAATTCCTGTGGAGAATATAGTTCACGTGCAGCACGTCGCCGTGGACATCGAAATAAAACCGGTAGTCGCGGGCTCGCAGGCGATAGAACGTCTTTCCGCTCCGGTTGAAGCGCCCGAGCGGCTCCCTCGGGTGGGCCAGATCTTCAGATCGCAGGCTGCTGATCGGCTCGACGACATCGAGCTGGGCAAGCTGGTCCAGGCGGTTTAGCTCCCGCATCGCCTGTTCCGAGAAAGTTACCTGGTACATGATTGTTTAACGGCGACATGACCGGGATTTCCCGCGGGCTCCCGCCCCGCGCCACGGCATCGCTGGCTCGGCCCGGTTCTCATGTCCTTCGAGGGGACGAGCCTGCCGGCCTTCCCCATGCCGGCAACGCTATTCCTAGGACCGATCGCCGGCCGGTCGGCCGGATTTTGGCGGAGGGATGCGCCTCCGGCGCCGGGTTGCTATCATAAGGGGCAGGGAGGGCATCCCGCCCTTCCCGCCGGGGTTGGGCCTTCAACTAAATGTTTATCTATCTAATTATGCTTAAATCAGTTGTGCCACTAATGTCGGGACGCGGGGAAATTGCGCAAAAGTTAAGGCACTCGGGGGTGGTTTCGACAGTCCGAAGTGATCGGAGAGCCCGGATCTCCCGTCGCATGAATTCGATTCCCGTGTTCGCTGTCGCCCGTTCCCGCCTGCAGGCGGATGTGATGCTGATCCGCCTGCGCCGGACGAATATTCCGATCGAGAGAATATCCGCTCTTTTTCAATCGGCCTTTCTTCCCAACTCGGTGGCGTGCTGGCTCAGCCACTGGCACCTCCTGACGCACGACCTGGGGCGCGGGGCCCTCGTCGCCGTGGGACCGATCGTCAAATGGCTGCGCGGGGCGGAAAAGAACGCGATATCCCCTTCGTGCGCGCTTCGCCGCGCCCGGTTCGACAGGCTCACCGCCGAGCGCCTCGAGGAACACCTCGAGCAGGGAAAGATGCTTCTGTGCGTGCACGCTGCGGCGGAAGAGGAGGTCGCAATCGCATGGCACATTTTCCAGCACGCCGCGGCCGAGCTCATCGCCCTGCCGACCCAGCCGCTGAACATCGAGGCGACGGCGGGCGATGCCCTGTCCGGCGATCCCGAGCCGGCCGCGATTCCCGCCTGAACCGCCGCGCCCGGGACGGCGTTGACAAAACGATTGTTACCGCCCGGGTTAGTCGGGGTCGCCCGCATTTGCCGGCGCGACGAATGCGCATATTTTTCCGCGTACTCCTTTGCCTGGCCGCTGCGCCGGTCCTCCGGGCCGTGCAGCTCGACATCCCCGTGTTCGCGGGAGGGTTTGGCACCGCATTCTACGAGCAGACCGCGAGAAAGTTCGAGGCGCTCCACCCCGGCGTCGAGATCCTCCTCTACGGAGATCCGCGTATCGAGGACAAGCTGCGGATGCGGATCATCGACGGGCATTATCCGGACGCCGCTTCGGTTGCATACGTCCTCTGGCCCACGCTCATTCGGGAGGGGAAGGTGGTCGACCTCACCCCGGCCCTCGAGGGGCCGAGCTGGGAGGGAGATCAGCGCTGGGGCGACACGTTTCTCCCCGGGGCGCTGGATTCCTGGCGGGTCGGCGGCCGGGTCTACGGCGTGCCCCTGAGCTATTCCTGCTGGACGATCTTCTACAATCGGGGGCTCTTTCGCGCGCATGGATGGAGCGAGCCGCGCACCTGGGACGAATTCTTCGCGCTGTGCGCGCGGATGCGGGCGGCCGGCATCGCTCCGCTGAGCCTGCCGGGGACCCGGTGGCTCTATCCCGACGCGCTCCTGCGCGCCGCCTATTACAACCTCGCCGGCGCCGGCGGCTGGCGCGCCCTCAACGAGCTCGTTCCCGGCTCCCGGCTCGATCCGCGCTACCTGCGCGCGGCGGCGCTCCTCCAGCGCATCATGGGCGAGGACGTCGCCAAGGGCTGGGAGGGCGAGACGGCCACGGGGGCTGAGCTGGATCTTCTGCAGGGGCGCGCCGCCATGACGGTCTCGGGATCCTGGTTTATAAACGAGATGCGGGGGCGGATTCCGCCGGACTTCGATCTCGGCGCCATGAACTTCCCCGTCTTTCCGGACGGCGCCGGCGATCCGACGGCGATCCAGACAGGCGGCGACTGCTTCTTTGTCTTCAATAACGGCGACCCGGAGCGCATCCGGCTGACGGTGGACTTCATCCGCTACCTGACCTCGCGCGCCAGCGCGCGGGCATTTGTGCGAGCGATGGACGCCCCCGTCGCCGTGCGCGGAGTTCCGGCCTCGGAATATCCGGAGACGCTCAAGGACACTGCGGCGATGATCGAGAAGGCGCGCGCCGCCTTCAACATGCCGCAGGAGATGATGCAGCCCCCGGCTGTGCGTCAGGCGCTTGTCGACGAGAGCCTTCCCCTCATGACGGGCCGGATGACGCCCCGGGCGTACGGGGAGGGACTCGAGGCCGCCGCGCGGGAGGACCGTGACAGGGCAGCCGACCCGGGCCGTGTCGACTACCGCCATCCGGTCGCCGGCGGGCTTCTCCTTGGCATTCTCGGCCTCGCGGTCGGCTGGCTGGGATGGCGGGCGTGGAGGACGCACGGCCTGCGCGGCAAGTCGGGCCATGACGACTATTTCGGACGGATGCGCCTTCCGGTGGCGCTCGGCTTCGTGGGGCCCGGTTTCCTTCTCTATGCGGCGCTGGCGCTTGCGCCGGCCGTGGCCGCGTTCGGCTGGGCATTCACGCGCTGGGACGGAATCGGGGCGCGCTCCTGGGTGGGGCTTCTCAATTTCCGGCAGCTGATCTTCGAGAGCGATGTCTTCTGGTCCGCGATCAGGAACAACCTCTACCTCATGGTCGTGCCCGCCGCGATCGTCATACCGCTCGCGCTCCTGTGCGCGACGATGATCCATCGGGGCGTGTTCGGAGCCGGATTTTTCCGGGCGGTCTTCCTTTTTCCGAACCTGCTCGGGGGCATCGCCGCCACCCTCCTCTGGCTCGGCGCCTACGAACCGCACGGGGGCCTGGTCAACGCCGGCCTGTCCGCCCTCGGCCGCGGCCTCGGCATCGGCTGGCTCCGGTCGTTCGACGGCTTTCCCTGGCTGGCGCCGGACCACCTCTACGTCGCCCTCATCCCGATCTACATATGGATGGCCTGCGGCTTCAACCTCATCCTGTACCTCGCCGCGATGGAAGGGATCGATCCGCAGCTGTACGAGGCCGCCGAGCTCGACGGCGCCTCGCACGTGCGGCAATTCTTCGCGATCACCCTCCCGCTCATCCGCGAGGCCATCCTCATATCGGCGGTGTTCCTTGTCATCGCCGGCCTCAACGCCTTCGAGATGATCTGGCTCCTGACCTCGCAGTCGCCCACGACGGCGTCGCACACGCTCGGCACGCTCCTCGTCGTCACGATGTTCAAGAGCCTTGAGATCGGCCGCGCGGCCGCGCTCGCGGTCGTCCTCTTCGTCCTTGTTCTCGTGGGAACCTCCGTCGTCTGGCGCGCGTTGAGGCGGGAGGCCGTCGAGCTCTAACGGCCATGGCGCGCGCGAGGTTCCAGCTTTCCCGGTGGCTCGTTTTCGCCGCACTCGCGGGCTATTCCGCCTGGGTCGTATTCCCGATGGTCTGGGTCGCCTATTCCTCGCTGAAGGCCGACGCCGCGATCTTCCGCGATCCCTTCACGCCGCCCGCCTCCGACGACCTGCACGTCGAAAATTACCAGCGGGCGTGGCAGGAGGCCCATTTTGGCGATTACTTCCTGAATTCCGCGGTCATCACCATCTCGTCCGTCATCCTGATCGTCGCCCTCGGCGCGATGGCGGCCTATGCCCTCGTGCGGTTCCGCCACCCGGCCGGGCGCGTGGCGTTCTGGCTCATGCTCGCGGGCCTCATGATCCCGGCCCAGCTCTCCGTCGTCCCGCTCTTCTTCGAGCTGCGTTCGCTCGGGCTCCTGAATTCGCGCGCCGGCCTGATCCTCACGTACACGGCCAACGGCCTGCCGTTCGCTATATTCATACTCGCCGGCTTCTTCCGGTCGCTGCCGCGCGCCCTCTACGAGGCGGCCGTCATCGACGGATGCGACGAATTTTCCGCTTTCCGGCGCGTGCTCCTTCCCCTTGCGAAGCCGGGCCTCGTGACGGTCGCGATCTTCCAGTTCATCGGGATCTGGAAGGAGTATTTTTATGTGTTCATGCTTGCGAGCGGGGACACGGGCGGTGGCGCGCGGACGCTGCCGCTCGGGCTCGCCAACCTGTCCATCGAGGCCGAGTACCACGCCTCCTATGGCATGCTCTTCGCGGGCCTTGTTCTCGTGACGCTCCCGATCCTCGCCGTCTACGTGCTCCTCCAGCGGCAGATCGTCAAGGGCATCGCCGCGGGCGCGCTGAAGGGGTGACGGGCCGCGCGCTTTCCCGCCGCGCGAAGCCTTTCGAGGCAGGCCCCGTACGTAAAAACACCCGCACGCGCTCAGTAATTGCCTCCGTTGTGCCGCGCTGCGGGCGTGCCGTAGTTTTGACTCATGAAGATTCTTGTATTCGGAGTCGAGTCAACGCGGGCCCGCCAGCCTTTGGAGCGCGTGCTGGCCCGCCTCGGTCACGAGACGTTCGCAACGAGCGACTGCGACGCGGCCGTCACCTGCATCGGGCACGAGGGCATTCCGGTCATCATCGCCGACGGGCGGCTTCCAAAATTCGGCTGGATCGACCTGTGCCGCCGGTTGCGGGCGGGTGGGAGCAAGACCCGCGTCCACTTTATCCTGATCGAAGATGCAACCGCGGATGAAAGCCACGAGGAGTGGGCGATCGAGGCCGGGGTGGACGACTTTCTGGGCCAGGTGGCGGATGAGAGCGAACTCCGGCGCCGGCTGCGGCTGGCCGCAGGCAGGACAGGCTCCGCCAAGATCGCGGGCATCGGTCTTTCAGGCGGGCCGAATCCCGTCTGGGAGGACTTTATGAGGACCTGGAGCCAGTCCTGAGCGACGGACCTCCGGCCTCAGCCCCCGATATAGCTCATTTCGACTTTCGCCCGCGTCTCCCCCGCGGCCAGGGCCTCCGCCCTCTCGTCGCTATAGCGATCCATGCGGCCGCGCCAGATGCGCGCGGCAAACTCCACGAGCGTGTTGTCGTCCGCTCCGGAACGCAGGCATCCGAGGATGTCCCAGCCCAGCGAGGCAAACAGGCAGGTGTAGAGCTTCCCATCCGCCGAAAGCCTCGCCCGGTGGCAGTCCCTGCAGAACGGCTCCGTGACCGAGCTAATGACTCCGATCTCGCCCGCGCCGTCGCGATAGCGGTAGCGCGAGGCGACCTCGCCGCGGTAGGCCGGACCGACCGGCTCGATCGGCCAGGCGGCCCCGATCCGCTCCACGATTTCACGGGCGGGGACGACGCTGTCGGAGGACCAGCGGTTGGTGTTGCCGACGTCCATGAATTCGATGAAGCGCAGCGTATGCCCCCGCTCGCGAAAGTAGGCTGCGAGCGCGAGGATCTCGGAATCGTTCACGCCCCGCTGGAGGACGCAGTTGATCTTGACCGGCAGGCCCTGGGCCGCGGCGGCGTCTATGCCGCGCAGGACCCGCGACGTGCTGAAGCCGAGCCCGTTCAGCCGGCCCGCGGTCTCCTCGTTGAGCGAGTCAACGGAAACGTTGATCCGGTCGAGTCCGGCGGCCTTCAGGGCGGGCGCGGACTTTTCCAGCAGCCAGCCATTCGTGGTAAGGGCGACGTCCGGCACACGCAGGGTGTGCTTCAGGGTCCGGACCAGCTCGGGAACGTCGGGCCGGAGCAGGGGTTCGCCCCCGGTCAGGCGGATTTTCTCCACCCCGAGGGCCGTGAAGGCCCGCGCGATCCGAGTCAGCTCCCCGAGGGTCATGAGCTGGGGATCTCGGAGAAAGGGATAGCCCGGGCCGAAAACCTCCCGCGGCATGCAGTAGGGGCAGCGAAAATTGCAGCGGTCCGTCACCGAAATGCGCAGGTCTCGCAGGGGGCGCTTGAGGGTGTCGCGGACGGGCATGGAAAAGGATGACGGTAAGCCGGATTGCTGAATTCGAAAGAGAAAAGCTGCGTTTCCTCATCACGTATTACGTGACAATGCGCGGCGCTTTGAAATCATGGGTTTCCGCTTTCCGCCTTTCGAATTCCGATTTTGCTTTCTGATGCTAGCACCCGCCGAAGCCGAGAAGCTGATCCAAGGCGCCATCCGCGTCGCGGAGGTGGAGGACTGCCCGATCGCGGATGCACACGGCAGGGTGCTCCGGGCGGCGATCGGCGCGGATCGGGACTTGCCGCCTTTCGATCGAGCGACGATGGACGGCTATGCCCTGCGTTCGGCCTCCGTGACGGCGGGCATATCGGAATTCGACGTCGGGGGGGTGCAGGCAGCGGGCCACGCTCCGGGCGCCCTTGGGCCGTCTCCCGGATCCTGCATCGAGATCATGACGGGAGCGCCTTTGCCCGAGGGCGCGGACTGTGTCGTGCCCTACGAGGAGACGACGCGCCTCGGCGCGACGATGAGGCTCGTTGCGGGCAGGCCTTTGCCGGCGGGGAATGCCGTGCATCGGCGGGGAACCGACCGCCGGGCCGGCGAAATCATCGTTCCCGAAGGGACGCGCCTTGGCGGGCGCGAGATCGCGGTCGCGGCCGCCTGCGGCCGCCCGCGGCTCTGCGTCAGCCGAAGGCCGACGATTGCCGTTGTGGCCACCGGAGACGAGCTTGTGGAGATCGACGCCGCGCCGGAGCCCCACCAGATACGGCGCAGCAACGACACGGCGCTGCGGGCGGCGCTTGCGCAGGCCGGTTATCCCGGGGCGGACCGGCACCGCGTACCCGATGTCCAGCCGGAGATGGAGGATCTCCTGAGGCGGCTCCTCGGGGACTACGATGTCGTCATTCTCACGGGTGGCGTATCAAAGGGAAAGTTCGATCTCCTGCCTGCCGAGCTGGAACGGCAGCGTGTGCGAAGGATTTTCCACGGGGTCGCCCAGCGCCCCGGCAAGCCCCTTTGGTTCGGCGTGGGCGCCCGAATGCAGCTGGTCTTCGCCCTTCCGGGCAACCCGGTTTCCTCCTACACCTGCCTCCATCGCTACGTGATTCCGGCCCTGGACGCGTCAGCGGGTCTTGCCCCCCCTCCCCCGCGGGTTGCGGCCCTGTCCGCCGCGTTTCGCTTCAAGCCGAAATTGACCTGCTTCCTTCCTGTCGCCCTTGCGGCGGGACCGCGCGGAGAGCCCCTGGCCGCGCCGGTTCCCGGCAATACGTCGGGCGACTTCGCCGGCCTTGTCGGCACGGATGGCTTTGTGGAGCTGCCGGCCGGGGACGACGAATTCCCGGCGGGCACCCTCGTCCGGTATTGGCCCTGGGCCTGAGGGTCAGCGGGAAGCCGCGCCGTCCGCCTCCGCCGGGCGCTCACGCCACTTCGCCCATCGGAGCGCCAGGGCGGGGAGGACGAGGAGGTTCAGAATCGTGGATGTCACCAGGCCGCCCAGGATGACGATGGCCATCGGGCCCTCGATCTCCCGGCCGGCCTCCCCGGTGCCCACCGCGAGCGGCATGAGCCCGATCGCGGTCACCGTGGCCGTCATGAGGATGGGGATCAGCCGTTCCGAAGCCCCTCGGATCGCGGTGGCGAGGTTCCAGGGCTGCCCCTCCTCGTGCACGAGGTGATCGTAATGCGATAGGAGCATGATCGAATTTCGGGTCGTTATCCCAAAGAGGGTGACGAAGCCGACCATGGCGCCCATGGAAAGGGCCCCCGTGAAATAGATGGCCAGGACGCCACCCGCGAGCGCCAGCGGCAGGTTGACGAGAACAAGAAGCAGGTTGCGCCAGTGGCCGAGGACGACGGAGAGCAGCATCAGAATGCCTGCAAGGGCCAGGGCGGAGTGCAGCAGGAGTTCGTGCGCCGCCTGGGCTTCGGCCTCGGCGGCGCCCGCGAATTCGACATACATTCCCGCCGGCAGGACGACCTTGCTTGCGATCGCGTCCCGGGCGGCGGCCACGAAGGATTGCACGTCGCGCCCCGACGGCTGGCAGGTGATCGTCTGGCGGCGGCGCGCGCCCTCGTGAAGGATGGAGGGCCGCCCGCTCGTCAGGTAGACGTCGGCTATCTCGCGCAGGGGAACGCGCACCCCCGTCGAGCTCGTGAGCAGGAGCGAGCCCACGTCTTCCGGGTCCCGTCGTGTCTCGGCGTCGAGCGTCACGGCTATGTCGGTGACGTGGCTGCCCCCGTACACCTGCCCGACGATCTCGCCCTCGTAGGCCGTCTGCACGGATTCGAGGACCTCGACGGGACGAAAGCCAAGCGCTGTCAGCCGCTCGGGCCTGAGACGGATGGCGATTCTCGGCGCGCCCGGCGGCGCCTTCACCTGGACGTCCTGCGCTCCGGGGACGGCGGCGAGCACGTTCCTGATCTCCCTCGCCTTGGCGTCGAGCGCGTCGAGGTCGTCGCCAAAAACGCTCACGGCGACCGGAGCGGTCTCGCCGCCGATCGTCTCGCCGATGCGGTCGCCGAGAAATGTGAGGACCTCCGACTGGATGCCGGGGATCCCCTTGAGTATGTCGTGGATCTGATCCTCGACCTCCGCCTGGACCTTCCCCGGCAGGCCTGGCTTGAGCTCGACGTGGACCTCGCTCCAGTTCGGCGGCTGCGTGTCCTCGCCGCGTTCCGCCCGGCCGATCTGCTGCTCGGTTGTGGCGACGCGATCGTTCCTCAGAAGAGCGGCCGAAAAGATTTTGCCCAGCCGCATCGTCTCGGCGATCGAGGCGCCGGGGGCCGTGCTGAAGCCGACGACGAAATGCCCCTCCCGGAATTCGGGTAGAAATTCGCCGCCCAGAAAGGGGATCAGCGCCAGGGCGAACGCGCAGAGGACTCCCACCGTTCCGATCACGGGCCACGCGTGGCGCGACACCCACCCGAGCAGCCGCTCGTAGCGGACGCGCAGCGCAGCCTGCAGCCGCGGCGGATGCTCTTCGCGCGCTCCCCGGGAAAAAAACAGGAGCGCCAGGGCCGGGGTGACCGTCAGGGCGACGGCGAGCGAGGCCAGGATTGCCAGGATATAGCTTTCCGCGAGCGGGGCGAAGAACGAGCCCTGGAGGCCCGTCAGGGTGAGCACAGGGAGGAAGACCAGAGCCACGATGAACGTTGCGTAGACCACGGCGCTGCGCACCTCGAGCGAGGCCGCCAGCACGACGGCCGGCACCGCGCGCGGCCGGGCGAGCGACCGGTTCTCCCGCAGGCGGCGCAGGATGTTCTCGACGTCTATGATCGCGTCATCCACCACCTCGCCGATCGCGATGGCGAGGCCTCCCAGGGTGATCGTGTTGAGCGTGACGCCGAGCCGATCCAGGATGACGATGGCCGCGAGGAGCGACAGCGGAATGGCTGTCAGCGAGATGAACGCCGTCCGGAAGTTCCCAAGGAAGAGGAAAAGGACCAGCGCGACGAGGACGGCGCCGAGGAGAAGCGAATGGCGGATATTCGCGAGCGACGCCTCGATGAACGTGGCGGGCCTGTGCAGCGCCGGGAAGAGGGTGATGCCCTCGCGATCGAGGGCCGGCTTCAGATCGGCCAGCGCCGCCTCGAGGGCCGCCGTGACTTCCATCGTGTTGGCGCCGTACTGGCTCAGCATCGTCATCAGGACGCCGGCCCGGCCCATGACGAGCGCGTCGCCGAATTTCGGCGCGGCGCCTTCCGCGACTGTGGCGACGTCGCGCAGCCGCACCGGCGCGCCGCCCGATCCGGCGGCGACAACGATGTTCCCGAGGGCTGCGATCGTGAGCGTCTGGCCTTCGGTTGCGATCACGACGCGCTGGTTGGCCGTCTCGATGAATCCCGCTCCGCGGACGCCGCTCGCGAGGCGGGCGGCGGCGAGGACGTCCGAAAGCGTCAGGCCGTGCGCCACCAGAAGGTCCGGATGCACCTGGATCTGCCATTGGACGACTTCTCCGCCAAAGGTGCTGCACTGCGCGACGCCGGGGACGGCGAGGAGCCGGGGCTTGATCGTCCAGTCGGCGAAGGAGCGCAGCTCCCGGGGCGAGAGCTTGTCGCTGACGATCCCGATCTTAAGCAGATCCATCGTCGCCGATGTCAGCGCCGACATGGTCGGCGTCTTCACGCCCGCGGGCAGCGAGCCGGCGATCTCTCCGAGCTTTTCCGCCAGGAGCTGGCGCGCGGGCAGGATCTGGGTGCCCTCCTGGAACACGATCGTGATGATCGACAGGCCCTGGATCGATTCCGAGCGCATGGAGTCCTGATGGCCGAGCCCGTTGAGCGCCGTCTCGATCGGCCGCGTAACCAGGATTTCCACCTGCTCCGCCGTCAGGCCTTCCGCCTCGGTCTGGACCGTGACTTCCGGCGGGACGAAATCGGGAAACACATCGAGCTTTGCGTGTGCTGACACATAAAGGCCGTAGACGAGAAGCAGGCTCGCAAGCGCGACGACTATGCCGCGGAAGCGCAGCGAAAACCGGACGATGGCTTGGAGCATGGTCTTCCGGTCCTAGTTTTCGCCTTCGCCGCCGGCCGGGCCCAGAAGCTCCGCCGCGAGCAGCTGCTGCGCTCCTGTGACGACGATCCGATCCTTTTCGCTCAAGCCCGAGGCGATCGCGATTCCATCCGGCAGCGTGGAGGCGACGTCCACAAGCCGGCGTTCGTACCCCCCCTTGTCCGTCTTGGCATAGACGAAGGTGGCGCCGTTGTGGCGGATAAGGGCGCTGCGCGGCACCTCGAGGAATATCCGCGGCGGGCCTGGCGCAGCCAGTGTTGCGCGGAGCGCCGTGCCGGCAGGGAGGGGATGATCGCGCCAGGCGGCCAGGTAGCTGGAGTCCTGGGCCTGGGCGTCCGTGACGGGAGCCCTTCCGAGCAGCTGGACCTCGTGCCAGCCGCCCTCTCCGGCGAGCGCGGCGACGCGGCTTGATCCCGGGACGGCTGCGGGCATTTCGCCCGGCGGCAAGTCGATGCGGACAAGCGCGGATTCGCCTGCGGCGAGGGCGTGCACGAGGGAGCCCAGGTCCGGCCGGGATGCGGCTTCCCTGCCCCAGCCCGCAATCAGCCGCGCCTGCGCGGCGAGGAGCTGCGCGCTGTCGCGTTCCATCGCGGCCGCCGCAGCCTCGACGGCTTGGGCTGAGGCGTTTTCACCTTCGTCGTGCAGCGCCTTGACGCGCGCCAGTTCCCGCGACGATGCATCCGCCGCCGAGCGGGCCGCCGCCGCATCGCCGGCCAGCGCCACGAGCGGTGAGGAATCGAGCACTCGGCCATAGCCTTTGACCTCGGGCGCGATCCGCACCTGCCTCGGGGCCGCCTCGGCGATCTCGTTTCCGGAAACTTTGCTTTCAGCGGCGCTTTCTCCGCCTGCGGCCGGGGCGCCGGCCGATTTCTCGTCGGCCGGGCTGGCGGCAGCCGGGGCTGTATGGCGGAAAACGAGCCACGCAATGCCGACGCCGATGACGAGGCCGGCCAGAAACTTGGTTGGGAATGATTTATTCATGGCGGTGATTGTGCGGAAGCCCCGCCGGAGGCGGGGGCGAGGGCTTCGAAGTTCGAGAGAGGCACCTGGAGGGCGTCCTCGAGCTGTCCGGAGGCGCGCGCGGCCTGTGCGCGGGCGTCGAGGAGGGCGATTTGCCCGGCGGCCACATCGAGCGCGGAGGTCTCAACCTCGAGGCTGTCTGCGCCGCCCGCCGCGAGCCGGACCCGAATCCGCGCGTCCTGACGAGCCAGCTCTTCCTGGATGGCCTCGAGGCTCCGGACTTGGCCGTCCGCCGCCGCAAGCGCGGCCGCGACCCCGTCGATTTCCGCGATTGCCGCGGCCTGGATGGCCGTGAATGAAGCCGCGGCCTCCCCGCGGCGGGCCTCGGCCTGAGCGACAGGACCTTCGTTGTGATTGAAGATCGGGAGCTCCAGGGTGAGGGCGAGGGTCCACTTGTCCAGGCCCTGGTCGTATTGGTAACCCGGACCCAGGTGGAGGTCGGGGTGTTGTTTTGCAATCTCGAGGGCCAGCGCATGCTGGCTCGCCTCGTAGCCGGCGAGCGCCCCCAGGACATCCGCCCGTCCCTGGAGCGATCTGCGGCGCGCCGCCGCGAGCTCATCGGCGGACAGCGAAACAGAGGCGGGGAGATCCAGGCGGATGCCCGCCAGGGCGGAGACGGGCAGACCGAGCGCCTGTGCCGCGCGGCTTCGCGCGAGGGGCAACAGCTGGTCGGCGTCCGCCACCGCCGCCTGCGAGCGCGCGAGCATGATGCGGGCGGCGGAGGATTCCGCCGCGTCGCCCGCTCCGGCGGCGCGCCGTTCCTCGAGCAGGCTGAGCACGCGCCGCTGCACATCCGCCTGGCTGCGCAGGGCCGCGGAACGCCTGCCGGCGGCGTCGAGATCAATCAGGGCCGCGCGCAACTCGGCGCGCACGCGCCAGGCTTCCGCGAATACGGCCTGCCGGGCGGCTTCGGCGCTGAAAGTCGCGAGGTCGACCTGCTGCCCTCTTTTTCCGGCAGTGGACAGCGGAATATCGAAACTGATCGCCGGCAGCCAGGGCGAGACGCCCGTCGGATTGTTTGTGTTGTAGCCCGGCACCAGGCTCACCGTCGGATTGGCCCGGGCGCCTGCCGCCGTCACCCCGCCCCGCGCTTCGGCCCATTGGGAACGGGCGACCTCAAGCGAGGGATTGTAGTAAAAGGCAACCCAGGAGAGCGCTTCAAAATCCCATTCCGCCCGCGGCCACGCGGAGAAGTCGCGGTGGAGGCTTTCCTCGAGGAAGCGGCGCAGATCGGGGCTTGCGAGCGACCGCGCGTCGAAGGCGGCCGCGGAATCGGCAGGCGCGAGCGGACGCGGCTCGTAATGGGCGTAGTGCGCGCATCCGCCGAGGGCCAGGGGGATGGCGGAAGCGAGCAGCACAGTCCGCAGCCGCAAGGGGAGGCGCATGGCGCCAAAGTGTGCCTTGTGGGGTGCGTGTGTCACGTCGGGATCGTATTTTGCGGATGATTATGCTGGGATTACCGGCGGGTGAAAAGGCGCCGTCATCGTCCCGTAATGCTCCTTGCCGTAGTTTGGACCGGCAACGCATGAACCGGCACTTCTGAATGCGCGTCCTGGTTGTCGAGGACTCATCGCGGCTGCAGCGAGCGCTTGGAACGGCCCTGCGCAAATCGGGCTACGCCGTCGACACGGCTGGCGACGGCACGGAGGGGCTCTGGCTCGCGGAGTCGCACGACTACGACGTCATCGTGCTCGACCTGATGCTTCCCCGGCGCGACGGGCTGTCGGTGCTCGCGGAGCTCAGGCGGAAGGGAAAGTCCACCCACGTCCTGCTGCTCACGGCGCGCGACACGGTTGCGGACCGGGTCGAGGGGCTGCAGGCGGGCGCCGACGATTACCTGGTGAAGCCCTTTTCTCTCGATGAATTGCTCGCCCGGGTCCAGGCGCTATGCCGGCGCGCCTACGGGACCAAGCAGCCGCGCCTGGCGATTGCCGACATGGAGATCGATCCCCTGGCGCGCCGGGTCCAAAGGGCGGGGCGCCCGATTGAACTTACGGCGCGCGAATATCTTCTCCTGGAATACCTTGCGCGGCGCGAGGGGCAGGTGGTTTCGCGGACTGAGATCGAGGAGCACATCTATGACGGACAGATCGACCGGATGAGCAATGTGGTGGATTCGGCCATTTGCGGTCTCCGCAAGAAGCTGGGTTCGGCTCCGCTCATCCACACGCGCCGCGGCCTCGGCTACGTCCTTGAAGCGGATCCTTATTCCGCGCGACCGTGAAGTCGATCCGCCGCAGGCTCACGCGGGAATTGCTCGGTGTTTCGCTTGTCCTTCTCGGCGGCGGATGGATTGCATTCTTTCTTTCCGCCCGCGCGGAGCTGATCGAGCAGTTTGACATCACCCTCCGGGCCCGCGCGCTGACCCTGACCGCGCTGACGGTGCGCGAGGGAGGACGCCTGCGCATCGAGGCGGCCGATCGCCTGGCCCGCGAGTATGGCTCGGCGAGGCCCCGGGACTTCTTCGAGATATGGCAGGATCCCGGAACGCCGGCCCTGCGGTCGGATTCGCTTGGCGGCGCGGATCTGGTTCCGCCGGGGGGACTGCCTGACCGCCATGCGGCATGGGACGTCGACCTTCCCCGCGGCCGCCCCGGCCGCGCAATTTCGGTCAATTTCAAGCCCCGCCCGATCGGGAACGATCGTGGCCAGGCGGCTGGAGGCGAGGTGATGCTGGTCGTCGCCGGCGATCGGGACGGCCTGGACGAGGCCCTCGACGAACTCCTGGGAATTGCCGCCATCGGAGGAATCCTGCTGCTCGCCGCGATCCTGATTGGCGTGCCGAGGGTCCTGCGCCGCGGGCTGCGGCCCCTCGATCGCATGGCGGAGCAGGTCTCCGGCATCCGCGCCGACTCGCTTGCCGCCCGCCTTTCCGTCGCCGATCTGCCGACGGAGCTCCTCCCGATCGCCGATCGCCTGAACGACCTGCTCGCCAGGCTTGAGAGTTCCTTCGACCGGGAACGCCGGTTCAGCGCGGATCTCGCCCATGAGCTCAGAACTCCGATCGCGGAGATCCGCAGCCTCGCGGAGTGCGCCCTGAAATGGCCCGAAGCCCGGGATCCATCGACGGACCGCGACGTGCTTGCCAGCGCCCTGCACATGGAGTCGATGGTGGCCCAGCTCCTCGCGCTTGCCCGCGGCGAGCAGCGCCAGATGAGCGCGCAGCGGATCGAATTTCGGCTCGATGCCTTGGTGCTCGCAACATGGGAGCCTTTCCTGTCACGTGCCGCCGAGCGCGGGCTCACGCCGCATTTTGAAATGCCGCCCGCCCCCGTGGCCGCCGACCCGCTTCTCGTCCGTTCGATTCTGCGCAACCTGTTCGACAATGCGGTGGACTACAGTCCGGCGGGCGGGGAGATCCGCGCCTCCATCGATTTCCCTGGCGGAGCCACCCGGCTGCGAATCTCCAACCCGGTCGAGACGCTCGACGCAGGGGATGTCGCCCAGCTGTTTGACCGCTTTTGGCGCAAGGAGGCGGCCCGCAGCGGGCAGCAACACCTGGGCCTCGGCCTGCCTCTCGCCCGGACCTTCGCGGAGGCGATGGGCTGGTCGCTGGCGGCTGCGCTCGAGCCCCATCCCCTCCGGCTCGTCTTTACCCTGGCGAATTCCCGTTGAATGACGGGCGTTTCCGGACGATATTCCAGCGATGTTCTCCCATCTCGACGCCCAAGGCCGCCCAAGAATGGTCGACGTGGGCGCCAAGCCCGTGACGCACCGGACCGCGCATGCCGTGGCGGTCGTCGCGCTGCCGCCCGCGCTGGCGGCGCTTCTGCGCGACGGCGAGATAGCGACGAAGAAGGGACCGATCTTTCAGACCGCCATCCTGGCCGGAACGATGGGCGCGAAGCGGACGAGCGACCTGATCCCGCTCTGCCATCCGCTGCCGCTGGACGATTGCACGTTCGAGATCGAAAGCGCCCCCGTGGGAATCGACGGCACCGCGGAGGTGCTGATCCATTGCCGGGTGCAGACGCACGCGAGGACCGGGGTCGAGATGGAGGCGCTCACCGGCGCCACGATCGCCGCCCTGACGCTTTACGACATGGGCAAGGCGGTGGCCTCCGGCATCGTGATCAGGGATGTGAGGCTGCTCGAGAAGACCGGCGGCAAGGCGGACTATCGCGCCACGCGATGAAGCGGCTCCGGGTGCAATACTTCGCCATCCTGCGCGAGCAGCGGGGCCTGGATGAGGAGGCGCTTCTCACGGGAGCCGCCACCGCCGGCCAGCTCTACGACGAGCTCCGCGCGCTGCACGGATTCTCGCTGCCTCGCGACCGGCTTCGCGCCGCGGTGAACGACGAATTTGCGCCTTGGACCGCGGCTCTGAGCGATGGCGACAAACTTGTCTTTCTGCCGCCGGTCGCGGGCGGCTGAACTGCGATTCCAGGCGGCGCGCCCATGTTCTCGATCTCTGCAAAGCCCATCGATCCCGCGCTCATGGCCCGGGAGCTGGCGGACGAGGCGGCCGGCGCATGCGTGACATTCGAGGGCTGGGTTCGCAACCGGAACGAGGGCCGGCCCGTCCTCTCCCTCGACTACGAGGCCTACGCCCCGCTTGCGGAAAAGGAGGGGGCGAGGATCCTCGAGGAGGCCCGGGCAAAATTTTCTGTGCTGAAGGCCGCGTGCGTCCACAGGACCGGCGCGCTCGCGCTCGGAGACCTCGCCGTCTGGGTCGGCGTCGTCGCGGAGCATCGCGGGGCGGCTTTCGAGGCCTGCCGGTACGTCATCGACCAGGCGAAGATGCGGGTGCCCATCTGGAAACGGGAGCATTACGCGGACGGCTCCTCGGGATGGATCGACGTCTCGAGCGGAACCGCACGCTAGCGGGAAAATCAGGTTTGTTTTTGGGGCAATACCGTCTAGGTTCCGCCTCTTCTTATGGCCAAACCACTCTCCGACATCGGGCTCATCGGCCTTGCCGTTATGGGCCAGAATCTCGCGCTCAACATCGCCGACCACGGCTTCAAGATATCGGTCTACAACCGGACGACGGAAAAGACGGACAAGTTCGCCGCAGAAAACCCGAAGACCCCGGGTGGCGTTGTGGGCACGAAGACCCTCGAGGAGTTCGTCCAGTCGCTGGCGAAGCCGCGGAAAATGGTCATACTCGTCCAGGCCGGAAAGGCCACGGACGCCGTCATCGACGGCCTGGTTCCGCTGCTCGAGGCGGGCGACATCGTGATCGACGGCGGAAACGCCCTCTGGACCGACACGATCCGCCGGGAAAAGGCGCTTCGCGACAAGGGCCTGCGTTTTATCGGCAGCGGCGTGTCGGGCGGCGAGGAAGGGGCCCGCTTCGGTCCGTCCCTCATGCCCGGCGGCGCTTTCGAGGCCTGGCTTGAGCTGAAGCCGATCTGGGAGGCTGTCGCCGCCAAGGTGGATCCGAAGACCGGAAAGCCGCTCATGGGAGCCTCGCCTGGGAAGCCGATCGTCGGCGGCGTGCCGTGCACGGCCTACATCGGAGAAAATGGGGCCGGCCATTATGTGAAGATGATCCACAACGGGATCGAGTACGGCGACATGCAGATGATCTGCGAGGCCTATGCCCTCATGCGGGGCCTGCTCGGGCTCAAGCCGGCCGAGATGAGCGCCATTTTCACGGGGTGGAACCAGGGGATCCTCGACAGTTTCCTCATCGAGATCACCGCCGATATCCTGCAGCAGAAGGATCCGATGACGAGGAAGCCCTTCGTCGACATCGTCCTCGACACCGCGGGCCAGAAGGGCACCGGAAAATGGACCTCGACGAACGCCCTCGACATGGGCGTGCCCGCCCCGACGGTCGCCGAGGCGGTGTTCGCCCGGTGCATCTCGGCCATCAAGGAGGAGCGCGTGGCCGCCTCCAAGATACTCAAGGGCCCCTCCAAGAAATACCGCGGCTCGAAGAAGGCGCTGATCGCCGCGATCCACGATGCGCTCTACTGCTCGAAAATCTGTTCCTACGCCCAGGGTTTCCAGCTCATGCGCGAGGCGCAGAAGGAGTACAAGTGGAAGCTGGATTTCGGCCAGATCGCCCAGATCTGGCGGGGCGGCTGCATCATCCGCGCGGCCTTTCTCCAGAAGATCACCGAGGCCTACGCCCGGAAGCCCGACCTGGCGAACCTCCTCCTCGATCCCTACTTCAACAAGACCGTGAAGAATGCCCAGGCGAACTGGCGCAAGGTCGTGGCGCTCGCCGCGGAATGCGGCGTGGCCGCGCCCACCTTCAGCTCGGCCCTCTCCTACTACGACAGCTACCGCTCTGCCCGCCTTCCGGCCAACCTCCTGCAGGCGCAGCGCGATTTCTTCGGCGCGCACACCTACGAGCGCGTGGACCAGCCGCGCGGAAAGTTCTTCCACCTCGACTGGCCCAAGCCGACCCGTCCGCAGCTTCCTATCTGAGAACCGGGTTGGGCCTCGGTTCCGGGCCGCGGCGTCGCCCGCGCCGCCAGCCTGTCCGGCGCACCCCGTTGCGCTGCACGGGATCTCCATCAAAGCGTTCGCTGGCAGCCATTAGACAACCTGTTCTTGAGCTTTTTGCCTGAATAGGTTGTGTTTAGGATTCCCGAAATGTCCTCCATTCTCGAATTCGCCGCCGCGAAGACCGCCGGGCGCAAGCTGGTGATCGTCACCGCTTACGACGCCTGGTCGGCCCGGTTGCTCGCGGATGCGCCGGTCGACGCGCTTCTCGTCGGGGACAGCGCCATGATGGTCGTCCACGGCGAGCGCGACACGCTCGGGGCGACGACGGAGATCATGGCCCTCCATACCCGGTCGGTTGCCCGGGGCGCGCCAGGCAAGCTGATCGTGGCGGACATGCCGTTCCTCGCCGCCCGCAAGGGGTCGGTGTACGCCCTCGATTGCGCGACAGAGCTCCTTCGTGCGGGCGCCCATGCGGTGAAGATCGAGGGGGTGCGGGGCCATGGCGACGTGATCACGCATCTCGTCGAGTCCGGAATCCCGGTCATGGGACACCTGGGCCTCACCCCGCAGACCGTCCATACGCTCGGCGGCTTCACGGTTCAGGCCCGCTTGGAGGCTGCCGCGGCGCAACTGCGGATCGATGCCGCAGCGCTCCAGGCCGCGGGCTGCTTTGCCCTTGTGCTTGAGTGCATCCCCCAGGAGCTCGCGCGCACGATCAGCGGGGAGCTGCGGATTCCAACGATAGGCATCGGCGCCGGCCCCGGCTGCGACGGGCAGGTCCTGGTCCTCCACGATTTGCTCGGATTCAATCCCAGCTTCCGCCCGCGGTTTGTGCGGCGATTCGCCGACGGCGCGAAGCTGGTCCGCGGCGGGATTGCGAAATACTCGACTGCCGTGCGCGGGGGGAAGTTTCCATCGCGGAAGGAGGGTTTCTAGGCCGTGGCGCGAATCGTGCACACGGTTGCCGAATGGCGCGGCTTGCGCGCCGGATACCGGGCCGCGGGAAGTTCCGTCGGCTTTGTTCCGACAATGGGGGCGCTGCACGCCGGGCATGCCTCGCTTTTCAAGGCGGCGCGGCGCGACAACGCGGTGGTTCTCGCATCGGTGTTCGTCAACCCGACCCAGTTCGACGAGAAGCACGACTTTGAGCTCTATCCGCGGGCCCTCGAGGCGGATTGCGCGCTTATGGACGCGTCCGGCGTCGACGTGGTCTTTGCGCCGACCGTCGCGGAAATGTACCCGGGCGGCACACGATACGCGGTCACCGAGGACGCGCTCAGCCGCGAACTTTGCGGCGCGCACAGGCCGGGGCACTTCACCGGCGTCCTTACCGTTGTGGCAAAGCTTCTTCAGATCGCCGACGCCGAGCGGGCGTACTTCGGTGAAAAGGATTTCCAGCAGCTTGAGCTCGTTCGAGGGATGGCGGCGGCGTTCTTCCTCCGTACGGAAATCGTCGGCTGCCCCACCCTCCGCGAGGCCGACGGGCTGGCCCTGAGTTCGCGCAATTCCCGCCTCTCGCCGGCCGAGCGTTCGCTGGCGCCGAAATTCCACGCGGCCCTTGCCGGCGAACCCACCGCCGACCGCGCGCGCTCCGCCCTTGAGGGAGCCGGCTTCGCCGTGGATTACGTGGAGGACCGTCCCGGCCGCCGGTTTGGCGCCGTCCGCCTCGGACAAACCCGTCTCATCGACAATGTCGCGCGGTAACGTGCTTTTTTGCCTCAGCGGCTCGATCGCATGCTACAAGGCATGCATCGCGATCTCCCGCCTGACCCAGGCGGGCGTCGCGGTGCAGACTGTGGCCACGCCCTCGGCGCTTCGATTTGTCGGCAGGGCAACCCTGGAGGGGTTGAGCGGCCAGCCGCCATTCACGGACCTCTGGGAGGAGGGCCGAGCGCTCGATCACATCGAACTCGCCCGCCGTGCGGACATGGCCGTCGTCTGCCCGGCCACGGCCAACACGATCAACCGCCTTGCTTCCGGCGCGGCTGACGATCCGGTCGGCGCCCTTTTTCTCGCCTGGGAATTGAAGGACAAGCCCTGGTGGGTGGCGCCGGCGATGAACGCGCGGATGTGGGAGCATCCGGCGACCACGGCATCCCTGGAGAGGCTCCGCTCCTGGGGCGTCCGGGTCCTCAATCCCGACGAGGGCCCCCACGCTTGCGGGGAGGAAGGCCCGGGACGCCTGGCCGATCCCGAGCATATTGTGACCGAGGTGCTCGCGGCGTTGAAGCGCCGCAGGGCTGCGGCGCCATGAACGTGCTCGTCACCGCGGGCGCGACGCGGGAGCCGATCGATGCGGTGCGCTTTGTCTCGAACATCAGCACCGGCGCCACGGGTGCGGCTCTCGCCGACGCGCTTCAGAATCGCGGCCACCGGGTGGCTCTCCTGCGGGGCGAGGGAGCCGTCGCGCCGCGGGACGTCGCGGATAGGGAGGGATTCGGTTCGGCCGAGGACCTGCGCGCGCGGCTGCGGCGGCGCCTCGCATCGGGCGCGTGGGACGTGGTGATCATGGTGGCGGCGGTGGCCGACTACCGGCCCGTCGGGACCGGGGAGGGAAAGACGGACTCGACCGCCCCGGAGCGGACGCTCCAGCTGGTCCGGAACGCCAAGATCCTTCCCGAGTTGAAAGGATTTTCGAGGCGGCCGGTGCGCGTTGTCGGATTCAAGCTCACTGTCGGGGCCGGCGAGGCCGCGCGACAGGCGGCGGTTGAGGCTCTTTTTGCCGCGGGCGGCGTGGACGCGGTGGTGCAGAATGACCTGGATGAAATTCGCCGGGACGCCGTGCATTCGTTCCGCTACTATCGGGCCAGGGGCGCGGCTCCGCTGGCGTGCGCCGGCGTCGAGGCGCTGGCGGATGCAATAATCTGATCAGCCCCGGCTATGCGCACCCTGGTCCTAAGCATCGGCAACACCACGATCTCCTGCGGGGTGTTCTCCGGCGACAGGCTGGTCGGGCGCTGGCGCCTTCCCGTCCGCGCGGCCTCCGCCGGGCCGAGCCTCGGCCGCCTGATTGGACGATGCGCCCGCGGCGGGATCGATCGCGCGGTGTTTTGCTCGGTTGTGCCCAGGCTGACGCCGGTTGTGCGGCGGGCGATCGCGCGCCACGCGGGAACACCGGCGCGCGGGCTCACTGCGGCCGGCGCGCACGGCCTTAAGATCGGCTATTTCCGTCCGCGGGAGCTGGGAACCGACCGCCTCGCCTGCGCACTGGGCGCGCGGGCCCTTTTTCCCGGGAAAAATGTGATCGTCGTGGATTGCGGGACGGCGACTACGGTGACGGCGCTCGCCAGGAACGGCACAGTGCTCGGCGGCGCCATTCTGCCCGGCGCCGATCTCTGGCCGGGCATGCTTGCGCGCCGCACGGCCCAGCTCCCGGCGGTTGCCGTGAAGAGGCCGCGCGTATCCCTGGGTCGTTCGACCCGGGCCGGGTTGCAGTCGGGGATCTTTTTCGGACATGCGGGGGCGATCCGGGAGCTGACGGCCCGAATCGGGCTCGAGGCTTTCGGCCGTGCCGGCGCGGAGGTCGTCGGCACCGGGGGGCACGCATCGCGCCTGCGAGGGGAGGCCCTATTCACCGCCTGGGAACCCGACTTGGTGCTCCTTGGTTTGCATGTATTTGCAAAATCCATTTGATTGCGCGCGCGCTCAAGAGCCCGAGGCCACTTTCGCCATGATTGCCACCGAGACCAGCATCGATGCCGAAGCCGACCGGCTGTTGCGGGCCCTCATGCATGTCGAATGCGATCCGCGCGGCAGGACATGGAACCTCGATACGTGCCGCGGGATCGCCCCGCTCACCCTGGAGATTGCGCGCCTCAAGCGCGAAAAGGACGCCGTCATCCTGGCCCATTCCTATGTGGAGCCCGAGATCATCTACGGCGTGGCCGATTTCAAGGGTGACTCCTATTACCTCAGCCAGCAGGCGCGGAAGGCCCGGGCCAAGGTCATCGTATTTGCGGGCGTCGTATTCATGGCAGAGACCGCCAAGATCCTCTCGCCGGACGCCACGGTCATCGTGCCCGATCGGGAGTCCGGATGCTCCCTTGCGGACTCGCTCACCGGCGACGGCCTGAGGCGCCTCAAGGGGCTCTATCCGGATGCCGCGGTCGTCTGCTACATAAACAGCACCGCGGACGTGAAGGCCGAATCGGATGTCTGCGTCACTTCTTCGAATGTCTACGACATCGTCGCCCAGCTCCCGGAACGGCGGATTCTCTTCGTTCCGGACCGGCTGATGGCCGAGAATGTCCGCTCCGAGCTCGGCCGCCGCGGCGTGGACAAGGAGATCATTTCCTCCGACGGCACCTGCCTCGTCCACGACCGCTTCGACATCGCGCAGGTCTCCGCGGCGCGGGCCCGCTTTCCCGGGCTCAAGGTCGTGGCCCACCCCGAATGCGCCGCGGAAGTCGCGGCTGCGGCGGATTTTGTCGGAAGCACGGGAGCCATGATGAAGTACGTGAAATCGACCGCCGCGCCCTATTTCCTGATGCTCACGGAGTGCGGCCTCGTCGGACGGCTCCAGGTCGAGGCGCCGGAGAAGAATTTTATCGGGGGCTGCCGGCTTTGCCCCTACATGAAGCTCAATTCCCTCGAGAAGATCCGCGATGCCCTGGCCGCGCCGCGGCCCGACCAGATCGTGACGCTCGATGAGGACCTGAGGCGCCGTGCGGCTGGCAGCCTTGAAAGGATGTTCCAACTTGCTCCCTCGAATTGAACAGTTGATCGACCTCGCGCTCGAGGAGGACGTCGGCCAGGGCGACGTCACCAGCCGCGCCATCTTTTCTCCCGCGCACCGCTCGGGCGCGATCGTGACCGCGGGCCACGACCTCGTGATCTGCGGGCTCGAGATCGCGCGGCAGGTGTTCGTCCGCGTGGATCCCGCCTTGAAGGTGGCGCTGGAGGCGACGGACGGCGACCGTGTGCGAAAGGGCGCGACCGTCCTCCGCGTCGGCGGGCCGACCATTTCCCTGCTGGCGGCCGAGCGCACGGCGCTCAATTTTCTCCAGCGGCTCTCCGGAATATCCACCCAGGCGAGGCTCTTTGCGGACGCCGCGGCCGGCACGGGCGTCAGGATCGTGGATACGCGCAAGACGACACCCGGTTATCGCGCGCTGGAAAAATATGCGGTGCGGTGCGGCGGATGCCACAACCACCGCTTTTCGCTGGGTGAGCACATCCTGATCAAGGACAACCACATCGCCGCCGCGGGCTCGCTGCAAAAGGCGGTGGCTCTTGCCCGCTCCGCGGCTCCCCACACCGCGAAGGTCGAGGTCGAGGCAAAGACTCCGTCCGAAGTTCGCGCGGCCCTGCGCGCGGGCGCGGAGGTCATCCTGCTGGACAACATGACCCCGGCGCAGGTCCGTGTCGCCGTCGCCACGATCGCGGGACAGGCGCTGGTCGAGGTCTCCGGAGGAGTGCGCCTCGGGAGCATTGCGGAGTACGCCATCCCCGGGGTCGACGTCATCAGCGTCGGGGCCCTGACGCATTCCGCGGCCGCGGCGGATCTCAGCCTGACACTCCTTCCCCGGCGGCGCGCCGCGGCGCGCCGATGAGAATCATCCGCACGGACTGCCTGGTCGTCGGTTCCGGCCTGGCAGGCTGCGCCTACGCGCTCCATGCCGCCCGGCGCGGCTTTTCGGTCGAGCTGCTCTCGCTCGAGGGCCCTCTCGCCGCGAACAGCGACCGCGCGCAGGGCGGGATCATCTTCGACGCCTCCGGCGATCCCGAGGCGCTGGCCCGGGACATCGTCTCCGCGAGCGGCGGCACGGCCAATCCCGCCGCCGTCGAACAGCTCGTCAGGGAGGGACCGGCGGCGGTCAAGGACCTGCTCATCGACGAGTTGGGGGTCGCCTTCGACCGGGACGATTCGGGCGAGCTCGAGTTTGGCCGCGAGGGCGGGCATGGCACCCGCCGGATCATCCATGCCAAGGATGCCACCGGGCACGCGATCCTGGCCGCGGTTGCGGCGCGGGTCGACGGCACGCCGAAGATCACGCGGCGCATCGGATGGGTGGCGGTCGAGCTGCTGACGCTCTCGCACAACACGGACAATCCGGCCGACCGCTACCTGCCGCTCACCTGCTTTGGCGCCTACGTCCTCGACGCGGCGGCCGGCGAGGTCGTCGCCATCCTTGCGAAGAAGACGATTTTGGCCACGGGCGGGCTTGGGCAGATATTCCTTCACACGACGAACCGTCCCGGCAGCGTGGGGCACGGCGTGGCCATGGCCTACCGGGTCGGGGCGCGGGTCATCGACCTGGAATACGTGCAATTCCACCCGACGGTCTTCTACCGGAAGAATGCGCCGCGTTTCCTCATCACCGAGGCCCTTCGGGGCGAAGGCGCGGTCCTCGTCAATGCGCGGGGCGAGCGCTTCATGGACCGGATTGATCCGCGGGGTTCCCTGGCTCCGCGCGATGTCGTGGCGCGGGCGATCCATCACGAGCTTGCGGCGGATGGGGAAGCGTGCGTTTACCTCGATCTCTCGGCGCTCAAGCCGGAATTTGTCCGCGATCATTTCCCGGGCATCCACGCCATGTGCCTGGCCCAGGGGATCGACATCCCGCGCCAGCAGATACCCGTTGTCCCCGCGGCCCATTATGCCTGCGGAGGCGTCTACACGGATCTCCATGGGCGGACGACGGTCCGGAATCTCAACGCTGTGGGCGAGACCGCGTGCACGGGCCTGCACGGGGCAAACCGCCTCGCCAGCACATCGCTTCTCGAATGTCTTGTCGGCGCCAAGTTCACGGCGGAGGCGGATGCTGCGGACATTGCCGCTGGCGGGTTCAGGCTGCCCGATCCGCGGCCTTGGGAGGGTCCTGCGCGCGACGCGGACACGACCCTCATTCGGCAGGACATGATGCTCCTGCAGAACACGCTCTCAAACTACGCCGGGGTCATCCGATCGCCGAAGCGGCTCACGCGCGCGCGCCGCATCCTCCTCGAACTGCGCGAGGAGATCCAGTCGTTCTATCGCGGCTGCCGGCTCTCGCCGGCCCTGATCGATTTGCGAAACGCCGTTCAGACCGGCCTTCTCGTCGTGCATGCCGCGGCGCTCAATCCGCGGAGCAAGGGCTGCCACTACGTGACGGAGACCGAGGATTGAACTGCTAGCGTTGGGCCGGTCCGGCCGGAATCAACGCGTGGAGCCGCATCCACGAGGCGCAGCGCTGGGGCCATTCGGAGGTGGCGCCGAGATTCGTGTTCATGGCGAAGCCGTGGGGGCCCTTTTCGAAGACATGGAGCTCCGCCGCGACACCCGCGCGCTTCAGGGCCTCGAAAAAGAGGACGCTATTCTGGAAAGGCACCGTCGCATCCTCCTCCGTGGAGACAAGGAAGGAAGGAGGCGTGGCCTTCGTGACCTGAAGTTCCGCCGAGAGGTGGTCCTTCACGGACTGCGCCGGGTGCGGGCCGATCAGGCTCAGCCGCGAACGGGCGTGGGTGTAGGGATCCTGCATCGTGATGACCGGATAGATGAGCAGGAGAAAATCGGGCCGTCCGCTGGTCGAATCGATCGCCGCTCCGGTCCGGCCCTCCGGAGCGTCATACAGAGTGCCCGCGGAGGCGGCGAGATGGCCGCCCGCGGAGAAGCCCAGCATTCCGATCCGGTCGGGACGCACGCCGAATTCGGCGGCCCGGGAGCGCACGATCCGCATCGCGCGCAAGGCGTCGCGAAGCGGGGCGGGATGCCCGTATTCCGCGAGGCGGTACTTGAGCACGAAGGCCGTGACGCCGATCGAATTGAGCCAGCGCGCGGGCGCGCGGCCCTCGCGCTCGAACGAAAGATGGGCGTATGCCCCGCCCGGGCAGACGATCACGGCCGTGCCGTTCGCCTTCGCCGGATCCGCGGGATAGCAGGTCAGCGACGGAAGCTGCACGTTCGAGATTCCGCCCCCCGCATCGTCCTTTTCGGGTGCCGCGCCCGGCTGAACGTCCGGAACGCCTTCCGGCCAGAGGTCGATGACCCTTTCGCCCGCGGCGCGAACGGGACTGCAAAAAAGGGAGACGGCGATGAGGGCGGTGCTTATGGCAGCGGGGTTTATCTTCATAAGTTGCGATGCCGCACGCGATCTATGATGGCCAGGAGAGAGGCAAAGTCCTCGTCCCGGCTGCGGCTGTGTATCGTGAAGTCGAATTTTTCCGCCTCTTTGAGCTCCGCCTCCGCCGTCGCCATGCGCCGGGATATTTCCTCCTCGTCGTCCTTTCCCCGGTCCCGCATGCGGGCCAGCAGGCGGTCGTGATCGACGACCAGGAACACCGTGGTCAAGGCGCCCCCAAGGAGGGGATCCGTCGCCGCCAGCCGCCGCAGGCTCTCGACGCCCTGGACGTCCACGCTCATCACGAGGTCCCGTCCCTGGGCGAGGGGATCGCGGACGCTCGCGACCAGGGTGCCGTAGCGGCGGCGGCCGTGCACCCACGCCCATTCGAGAAATCTCCCGTCGGCAACCCTCGCCTCAAACTCCGCCGGCGAGAAGAAATGATAGTGCACTCCGTCCACCTCGCCTTCGCGCGGCGCCCGCGTTGTCGTCGTGACAACCCTCGTGAAACCCCCGAGCCCGGATTCGACCAGACGGTCGCAGAGCGTGCTTTTTCCCGATCCCGCCGGTCCGGCGATGACGAGGAGGATCGGCCCGGGCGGCATTGCGGCGACTCAGTAGCTCAGCGCGACTCCGCAGAGCAGCAGGCCATAGGCGGCAAGGAGGCCCCCAAGGCGGCGGGATCGTCCGGGCCGGGCGAAGAGCCAGTCGAAGAAATCCCGCAGGCGGTAGGGCTGTGCGCCCAGCCAAAGCGCCAGGGACAGGGCGACATAGACGGCGCTCACCATGAACAGCCTCCGCGGCACGTCGTATTGCATGTACGCGGAATCGAGGAGCGGCATTGCGGCGAGAAGGACGAGGACGGCGGCTCCGCGGACCGCAAGGAAATCGGGGACGGACTTGAACGCCAGCGCGGCGATCAGGCCGAAGAGCACAAAGAGAATCTTTCGGTAGTCGCCGAAGTCGGCCGGCGAGAGATTGCAGATGATATAGAGGAACCATACGGACCCGGCTCCGAAGCAGATCCACGTGGCCCGCCGGGAGCGCGGGAAAGCCTTGAAGGCCGCGGTGACGCCTCCCGCGCCGAAGACGAGGAGCGCGCCTAGGGCGATGAGGACCAGGCCGGGAAGCAGGGTGGCTAAGGCGAGGGACATGGGAAAGCCCGCAGGATTATGCTACCGTGGCCGCCCCGGCCAGCACCAACTCGCCGTAGAGCGTGCTCACGCTGGCCCGATCGACCTTCAAGGGCACGATGGATCCGACAAGGCGCGGGTGGGCCTCGAAGACGGCGACCCGGTTTCCGGCGGTCCGGCCGGTGAAGCGCTTTCCCGTGAGGTCGGGCCCCTCAACCAGAATCTCCTGAACCGATCCGATCAGCGATCGGTTTCGGCGGAGGGAATTCTCCTGCAGGAGGCCGAGAAGAATCCGGTTTCGCTCTTCCTTCACCTCCGTCGGGACCTGGTCCTCCATTGAGGCCGCGGGCGTTCCCGTGCGGACGGAGTACTTGAACACATAGGCCATGTCGTAGTTCACCGCCTCGAAAAGCGCGCGGGTCTCCGCAAAGTCCTCATCGCTCTCCCCGGGGAAGCCGACGATGACGTCCGTCGAGAAGTACATTTCCGGCTGGACGGCGCGCAGCGACCGCACGATCTCCAGATAGCGCTCGCGGGTGTACGGCCGGTTCATGGCGCGAAGGATCCGGTTGCTCCCCGATTGGAGCGGAAGGTGCACATACGGGCAGAGCTTTTGCAGCCTTCCGTACGCCTCCACGAGGTCCTGCCTGAAGCCGAGCGGGTGCGGGGACGTGAAGCGGATGCGCGCGATCCCCTCGACGGCGTGCACGCGCTCGAGGAGGCGCACGAACGGGGACAGGCCCCCCGAATGGGCGAGGTCGCGCCTGCCGTAGCTCGTCACGATCTGCCCGAGGAGCGTGATCTCCCGGACCCCGCGCTCCGCGAGGGCGCGGCACTCGGCGACGATGTCGTCCATCGGGCGCGAGCGTTCGTCGCCCCGCGTCTTGGGCACGATGCAGAAGGAACAGTGCATGTTGCATCCCTGCTGGATGGAGACAAAGGCGTTCACCTGCGGAGCGTCCGGCTCCATGTGGTCGCGAATGGTGTTCTGCGAGCCGGCTTCCTCGGCAATGTCCACGATGCTTTCCCCGACCGGGGCGCCGGCTTCGCGGGCGGCCCGAAGGTTGTCGAGGTAATCCGGGACGTGATGGAATCGCTGCGTCCCGACGATCAGGTCGACGTCGGGAAGCCGGTCGAGGAGCTCCGCGCCGCGGTTCTGCGCCATGCAGCCCAGGATGCCGAGAATGAAGTCGGGCTCGCGCCGCTTTCGCGCCAGCGCCTGGGCGGCCTTTCCGACGGCCTTCTGCTCCGCGGCGTCCCGCACGCTGCATGTGTTGAGGAGCAGGACGTCGCAGGACGCTTCCGAATCCACGATTCTGTACCCCCGCGACCGCAGCATCGCCGCGACCGCCTCGCTGTCGCGCTCGTTCATCTGGCAGCCATAGGTCTTTATGAAAACCCGGTTCACGTGGGGAGGGGTCTGATTATCCGGCCTTTGTCACGGGTCAACGAGACAAAACCATTCGATTTGCACTGCGGCCTGCCTGTAACGTATTACGTGACAAGGGCCCGAGCCCAACTATGCGCGCACTCCCCGTCTGGCTTTGCTGCGTGATCGGCCTCGCGGGCTGCGGGCGGCGCATGGGGGACGGCGCGCTCCCGCCTCCCCTGCCCCGCTATGATTATTGGCTGCAGCGGGTGCGCACCCGTTCACCGCCGCCGTCCGCCCCGGAAGTAATGCCGCGTCTCTGTGGAATTTTTGCCGCCGAGGGTGTCCCGCCGGAGCTCGCCTGGATGGCGGAATTGGAATCCGGGCTGGATCCGGCGGCCGGCGGCTTTTTTGGCCACCGGGGCCTCTTCCAGCTCAGCAGGGCCGAGGCCCGATCGCTCGGCCTGGGCACATTCCTGCCCGATCAGAGGCTGGATCCCGAAAGATCGGCTCATGCCGTCGCGCGCCGGCTCAGGTTCCTGGAAATCAAGTTTGGATCGTGGCCGCTGGCGCTGGCCGCCTACAACGCGGGCGAAGGGCGGGTGGATCGCGCCATCGCCGCCGCGCACACCCATTACTTCGGGATCGTGGTCGGCGGATTGCCGTCCTCGACAAGGCGCTACGTCCCGGAAGTGCTGGCCCTCGTGGCCGTCCGCACCGGGGTGGCGCCCGAAAAACTACCGCCGCCGCCTCACCCCTAGCTGGGCGACGGAAAAACGCACGATGCCTTCGAGGCGCTCGATCTCGGCGGGCGGAAGCGAGGAGCTGCCTTTCAGGAGTTCCTCTTCGGCGCGCTTCATCGCGTGCTCCGCCGCCTGCTCATCGATCTTCTCCGCCTCGATGGCGCTTTGTGCCAGCACGGACACTTTGTCGCCGGCAATCTGGGCGAACCCGCCGCTTACCGCCAGGAGCTGGGTCGCGGCGCCCTTGGTCACGCGCAGCGCGCCGGCCGCCACCTGGGTGAGCAGGGGAATGTGACCGGGCAGGATGCCGATCTCGCCGCTCGTCGTCGGAATGACGACGGTGTCGATGGTGTCGGAGTACACCCGGGCCTCGGGCGTGACGATCTCGAGGGTGAGTGGCATTTACTTCTTGGACGCGCCGATCACCTCGTCGATGCCGCCCTTCATGTAGAAGTCGCCCTCGGGGATGGCGTCCAGCTCGCCGTCGAGGATCATCTTGAAGCCGCGGACGGTCTCCTTGACGGGGACGTACTTGCCCGGCGTGCCGGTGAAGACTTCGGCGACCGCGAAGGGCTGGGAGAGGAAACGCTGGATCTTGCGCGCGCGGTAGACCGTGAGCTTGTCCTCGGGAGAGAGCTCGTCGAGGCCGAGGATGGCGATGATGTCCTGGAGGTCCTTGTAGCGCTGCAGGACGCGCTGGAGCTCGCGGGCGACGCGGTAGTGCTCCTCGCCGACGATCGAGACCTCGAGCGCCTTCGAGACGGAGGCGAGCGGGTCGACGGCGGGATAGATTCCGAGTTCGGCGATGGAGCGCTCGAGCACGATCGTGGAGTCCAGGTGGGCGAAGGTGTTGGCCGGCGCCGGGTCGGTCAGATCGTCCGCGGGCACGTAGACGGCCTGCACGGAGGTGATGGACCCCTTCTTGGTCGAGGTGATCCGCTCCTGGAGGATTCCCATCTCGCTGGACAGGGTCGGCTGGTAGCCGACGGCGGAGGGCGAGCGGCCGAGCAGCGCGGACACTTCCGAACCCGCCTGGGAGAAGCGGAAGATATTGTCGATGAAGAGGAGCACGTCCTGATTCTTCTCGTCGCGGAAGTATTCGGTCATGGCGAGGGCCGAGAGGGCGACGCGCATGCGGGCGCCCGGGGGCTCGTTCATCTGGCCGTAGACCAGCGCGACCTTCGACTTGCCGAGGTCCTTCTGGTCGATGACACCCGCCTCCGACATTTCGTGGTAGAGATCGTTGCCCTCGCGGGAGCGCTCGCCAACCCCGGCGAACACGGAGTAGCCGCCGTGGGCCTTGGCGATGTTGTTGATCAATTCGAGAATGACGACGGTCTTGCCGACGCCGGCGCCGCCGAAGGCCCCGGCCTTGCCGCCCTTGATGAACGGGCAGATGAGGTCGATGACCTTGATGCCGGTCTCGAGTATCTGCGCCTTGGTGTCCTGGTCGGCCAGCGCGGGGGCCGCGCGGTGGATCGGGTACTTCTTGTCGAAGGCAACGGGGCCGCGGTTGTCCACCGGCGCGCCGGTGACGTCGAAGATGCGGCCGAGGACGCCCGCGCCCACGGGCACGGAGATCGGGGCGCCGGTGTCGATGGCTTCCATGCCGCGCTTGAGGCCCTCGGTCGAAGACATCGAGATGGCGCGGGCGAGACCCCCGCCGAGGTGCTGCTGGACCTCGAGGGTGAGATGCTCCTGCCGCCCCGCGACGGTGAAGTCGATGGTCAGCGCCTGGAAGATGGGCGGGATGGTGTTTTCGGCGAACTGGACGTCGACAACAGGGCCGATGACTTGGACGATTTTACCGGAGTTCATTGCGAGGGGGAAAAATGAGGTGGATTTGAAGGAGGATCAGGCGGCGGAGAATTGGGCGGCGGCGATCTCCAGGATCTCCTGGGTGATGGCGGCCTGGCGGGCCTTGTTGTACTCGAGGGTCAGCTCGCCCAGGATCTTGGTCGCGTTGTCCTTGGCGGTCTTCATGGCGACCATGCGCGCGCTGTGCTCCGAGGCCTTGGCCGACAGGACGAACTGGTAGAGGTACCGATTGACGTAGAATGGCAGCAATGCGTTGAGGACGCTCGTGATGTCGGGCTCGAAATGCATCTCCTGGCCATGGACGCCCTTCGGATCCTCGGCGCCGCGGTGTTCGGCCAGGAATTCCCCCAGGTTCCTGAGCGGCAGCACCGGACGGAGCGTCGGCTCCTGCACCAGCGTGTTCTTGTAGCGCGAATAGACGACCTCGATGGTGTCGATCGAACCCTCGAGAAAATGCTTCACCATCAGTTCCGCCGCGACCCGGACCTCGGCAAAGGGCACGCGATCGTGCACGGGAAAATCCGCGACCAGATCCCGCCTGGTGCGGGCGAGAAACTGCGCGCCCTTGCGGCCGACCACGAAGAACTTCGCCGGCGTCTTGATCTCCGCGACGAGCTTGAAGAGGTTGCCGTTCAGCGGACCGCACAGGCCCTTGTCCGTCGTGACCAGGAAGATTCCGCGCGTCTTCACCGGCCGCTGCTGCAGGAAGGGATGGAGCGATTCGTCCACCCGCGAGCCGAGGGAGGCCAGCATCTTCGCCATGAGCTGCGCGTAGGGGCGGCTGGCCAGCGCCGACTGCTGCGCCTTCTTCATCTTCGACGCCGCGACCAGCTCCATCGCCTTGGTGATCTGGCGGGTGTTCTTCACCGACTTTATGCGTCGGCGGATGTCGCGGGTGGAGGCCATGCGGAAGGAAGGCGGAGGAGCTTAGACCGGGCTCAGGCGCTGTAACTGGACTTCCAGGCCTCGCATGCGGCCTGGAGCTTTGCCTCCAGGTCCTTGTCCAGCGCCGCCTTGGTGCGGATCTCGGTCAGGAGGGCGTCCTGGCGGGTGGTGAAGAAGGCCTTCAGCGCCGTGGCTGCATCCACGATCTTCTTCACGTCGATCGGGTCGAAGAAGCCCTTCTGCATGGCGAAGAGGACCGCCACCTGGGTCTCGATCAGGATCGGATTGAAGGCCGGCTGCTTGAACAGCTCGACGATGCGCGAGCCGCGGTCGAGCTGGGCCTTGGTCTTGGCGTCGAGATCGGAGCCGAACTGGGCGAAGGCGGCCAGCTCGCGGAACTGGGCGAGCTCGCCCTTCAGTTTGCCGCCGACCTGCTTGGTGGCCTTGATCTGCGCGGCCGAACCGACGCGCGACACGGAAAGTCCGACCGAGACGGCCGGGCGGATGCCTTGATTGAACAGGTCGGTCTCAAGGAATATCTGGCCGTCGGTGATCGAGATGACGTTGGTCGGGATGTAGGCCGAGACGTCGCCGGCCAGGGTCTCGATGATCGGCAGCGCCGTCAGCGAACCCTTGCCGTCGAGGCGCGCGGCGCGCTCGAGCAGGCGGCTGTGAAGGTAGAAGACGTCGCCCGGATACGCCTCGCGGCCGGAGGGGCGCTTCAGGATCAGCGAAATCTGGCGGTAAGCCACGGCGTGCTTGGACAGATCGTCATAGACGATCAGCGCATCCATGCCGTTTTCCATGAACCACTCGCCCATCGACGCACCCGAGTACGGCGCGATGTACTGGTTGGCGGGATTGTCGGCTGCGGCTGCGGCGACGATGATCGTGTACTGCATCGCATCGGCGGCCTCGAGCGCGCCGATCGTGCGGACGATATTGGAGTTCTTCTGGCCGACCGCGACGTAGATGGAATAGACTGGGCGGAACTTGGGATCGCCCGAGGCGAGGCCGACCTTGTTGATCTTCGCCTGGTTGATGATCGTGTCGATCGCGATGGTCGTCTTGCCGGTGCCGCGGTCGCCGATGATCAGCTCGCGCTGGCCGCGGCCGATCGGGATCATCGAGTCGATCGCCATGATGCCGGTGAAGAGCGGCTGGGAGACGGATTTGCGGACGATGATGCCGGGGGCGATCTTCTCCACCGGGTAGAATTCCTTCGCGTCGATCGGCCCCTTGCCGTCCACGGGATTGCCGAGGGCGTCGACCGCGCGGCCGAGGAGCGCCTTGCCCACGGGGACGGAGAGGAGCTTGCCGGTGGTGGTGACCTCGTCGCCTTCCTTGAGCTGCGAGATGTCTCCCAAGACCACGCAGCCGACCTCGTCGGCCTCGAGGTTGAGCGCGATGCCGATGGCGCCGCCGGGGAACTGGACCATCTCATTGTACATCACGTCGGAGAGGCCGTCGATCTTGGCGACGCCGTCGGCGATGGTGCGTATGTTGCCGGTGTTCTTCTTGACCGCGTGGCTGGAAAGCTTGGCGATCTGCGATTCGATTTGTTCGAGAATGGTGCTCATGGAAAATTAGACGCTGGCGGCCAGGGCGGCCAATTGGCCGGCGACCGAGGATTCATAGATGTCGTCCCCCACCCGCACGCGCAGTCCGGCGAGGAGCGCCGGGTTGGGCTGGGCGGAGGTGGTCAGGGCGCGGCCGTATTTCTTGGCCAGGGCGGAAGTGATGGATTGCAGGACCTGATCGGAGATGGGGCCGGCGTGCTCGACTCGCACTTGGCCGCGGTTGAGCTCGATGGTGATGAGGCGCTCGTAGGCCTTGAGCACCATGATCGGATTCGCGGGCCGGTGTTTCTCGACCCAGGCGAGGATGCCGGCGACCCGCTCGGCCGAGACCACGCCGTCCGCCACGCTCAGTTTGAAAAGCTGGCGGGCGAGCTGCTGGGCTTGTTTGGCGTGGCCGGCCATGGTGCTCAGACGTTGGTCAGCTCGCGGCCCGCGGCCTCGTTGTAGCGGCTGCGGTCGGCCTCGGAGAGCTGCTGGCCCAGCACTTTCTGGGTCGTGGCGACGACCAGGCGGGCGATCTCGGTCCGCGCCTCGGCGAGCATTTTCTTTTTCTCGAGCTCGATGGCCTCCTGTGCCTTGGCCAGCAGCGCGGCCGAGCGTTCGACGGCCTCCTGCTGCTGCTTCTCGGCGAAATTCTTGGCGGCCTTCTGGGCCTCGGCGAGTATGTCGCGCGCCTTGACCTGGGCATCCTTCAGCTGGGACTCGCTCGCCTGGTGGGCGGCCTCGAGCTTGGCCTTCATCTCCTCCGCATACTGCAGGCCGGAGGCGATCTTCTTCTGGCGCTCGTCCAGCGTGGCCATGACGGGCTTGAAGGCGAACCGCCACAGCACGTAGGCGACAACCGAGAAACTCACCATCTGCGCCAGGATGCTGGGCAGGTTGATGCCGAAATCCTGCGTGATTTTGACGAGTGCATTGCCGCTGTCCGGAGGCGTGGCGGCGGCCAGGGTGAGAAGGAGTGGGCTCATGTCGGGAAAAAAGGGGCCGCGCCGTGGTTTTTAGGCCGGGCGCGGGAAAACGGCGGTGCTTACTTGCCGAGGAAGAGCGCGTAGAATGCGACGGCTTCCGCGAAGGCCATGCCGATGATGCCTTGGACGAGGATCTTGCCAGAGGCGTCGGGATTGCGGCCGACGGCTTCCGCGGCCTTGGCGCCGACGAAGCCTACGCCGAGGGCGGCGCCGATGCAGCCGAGGCCGCCCTGAATGCTGCCGGTCATTTCTGCGATCATGTGTGTCATATGCTGTTTTGTTTTTTGGTTGGAGGTCCGCCGCCCACGCGCGAAGCATGGTCCCGGCGGGAAAGGGCTTAGTGGTGCGGGGGCGGATGCGCGCCGCCGGAGGCCTCGTGATCGTGATCCCCGTGACTGGTGAGAAGGCCGATGTAGACGGCAATCAACAGCGTGAAGACGAAGGCCTGCACCGCGCCCACGAGGATCTCCATGCCGTAGAACGGAAGGGGCAGGCCCCAGCGCAGGATGGCCGACATCGAGTGCAGCAGGTTCTCCCCGCCGAAGATATTTCCATAGAGACGGAACGAGAGGGAGATTGGCCGGGCGATGAAGATTGAGACCAGCTCGAGGAATCCTACAGCGATGAAAACGAGGGACAGCGGATAGTAGACGAACGGCGAGACGTCGTTCTTGTCTGCCTTGTTGCCGAAGAGGTCCACCAGGATTGCCTTGGGTCCCGCGAAGCGCAGGACGAGGATAAAGCCGGCGATGAAGGCGCAGAAGGACAGCGCGATCGTGCTGTTCATGTCGGCTCCGGCCGGCCGCACCAGCTCCATCCATTCGCCGGTCATGTGGCTGCGCATCATGATCGTGCCCACGCCCGGGATCAGGCCGCTCCAATTCTGGATCAGGATGAAAATAAAGAGGCCGATCAGGAGCGGGAAGGTGGCCGCGATCGCGCGCTTGCCGATGATGGGGCCGACGATGTCCTTAAGCCATTCCAGCATACCTTCCACCATCGCCTGGCCGCGGGTGGGCACGAGCTGGGGCTTTCCCACCATCAGCCGCACAAGGATGACCAGCCCGATGGCAACCAGCCAGGTCATCAGCATGCTGTTGGTGACCGGCAGCGGGCCGACATGGAAGAGCGTGCCGGCCATGGCTTCGACCCCGTGTCCTTCCTCAGCCATCGCCGGTGAGGCGATGGCGAGCGAGGACAGCAGCAGACCGACTTTATTGACCCATC
>Ga0265320_10000292_pt1 | contig 40674 bp, 31 predicted proteins | sample 4827metaG_FD_202087 | JGI IMG/M metagenome (GOLD analysis project Ga0265320, IMG submission 202087) | Rhizosphere microbial communities from Carex aquatilis grown in University of Washington, Seatle, WA, United States - 4-8-27 metaG | ecosystem: Host-associated > Plants > Roots > Rhizosphere >... | reverse complement strand
CGGCCAGCCCAACGTGTGTAACAGCACCATCCAAGCCGTGAGCACCGCCGTGGCAGCGGGGGTGAGCGGCACGCCCAGCATTCCGACGTACGTCATCGGGATCGGATCTTCGTTGAACAACCTCGATGCGATTGCACAGGCCGGCAACTCCGGTCAGGCGATCATCGTCGACACCACGCAAAACACGACGCAAGAACTCCTCGCAGCCTTGACGCAGATCCGCGGTTCCGCGGGTGATCCGTGCGACTTCGTCCTGTCCGGAACCAACATCGACTACACGAAGGTCAACGTGCGCTTCACGCCGAGCAACGGAAGCGCCGAGAGCCTTCTCCAAGCGTCGAGCTCTGCTCAATGCGACCCGACGACCGGTGGCTGGTACTACGACGATCCGACGCATCCGACTCGCGTGACGTTGTGCGACGCTTCGTGCAAGCAGGTCACCGCCGATCCACTGGGCCAGGTCGATTTGCTCTTCGGGTGCGCGACGACGCCGATTCACATCAATTGATCGGTTCGTGGACGGCGGCACTCGGGCGGTCTACGTAGACGTCCACGCCAACGCTCCATGACCGCGTCGTCCTTCGAGGGGCCTGAATACGTCGCCCGAGCATGGCGCGGCCGGGTCGTCCCGCGAATTCTTACCGTCGTCGCCATCGGGTACTTCGCTTGCATCTGGCTCGATGCGGCGGACAGCGATTTCTACTGGCGCGAGCTTCCGAGTACCTTGACGTACTTCACGCAAGTCGCCGCGCTGTTCCCGAACGCCGCACAGGCCATCATCGAGTACCGCGTCGAAGGGTGGGATTGCGCGGGCAAGCGCTGGAGAGAGATCGATCCACGGCCGGATTTTCCCATGGACGCCGACAGCAAGGAGAATCGATTCGACCGCTCCCTGCATTTCTTCAGGCAAAACCGGAGCGTCATGAGCGCGCTCGACGAGTTCCTGGTGGACCGACACAACGCGCGCGCCCGCGAAGGAGACGAGGAGGTCGGAACCATCGGCGGCATCCGAACGATGAGCATCCGCGTGCCGCTGCCGAGTCCAGGTCAGAAGATCGAACCCTACGTTCGACTGCGGGCGGACTCGTATCCGAAGAACGAACGCCATTACTTTTATTGGACGCCGAGCTCGCGGCGAGCGGAACGCTGCGGCGACACTTCGTCTCCGAGCGGTGAATGACATGACGTTCGGAGAATGGCTCGAAGAGCCGCAACCCATTCTCAGACTCGAGCTGACGCGCATTCTGGCGCCGCTCGCCATCCTCGGCTTTCTGTCGTCGCGCCTGGCCCAGGTCGGAGAGTGGGTCAGCGACACTGGCTTCCGGCTGCCCGAATTTCACGATGCCGCTCGGCATCCGGTCGATGTTCCGCCCTTGTCCGAGACGATGACGACGCTCTTCGGCGCGACGGTCATCGTCGCCGCGCTCGCCGTGTCGGTCGGGTTTCACCCGCGAAAGGCGGCGCTGGTGCTCGGTCTCTCGGTCGCTTACGCGGCGCTCGGCGACCGACTCTCGACGTTCACCGTCACGAAGATCACGCCGCCCATCGCCTTTGCTCTCGCCGCAAGTCCGTGTGGTTCCGCCTACAGCGTGCAGGCCTGGCTCCGCCGGAGAGCGGACCCTGCGTTTCAGTCGCCAAAAAAGGTCGTCGGGGCTTCCGTGCGATTCTTCCAGACGTTTCTTTGTACGATGTACGGCGCTTCCGGCCTTGCCAAAATGCGCGGTGATTGGTTGAGCTACCCGTTGGTCTTGTGGACACACTTGCACGACAACCAACAGACTCGGTTCTCGGTGTTCATGGCGAACACGATCCCCGGGCCCGGTTGGACCCTGGCTCAAGGCGCCGTGCTGCTGTTCGAAGCGCTCGCGCCCCTCTGGTTTGCGTGGCCGCGCACGAGGACCGCAGCGCTCGTGTTCGCGCTCGGGATGCACGCGTTCATCGGCGCTTCGTTTTGGCCCGTCCGATGGTTCGCGATGCTCATGAGCTCGCTCTTGCTCGGAGCCTTTCTGCCGGCGAAATTTCTCGAACGACCTTCGCCCTGACCGATCAGAGCCGAATCTCTCGTTCGGATGTTGCGGCCCGTCAGTTTGGCTACGCACGGGTTCGACTTCCACCCGATGGGTGCGCGATGCGGGCGATTCTTGACGCCTCGTCGCCACAAATGTGGAGTCGCGCGGGCGCGAGCTGCATCAGGCGCCACGCTCATGACACGATCCTGCCGCCCGCGCTGACGTTTCATGGTGACCATCCGGGACCTCCTTCGCCGGACCGGCGATACGGTCCGCACGCTGGTGAGGACGCGCTTCGACGCTACGGCAGTCCGGAGGGCGGAGGAGGAACGGCGGCGGATCGCCGAGCAGCTCGAGCTCGCGACGAAGCTCTCTCGCGTGTACGTGTGGAGCTTCGACCTCGTCGATGGCGAGCTCGATACGGGCCGGGCGACCTTCGTAAACGTCTGGGAGTCCCTCGGCTACGACCCGCCCGAAGCAACAGTGGATTTCGCCGGGACGTTGGCGCGCGTCGTCCTCGAAGAAGACCGCGAAGCCCTGCGAGAGGCGAATCTCGCGGCGATCGAGGGCCGCACGCCGACCTTCGAGCACGAGTTCCGTATCCGCCACGGCGACGGGACTGTCCACTGGAACCGCCCGCGGGATCTCATCCTGCTCGATCTGCACATGCCGGAGATGGACGGCTTCGAAGTCGTCCGCGTCATCCGCGCCCGGGAACGTGAAAGCGGCGGACACCTGCCGATCATCGCCCTGACCGCGAGGTCGTTGGACCGCGACCGTGAACGCTCACTCGCGGCGGGCATGGACGACTTTCTCTCGAAGCCCATCGAGGTAAAGGTGCTGTGGGCCGCCATCGATCGGGCAATGACCACCTTCCCTCCTACGACGCGCACAGGCGCGCGACGCTTGGAAGCGTGACGACCGAGCGGTACTCTATCACCGGCCGCGAATGAGGTTCCGACTCCCACGACGAGAATTTTTGCTCGTCGCGCTGCTCTCGACGAGGCTCCTCGAGCGCGCTTCCAAGGCGGAGACCGCTGCGACGGCGCCACGCACCGTCCGGCTGCCGTCGAGCAAGACGCTGATCTTGCCTCTCCCCGGCGATCCGCACCTGGCGGGCGGATTTCCGACGACGATCGCGCTGCATCCCGGTGGCCGCTACGCGGCGCTGCTCGACTCCGGGTACGGCATGCAGGAGGCGCACCTCCGTCAGGGCATCGTCATCGTCGATCTGAGAGCGAATCGAATCAGGCATTTCGCCGACGCGAGGCTCGGGCTGCGAGCGCCGCAAACCTATTTCCTCGGGCTCTCGTTCGACTCGAATGGCGACCATCTGTTCGCGTCGGTCGCGTCGATCACGGACCCGCTCGGAAAACTACCGCAAGGCACCGGAGATGGTATCGCCGTCTACGCGTTCGCCGACGGCGTGGTGAAGCCGGAGCGGTTCATTCCGATCGGCCCGGCGATGGTGCCGCCGAACAAGCGCGCGGCGGACGTGTCGATGAACGCGCCGATCGGCTACGCGGTTCCCTACCCCGCTGGGCTCGCGGCGTTCGATACCCCCGCCGGCGAACGACTCTTGGTCGCCGATGATCTCGCCGACGACGTGGTGCTGCTCGACGCCGCGAGCGGCGGCGTTCTGCGCCGCTTCGACGTCACCACGGCCGACACCGTTCCCTCGTCTTTTCCGTACGCGGTCGTCGTGAGTCGGGACCGGCGGCGCGCCTGGTGCACTCTCTGGAACGCCTCGACGATCGCCGAGCTGGACCTCGAGGCAGGAACGGTGACGCGCAGGGTGCCGCTCTCCAAGCCGACGACCGCGACCGCGGCGGGCTCGCATCCGACGGCGATGGCGCTCGGTCCCGACGAGTCGACGCTCTTCGTCGCTCTCTCCAACACCGACCAGGTCGCGGTGCTCGACGCGCGTGCCGGCACCGTTCGCGGGTATCTCTCGACACTGCTACCGGGGCAGCGATTCCCTGGGTCGGTGCCGACGGCGCTCGCTGTCGACGCGACGGGCGCGCGGCTCCTCGTCGCCGATTCTTCCGCCAACGCCGTCGCGGTCTTCGATCTGTCCGCGCTCGCGACGCGTGCCCCCGAGGCGATCGCCCCGTCCGGATTCATTCCGACCGAGTGGTACCCGACCGCTCTTGCGATGCACGGCGACGACCTGCTCGTTCTGAGTGGCAAGGGCCAGAGCACGGCTCCGAACCACCGGTACGAAAATGGAAACCCACAACCGTTCGTCGCCGCGCTCCTTCACGGGTCGATCGCTCGGATCGATCTGGCGGCGGCCGAAAAGGAGCTTCCGCGTCTCACCGCGGAAGTGGTCTCGAGCAATCATTTGAACGAGCCGGTGAGCGCGCCGTTTCAGGGCCGGACCAACCCCATTCGGCACGTCCTTTACATCATCAAGGAGAACCGCACCTACGATCAGATCCTCGGCGATCTCGGGGTCGGCAACGGCGATCCATCACTGACCCTCTACGGCGGCGACGTCACGCCGAATCAGCACGCTCTCGCGCGCCAATTTGGCGTCATCGACGACTTCTACGACAGCGGGGAAGTCTCGGGAGACGGCCACGTCTGGTCGACGGCGGCGACCACGACCGATTACACCGAGAAGACGTGGCAGGTCGGCTACCGCGGCAAAGAGCACAGCTACGACTACGAAGGTGAGGTCGCCGGCGAGTTCCCGATGCTCGAGGGAATTCCGGACGTCGACGAGCCCACGACCGGTTATCTCTGGGGCAACGCTGCTCGTCATGGAATCACCTATCGAACCTATGGCGAATACATCTCGACGATCTGGTGCGACACACGAAAACTCGCGCACTACCTGTCTCGCCATGCGGAGCGGCTATCGGTGTCGTGCGCCCACCCGAGCATCGGTCCGGGCGAGCCGCTGCCGGCGTGGCTCGGTAAGCCGCCCGGCGGAAGTCCCTGGCCGTGGCAGATCCCGGTTCCGGTGCTCAGTGTGCCCACCAAGCCGGAGCTCCGCGCCCATTTCGATCCGCGGTTCGCGGGCTTTCAGATCGACTACCCGGATCAACTCCGGGCCGACGAGTTCCTCGCCGAATTCGCCGATTTCGAGAACGCGAGGAGGCGCGGCAAGGAGACGATGCCCGCCCTCCTCGTGATGCGGCTGCCGAACGATCACACCGGCGCCACGCGTCCAGGCATGGCAAGGCCGGCGGCGTCGGTCGCCGACAACGACCTCGCGCTCGGTCGCATCGTGGATGCCGTTTCCCACAGCGCGTACTGGGACGACACCGCGATTCTCGTCCTCGAAGACGACGCCCAGAACGGTGCCGATCACGTCGACGCGCACCGGAGCACCGCGTTCGTGATCAGCAAATACGCTCCGCACCAGACCGCGCCGTTCGTTGACCACACTCCCTACACGACGGTCAGCATGGTGCACACCATCGAGCTGCTCCTCGGTATGCCGCCGATGAACTTCAACGACGCAGCAGCACCTCCGCTATCGGCGCTCTTCTCCGGTCCCGGCGATCAACCGGCCTTCGTCGCCAACCAGCAGAACCGAGACAACGGCCTTCTGTATCAGGTCAACGTCGCGACAGCGCCCGGCGCGCGCGCGTCCCGGTCGATGAACTTTTCGAGACCCGACGCCGTCGACCCGCGCGAGCTGAATCGCATCCTCTGGCAGGACGCGCGAAACAAGAAACCGGCTACGAAGCAAGCTCACTGACGCGCCCCCCGCGCGCCGGCTATTGCACTGGGTCGACTTCGTCGCGCAAGGGGATCTGTTGATAACGCCCCGAATCGGACTCGTTGAGTTTGTCGGTGATTCGGTCCACGTCTCCGAGATCGACGCTTACCTTCTCGCCCGTGCGCGTGTCCTCGACGGTGCGAGTGCCGCGGATGACCTCGTCGAAGTCGTCGCTTTGGCGCATGCGAGCATTGGACGCGCGTTCGTTGTCGGCGCGCTGAGCGTCAAATTCTTTGGAGCGCTGCTGCACTTGAGCGATGGCCTCGTCGTTCTGCTGTCGGCTCGCCGCGACGTGCTGTCGCGCTTTGTTCATGATCACTTGCGCGTTCTCCTTCTCCGAGAAGGAGAGCTCCAACATCAAAGGGAGATCGTGGTCGAACGTCGCATCCGGCGCCCGTACCAAGGTCGCGAAGTAACTCCAAGTCCCCGCCGCTTCGCGGCCGGGCAGGGGCAGCATGTGAACTTGCGCGACAGCTCGGTAATGACGACGGCCCGCGGGACCCGTCTCGGTCACTCCATACTCGAGGAACGCCGCACGGTCGTTGGGATGCCACGGCTGTGCCCGCGCGACCGGCTTGAGATTGTCGATCACCGTGCTCGGGCCGCCGTTGCGCTGGTTCGCCTGGCTGATCTGAGGCATCAGCGCCGCAAAGGCTTCGAGTGGGGTGGAAAATGGAGCCTCGAACACAGGCCCTCTCGACTGCTCCATCATCCTGGCCATCTGCGAGCCCGGCGTTTGAACGGTGAGCGTCATCATGATGGCGACGCGCTGATCGGCGGGTCCCTGTAGTACCACGCCGCCCATCAGGGATTGGTTGTTGGTGTGCCACCCATCAGCGAGACCGACGCTTCCGGTTCCGTCGGGCATCGCGTAGTCGTGCAGAGGAGTGCGCGCGGGCGGGGGCAATGAGCCGCCCGTGGCTGGACCGCTCGCAGCGTCCGGGGCGGCAACATTTGCGTCAGCATGCGCGTCGCTCGCCTGAACGGGCGCGCTCGTTAGACGACGCCACTCCGAAGGCGGCGTATTGGGCTTGGCGTAGACGACGGCTACGTTCGCCCCCGTGGTGCCGAGTCGGCAAAGAACGAGACCCTTTACCTGCTGGCCGTGAACGGAAGCCACGAAGACGGCTCCGCCGGACCGATGATCCCTGACGTCCTCGTACGCCGTCCTGATGGTCGGCCGGCTCCCGAAGTATTGGGCGAGATCGTGAAGTGTCGCCAACAGGGCTGCATTCACCGACGAAGCGTTCGGCTTTTGACTGGAGAGTGCCTTCCCAAACTGGGTGGCGTTCACTACGCGATACCCATTGGGCGCTGCGGCGCCCGGACCCGACGTGCCTGCGACATCCGCCAACGCAACGTCCATCGAGCCCAACGGACCCGCGCACGCCACCGCAAGCGAGACCCAAATCCACCGCGTGTGTCTCATTGCTACTTTCTCGCCTCCGACGACCAATGTGATCGCCGTCACGCGTACCAAGGAAAAACGCGCGCGCGTATCATGGAAACCCCTCGGTCGGGTTCCACCGACCGAGCGCGAAGGCACTACGTCAGCCGACGGCGTCGCGTGACGGCGTCGAAAGTGATACACGCTGAGCGGGCACGCGGGGCCACGGTTGGTGAATCCTTTGGTTTTCGCGTGGTCGACGCGGCGAGCGAGCGGCCGGCGTCGATGCGTTCGCCGTCGCGCGCGCCGCTCCGACGCCAAAGATCTGCTTCCCCTGCTCTCGCATCGCGAGTTGCCTGCTGATCGCTTGATTGGTTACTGCACACCCGATGCGAACCTTCGCTTACGTGGCTACGGTTCTCCTCATGATCGGGTGCGCGACGTCGAACAACGACGGCCTCACCTTTCCGTTCGACGCGGGGCAGATTTATGGTTCGAGCGGTGGTGGTCCCGTCGCGGCAAGCTCCGGGGGCCAAGGCTCGATGGGAACACCCGCCGTCGGCGGCAGCGCGGCGGAAACCGGCGGCGCTCCGAGTGCGAGCGGCGGCTTCGTCGGCGGTGGCGGCTTCGTCGGCGGTGGCGGGTCGCCTGCTCCAGGCAGCGGCGGCGACGCGAGCGGCGGGCAACCCGACCTTGGGGCGACCGGTGGTCAGCCGTCGGGCGGAACACCGGCCATCGTTCCTTGTAACGCGCCGTCGAAGATCTGTCAGGGCAACTGCGTGTCACCCGTGCCGAGCTTCGGTTGCGCCAGCACCGATTGCAATCCGTGTTCGGCCCCCGATCACGGCTTCGCCATCTGCACCAGCGGCGCGTGCGACGTTGCCTGTCTGTCCGGATACTCGCTCGCGTCCGGCGCATGCGTGACGGGCTCGGGTCCTCCGCCCGCCGACGGCGGCACGTCGGGCTCGTGCAGCGACAACCAGAAGGACGGACAGGAGACCGACGTCGATTGCGGCGGGCCGGCCTGCCCGCCGTGCGGCGACGGCAAGGTCTGCGATAACAATTCGGACTGCCAGAGCGGCAGCTGTCGAACCCGCCTCCTGAGCACCACGAAGACGTGCCGATCGAGCCAGTCGAACTAGAGAAGACTTGACGAGATGCCCTCGAATCTTTGTGGTCGCCGTCGTCGCGATCGCCGGCACACTCGCTTGTGCCGCGAAGGAACCGACGTCGAGTGATGCTGGACCTGTCGGCAGTGGATTCTTCGTCACGCCCCCGCAGACGATCTGCGACGCGGCTGCCGATGCCGAGTTCGCGCTTCGAAACGAGGCCGACGCTCGACCCAGAAATTGTACCGTTTCGAAGGAAGTCTCATTTACGGCCGACGTGCAGCCGATCCTCGAATCGAAGTGCTCGGGGGAGGTCTGTCACGATTATTCGTGGGCGGCGCCCGATGGCTACTCCGCGATGGTGCGAAAACGGGCGCCAGAATGCTGCGACGGCCGATCCATCGTCTCGCCAGGCAATCCGCAGGATAGTTATCTCGTGCAAAAGCTACGGGGCGTCTCGATCTGTTCCGGAGTCGTGATGCCCGCCGCCGGAACGATCTCGGCCACGGAAATCGGCACGATCGAAGCGTGGGTTTGCGAAGGGGCTCCGAACAACTGACACGACGATGCTCGAGGGGGATGAAGATGGTGTGGTGCATGAAACGATTCGGTTCGATTCGGTCCGTGGTCGCCGTCGCGGCAGTGGCAATCGCGACGAGCGCCTGCGGAGGACACACGAATGGCAACACCGCGAGCGAGGGCAAACCAACCGGGGACGCATCCGTCGAAACGGGTGGCGCATCGGCGGGAGGCAGCGGGGGTTCGAATGCAAGCGGCGGAGTGTCGGGCGCGCCCTCGACGGGCGGCGCGCCCTCGACCGGTGGTGCGCTCTCGACGGGCGGCGCGCCGAACTGTGCGTTCGTCGACTGCACACCGATCACCTGTGGCCCAGGTGAGAAATCCGTGATCCTACCGGGCGAATGCTGTCCATCGCTCTGCACTCCGCCGATGTCCGGTGGAACGGGCGGCGCGCCGAGCGCCGGCCCCGAGATCGACGCCGGTACCTGCGTGACGACGCCGGCGCCCGCCTGCGACTCGAACGGGTTTCCGTATTGCGCGTCCAGCTGGACGGATGCCATGAGCTGGTATCCGACGTGCCCCGAACCCCAGATCGATGCGTACCTGGCGACCTGCGGCGGCGTGAACGCCATCGTCGTTCCCGGTCGGTACCTCGAACGCCGATACTTCTACGACAAGGCCAATCGCCTCGCGGGCTACGAAGGCATCTCGCAAGGGAGCGCGCACTGTGAAGCCTATCTCGGCGGCTTTCAGGCGCCGTCGCAGGGATGTGTTCCGCTTGCCGCGCCGTGCCTCGACGGGGGCTCGCCCATTCCCCCACTCGGGACCGTGGAAGGCATCGACGCAGGCGCCTTCGTCACCTGGGGCGCGGGGCCGCCCGATTGCAAAACCGGTCAAGCCGCCTACGACGCGTACCTCGCGTCGCAGCTTGCGCAGTTCAACACGTGCACTCAGGACCACGAGTGCGACGCGCATCCGGGCGTGTCGGAGCTCGGCAACCCGTGCGTGGAGCCATGCGGCCTGGTGTTTTCCCCGATCGCAATCAACAGCCAGATCGAGACGCGCCTCGACGACTTCGGCAACGTCGCCTGTGCTCTCTGCGACCCGGCCCCTTCTTCCAATTGCAGCAACGCTGGGTTCTTCGGAACATGCACCGGTGGTCATTGCGCGCTCAGTCCATGATCGGCGAAAGAGTTCATCTCCGACTTTTGCCCCGCGAGAAACGTGCAAGGTCTCTTGCGCCTCACGGATGCGGCGGGATCCACCGAGGGAAGCCGCAAGCTTCGAGCATGTCGGCACCGCCGCAGTTGGTCGGCAGTGTGGATCGCGGGGCCAGCTCAACCGTCGACTCGTTGTATTCGCAGGTGCACAGCACCGCGCCTCCGTCCGCGGGCGCACATTGGATGTTGTAGATGCGCTCAGGCGGGGGCGGCGAGAACGGCGGCCCCATCGGGCTGTCGAAGTTGCAGTCGTAAGAGGCCAGGCAGAAGGTCGGACTCCCGCCTTCGTGGGGAACCCACTGGCCGCTGAAGGCGCACTTCGTGGCCGAATCGGAGATGGGCGAACCTGCATCGCCCGCGTCGGCGCTGCACGACGCGCAGTCGGTTCGCTTCGCGTAGAATGCAACCTCGGACGTGTAGTCGTCGGTGCACTTGTGGGAATCGGCGAGCATGATGGGTCCGCCGTCGTGGCCGAATTCGTAAGCGCCGATCTGCACGGTGCCGCCTACTGGCAAAGTCGCTTGGTGGCTGCCCGACGTAACCTGGAAGTCTTCGTATCTCCACACGATGCACGAGTCGTACCACGTGCATTGCTGCGTTGAGCCCGTGAGTCCGAACCCCGACGGCGCCGTGGGCAACGCACTTCCTTGCGAGATCCAGAGCAGGAGCGCGCCGTTACGGTCGCGGACCGTCAAGGTGCCACTCGGGCCCGAGGTGGTCGAATACTCGAAGCCCTCTGCGTCGATGCTCACCGTTTCACCGACGAACACGACGGGCTCGCTCGACGGCATCGTGACCGAGACGAACACGCCGCTCGCGCCGGAATCGACGCGAAAGCTGAACCCGGGAGAGCCGAACCCCGTGCCCGTGTCGTTCGTCGACGCACTCCCCGGCGCGACCGCCGTCACGGTTCCGTTCAGCTGCACCTTGTTCGCGTCGAGCGAGCCCCAGGTGCGGAACTCGGCGGAGATGGAACCCGCTCCATGAGCTTGTACCTTCGAGCAGGTGTCGGGCGAGCCGCCTTCGCTCGGCGGCAAAACGGGGTGCGTGCCCCCTTCATGCGTGTCGACAATGCCGGGTCCGTCTGGGGATGCATCGTTGACGATCGATCGCGACGAGCCCGACTGCGCGGTGCAGCGCTTCTCGACGCACGTCTCGTTCGCTCGGCAGTCGTGGTCGGTCTGGCAGACGACCCAGTTCGTATTCGTGCCGCCGCCGCCGTTCGTCGAACACCCGCCGGCGTGAAACGCCGCGCCGCCGACGAACAGCAAAGCCAAGGTCCGAAAGAATTTGCCGATCACGTTACTTCTCCTCCGCTTCGTCCACCCCGGCGAAGCTCTCGATGTACTGCCCCAAATAAAACCAGACCCGCTCGATGTCCGCTTCGTCGACGGGGTTCGCTTCGTTGTGCGCTTCAACTTCGCGCCACAGGGCGTTCACGTCGTCGCGCACGCGAGCGAGCAGGCCGCGCACGCGTTCGCGAAGAGGGTGCGTCGCGCTGACGACGAAGCTGAGCGACGCGCCGCCGCTGGTGTCGTCTTTGCCGGAGCGCGTTTGCCCCGCGCGCACTTTGGCGGCGATGGCCGACGCGACGGTGCGAAAATGGTCGAAAACCGCCGCTTCCCAGCCCATTTCCGCGCCAACGGGAATGACTAGCGGAGCCGCGGCGAGCGTCGCGCCGTTGCCCTCGCCGACCCAGGCGAGGCGACCTTCGCGCACGAGATGTTCGACGACCCGTCGCGCGACGCTCTCGTCGACGCGGAGCGCCGCCGCGAGGCTCGCCGTCGTCGAACCGGTGTCGCCGCGAACGAGTGCCCACCCGACGGCCGTCATCGAGTCGAAGTCCTCGGCTTCGACGAGCGCGCGCCGTTCTGCCACCGTCGTCGGTCCGTACACCGCGGAGGCGCCGCGGCCCGAGACGTGGACGAGCCCGCTGCCGACCAGGTCGGTGAGCACGCCGACGACTTCACGCTCGCCGTCGTGTTCGAACCGATCGAGTAGCCTTTGTCGCGTGACGCTGCCGCGCTCCGTGACGTAGTCGTGGACGGCTTCCCACAAGGTGCGCTCGCGAAACGTCGCGCTCTCGGAGAGACGCTGGACCTTCTTCTGATACGCGCGAAGGGCGAGCCCGAACATGTCCGCGGCGACCTTGCGCCCCACGCCCTGCGCCTCGATTTCTTGCGCCAGAGAAAGGAACACCTCGTCGGCGACGTGCGCGAGCGGTGCACGAATGCCCGCAGCGGTGGAGAGCTGCGCGACGAGCACCGTCGTTTGGCGGACGATCGCGTCGATGAGGAGCCGCGTGTTCATGAGCTACATCAAGGCTAGGCGGCCCGCGCCCCTCTCGCGAGGTGATCGGAAGTGCGCCCCGACGCGGCCGCCCTGCATCGCGACGGTCGCGGAGCGAGTTCCCCCCGCGACCGCTCGAGGGGGCGCCGTTTATTCCGTCTTTTGCCTCCCCCATGCGGGGGGGCGTCGAAATTCCCATCGCGTCGATGGACTCGTCCTACTTGGGGGGACCGCGCGCGGAGCGCGAAGGGGGCAACTTACGCCGACTCGGATCGCTACGCGTGCGCGGTCACGATCCACACGGACGCGGGGAGCGCGACTCGACCTCCGGCGAGGTGAGGGGAGAGTGCGACTTCCAGCGCGGCGCGCGTTCGGCCGACGAGCTCGTCGGATGCTTCGAGCATGAGCCGCGCGATGGGGCCCGCGGCGATCGCGAACGTGACGGCTTCGTCGAGGCCGTTCGAAGAGAACTCGATCGGGGTTTCGAACGATCGCGCGTCAGCGTGGGCGAACCCGGCTGCGGCGAGCAGGTGCAGAACGCCGTCGCGAGCCGCGAACGCGAAGGGGCCGGGTTCCGTGTCCGGCGTTTCCGGGACGGTTCCGAGAAACGGCGCGACGGCCGCGAGCGGCCGCGAATACCACGGATTGTTTTCGCGGCTTTGCCAGCAGACGAAGCAAAGGCGCCCGCGAGGAGCGAGCGCGCGCCGCAGATTCGAAAACGCCGCGACGCGATCGTCGAAGAACATCACGCCGAACCGCGAGAACACCAGATCGAACGGCGCGCTGAAGGTCGCGCGTGCCGCGTCGGCCTCGAGAAACGACGCTTGAGATTGTGCTTCGAGACGCTGTCGCGCGACGGCGAGCATCGGCGCGGAGATGTCCACGCCGACGACGGTGCCGCGTGCGCCGACGCTCTCGGCGAGCGCGGCCGTGCTCGCGCCGCAGCCGCATCCGACGTCGAGGACCTGTTCACCCGTCGCGGCGTGCGCGACGCGCAAGGCTTCGTTCTGTATCGGCGTGAACGCGCGATCGAGCCGCGCCTGTTCGCGCACCCAGCGCGCGCCCGCCGAGCCATTCCAAAAATCGAACTGGGAGACGGGGGGCGAGGGTGGTTTCATGAAGGGTTCTTTCGCAGGGTGAATCGGAGGGCACCTCCCCGACGATTCGCGGAGCATCATAGGGTAATCGCGGTGGCTCCTCATCAACGGCATCGGGGTCGCCCCCATGAGCGCGGACGCGGCCAGACGCGTTGCCCCACGAGCGTCGCGCTCGCTGCGCGTCACGTCAGTCGTCGGCGGAGTCGTCGAGGGTCGCGTCGGGCTCCGTCGAGCCCTTCGACGAGGAGCCGTCGCATACCTTGCGATAGTCCCTGCCGCCGTCTTCCATTGCGAAGTTCGGACTGAACGGCGCGCTGCACGTCGAGGTGTACAAGTAGCAACCGATCGGCGGCTCCTCGTTCAAATAGAAGTAGTCGGTCACGGCGGTGCAATCTGGACGCTTCAGGCACAAGGCCATGCAATCTTCCAGATCGCGAGCCGCGTCCACATGCTCGACGTTGGGCCACCCCGCATGTTCGCAACGGATCCAATCGCCGAGGTATTCGAAGTGGCATCCGGTATCGCCTGCAACGGTCGGAGGCGCTCCGTCGCGTTCAGCGTCCTTCGGCGTGGCGACGCGTCCAGCGTCCTTCGGCACGCTGCTTTTCGGCATGCTCGGCGGACCGACGGATTTCCCGCCGTCGCTGCGGGGTCCGTTCTCGCCTTTCGCCGCGAGACCGCCCGCGCTCGTGATGATCTTTTCGGCGCACGCGACGGTGACGGCGAGACCGATCACCACGACCCCGAACCCCCGGATATCTCTCCACGTCCCCACGCACCGACTTTATCACGCGAGGCGTGTCCAGTGCGGGTGACGCCACGCTGCGAATCGGGACGGCGAGGGTAGAATCCGCCCGCGCACGTGTCGCGCGAAGTGACTCGCGACGTGCGACGACTAAAACGCCGGCTTCCGCTCGTCGCGAGCGGGATTCAGTGCGCCGTCGGCGCGAAGTGGGTGCGGGCCACGTCCATGCGGGCGCTCACGGGGAAAACGAGGCGCGAGAGGGCACGACGGACGCACGCGACGACGCGCGCATTGCCCGGAGCGGCGGTGACGGTGACGCCGATGGCGCGACCGTCCTGCACGGCGACGCAGAGCTCGAGCGCCGTGTCTGTCGGGACGTCGCACGACGCGAGGTAGGTGCCTCGATCGAGGACGGAAGCGTAAGCGTCACGGGTCACGTCCGGCGCGCCTCGACCGGTCGTCAAATCGACGTCTTGGTGCGCGTTTTCGATCGCCGCTTCGCAGCTCGTCGCGACGAGCTGCGCGGCCCGTGTCGTTGCGGCGGGGCGCTCCGGTTCGGCCGTTCGAGCGCTCGGCGAGAGGGCTCTATCGGCTAAGGCCGCGAGTCCATCGCGGTGCGGCGATTCCGCAATGGGCGACGTGTCGTCGCCGGTGGTCACGCTGGGAACCGGATCGAAATGGAGCACGGTGGGCTTCCGTGACCGAGCGCTCGCAAACGTCGGTTTCGTCCGTGCTGGCTCAAATCCGGCAACCCGCATGGACGGATCTGGCAACGGTGCGGCCGTGCGCGGCGCGCCACCAAACGGGGATGACACGGGCGCCGTTGGCTCCGAAGATGGCTCCGGCGCGAGCGCCGCGACGCTTGCCGGTGGCGGGTCCGGTGGCGGGTCGAACGCAGGCGTCGGAGCGAGGGTCGGCGGTTGTCTGTCGAGCGGGTTCGCCGAGACGTCGTGAGGCGGGTCCACCCACGAACGCGGTGCCGCGTCGAAATGCGGCGCGACGTCGCGCTCGGCGGAAAACCATTGCGCCGGGTGCCAATGTGCCTCGATTCCCCAGATCCCGAGACCGATGACTGCCCAGTACATCGCGACCGGCACGGCGAACGTCGGCAAGCGCGCGGTCTCCGCCCTCGTCGGCATCTCTCGCAAGCGAATGCGAGCGCGGAGCGCGAACCGGAGCGTCATCGTGGGCGGATGCTGCTACGGGCTCGGACCCGTGGCCAGCAGGATCGCGATGGATGACGTCGCGACACTCGCAAAGGGTTCCACGACAACGAGAGCCGGAGCAGTCGTTCAGCGGCAGACCGCGTCGAGACCTGGCTTCAGCGCAGCGAGGCGCGAGGCGTAGTTCGCATCGGGGCTCGTGACGTTCGCGGCGATGACGCCTTCCGAGATGCGCGCGTCGATCGTTGCGGCAGACGCGCCCGACCAGCTGTCGGCCATCGCGGAGAGGCCGAAGCTCGTGTCCACGTAGAGGGGCTTGCCGGTCAACCCGTGCACGTAAGCGTAGGTCGCCGTCGCGTGGTTATAGGTCGTCGAATTTTCGGACGCGTCGAAGAAGCCGCCGTTGTCGGCCACGCCGGTCGTCCACACGAGATCGTACGCGACGTTCGCGGTCTTCATGGCACCCCAATAGTCGCCCGTAACTTGGTCGGCGTTCCACGTCGATTGATTGAGCGCGACCACCGCGTTCGGCATGTTGCTCTTGATCGCGCAGGTGATGTCCGCGGCGAGCTGGGCGAGCTCGGCGTACGAGAGCGCCTGCTTCTCGGTGCTGTCGGTGTATTGGACGAAGTCTCCTTCGAGTAACCAGACCAGCGGCCGCGTCGGCCACGCCGCGTACGATCGGCGCGCGTACTCTCCATAAGCGCTGACGATCGCGGCTCGATCTTTCCTGATCAACGTCGCAGCATCCGTGGTGAGGTTCGGGCCGTTCGGAGCTTGGTTGCCGTCCGGAAGGCCGTTGGCGTGTCCCAGGTACCCGATGAAGTAGGCGTAGTACACCGGCACGAGCGACGTCTGCGCCACGCCGGCGAGCCACGTGCGGCCGTCGCAGCTCGCGAACGAGCCGTCCGCAGCGATCTCGTAGCCTACCCACTTCGAGACGAAGTCGAGGTACGAGTAGCTCGACAGCGCACCCGACGGTTCGTTCGTCCCCCACGCGAACGTGCACCCGAACGGCTGGGTGTTCGAAGGGCCGCCACAAGTTCGGGAGCTCGAGCCGCCCGATGCGCCACTCGCGCCACCCGACGCACTCGGTTCACCGCCCGAGCCACCGGTCTCGACGCCAAACCCGCCGGTCTCGACGCCAGCTCCGCCGGTCGACGGCGCGCCGCCGCTCGCGAAGGCGCCTCCCGTTCCGAATGGACTGCTCGTCACGCCGCCGGACGCGAGCGTCGTTCCCGCTCCGCCGGCCCCAGACATGCCCGACGGTCCGCCGCCGCTCGCGGACGTTCCCGAAACGCCGGAACTACCGGTCGTTCCTCCATTCGACGGCGCGCCTCCGGAAGCGAACCCGGAGGGCTCTCCGCCGGAACCGTTTGCGGCCGATCCAGAACACCCGAGCGCGAATGCTCCAGCGATGAGCGATCGCGCGGCGTAGTGAGTGCGCAGCATGCGAGAACTAGTCTCGAGAGGCGCTCCATGCGGCTCACGAAACGGAAGCGATCGTGAGATCGAGCGGAGCGAGGCTTCTTCCTCCGGGGTTTGCCGTTGCCGCACGCTGCCGGACAGATGGCTCACTTTACCTGAATCAATCTGCGGCTCCGTATTGTCGCTTCGGCGTGCGTTGACGCCGCCACGCCTCGAAGGTCTGTTGGCAATAGGGGCGCAGCACGTCGTTGGGGATTTGTCGTGGCGGCGTTAGTGGCCGGATGCAGCACCTCTCCGGCGACGACCTGGGACGGCGAGCTCGACGAGGTTCGAATCTGGAGCACCGTTCGCACGGCCGCCGAAATCGACGCGCTTCGCCTCGTGGAGGCGCGCGGAGACGAGAGCGGACTCGTCGCCGCATGGCACTTCGACGGCAACTACGACGACGCCACGAGCAACGCCGCGACCCTAACGCCGACGCCCGCCAACGTCCCGGTGTTCAGCAAGGACACGCCGTTTTAGAAGTACTTGGTCGGGTCCGAAAGCCGACCCGAGCAGGCTCCGAGCGTCGCTCCGCGAGGGAAGAGTCGGGCAGCGGCCATCGTATATTTTCGTGGGCTCATGAGTTATTCGGATGGGATGGGACGAGGGGATACCGGACCGTTCGGCATCACCGGCGCCGTGTGGGTCGCTCTCGCGGCCTCCGGATTCCTGTGGAATTGCAGCAGTTCGACGGGGACGACCACCGCCGACGGAGGGACGTCCGGCAAAGGAGGCAATGCTGCGGCGTCGGAAGCGGGCCCTTCTCACGCGGGGAGCGCCGACGCGTCGACGGATGGTTCGTCAGGGGGCGCCGGCGGGAGCACGGTGGGGCTTTCGAACGTGCCCACCGTGTCGCCGTGCACGGACAGCGGGTGGTGCTGGGTGAGTCCGCTGCCCACCGGAGAGACGCTTCGAGCCGTCCATGGCGACGCTCCCAACGACGTTTGGGCCGTCGGCGGGATCGGATTGGTCCTTCACTGGAACGGCGCTGAATGGGGCAGAGTCAAGCCGCCGACGAGCACGCTCCCGCTCGACGCGGTCTGGGTGTTCTCGCCGAACGACGTGTGGGTTGCGGGGGGGAATCGCGAGGCGAGCTCGACGGGGACGAGCGCGATTTTTCATTGGAACGGCTCGGACTGGACGTCGTACCCGTCCGACGGCGTCCTCGATGGAAACGGCTTCTGGGGGTTCGCACCGAACGATCTCTGGTTGTACGGCGCCGCGGGTAACGGGCTCATGCACTGGAATGGGAGCAGCTGGCAAAACTCCACGGCGCCACAGCCACCCGAGGCTCAGCAGGTGTCCGTTCGCTCGTTGTGGGGAGCTACCCCGAACGACTTGTGGACGTTGACTCGCGACGATCTGAGTGCGGAGCCGACGTCGTTGGTGTCGCGCTGGGACGGCTCCGCGTGGAAGGCGGTTTCGCTGCCGAATCCGAACGACTACGCATTCCGGCTGTCAGGCAGCTCGGCGACCGACGTCACCGTTCTCGCCAGGGACACCACGAGCACGGTCCTCGTGCGCTGGAACGGGAGCGCCTGGACACGCACGGCGAGCACCGTCGGCGACGCGGCGCTCGACCTCCTCGAAAGCGGCGCGTTCGGCGGCGGGAACGGCCACGTGTTCTTGTTTTCTCAGGAGTTCAATCAGGTCCCTTTCTTGCTCGAAGACGGCACTGTTTGGAACCCAGAGACCTTCTCGACACCTGACCCCGACAACATCGGCCCCTACTATTCACTCTGGTCGGCCCCGTCGGGCGAATCGTGGGCGGTGGGTCTGAACGGCGCCATCGCTCATCGCGTGAACGGTGCGTGGTCGAAAACTTCGTCGGGGCTGAACCACGTCAACTTCGTCAGCGGTTGGGGGAAGACGTCGTCGACGTATTGGCTCGGCACCCAATACGAACAGCTCTATCGCCGGTCCGACACCTCGTCGGTGCTCGACTATTCATTCCCGGAACCCGCGAACGGCGAGAACGGGGGCTACGTGTCGGTGACCGGATCTTCCGATAGCGACGTGTGGGCGGGAGAGCCCAACTACTCGAACTACCTCGCCCACTTCGACGGGACCGCATGGACGAGGACGCCGGGCCTGGGCGACGTCGGATTCGGGAACGTCGGGCTGGCTAGATCGGGTTACTACACGGACATCGACGGCAATTTTTTCACGTCGCACGACGCCAATGCTTGCGTCGATACGTGTGCGCTCGGTAGCGGGCACGTCCGCTCGGACGGAACGACCATCGACGAGCTGCCAGGATGTATCACGGCCGTTCGCGGTCAGTCGGGCGGGATCTACGCGCGCACGCCCGATGACGTATGGGCCATCATGGGAGTGCAAACCGGACCGTCCGACTACGCCACTTACGTGATGCACATCACCGGCGGGGTATGCAGCGCTCAGGTGTTGCCCTCTCCATCGACGCAGCCCGAGCCGAGCTACGACACGCTCGTCGGTCTGGGAGCGACGGACATCTGGGCGTTCGGCGGGCAGGCCGCGGCGCACTTCGACGGAACGACGTGGACTGCCACCGCGGTCGACTTCGAAGCCTGGGACGCGGTCGCCGGCAAGAGCGGCGTGTGGGCGCTCGGTTGGCCGAGATCCGGCAACATCTACCACCTGGAGCAGGGGAACTGGGTCGCCACGAATCCGTTTCAGGTCGACCTGAGCGCGCTCTGGATGAACGACGACGGCACCGTCTACGCTGCCGGCGCGAACGGCGCGATCCTCAAACACGCTGCGACGTCACCGTAAACGCCTCGCTCGCCGGTCTACGGAGACGGGCCGGCCTCAATGAACGCTATTTTGCTCGGATGTTCCACTGGGTCACGTCCAGAAATCACGATACCGGCATGGTTCGCGAGGGCGTCGCGGCAACTTTGTCCACATAGTGATACGTGTGTCGGTGCTGGAAATGTTTGAGGTGCGGGGCACCGGGCGCCAGCGGAGGTTGGACGGGCGGCACCTTCTCGCCTCGGACGAAGTCGGCAGGCTGAACGACGTACACGCTGGTCTCTGCGCCGCGGAGGACACACGTCGCCACGGAGCCGAGGAGGGCGCGCTTGAGACCCTTGCGCCCATGGGTGCCGACCACGATCAGATCGGCATCGACGTTGCGCGCGAGCTCCACGATGAGATCGCCCGGTCCGACCGGTGGCAAGCCAGAGGTCACGTAGATCGAAATGCGTTCGAGACCGAGCGAGCCTCGCTTTTGTTGGTTGTCTTGGACGAGGCGCGCCACCGCCGCGCTCACCGTCTCCGGCGTGATGTCGTCGGGCCCCGGCTCCTTGGTGTCGAGCAACGCGAGCAGCCCTTCGGGCAGGGTGATGGTGATCACGTGAATCTCGGCGGGCGCGCGGTAGCGCGCGATGTCGAGCGCTTCACCCAGCGCTCGCTCGCTCAGCTCAGAAAAATCGAAGCCGACGACGATTCGGTACGGCTCTTTGTGCGCGTGGACATCGCAGGTCATCTGATTCTCCTTCGATCGACACCGACGGCTCTCCGCGGTGACAGCGACCTCGTGTGCACTGGACATGCCATCTCGTGAGCCGGCGTAGGCAACGCGAAGATCGCGGGATTCGGCCCCGCGCGTTCACAGTTCCCCGACGCACCAACTGCGCGTGTGCGCAGACGGTGCGCGACGTCCAGCCAAGGGGGGCGTTTCTAGCGTGCCGAGCGAGCACGATGGGGATGCTCACGGATCTCGCCAGGTGCCGCATCTGTGTGGGTGGGCGCAATCGATGCGCCAATCCGCAGGAAATGCATCGCACCCGCGGCGCCGGCCGAACGATGGACGATCCTTTGGGCTGGACTACTGCGGGGATGCCTCCATGACGCGACGTACGCAATCAACGTCACCGAGAAGATTTCCGAGAAGTTCAACGCGTCCGAGGCCTACCCCGGGTGTACGCCAGGCCATTCCGATGTCTACAAGAACCCAATCGTTCTGGAAGCTACGGTCTCGAACGGATCCGTCACGATCAGCGGGCCTGGATTCGTTGGAACGTACACGGTCGTGCAAGACGCCAACACCTCTTTCACTGCCACCCTTGAATCCACCTGCAGAACCATCGCAGACAACGCTGCGAGCACCCAGTTTGGTCAAGGAAGTCTGACGGTATATTGTCAGACAGGCGTGGCAAAGTTCACCGGAAGTTGCTTATCCGACTACCCGGACACGTGCTATCCGAACTACCAGGAAACCGCCCAGGGCACCGGTACGGCGACGGTCCCAAGCGGCTAGGTTCGACGCCGCGCAAATCGGCTGAGCGTTGCGACGACGGCCACGAGTTCGGCGGGTTCGATCGGCTTGGGGACATGAATCGAGTATCCGGCGTTCAGGAGCTTCTGTCGGTCTTCGCCGCGTGCGTAGGCGGTGAGCGCCGCGGCAGGAACGTCGCCGCCGCTATCGCGCGGCAAACTTCGCACCTTGCGGATCAGGTCGTAACCATCTTCCTGCGGCATGCCGATGTCCGAAAGCAGGACAGCCGGTGGATCGTCCGTGAACACCTTCATGGCATCCGTGACGGTCGTTGCCGTCGTCACTCGACATCCGCGATCCTCGAGTACCGCCGCCACGAGGTCGCGCGCGTCGTCGTTATCGTCAACGACGAGGACGTGTAGACCGCGAATGTGATCGGCTTGCTCGAGGGATCTGACGTCCGTCAACTGACGACTCAATCGATCCGTACGGTCCTTCGGCAATAGGCTCGCCGCAGCCGGCAACGTGACCGTGAATGTAGAGCCAAGACCCTCCCCTTCGCTCTCGGACGTGATCTGTCCACCGTGAAGCTCCACGAGCTGACGACTGATGGCCAGGCCCAACCCCAAACCTCCGCGCGAGCGCGACGGCGGCCCTTCTTCTTGCCGAAACGGCTCGAACACGTTCGGTAAGAACGCCGGCGCTATGCCCTTGCCCGTGTCCCGTACGGAGATTTCGACCTGCGATTGAAGGTTTCGGAGGGTCACCTCGACGCGTCCACCCGGCGGCGTGAACTTAACGGCGTTCGCCAGCAGGTTCCATACGACTTGTTGAAGGCGAGTGGGGTCGCCCATGATCGACGGGACGTTCTCGTCGAAAATGGGCACCAGGTTCAATGCCTTGGCGATCGCCGCGGGACGAATGGACTCGAGAGCGGTATCGATGACACGGGATAGAGCAACCTGCTGTACCTCGATGCGCAACGTCCCGCTGATGACGCGTGACATGTCGAGTAGGTCGTCGATGAGCTGCGCCATCGCGACGGCGTTGCGCTCGATGGTGTTGAGGGCACTTTTTCGTCGCTGTTCGTCGGAGTCATGGTTGGTGAGCATTTTCGCCCAGCCCATGATGGCATTCAGCGGAGTTCGCAGCTCGTGGCTAACCCTGGCGAGAAACTGATCCTTCGCGCCATTGGCGACGTCGGCGGCTCGACGAGCTTCTTGTTCCGATCGGTAGAGGCCAGCGTTCTCGATCGCGTTCGCACAGCGCTGCGCGAGCTCTTGCGCGAAACGAAGATCCGCTTCCGTGTAGCTGCGCCCTGATTCCGCGAAAATGAAACTCATCGCGCCGATCACGCGCCGTCGGGACACCAAGGGCACGATCATTGCCGATCGAAGGTCGAGCTCGCGCATCACGCGTAAGTGCTCCGAATCGATGGCGCCGGCGCTCAAGAGCTCGTCGGTAATCTTCGGGTAAAGCTCCGGAAGACCGGTTCTCAGCACGTTGGACAACCCCGTCGTTGCCTCGGGCCTCGGCGGGTATTTGAGATGGAACTCTTTGGCCAGCTCGACCTTGGCGGGATCGACGTGCGCTACGACGAGCCTTCTAGGGATGGACTCAGCGGGACCCACGAGATCGAGCGCGCACCAATCCGCCAGGCGCGGAACGGCCAATCGCGCGACGCGAGCGAGTGTCTGCTCGTACTCCAGCGATTCGGTGAGCGCGCTCGAAGCGTCAGCCAAAACCCCCCGTCGCTGCTCCTCGCGTTTGCGCTCGATCACGTCGCGAAAGACGAGCACTACGCCTTCGATGGCGCCGCTTTCGCCGCGGATGGGGGCGCCGCTGTCCTCGATCGGAATCTCGTGTCCACCGCGAGTGAGCAGCACCGTGTGATTGGCGAGTCCTACGATCGCGCCCGTCTCCAAGACCCTCGCCACGGGATCCGGCACCGGCGTCCGCGTTTGCTCGTTCACGATGCGAAACGCGTCTACGAGCTTTCGCCCGCGCGCTTCCGACTCGGACCAGCCGGTGAGCTGTTCTGCGACACCGTTCATGAGCGTGATGCGGCCGCTCGCGTCGGTCGCGATGAGCGCGTCTCCGATGCTCCGGAGGGTCGTCGCCAAGGACCATCGCAGTCGGTCCGCAAGAGCGGCTGCCTCTCGCTCAGCTTCGACGCTGCGAGCTCGTGCCAACGCCTGCGCGCACTGCTGCGCGAACGTTCCGACGAATTCCCGCTCCTCGTTCGAAAACCGATGCGGCGTGTGAAACCCGACCGCGACCATTCCGATGGTACGTCCTTCGGCGACGAGAGGGACGCACCAGAACGCTCGAGCGCGTTGTCCCGCCGCTTGCACGCGAGCGACGGTCGGCAACAGGGTGTCGTACTGTTCGGCGTTTTCCACCCATACGCCGGGTGAGGCACCCGCGCCGACCGGATAGATCGGATTTCCCGACTCTCGGGAGATGCGGCGAACGTGCTCGAGGACGGTCGGATTGCATCCTCGCTCGGCGAGGAGCTCGAGGTCCCCCGTTTTTTCGTTTAGCAGCTGCAAGGTGCACGTGTCGCCGCGAGCAAACGAGCTTCCTTTCTGCGCGACGACTCGACCGACCTCGTCGATGGAGAGCGTGGCCGCCAGCGCTTCCGAGAGCTCGGCGAGCGCGCGGATCCGTTCTCGCGCCGCGAGCCCGAGACGGAGCCGCTCGTCTTCCGCTGCGCGGCGCTCGGTGAGATCGCGCGTTACTTTGGCGAACCCGACCACCTTCTCGTCGGGGTTGCGAAGCACCGTAATGACGACGTTCGCCCAAAACCGGCTGCCGTCTTTGCGCGTGCGCCACCCTTCGTCTTCGAATCGCCCGTCTGCGACGGCGCGCTCGAGCTCCAGCTCGCACTTGCCGGCGCGCACGTCTTCTTCGGGATAGAACCGGGAGAAGTGTTGGCCGACAATCTCCTCCGCGCGGTAGCCCTTGATTCGCTCCGCGCCGATGTTCCATGTGGCAACGATGCCACGCGGATCCAGCATGAAAATCGCGTAGTCCTTGACGCTATCGACGAGCAGCCGAAACCGCTCGTCGTTTCTGAGGGACGCATCGCTGGGGTCGTCATCGGACTTCTCCCGAAAACCATGCACGCGGAAGTTATAGTTGAACGCGCGCTCGCGCGTAACACGCGGCCAAGGCGCAGAATCGCCACACTGGTAGCATCTTCGCCACGCACACGATCATGACGCAGTTCGCCGTCGACGCGTTCGGGTTGCCGCTCGAGCCGGTGCGCTTCGAGCTCGGAGACACGGCGTTGCCCGAAGCGCGTTGACTGACGGGTCGCTACGACCGGAGGTCGTCGAGGGACACCGGGGGGAGGTACTCCCCCATCCGTCGTCGTTTCCACCACGCGCCGGTCGATTTGCGCTCCGCGGGCGTCGTGAATTCGTAGCGATAGAGCGTCGCGCGGATGCGCGCCGGCGCCGTGGTGGGAAAGGGATTCGATCGGAGCAGCTTCAGGACCGGACCATCCTGCTCGAGGAGCTTTTCGACGAAGCGGATGAACCAGCGCTCGGGCACGTGTCGGAGCCACGGCTGGTCGTCCACTATGGTCACCGAGAGCGGGAGAAACCACATGAGCCAGTCGAGTCGCAGGTGGTAGGGCGCCATTTGCGGCGGGCGCCGCATCGGGTCGCCCGGTTTGGCCTTGAACTCGTATTCGCGCCACTCCCCGTCCGCGTCCGTTGCCGCGGTGCCTTCGACGATCACCTCGAACCGCTCGCGAGTGACGCTACCGAAGGCCCCATAAGCGTTCACCAAGTGGAGGGGGTTGTAGCTGTGGTTCATGAGCTGGTGCTTCGAGAAGAAGTTCAGCGTCGGCCGGATGCTCAGGATCCCCGTTACCGCCGCGAGCACGCCGTAGCCCGCGACGTTGGCCGGATGCGCCAGAGCCGGCTCCGGGACGAAGGGGAACAGCGGTCTCAGCACCGAGTCGTCGAGCGCCGTGACCCCGAGCACGATGGTGAGCCAGTTCAACCAGGCATAGTTGCCGCTCGCGATGAGCATCAGCTGATGCCAAATGGCGAGTCCGGCGCAGATCGCCGCGACGGGACGCGGCGCGAACAATCCGAACGGGACGACCACCTGAACGAAGTGGCTGAACACGACGCCGCCACGGAGCAAGAGTCGCGGCAAACGGTGCGCGCGAAAGCTCAGCGGGTTGGGCAACGGTTGCGTCTCGTAGTGAAAAAAGAGGCACGTGAGATCGCGCCAACAGGCATCGTGGCGTAGCTTGATGAGCCCGGCTCCGAGCTCGACGCGAAACAGTATCCAGCGCAGCAGAAACACCACCACGAGCGGGGCCGGCTGCCGCGCAGGACCGAGAAATGCGGCGAAGAAGCCCGCCTCTACCAACATCGACTCCCAGCCGAAGCCGTAAAAGATCTGTCCCACGTTGACGATCGACAGGTAGAGCGCCCAGAGCACGAGTCCCATCGCGATCGAGAGCGCCGGCGGCGCCGCGTCGGTGACCCCGGTCAATGCGGCGAGCGACAACAGCACGCCGATCCACGCCGTCGCCCGGAAGAAGCGGTCGGAATAGTGGAGATGAAAGATGCTCGGCGCCGTGCGAAATGGGACGACGGCGACGAAGCGCGGCACCGGAAGCAGGCCGCGCTCGCCCAGCAACGCGGGGAATTGAGCGAGCGCGGTGGCGAACGCGACGATGTAGATCGCCGCGAGCCCTCGTTGAAACAGCCACCGCGAGACCACGAACTCGCCGGCGTATGCGTGCCAGGTCATGCTCCCGATCCACCCACGCCGCGCCGCGTGCGTCGTTCGGACCGCCGCAACCACACCCACCAGAGCGCCGCTCCGACCACGAACCCAGTCGCCGACGCCGTCACGAACAGACCTTCGATGTTCCAGCGTGCGCCGTCTACACCGAGCAAGGCGGCCTTCTCGGAGAGGCTTTGAGAGGTCACGGGAAGTGCCAGCTGCATGCGCCAACCCCATCGTTCCATGCCGCGGGCACTTCCCCCTCGCCGCCCGCAGCGGCGGCGCTAGCGCCGAACGGCGACTCGTCGCTTGGGCGCCGGCGCGAGGACGGCGTTTGGGGGAAGACGGCGCCGCGGAGCGGCGACGGATGGGGGCATCTTTCACCCGGAGAAATGATCCGCTCGGCCGCGCTGGGCCCGCGCCTTGACCCACGGACACGCCCGAGATAGTTCCGGAATTGGGTGGGGTGATGCACGAGCACAAGGCCGACGACGAGCTCCAGTGCGAAGCCGAAGAGCGCGTCGGCCGCGTGCTGCGAGACAAGTGGAGCCTCGATCACCTGCTCGGGGTCGGTGGCATGGGCGCGGTGTACGCCGCCACTCACCGGAACGGCAGCCGCGGTGCGGTGAAGGTCCTGCATGCGGCGCTCACGCTGAGCGCCGACATGCGTACGCGCTTCATGCGCGAGGGCTACGCCGCGAACCTGGTGAACCACCCGGGGGTCGTCCAGGTCATCGACGACGACGAAGATCAGGGCGTCGTGTTCCTGGTGATGGAGCTCCTCGAAGGAGAGACCCTCGCGGAGCGCTGGTTGCGCAACGGCTGCCGCCTCCCCGCTACCGAGGTGCTGTCGATGGCCGATCAGGTCCTGGATGTCCTCGCCGCTGCGCACGACAAGGGCATCGTTCACCGAGATCTGAAGCCGGAGAATCTATTTCTGACGAAGGAAGGGCGCGTCAAGGTCCTCGACTTCGGCATCGCACGGCTGCGGCACTCATCCACCAGCCCTCGCTCCCGCGCCGGCGGAACCTTTGGAACGCCGGCGTTCATGCCGCCCGAGCAAGCGCTCGGGCACGCGGAGCTGGTCGATCCGAAGAGCGACCTCTGGGCCCTGGGCGCGACGCTCTTCACGTTGATCTCGGGTCGCTTCGTTCACGAAGGGACGACGGTCAACGAGCAGCTTCTTTCGGCCATGACGCAGCCGGCGCCTCCCCTCGAAATGGTTGCGCCGTGCGTTTCTCCCGAGGTTGCGGAGCTGGTAGACCGCGCCCTTTCCCGCGAGAAGAGCGACCGCTTCGAGGATGCCTTCTCGATGCAGCAAGCCGTGCGCGAAGCATACGACGTGCTTCCCGAAATCCGCGACGATTGGCCCACCGTCATCGTGAGCCATGTCGCTCTGCCGGTGCAGGGTCCGACGCGACGACCGGACCGCGTTCGCCCGCCCCTCGAGGCCATCGTGCGGTCCATCCGCTCGGCGCTATCGACGGATGCGATCCCCGGGCGCGTGAAACACCGCGCGGTCCTGGCAAGCGTGAGCGCCGGTTTCGTCGTGGTGGCTGGCTTCTTTGCGTTCCACGATAGCTCGCGCCCGCCGCCGTCACCGGCGCTCGCCGCCGTTCTGCCGCCGGTGCCGCATGCAGCGCCCGCGCGACTCGTGAGGACGGCTTCGAGCTCCCGGGCGTCTTCGGAAGCGACGCCGAAAGCGTTGTCGGTCGACGACTTGCCTCGCGAGATGGATGACGAGTCATCTTCCAGAGCGCGTTCACTCGCGGGTGCTCCGCCGGTGCTCGCCGCGGCGATGGCTCAGGTCGCGGGCGGAGTCACGACGGCAGCGCCGGTGCAACCCAAGGAGGTGCATCTCGAGGAAACCGAGGTCGCGGGCGGGGGCACGACGGCAGCGCCGGTGCAACCCAACGAGGTGCATCTCGAAGAAGCCGTCCCGAGCCCTTATGACGATCCCAATCCGTACGACGATCCCCACGCCGCCCCAGGTCGTCGCGCGCCGAGCGCACCCCGTAAGCCGCGCGACCCGTGAGCATGCTCGGATCCGGCGATCGCGCACGGAGAAAGCGACGATGAGCGCCCCCCTACGGCTGCTTGTCGAACTGCGTGACGCCGTTCGGCAACACGAACCACGTCTGCTTGCTGCGCGTCCAGGCGTGTGCGACGGGCTCGAGCGCCGACGTGTCGTCGAGCGTCCCGGCGCGAACGTTGACGGCCAGGCCGTTCATGCGCTCGGGTTCGTGGTAGACGCGCGTTCCACAGGTCGGGCAGAACGCGCAGTTCACGTACTTGCCGCTGTCGGCGGTGCGACGGTAGATCGTGACGTCTCCCGTCAGCTTGAAGTCCGTGGTGCGCACGGTGAGGCTCATGCCGAAGGCGCTGCCGGATTGGCGCTGACACTCCTTGCAGTGACAAGCGACGAGCGAAATCGGGTCCCCCTCGATTCGGTATCGCACCGCGCCGCACTGACAACCGCCGTTCAACGTGGATCCCATGGTTCAGCTCCTTTTTCGTAAATCGAAGATGCCAACGAGCTCAGGTGGCGAGCTCGAACCGTAGCGCGAATACGATAGCGTTCTTCAGCGGCGGGTCCGTCCCGGGCGACACCACGTACTGGAGGTCGGGTTGGAGCGCGAGGTGTTCACCCATCTGGAGCAGGTACGTCCCCTCGATGGCGACCTCCGCGCGCGTCGCAGGGTCGCCGGTCCGTCGCGCGTCGTCGAGGTAGTGCGCGCCATTGCGCGCGAGCGCCACCGCGAGGCCGAGCTCGTCGCTCGCGAGCGCGGGGATGAACCCGGAGACGGTCACGCCCGCGCCGCCGTAAAATCCGAAGCGGTCCACTCGGAAGTCCCCGAGCCCGAGCTGGACGAAGCCGTGGAACGGTCGACGTGGCTGGGCCGCGCCGCCGTTCAAGAGCGCGTCCAGCAGGAGGTACGCGCCCGTGCTGCCGAGATGGGATACGGGGTCTCGATTCGGCAACCGCTCGCTCGTATCGTCGAAGCGCGCCGTGTAACACCAGCCGCCGATCGCGACTTTGCTCTCGTACGGGGGAAGGCCCGAGTTTCGTCCGATCCGGAGCCGCTGCCCTTGCGGACGGCTCGCGCGCGCCGGACGAGAGAGGAAGGCGCTCTCGCCGACGAACAGCAGACCATCTCCCGGCGCGAAGACGCGGTCTCCGACGCCAGGGCGGTACACCGGCGCTCCATCGAGCATGGCGGCGCGAACGACCACTCCACGGGCGGGCTTCACGCCGAGGCGCACGCCGACGGATGGATCGGGGAACATCGACGGTCCGCCGTGCCCGCTCTGGGAGAACTCGGGCCCGGCACCGAAGGAGCTGTTGAGGAACAGCCCGGCCGACTGCAGGCGATAGAACTCGGTGTTCAGATCGTATCGCCCCGCAAGCACGGAGACGCGATTGTCGAACAGGTTCTGCTGGATCCAGGCTTCGTAGAGCTCTGCCCCTGTCGGCGCCGCGAGGTTGCTCACGCCTTGCGCGTCGCCCACGAACCCGCTCGGCGCGCCGCCATGCGAGTGAAGCCCGCTCGCAAAAACCGTCATGCCTTCCCACCCGAGCAGCCGCGAGCCGTCAATCGTCAGCCCCAGCCGCAGCGCGCCAACGTAGACGCCCCCGGTGCGGACACCTCCCCTCGCGTTTGCAAGGGCTTCTCCGTCGTACACGGCGGTGAGATCGAAGCCGTGGGTGACGGCGGCGCGCCGTACCGATTGCCACGCGGCGGCGACGCCGCCCTGGTCGTCCGCGGGGGGATCGGCCGCCTGCGCCGCTGTCGCCTCGAGCGCGACAGCGAGCGCACCGATGACCGGGCGCGAGCACCAGCGTCGAGCCTCGAACGCCCGCCGCTCGGGGGCGCCGATCACTGTATCGTGAGCGACATTTGGGTGAAGTTCGCCTGGTCCGGTGGAGTGAGCATGACGGGCCCCGCACCAATCGAGAAGTTCACGGTCGCGATGTGAGGAGGCGGAGCGAAGAAGCCCGCGTCGTTCTCGGCGAAGGTCACCGAAATCGTATATGGACCGGCCGGCAGCGGATTGTTCGACATGTCGGTGCAATCCCAGTGGACGCTGAGGGGACCGTCAGTCCGTCGCGTCGCGCCCGTGACCGCATCGACGGTATTGCCTTTCGAAGCGGTCTCCCACGCCGTCGCGTTGACGATGCGAAGCGCCGAACCCCATTCGTCGAGCGTCCGGACGAAACTTCCTGCACCCGTCGAAATCCAAATGGCGCCGACGTTGTAAGGCGCGAACCCGCTGCCCGCCGTGACCGTGGTGACGTCGAAGGTGAAGCTGCACTTCCCGCTCACCGTCGTCGTGCCGCCGGTGCCGCTTCCGCCGCTCGACGTGATTCCCCCGGTCGCCGTAGTGACCCCACCGGTGTTGCTCACGCCTCCCGTTTCGACGCCACCGGTGTTGCTCTGGCCACTGCTGTTGCCAGAACCGCCGCTTTCGGTTCCGCCCGTGCCGCCGAGGCCGCCTCCGCTCGGTAGTCCTCCGGTTTCGGAGGAACCGCCGGTCGCCACTCCCGCGGAGCCGCCGGACGCCGACGCACTCGATGGGATCGCCTGCGGACCCAAGTAGTTGTAGCCCCCGGTACCGGAGGGCGATTGTGGCGGGCTGAAGTGGTAATTCGCTCCGCCGAGATCGTGGGTCGTCGTCCACAAGTCAGTGTCGCCACCGCCAGCGCTGCACCCCGCGATGGCCACCCAAATTGCACTCGAAATCAGACGCGTCTTGTCACGCATGTCGCTCACACCCCGCAATGACTGCCCCGCCCGCATCGTGACTCATCGTCGTACTCGGGGCAACACGATGCTTTGGCAGAACACAATGCGAAGCCTCGTCGTGTAGAACGATTGTTCGCCTGATCCGCGTTCGAGCGGTTACCACGCGCGTTGCACTGGAACGCGCCCCGCCCCTCACCACCTCTGCGCCGGCGCGGGACTCTTGGGCGCCCCGCGTCGCTTCGTCGGTGACGGTAAGTTCGCAGCGATAGGAGTCGTCGTGATTCGACGATCAGGTTTCCCGTCGTCGTTCGCGCTGAACGGCCTTTCCCTTCCGGATGATTCGCGACGCGAACATCGTGGTGAGCGACGGAAAAAGGTTCGAGAGCTTCGCGCCGAGGGCTCGACCGGAACCGGGAACCTCGAGCACGAGTTCGAGCGGCCTGTCTCGCATCGCGCGGAAGACCGCTGACTCGACCTCCGCGAGCGTCAGCCCCCGACCCGCGCCGAACGTCATCGCGGCTTCCGGGTACGCCTCCTGCAACGTGAGCATGGGCGTTTCGACGGCGTCCGGGCACAGCACGGTGACGTGCACGCCGTGGGGGCGGAGCTCGTGGGCGATCGCGAGAGAAAAGCCGCGCACGGCATGTTTCGACGCGCAATAAGCGGAAAGGCCCGGCACGTGAGATAGGCCCGCGATGCTCGCGACGTTCAAGACGTGTCCCGACCCCCGCGCGATCATGAGCGGCGTCACGGCGCGCGTCGCGAACATCACGCCTTTCGCGTTGACGTCGAGATGAAGCGCGAAGGCCTCCGGAGACATCTCGTGCACGTTGCCCGGTCGAAGGTATCCCGCGATGTTGAACAGATAATCGACGTGACCGAAGCGCTGGACCGTGCCGTCCGCGGTCTCCTGCCAACCCGCGGCGTCGCGGACGTCGAGCGGGCGTTGCCAGACGGCCGAGTCGCGCTCGAAGCCGCCCAGCGCCGCGGTGCGCTCGAGCCCCGCTTCGTCGATGTCGACGAGGACGAGCCGGTGACCCGCGCGGTGAAGCGCCTGGGCCATGTGCCGTCCGATGCCGCTCGCGGCGCCGCTCACGATGCTGACCGGGCGATCCGTCACTCTGCCGCCCGTGACGCCCCGGCCGTCGTCGCAGGAGCAACCACCGCGCCGCTCGTCATCTCGAAGAAGCTGTGGGTCGGCTTGATGTGTGGGGCGATGACACTCGCCGTCACTTCGCTCGAGGGGAACATCTGAAAGAACTCGGGCTTGCCCGGAACGCGATCCACCATGCTGCGCTCGAGGAGCATCGACGTGTATTGCTCGGCGGCGAGCTCGGGAGTGTTTGCGTTGAGGATCACTTCGAGGTCGAGCTGCTTCGCCGCGCGTTTGACGCCTGGAATGCGCGAATGATGAGGGGCCCAGTTGTCCGACGCCGTTCCGTTCTCCGAGCTGCCGAAGACGCCGCCGTCGCCGTGCACGAACAAGGTTTGATTTCCCGTCGTGTGCCCCGGCGTCCGGAGCAAGACGAGTCCCTCGCCGAGCGAGAGGTCCGAGTGGGTCAACACGACGCGGCTTTCGGGGACGCCGCGCTTGCCGTCGGGAACGAACCACGCGCGCTGGATCATCGGCAGGTCGTCCCACTCATTCCACTCGACGCGCGGCGCGAGGAGCAACGCGTTCGGAAACCGAGCGGTGAAGCCGTCTCCGCCGAGGAGCGGTCGGACGTCCTGGGTGTGAAAATGGTCGAACGCGATGACGTCGATGTCGGCGCACGAGAGCCCGAACGCGGCGAGCTGCTCCGCGCAACGGTTCGGTTTCGGGACGAACGACTGCTTCAAAAACCGCGGCGTCTTCGCGATGAGCCGCGCGTAAAACGGCGCGGCCTGGTTCGTCGGGCCGTCGGTCGGGTTGAAGAGCACGTTCTTGATGCCGTCGTCCGTCCGCACCTGCACGAGCAGGCTCCGGTTCTGAATGACGAGCATCGCGCCCGGCGCGAGCGTCGGAACCGTGCCGTTGAAGGCGAACCTCACCGGGTACGGCGCTGCGCTGGTCGGCAAGGTGCGCACCGAGACCACGCGAGGGCGTGAACGGAGGGCGTCTCCGAGCGTCCGGCCTGCGCGTTCGACGGTGCGTTGTCGGGTGCCGGTACCAGTCGTGCGCCACGCCGCGTCGAGGTTGCTCAAGGTTCGCACCCACGGAAGCCGCGGGTCGACGGGATCACCGAGTTCGAAGGTCATGGTGCCTCGTTGACGAGCGCTGGAGTCTACGGCCTTTTTTGCCGTCGGAGCGCATTGTTTTCGCGACGGCATCAGAGGTCACGCCAGAGTGGCGGTGCACGTCGGGAGACGCGCTCGGTCGACGCGCGGAACGATGTATTCTTCGGCAGGTCGTCATGGGTGTTCCCTGTTACTCGGCGCGCTTCATCCAGCCCTTCGCGGAAGTGCTGTCGCGCCACGAGAGCTTCGACCCGAGCGGCGTCGCGGCGCTCCGGGCCATCGATCCTGCGGAACGAATCCCCATCGCCACGGCTCACGAGATGGTGCTCGATCAGATCGACCAGACCGGCGATCAGGATCTCGGCATCAAAGCGGCGCGGTTGGCCGGCCTCGGTCGAGGCGGGGTGCTCGATTACGCGATGAACTCAGCGGCGAGCGTTCGAAAAATGATCGAGACCGGCGCTCGGTATACGCGTCTCTTCAGCGATTCACTGCGAGTGCAGCTCGAAATTCGGGGCAGCCGCGCGTTCGTCCGCCTCGGGTCGACCGTCCCTGCTCCACGCGCGGTTCCCGATTTCGCGATGGCTTATTGGTACGCGAACCACACCAAGACGCCGCTCGGCGACGCTCCGAAAATCGAGTGCTGGTTCGAGCATCCCACTCCGGCGAAAACGCACGAGTATGATCGCGCGTTCGGCAACGCGACGTTGAACTTCGGCGCGCCGTTCTACGGTTTCGCCTTCGATCGGGAGTACCTGGACGCTCCCCTTCCGACGTCGGATCCGACGCTCCACGTCTTGTTTCGCGATCACGTCGCGAAATTGGAAAGCCTCCTCACCGACCCGATCACTTTGAGCCATCGCGTTCGCGAGCTCGCGACGAACGAGCTGCTGAACGGCACTCCCACTCTGACCGGCGTCGCGCGCGAGCTCCACATGACGCCTCGGATGCTCACCGATCGGCTTCAGCGCGAAGGGACCACGTTCAGCGGCTTGCTCGATCAGGTGAAACGAGACCTAGCGATCGGCTATCTCCGGCATCCGGAGCTGACGCACACCGAGATCGCGTTTCGTCTCGGGTTCGCCCACGTCGAGGCGTTCTATCGCGCGTTCAAACGCTGGACCGGAGAAACACCGTTCGCCTATCGGCGAGCACGGCCGAGCAGCGCGCCGCGCGCGCGTCTCTATTGAACCTTACAACCCGTTGAAGAAACGCCATGCGAGCGAGGGCGTGTTCAGGTGCGTCGAGTTCTCGTAAATGATGTGCCCGTCGATCGCGGCATTGGCGGCGCCGTGGAGAGTGCCGGCCGCCACCTGGCAAAAGACGACCTTCGTCCCGCCGTCGCACTGATCCCAGAGCTGACAGGTCGTCGGCATCACCGCTGGGGTGATCGTGTTGCAGGGAACCAGCGTGGTGGCGTTGTCGTCGGGGTCCTTCAAACAAATCGGATCGGTCGTCGTGGAGTCGATGGTCTTCCACGGGATCGGACCCTCTTTGCAGTTGTCCGTCTTGGCCATGTTCGTCACGGTCGACTGGCTGTCGGAGAACGCGAAGTCGGGCATGTCGTCGAACTGGATGTCCGATTGCGGCACCGACAGCGTGTTGCACTGGGCGCCGCCCATGACCCCGCCCGAATTCGGCGAAATACCGGCGAAAACGCCGGGATTCGCGCATGCGGTCCAATAGCTCAGCTCGGCGCCGTTCGAGATACCCGTGAAGTAGATCCGCTTCGGATCGATCGTCGCGACCTTCTTCACCGCGTCGATGATTTGCATCATGACCGGAGGATCGGTCGTCGGATCCCAGGTGTTGCCCGACGTTGCGGAAGAGGGCGTCACGAGGATGAATCCGCCGTCGGGCGCTTCGGCTTCGAGACGCCAGCCCGATCCCGGTCCGTTCCAGCACGTCCCCGCGCCGATGCAGAACGGCGGCATCCCGAGGAGCTGCGATTGCGCGGTTTGCGTCGCGCCGTGCGCGTCGATGACGAGCGCCGCGGGCTTGCACACGTTGAAGTTCTTCGGCGCGTACAAATAGTACTGCCGCGTGCCGACCATGCACGACTTGTCGTCACCCGGAGCGAGCGGCGCGGAACAATCCATGCTCGGCGTGATCTGCTTCGTGCACGCGGTGCCCGCGTCGTTGCCGGTGGTGCTCGTTTGCCCTCCCGCACTCGTCGTGCCGCCGCCGCTGCCGCTGCTTCCGCCTTCGCTCGGGTTGCCCCCTAGGCCTTCTTGGCCTCCAGCGGCGGGGAAACCGCCCGAACCCAGACTTCCCGCCGCTCCACCCCCCGAGCTTCCGGCGAACGATCCGCCGGTGCCGGTCGAGCCGGAGCTTCCCCCGCTCGTGTTGAACGGCGAACCCCCGGTTCCGAGCTCCCCGCCCGCGCCGGAGCCGCCCCCGTTGTCCGAGCTGTGGGTGTTCGAACCGCAGCCGCCAGAAAAGAACAGCGTGAGGAGACCGCATGCCGCAAGGGCCGTGCGATCCAGCGAGAAAAATTCACGATTTCGGCGGTGCATGGCAGCGTAACCCTCCATCGGTCGACGTGACTCTAGACGTCGCGGTGCTTCGAGCGGCTACCCCCGGGCGCGGGAAAAACTAGCTCACGGGGACCGATCGCCTCGTGCTCGCCACGGAACGAAACGCTAGCGATCCGAACGAGGTCCGAACGGACGTAGATTGTCGTGCTCCCCAAGCCGATGCTCGTATTCGACAACACCTATGCGCGTCTGCCGGACCGGTTCTTCGAACGCGTTCAGCCGACGAAGGTTGCCGAACCGCGTCTCGTGAAGCTGAACCGGCCGTTGGCGGAGCTTCTCGGCGCGGACGTGACGTTGCTCGAGTCGCCGGAAGGCGCGCAGATCCTCGCGGGCAACGTCGTCCCGGCCGGCGCGGAGCCGATCGCGCTGGCGTACGCCGGTCACCAGTTCGGTCATTTCGTGCCGCAGCTCGGCGATGGCCGCGCGATCCTCCTCGGCGAGGTCGTCGGCAAGGACGGTCGACGGCGTGACGTCCAGTTGAAGGGCGCGGGACGCACGCGCTTCTCGCGCGGAGGCGACGGCCGCGCCGCGCTCGGCCCCGTGCTCCGCGAATACGTCGTGAGCGAAGCGATGGCCGCCCTCGGCATTCCGACCACGCGCACGCTCGCGGCGGTCACGACGGGCGAGGGCGTCCGGCGTGACGACGTGCTCCCCGGCGCCATCCTCACGCGGGTCGCCGCGAGCCACGTCCGCGTCGGGACGTTCCAGTACTTCGCGGGAAAAGGCGATCAGGAAGCGCTCCGGATCCTCACGGCGTACGTCCTCGCGCGGCACTACCCGGACTCCTCCGGTACCGGGAACGACGCGCTCGCGCTCCTCGAGCGCGTCATCGACGCCCACGCGACCTTGGTCGCGCGCTGGCTCGGCGTCGGCTTCGTGCACGGCGTGATGAACACCGACAACACCGCGATCTCGGGCGAGACCCTCGACTACGGTCCGTGCGCGTTCATCGACGACTACGACCCCGACAAGACGTTCAGCTCGATCGACCACGGGGGCCGCTACGCGTTCGCGAACCAGCCGCGCATCGCGCTCTGGAACGTGACCCGGCTCGCCGAGTCGCTCCTCGGGCTCGTCTCGGAGGACGAGGACCTCGCCGCGCGTCTCGTCACCGAGCGATTGGAACGCTTCGAGTCGCAGTTCGAGTCGGCGTATCTGGACGTGATGCGCGCGAAGCTCGGCCTCGTTCGTGCGGACGACGGCGATCGCGTGCTCATTGCGGACTTACTCGCCGAGCTCGCGGCGCACCACGTGGACTATTCCGTTTTCTTTCGACGCCTCGCCGCCGTCGCCGCGGATCCTTTGGCCGACGCGGCGGTCTCGTCGCTGTTCGAATCCGAGCCGAACGCGTTCCGCGCCTGGTCCGAATCGTGGCGCCGCCGGCTCTCGAACGAAGCGGCTACCCCCGACGCACGCGTCCAGGCCATGCGCCGTGCGAATCCCGCGTTCGTCCCACGCAACCACCGCGTGGAACAAGCCATCGTCGCCGCGGTCCGAGGTGACTTCGAACCCTTCGAGACACTCGTGAGAGTGCTCGGCAGGCCGTACGACGATCAGCACGACGTCGCCTACCTGGCCGAGCCGCCGGCGCCGGAAGAGCGCGTCACCGCGACGTTTTGCGGAACGTGAAGCGATCGACTGCTTCGCTCGGGTCTAGGGGCACGCGAGATCGCCGCTGAAGTCCGCGGTGTCGGCCCATCCCGTATTCGTCAGGCGGCTTTCCGTGGCGACGAGCGGGCACGTCGACAGGAGCGGGGCGTCGGTGATCAAGAACGCGCCCCCGAGCTGAAGCAACGCCGGGGTCGGCATCGCGTCGAGGACGGGATTGTCCGAGACCTTGATCTGGCCCCCGACGGTGTCGATCGTCTGGAACAGTTCCAGGTCGGCGAGCGGAGGGTTCGAATAGACGAGGACGTCGCCGACGACGCGGCGAAGGGACGGAAAAGGGCCGATGCGCGTCATCGCGTTGACGAACCCTTGCGCGCCGTCCCCGATGTCGATTCGCCCGCCGATGCACGCGAGACTCGGAAGCCCCGCGAGCGTGACCAGATCGGTGGCGTCGTACACGGCCCAATAGCCGCCGATGGTGGTGAGTTTGCGGAGGCCGCTCACGGCCTGAAGCCCTTCGGGTCGAAACCAGTCCACGTTTCCGCCGATGGCGACGAGCGAGTTCATGCCCGAGAGATCGGTCGCGCTTCCCGTCAACCACAGAAAGAAATCTCCGCCGATCGCTTGCAGAGCTTCGAGTCCGGCGAGACTCGTCAACGCGTTGCTGCCGGAGATATTCAGCTCGCCGCCGATGGCTCGGAGGTGCGTGAGCGCGTCGATGCGCGTGAGCGCGTTGTTGGCGTCGGAGACGTTTTCGTAGGCGCTGATCTGGAGGCTGCCGTCGACCTCGGTGAGCGACTCGAGCCCGTGCAGCGTCTGGAGGCCCGGACTGCGCCAGATCACGACGTCGCCGGTGACGTGCTCGAGGCAATGGAGCAAGGAGAGGTCCTGGTTCGTGTATCCCTCGACGTCGATCGTGCCGCTGATGGTCGTGCATCCGGCGAACCCGGAAATGTCCCGCGACTGCGTCCCATCGATGGTGGTCTTGTCGATGCCGGTGCACGTGCGCGGCGCGCATCCACTGATCGCGCCGTTCCCTGCGCCCGGCACGTGAAGGAGTGCGACGGGGAAGGGATCGCAGGCGAGCTGGCCGGGCGGCGTCGTGCCCCCATCGAGACCGAGGACAGCACCGGGGCCACTATCGAGGTTTGCTCCGGCGCTTCCGGACGCCCCGGCGTCAGCCCGTCCGCTGCTCCCGCCGGCGCCCCCGGTGTCGATTACCGTGCCCGACCCGCCTTCCGGCAAGGAGCTCGAACCACCGGAACCGGCGGAGCCGCCCGAGCCCCCGCGCGAAGTGGAACAAAACTCGCCGGAACAACCTGGGAACGCGCCAGGTGAGGAGGCGTCGGTTTGTCCGAAATACCGAGCGCCTCCTTCGCCCTCGCCCCTCTGGTCATTCGCGACGTGCGACGCGCAACCGATCGTCCAAACGGCGAGCGAGCCCGCGAGCGACCCTCTCCCGAACCTCGCCCGTGCAGTCATTTTCTGTCGATCCACCGAGAGCGGTTCCCCTTGAGTTGACCGTCCGCTGGTTTTTGCCCCCGAAAAGTGAGGGGCAAAAAACCGCTCCATTTCTGCCGGACTCTGGTCACCGCAGTGATCCTTCTCGATCAGCTCAACGGGGTTGAGCTTTAGCCCAGAAACGAGGCTCCGCGAGACGCTACGCTTGGGTCGGCCCGCCGCGCGGGACCGGAGAGCCTCGACCGGAGGACATTTGCGGTCTCGTGGGGCGCGACGACGCGGCAGATGAGTCGCGGGTCGTTCCGAACGCGCTCCGTAGAGCGTGACCACGGTTTGGCCTGGGTGCTCATCGCCTGTCCGGTCCAGGCCGAGGGCGCCCAACTTGGCTAAAAAAGCTGCGATTTCTCGGCTGGTACGTCGCTTGCTCCGCATCGCGTCATTACGCCGAGGGCCTGAAATGACGATGAGTAACGCAGAAACCAATCCGACGCATTCGATCAAAGGCGCTCGCCCGCTAACGAACGAGTCGTCGATCGTCGACGCGTTGAACGACGTGTTCGGCAAGCAAAGCCAGACGCGCGCGCGCGCGCACGCGAAGGGCATCGTGGTCGCCGGGACGTTCACGCCGAGCGTCGGCGGCGCGTTGATCAGCGTCGCGCCGCATCTTCAAAACGCGCCCGTCCCCCCCAGCGTTCGCGTCTCGAATTTCAGCGGCGTTCCGACCACCCCCGACACCGACGGTTCGGCGAGTCCGAGAGGGATGGCGCTCCGGTTTCATCTCCCCGACGGGTCGACGACGGACATCGTGTCGCACTCGTTCGACGGGTTTCCTTGCGCGACCGCCGATGAGGTTCGCGCTCTCTTCGTCGCACTCGGCACCTGCGGACCCGGGGTCGCGTCGCCCGGCCCGATCTCGTTCATGGTCTCCGTTCGCAACGCGGCCTGCGGCGTTTCCAACGAGCGGCAACTCTAGCTGGCCGCGGGAGCGACCATGCAAGCGCACGACGTACCGGGCCTCGAGGGGCCGGACTTGAAGCAAGGGATCGACGCGAACGCGTTCGAGGAGGGTGGGATCGTGCTCGGGTATTTCGGACGCGAACCAGTGGTGGTCGCGAAGAGCGGGGGTGAGTTCTTCGCCGTGGGCGCGACGTGTCCGCACTATGGTGGGCCTCTGGCACAAGGACTCGTCGTGGACGGGACGATTCGATGTCCGCGCCATCACGCTTGCTTCAGCTTGCGCACCGGCGAAGTGCTCTCCGCACCGGCACTCGACCCCATCGTGCCGTGGGCGCTCGAACATCGTGCGGGCCGGCTCTTCGTGATCGGAAAAGCAAAGCCGTGCGTCCCGTCGCCATCCGCGGCTCCGAGCGACGTGCGAGCGATCGTCATCGTGGGCGGCGGCGCCGCGGGCCAAGTGGCCGCGGAGACCCTGCGTCGTGAAGGGTTTTCGGGAGCCCTCACCATGCTCTCGGCCGACTCGTCGCCGCCGTGCGATCGACCGAATCTGTCGAAGGATTTTCTCGCGGGGAGCGCGCCGGAAGCGTGGATCCCGCTTCGCCCTCGGGAGTTCTTCGAGGACAATCGCATCACGCTCGAGCTCGGTCGGAAAGTGACCGGGCTCGACATCGCGAATCGACGCGTCGTCACGGAGGGAACGGCGTATTCGTACGACCGGCTACTGCTCGCGACCGGCGCCGACCCCGTCGCGCTCGGCGTTCCCGGCGCCGAACTCCCGCACGTTCACTATTTGCGAACCCTTGCCGACAGTCGCTCCATCATTCGCGGAGCGGGCAGGGCCCGGCAGGTCGTCGTCATCGGCGGCAGTTTCATCGGCCTCGAAGTGGCCGCGTCGCTGCGCGCCCGCGGTCTCGCCGTTCACGTGGTGGCTCCCGAATTGCGCCCGCTCGAGCGCGTGTTCGGTGCCGAGGTCGGCGACTTCGTACGCACCCTGCACGAAGCGCACGGCGTCGTGTTTCATCTCGGACACAAGGTGCAGTCGATCGAGCCGGGCCGCGTCTTCCTCGACGATGGCGAGTCGCTCGCTGCCGACCTCGTGGTCGCGGGGGTCGGCGTAAAGCCCGCCGTTGGACTCGCCGAGCTGGCCGGGCTCGCGACGGATCGCGGCGTTGTCGTCGATCGGTATCTCGAGACGAGCGCGCCCGGAGTTTACGCCGCCGGCGACATCGCCCGCTGGCCGGATCCGAACACTGGCGCGACGATCCGTGTCGAGCATTGGGCAGTCGCCGAACGTCACGGCAGGCTCGCCGCGCAAAACATCCTCGGCAAGCAGGTGCCCTGCGACGTCGTGCCCTTCTTCTGGAGCGAGCACTACGACGCCACGCTTCGCTACGTGGGCCACGCGGAGAAATGGGATCGCCTCGAAATCGACGGCGACCTCGGCAACCGCGA
>Ga0265320_10000288_pt1 | contig 40873 bp, 33 predicted proteins | sample 4827metaG_FD_202087 | JGI IMG/M metagenome (GOLD analysis project Ga0265320, IMG submission 202087) | Rhizosphere microbial communities from Carex aquatilis grown in University of Washington, Seatle, WA, United States - 4-8-27 metaG | ecosystem: Host-associated > Plants > Roots > Rhizosphere >... | reverse complement strand
GCCCAGGCGGCCAAGCGGGACTTGAATTTGCTGACGCCCCGGCTGGCGGATTTTTCCGGAGTGCCGGGCCGCATGGAGAAAATCGAGGCCGGCCAGCCGTTCCAGGTGCTCGTGGATTACGCGCATACGGATGATGCCCTGACGCACGCGCTCTCCATGTTGCGCGACGTGTGCCCCGGTCGGTTGCTCGTGGTTTTTGGTTGCGGCGGCAATCGTGACCGGGCCAAGCGCCCGCGCATGACCACGGCCGTGCAGCGCTGGGCGGATTTCGCCTGGGCCACCGCGGATAATCCCCGCAAGGAACCCCTCAACCAGATTTTTGACGACATGCGTGCCGGCATCACCGCGCCGACGCGCCTGCGTTTTGTGGACGACCGCCGCCGCGCCCTCGCGCTCGCCTTCGAGTACGCCCAGCCCGGTGATTGCGTGCTCATCGCCGGCAAGGGCCACGAAACCTACCAGGAATTTGCCGACACCGTCGTGCCGTTTGACGACCGCCAGGTCGCGCGGGAATTGCTGCAACTGCGCCGCACGCGCCCCACCACCCAGCCGTGAAATTTTCCATCCAGGCCAGCGCCATGCCGCTCTTCAATCCAACCGACCTCGCCCTGTGGACGGGCGGGACGTGGCGCGGCCCCGCGCCCGCCGCCGCCCTCGGTCCGCTCGTGGCCGACACGCGCCGCCTGCGGGCGAGCGAGGTTTTTGTGGCGTTGCGCACGGACAAGCGCGATGGGCATGATTTTGTGGAAGCCGCCCGGGCCTCGGGCGCCGCGGCCGCGATTGTCGAACGCGAAATTCCCGGCGCCACCGTGCCGCAACTCGTGGTGCCGGACGCTCTGGCCGCGTGGCGCCAGGTGGCCCGCGCCAATCGCCGGCGCTTTCCCGGCCCGGTGGTCGGTGTGACCGGGAGCGTGGGCAAAACCTCCACCAAGGAATTATTGCGCGAGATGCTGGGGCCGCAGGTCCACGCCACCCACGCGAACGAAAATAATTTGCTCGGCGTGCCGCTGACCTTGTGCGGGCTCGACTCCTCGACCCATCGCGCCGCCGTCATCGAAGCCGGCATCAGCGAGCCGGGCGAAATGACGATTTTGGCCGACACGATTCAACCGGATTTGGCCATCATCACGCTGGTCGCGCCGGCGCATCTGGAGAAAATGGGAACCGTGGCCAACGTCGCCGCGGAAAAATCCCGGCTCGCCCTCGCGGTGCGTCCAGGAGGTTGGACGGTGATGCCGGCGTCGTGCCTCGAATTTCCGGCGATGCGCGCTTTGCCCGGCCCAATCGCAATCGTAGCGCCCATGGGCACGCCGAAATCGCCGGGCAGCGGCGATCGGTGGTATTTTTATCGCGCCGAACGCCGTCCACGCAATGGCTGGCGCCTCGGCCTTTCTGCGGAAGGTGAGCCCGAGCACTCGTGGAGCCTCCCGCCGGTGACGCCCGGCCTCGCGGCCAACGCCGCGCTCGCCGTGGTGGCGGCCCAATTGCTCGGAGTCTCCGGCGACCGCATCCAGTCCGGCCTGGCGGCCTGGCAACCCGCGCCTCTGCGCGGCGAATGGCTGCACCACGGCAACAAATTTTTCCTCGCCGATTGCTACAATTCAAATCCCGCATCGCTGGCGGACGCGCTCGCAGGTTTCGCCCTGCGCGCGGATCCCGCACTGCCGCGTCTCTATGTGTTGGGCAGCATGGCGGAACTCGGCCCGGATTCCGCGGCCCTGCATCGTGCGGCGGTGAATGGCCTGCGGATGCGCAGCCAAGATCGGGCGCTGTTGCTGGGCCCGGGCGCCGGGGAATATCGCACGACGTTGCTGGCCACCGGGCACACGCCGGAACAGGCTCGCGTCGTGGAATTGGCGGAGGCACGCGAGGAATTGGAGCTTTTCGCCGGGGCTGTATTATTAAAAGGCAGCCGCGCCTATGCGCTCGAGCGGTTGCTGCCCCAAACGTTGCGCGAGGGCAGGGAGGTCCACTCGCCATGCTGACCTTTCTCGCCAATTACGCCGCGTGGTGGGGCCCGTTGCGCCTTTTCAGCTACGTGACTTTTCGTTCCGGCGGCGCGGCCGTGACGGCGCTGGTCATCGGCTTTGTGATTGCCCCATGGCTGATTGCGCGGTTGCGCCGGCTCAAGGCCAGCCAGCCGATTCGCAATAGCAGCGAAACGGGCGCGCTGGCGAAAATGCACGAGGGCAAAGCCGGCACGCCGACGATGGGTGGCCTGATCATTGTGGCCGCCGTCACCGCCAGCGTGCTGCTCTGGGCGCGTCCGAATTTGTACGTCGCCGTGTGTCTCCTGGTGTTCATCGGCCTGGCGGCGGTGGGCTTTGCGGATGATTATTTAAAGGTCACCAAACGTAATAGCAAAGGCCTCTCCAGCCGCTGGAAACTGGCGGGCCAGGCCGGCCTGACCGTGGCCGCGCTCGGGCTGCTCTATTTCAATGCGGAAACTAATCTCGCGATGAGTGCCTTGTGGGCGCCTTTTCTCAAAGAGCCGCTGTGGACCGCCATGCCGCTGTGGTTTGCCGGACCGTTTTTCTTTCTCGTGGTGGCCGGGTCGAGCAATGCCATCAATGTCACCGATGGCGTGGACGGTCTGGCCATCGGTTGCACGCTGTCGGTGGCGCTGGTCTACGCAATTTTTGCCTATAGCGCGGGCAACCGCATTATTGCCGACTACCTCTTTATTGCGCACGTGCGCGGCGCGGATGAACTGACGGTGGTGTGCACGGCGCTCGTCGGCGGCAGTCTGGCTTTTTTGTGGTTCAACGCGCATCCCGCGGAAATTTTCATGGGCGACACCGGTGCGCTCGCCCTCGGCGGGTTGATTGGGGCGGTGGCCTTCATCACCCAGCAGCCGCTGACATTGATCATCGTGGGCGGGATGTTCGTCCTCGAGGCGGCGTCGGTGATCATTCAAATGGCCTCGTTTCGGCTGCGCAAAGGCAAGCGGGTGTTTCGGATGTCGCCGCTGCATCATCATTTCGAACTCGGTGGCTGGCCGGAAACCAAGCTGGTCATCCGTTTTTGGATTTTGTCGGTCGTCTTCGCCCTCGCGGGCTTGAGCACGCTTAAATTACGTTAAACTATTTCTAATCATTTCACCATGTCCTGGCCCGAACCCCTCGCGAAATTGACGCAACGCCCCGTGGCGGTGCTCGGCTTTGGCGTGAGCGGCCAGGCGGCGGCGGCGCTCCTGCGGCGGCGCGGCGCGGCGGTGGAGGCCTACGACGAACGCCCCGGCGACGGCGTGCGCGGCGAATTCGGTCCTGTGCAGGCGAAGCGGCACGACCTCGTCGTGTACAGCCCCGGCTTTGCGCAAAATCACCCGTGGCTGGAGACCGCCCGCGCGGCCCACTGCACCTGCCTGGGGGAAATGGATTTCGCGTCACTCTTCTGGCAGGGCACGCTCATCGCCGTCACCGGCACGAACGGTAAAACGACGCTGACGGAATTTTTGGCCACCGCGCTGCGGCGCCATGGGCTGTCGGCTTCGCCGGCCGGCAACATCGGCCATCCCTTGTCGCGCCTCGATGAGTTGGGCGACACCCGCGAGCGTGTGGCGGTGTGCGAAGTCAGTTCGTTCCAGGCCGAGGGGTTGCACCACCTGCGCCCGCACGCGTTGTTGTGGACCAATTTCGACGAAGATCATCTCGACCGCTATGCGACGCTGCGCGACTATTTTGCCGCGAAGTGGAATCTGGTCGAGCGGTTGGCCCGCCCCTGCCTGATTCTGGGCGAGAGCGTCGCCCGCGCCGCGGTGGAATTTGGTTTCAAACTTCCGCCGCACACGGTGGTGGCCACCATGGCCGGCGCCTCGCAGCGCGTGCCCGCGGGCTCGGTGTTTGCCACGCCCCCGCAGAGCGAAAATTACCTTGTCGCGCGGCTTTATTGGGAACACGAAAATCTGCCCCTCGAGGAATTAGAGGAAACCGCGCGTTCCTTCTCGACCCGGCGGCACCGGCTCGCGCGCGTCACCGAACTCGCCGGGGTGGAATTTTGGAACGACTCGAAGGGCACGAATTTTCACGCGACTTTGGCGGCGCTCGAATCCCTGCCGGGCCCGGTCACCTGGATTGGCGGCGGCAAATCCAAGGGCGGCGACATCGAGGGCTTCGCGGGCCGCGTGGCCAGCCGCGTGCGCGAGGCGTTTCTCATCGGTGAAACCGCCGGGGTGCTGGCGCGCATCCTGCATGTGCGCGGCGTGCCCGCGACGATTTGCGAAAGCATGCGCGAGGCCGTCGAGCGTTCGTTCGACGCCGCGCGCCAGAGCGTGCCCGCCCGCGTGCTCTTCAGCCCGGGGTTTTCCAGCTTTGACATGTTTCACGATTACGCCGAGCGCGGCCTCGCCTTCGAACAAGCAGTTTTGAGTTTGAAGGCGGAACCGCCCGCGCTTATGGTGGAACCGTCCCATGCCTGACGATAACCGCCGGCATCCAACATCTTCTCTTATGAGTGAATCTAGTCCCACGCCCACGCCCATGAACTCTAAATTCGTCCTCGCCTTCGCCGGGGTGGCTTTGCTCCACCTTGCGTTTGGCGCAGTCATCCTGTCCGGTTGCAAATCGGATGGTCAAAAATCCACTGGCACGACCGCTGCCGTCGCGGCCAACACCACCGCCAGCGTGGCGTCCGCGCCCACGCCGCCAGCCGATTTGTACGAGCCCACGCGCCCGCCACCCACCACGCTGGATTCTCCCTTGGCCGTGGGTCACATGGACAGCGGCGAACCGCTTTCGACCAGCGCGGTGAATTCCGTCCCGTCCTCCAGTGGTGTGCCCGTCACCTATGAAGTGAAAAAGGGCGACAGCATGGCCAAGATTGCCAAAGAGGAAAAAGTTTCCCTGGCCGCCTTGGAGACCGCGAACCCCGGCGTCACTCCCGCCAAGTTGCGAGCGGGCCAAACGCTGACCATTCCGACCAGTGGTTCGTCGGCGCCTGCTCCGGCCGTGGGTCCCGCCGGCCCGGCGGCAACCGCGGCGACCGGCAGTCATAGTTACACGGTCAAATCCGGCGACAGCCTTTCGAAAATCGCCCATGCCAACGGCACCACGGTTGACGCCCTCAAGTCCACGAATCATTTGACGTCGGATATAGTTACCGTCGGCAAGACGCTGACCATTCCGGAAAAATCCACGGCGGCAGCGGTTGCCTCGGCCCCGGCCACGGTGCCGGTGCGCGGTGGCACTTCGTCCGTCCCGGTTTCGTCCGGCGACGCGGGCACCTACACGGTGGCGTCCGGCGATTCGCTCGAGAAAATCGCGGGCAAGCTCGGCGTGAAGACCGCGGATTTGATGAAGCTGAACAACATTTCCGATCCGCGCAAATTGCAGGTGAATCAGAAGTTGAAGATTCCCGTCGGCGCCAAAGCGACCGGCGCAGCGGCTCCGGCCACGCCGGCCAGCCTGCCGCCGCTTCCGCCGCCCACCGCGCCGAGCACCCCGGCCACCCCGCCACCCGCGGCCCCGGTGCAGGCGGTGGAGGAAGTGGTTCCGGTCACGCCCGTCGCCCAATAATTTAGTGTCCTTATCACTGTGATGAAAAATCCGGCTGCCACGATGCCCCGACCGACCATCCGCGGCTTCGGCCCGGGTGCGATTATCACCATCTGCGCGCTGGGGCTGACCGCGTTCGGGCTGGTGGTGCTTTCGAGCGCGGGGCAGGGGACGGACCATGGCGGCCTCTACTTCTTCAAGAAGCAGTTGATCTGGTTTGCGTTGGCCTTGGTGGTGGGCGTGTCCGCCGCCATGGTCAACTTGAACTTGGTGCGGCGTTACACCTGGGTGCTGGCCGGCCTGGCGGTTTTGCTGCTGGTCGCGGTGCTGTTCGGGCCGAAGGTCATGGGTGCGCGCCGCTGGCTGAATCTTGGGTTCATGAGCGCCCAGCCTTCCGATGCCGGGAAACTGGCGCTCGTGTTTTGCCTGGCGCATTACCTCGCTGGAAACCAGCGGCAGATTCAGACCTTCTGGCGCGGCTTCGTCCTCCCCATGGGCATCGTGGGTGTCTTCGCGGGCTTGATTTTCCGCGAGCCGGATTTCGGCACCGCGGCGTTGTGCGGGATGGTCGGCTGCGCGCTGGTGTATCTGGCCGGCGTGCGCTTGTTCTACCTGTTTCCGTCGATGCTCGCGGGCGGACTGTTGTTTTCGGTGGCGGTGTACCTGGATCCGCTAAGACTCAAGCGGATCGTCTCGTTCCTGGACATTGAAAAGTACCGCAACGACGGTGCTTACCAATTGTGGCAGGGGATGCTGGGTTTCGGCGTGGGCGGCTGGAACGGCGTCGGGCTGGGCGAGGGCCGGCAACAGTTGTTTTACCTCACAGAAGCGCACAACGATTTCGTCTTCGCCGTCGTGGGCGAGGAAATGGGCCTGCTGGCGACGGCGAGCGTGGCGCTGACGTTTTTGACTATTTTCATCGTCAGTTGCCGGGCGCTGCGGCGCGCGCCGAATCTCTATGAATTTACCGTGGCCACGGGTGCATTGTTGATGCTCATCGGCCAGGCGCTCATCAACATGGGCGTGGTGACGGGCCTGCTGCCAACGAAGGGCATGTCGCTGCCGTTCATCAGTTACGGCGGTTCCAATCTTTTGCTGATGTATGCGTTGATCGGGGTGTTGGTAAACTGTTTCCGGCGCTGGGAGCGGCCCGTGCTGCCCCGGCCCAGCGAACTATGAGAACTTACGCCATCTCCTGCGGCGGCACCGGCGGACACCTTTCGCCGGGCATCGCGTTGGCCGAGCGCCTCACCGGCGCCGGGCACCGCTGCCGCCTGCTCATTAGCAACAAGGACATCGATTCGCGGCTGATCAAAAAATACCCGGAGCTGGAATTCGTCCGGGCGCCGGGCGCGGGCCTCGGCTGGCGGCCGGTGGCGCTCGCGCGCTTTTGCTTTACCCAGGTGACGGGTTTTTTCTTCGCGCTGAATTATCTGCGCCAAACGCGGCCGGATGTGATTGTGGGCTTTGGCGGGTTTCTCACCATGGGCATCACGCTCGCGGGCTATTTGCTCGGCATCCCGGTGGTTTTGCACGAAGCCAACCGGCGGCCCGGGCGAGCGGTGCGCATGTTGAGCGGTTTTGCGCGGCGCATTTATCTGCCGCCCGGCGTGCGCTTGCAAGGACTGCCGCCCCAGGCCCTGCGCCATTGCGGTTTTCCGGTCCGGCAGGAAATTCGCCGCGTGCCCCGGGAAACGGCGCGGACGCGGTTGGGCCTGCCGCGCGAAGGCAAGGTTTTGCTCGTGCTCGGCGGCAGCCAAGGCGCGCAGTCTTTCAACAAATGGGTCACGCAGAATTTTGCGCCGCTGGCGGAAAAGGGCGTCAGCGTCATGTGCGTGACCGGTCCGGGCAAAGGCAGCGCGGGCACGTTGGAATGCGAAGGCCCCGACGGCAAAAAACGGGTGGCCCGCTTTTTGCCGTTTTGCGACGACATGGCGGATTTGCTCTCGAGTGCGGATCTCGCGGTGTCGCGCGCGGGCGCGGGCAGCCTGGCGGAATTCGTCCGCTGCCAGTTGCCGGCCGTGCTGGTGCCTTACCCGTTCGCCGCTGACAACCACCAATGGGAAAACGCCCGCTGCTTCGAACGGCAGGGCGGTGGTCTGGCGATTGACAGCAACAACATGGACCGGCTCCAGGCCGAGGTGCTCGAGCTCATTTTCAATTCCTTCCTCCTCGAAACCTTCCGCCGCAACCTCGAACGTATGGAGCAGGAAAATTCCCTCGAATTGCTCCTGCGCGATCTCGAGGAATTGCCGCTCGAGGGTCGCGAGCACACGGGCGACGAGTTGCTGCCCGCCGCCTAATTCGTTTTCCACGCCTTTATCTTCCGCACCACGAAATGAGCGATAACCGCGAAAACGTCTTCTTCCTCGGCCTCGGTGGCATGGGCATGGCGCCACTCGCGATGTATCTCGCGGAACGCGGTTGCCGGGTGCAGGGGCACGACGACCATTTGCGCGAACCGGTGCGCCAATGGCTGGAACGCCGTGGCATCGGCACCGATACCTGCGTGGAACTGCCGGCAGGCGTGTCCCGCGTCGTCTATTCCAGCGCGATTGCGCCCAGTCATCCTTTATTGCAGGCGGCCCGGACTCGTGGGCTCGGCACCTTGCGCCGCGGGGAAATGCTCGCGGAGGCCATGCAAGGGCGGCGGCTCATTGCCGTCGTCGGCAGTCACGGCAAAACCACCACCACCGCGCTCCTCATTCACGCTTTGCGCTCGACCGGCCACGATGTTGGTTATCTCCTCGGCGCGCTCTTTGCCGATCCGCAAACGCCGCCCGCGCATCACGCCGATAATCCCTGGGTCGTGGCGGAAATCGACGAAAGCGACGGCACGATAGACGCTTTCCACCCGGAAATTACGGTCGCGGTGAATTTTGACTGGGACCATGCCGACCGCTATCGCACCGAAGCCGAACTCGCGGAAACGTTCATCAACCTTTTTCGCCGCACGCGTTCGGTGGTGCTGATCCCCGACGGCTGTGTGCGCCTGCGGAAAATCGCGGAAGCCGCGGGGGTGAAGTTTCGCACGTTTGGCCCGGCGGGCAATTTCGTCGCCCGCTTGAAGAGCGACGACGGCGCGCGCCAGCATTTGCTTTTGAACGGCGAGTTTCCCTCGCGCGAAGTGGAAACGCCCTTGAGCGGGGAATTCAACGCCACCAACGCCAGCGCCGCGCTCGCGGCCATCCACGCGGCTTTCGGCGAACTGGCCCCGCGGCCCTTCGAGGGTTATCTCGGTGTGCGCCGCCGCCAAGACGTCCTTCTGCGCCGCCCGGGCCTGACCATTTACGCTGACTACGCCCATCATCCGACGGAAATCTCCGCGTTGCTGAAATGCCTGCGCCAACGCCACGCCACCGGCCGGTTGCTCGCCGTTTTCCAGCCGCATCGCTACACGCGCACGCGCCAATTCGCCGCGGAATTTGCCCGCGCCCTGGCCGTCGCGGATCGGCTGTTTTTGCTGCCCGTCTATGCGGCGAGTGAAAAACCGCTGGCGGACGGCAAGAGCGAAAGCATCCTCGCAGCCGCGCCGGTCGCTGGCGCGCAAGTTTCCCTGCATGAGTCGTTTTCCGCCCTTGAACCGGCGCTCACCACCGCGCTGGCGGAATCGAAAGCTGAAACGACCGTCGTCTTCATCGGCGCCGGTGACATTGACGAAGCCGCCGCGGCCTTCACCCAGAAGCTGGCGGAAAATCTTTTGTCTCCGATGATTACCGCCAGCCCCCTCGTTGAAGCCCTGGATTGGTTCGATGTTTTGCGCCCCCGCTTGAGTGCGGAGACGCTTTTGCGCCGCCAGGAACCATTGGCCGAAAAAACGACCCTCGGGGTCGGCGGCCCCGCGCGCTATTACGCCGAGCCGGCGACGTTGGCGGACCTGACGCAGTTATTGGTCGCGGCACGTCGGTCCGGCGTCCCGGTTTTTTGCCTTGGGCGCGGCTCCAATTTAATTGTCGCCGACACGGGTTATCCCGGGTTGGTCGTGCGGTTGGCGCACGAAACCTGGCGCGAACTTCGCCGCGAGGGTGAAAACGGCATCTGGGCGGGCGCGGGCGCGCGGTTGAAGGAATTGTGCGGGTTCGCGGCCCGCCACGGTCTCGCGGGCCTGGAATTCCTCGAGGGGATTCCCGGCGCCGTCGGCGGTTCGTTGCGGATGAACGCCGGCGCCATGGGCGGTTGGATTTTCGATGTGGTGGAAGAGGTGGAATTCGTGACACCGGACGGCGAGGTGCGCCGCCTGCCGCGCGCGGATTTTCATGCCGAATACCGCCAATGCCGCGAGCTCCTGACGGCGACCGCCACGGGTGCCCTGTTTCGCGCGCCCCGCGCCGGGCAGACCGACGAAATTCGCCGCCGCATGGAGGAGATGTCCACGCAGCGGAAGGCGTCCCAGCCGCGCGAACGCAGCGCAGGCTGTCTCTTTAAGAATCCGCCCGGCGGGCACGCGGGCCGGGTGATTGACGAAGTCGGGCTGAAGGGCCGGCGCGTCGGCGCGGCCGAAGTCTCGGGTATCCACGCCAATTTCATCATCAATACCGGCGGCGCCACGGCGGCGGAGGTCCTCGGCCTGGCGCGGCAGGTGCGGCGGACCGTGCAGGACCAGCGCGGGATTTTACTGGAGCCTGAAGTATTACTTTTGGGCACGACTTGGGAGGAAGTCTTGCAATGAAACCGTCGACCCATCAGACGCCGGTGATTGCGGTGCTTTGCGGCGGAGATTCCGCCGAGCGCGAAGTCTCGCTCGTTTCCGGCCGCGAAGTGGCCAAGGCGCTCGTCAGCGAGGGCTTTACGGTCGAGTGGCACGACCTGCCGGGGCGCTCCCTGCCGGCGAAGTTGGATCCGTCCCGGCAGGTGGTTTTTCCCGCGTTGCACGGAGGGTGGGGTGAGGATGGCGGCGTGCAAGGCGCCCTCGAAGATGGCAATTTTTCCTACGCCGGCTGCGGGCCCGGCGCGAGCCGCCTCTGCATGGACAAGGTGGACACCAAGCGCGTGCTTCAAGCCGCCGGAGTCGCGGTTTTGCCGCAATTGGTTTTTTCCCACGAGCAGCCGCCGAAAATCGCCGAGGTCATCGCCGCGCTGGGCGAGGCGGTCATCGTCAAACCCGTGGCGGAAGGCAGCAGCGTGGGTTTGCGCCGGGCTGACCAGGCCGCCGAGTTGCCCGCGGCGTTTGCGAAACTTGAGCCCGGCCGCTGGATGGCGGAGCCGTATGTGCGCGGGCGCGAGGTGTCGGTCGGCATCTTGCACGGGCAGGCCCTGGGCTTGGTGGAAATCAAGCCCAAGGGCGGCGTATATGATTTTAAGCACAAGTACACCGCCGGGATGACGGATTACATCTATCCCGCCGCCGTGCCCGAGGCCCTGGCGGCCACCGTGCGGACCGCCGCGGAAATAGCTTTCGCCGCTTGTGGCTGCCGCGATTTTGCGCGGATTGACTTCATGCTGCCCGCCGTCGGCGGCGCCGTCATTTTGGAAATCAACACCTTGCCCGGCCTCACGCCCACGAGTTTACTGCCCAAGAGCGCGTCCTGCAACGGCTACACGTTTGCGTCGCTGGCCCGCGCCTTGATCGAACCCGCGTTGCAACGTTTCGCCGCCAAGCGCGTCGCCGCCTGAATTTTTTTGCCGCTCATGAAAACCACCGCCACCAAACCGCCCCGCACGGTCATGCGTTCCTGGCAGGACATCAGCCAGCGCACGGCCAGCCGGCCGCTGTCGCCCGTGGCCCGCCGCAAGCGTCTGGCGAAGGCGCTCGGTTGGCTCGCAATGACGGTGACGGCGAGCGCCGTGGGCTTATTCGGTTTTTGGGCGTATCGGCAATACCGGCTCGACCCGATGGGCTTGCGTTCCGCCGAACCCGGTGCGCCGCTGGCCCATGTGAACTGGCAAACCAACGGCACCTTGACGGAGGACTGGGCGCGCGCGTACCTCGGTTTGCAAAACGGCAAACCCTTGCTCGAATTCGACGTTTATGCCCTCCGCCGCCATTTGCTCGAGACGGGCCAAATCAGCGAGGCCTTTGTCGAACGTGTGTTGCCGGACACCGTGCACATTCGCGTTTCGGAACGCACCCCGCTTTTGCGGCTGGCGGTGGACGACGGCGCGGGCGGCTACAAGCCCTACCTCGTCGCGCGCGACGGCTTTATTTACGAAGGCCGGCTTTACGACGACAACCGCCTGCGCCAATTGCCCTGGGTGGCCGGCCTGAAATTGCACCGCGAGGCCGGCCGGTTGCTACCGGTCACCGGCGTGGACACCATCGAATCCTTTCTCACCGCGGCGCAGGAGCGCGCGCCCGAACTCACCCAGCAATGGACCTGCGTGGACCTCGGTGATTTCGACCCGCGCCCGCAGGCACCTTTGTCGCTGATCAAGGTGCGCACGCGCAACCTCGGGGAACTCATATTCCTGGCGCAGGATTTTCACCGGCAGTTGGACCGCCTCGGCGTGGTGGCGCAAAACCTCCAGGAAAAGCAATTGCCGGTCAAACGCCTGGATTTGTCCTTTGACCAGCAGGCCGTCGTGCAACTGGTGGCGGTCACGCCGCCGCCGTCCAACCGCCGCAGCGCAGTGCATTAACTCTTTTCCCCTTAAACTATTCTTCCATGAGCGATTCTCAAATTGTGGCAGCCATTGACATCGGGACCTCGAAGGTCGCCGTCCTGATTGGCGAGATTTTTCCCGGCGAGCGCCTGAATATTCTGGGCGCGGGCCAGGCCTCGTCCGTCGGGGTGCGCAAAGGCGACATCCTTGATTTCATGGCCGTGTGCCATTGCACCCACGCGGCCTTGCTGGCCGCCGAGCAAAACGCCCGCGCCCAGGCCGACGTCGCGTTCCTCTCCCAATCGGGCGCGCACCTCGACGGCTTTTATCAAACGGCGGCGGTGACCGTCAGCAGCGCCGATAATCGCGTGCGCGCGGCGGACAAACAACGCTTGCTGGCCGAGGCCCGCAAAAAGGAACTGCCCGCGGGCCGCCTCGCCATCCATCACATTCGCAATCCCTTCAAACTCGACGGCCGGCTCGTGACCGAGCCCGAGGGCATGCAGGGCGAGCGGCTGGAAATCGGTTTTTGGACCATCACGGGCGACGAGTCCCGTCTCGGCAATGCCATCCACCTGGTCAACGGCTACAACGGGCTCGCGGTGAAGGATTTGATTGTCTCCAGCGTGGCGACGGCCAACGCCGTGACGCCGGACGCCGAGAAAAAAATTGGCGCGCTGGTGCTCGACATCGGTTCGGGCGCGACCGATTACGCCTTGTACCGGCAGGGCCATCTGGTGGCGACCGGCGTCATCCCCGTCGGCGGCGACCACATCACCAACGACTTGAGCCTCGGCCTGCGCGTGAGCCGCAAGCACGCCGAAAAGGTGAAATTGAATTTCGGCCAGGCGTTTATCGACGCCAAAGTGCGTTCGGAGAAAGTCTGGATGGTGGGCGACAAGGCCGTGGGCGACCGCTACATACCGCGGCTGGCGATTTGCCAAATCGTCGAAGCACGCGTCGAGGAGCTTTTTAATATCGTGAAAAAACGGCTCGGTCCTTTGCTGACCCCGGCCGATGTGGCCGCGGGCGTCATTTTGACCGGCGGCACTTCACGGCTGGCCGGCATCGAGGCCGTGGCCCAGCGGATTCTCGGTCTCTCCGTGCGCCGGGCCGCCGAGCCGGACTGGCTCACCGAGTCCCTGCGCGGGCCTGAATTCAGCACCGCGGTCGGGCTGCTCTTTTTCGCCTTGAGCGCGGAGAACAACGTTGCCCTTTCCGCCCGCCGGCCCAGCGGGCTGATGGGCCGCCTGGCCAGCCTCGTCGGCATCTCCTGAAACCTTTCACCACTCAACTCTTTTTCCCATGAATGACACGCCCATGCCGCCAAGCGCGGACAAAATGGTGCCGGGAGATTTGCCCGAGGATACGCTGCGCCTGAAAATCGTCGGCATCGGCGGGGCCGGCACCAATGCGGTGGACCGCCTGCAACTGGATTTTGCCGGGGCGCGCCTGCGCCTCGCCGCTCTCAACACCGACGCCCAGGCCCTTAATACTTCGCCGCTGGCGGAAAAACTTTTGATTGGCCGCAGTCTCACCCGCGGTGGCGGCACCGGTGGCGAGCCGGAGGTGGGCCGCAAAGCCGCCGAGGCCGACCGCGACCGCATCAACAAAATGCTGCAGGGCATGGACATGGTTTTCATCCTCGCGGGCCTGGGCGGGGGCACCGGCAGCGGCGCCGCGCCCGTGGTGGCGCAAGCCGCCACCCAAGCCGGGGCGCTTGTCATTGCGTTTGTGATGCTGCCGTTTTCCACCGAAGGCGCGCGTCGCCGGCAGTTGGCCGAGCAGGCGCTGACGGACCTCCGGCAATATTGCGACGCCGTGATTCCGCTCCCGAACGATTTGCTCCTCCAGCATTTGCCCGAGGAAGCCACCGTGCTGGACGCTTTTGCGCAGGCTGACGCCTGGGTGAGCCGGGCGGTGCGCTCGATTTCCGCCATCCTGTTTCAAACGGGGCTCATCAATCTCGACTTTGCCACGCTGCGGCGCACATTCACGCCGCGCGGTGGCAAGACGCTGTTCGGTGTCGGCCAGGGCAAGGGCGCGGAATGCGTCGCCGAGGCCTTGCAGGATTTGATGCTCTGCCCGCTTTTGCACACGCCCGAGCTGTCGCGCCGGGCCGACCGCCTTTTGGTGAATATCGTGGGCGGGCCCGAACTGAGCCTCGCGCGCGTCAACGAAATCGTCGGCGCGGTTGCCGAAAAATTTTGCAGCCGCGAACACACCGTGCTCGGCGCGGTCATTGACGAGCGCCTGCAAAACCAGGTGGAAATCTGCGTCATCGGCACGACGGAAGTCGGGCCGCGGGTGCCCTCGCGCCGCACGGCCCCGGCGGGCTTGCGGGCGACGCCCGCGAACGAGGCGGGCGACAACACCGGGCCCACTTTGTTTGGCGAGGACGCCGCGGCTGAACCGGTGGGGCCTGGCGGCATTCGTCCGGTGCACGATTCAAAATTGAAACGCGGTGCCCGGGGCGGGGTGGCCGCCGCCGATCAAAATGAATTTCATTTCGTCGAAGACCACGAGCAACGCGGTTACTTCGACCAGACGGAACGAAATTTCTTCGACGGCGAAGACTTGGACGTGCCCACCTACCTGCGGCGCGGGCTCAAGGTGCAGTTGTAGGCGGCCCCGCGGCCCTTCCTCCTCTATGAAATCACCCTCGATGGAACGCGCGAAAAAACCGGGATTGTTTCTCGCGGGCTGGCCCGGCGCCAGCCACGGCGCGGGCTTCCTGTCGGCCGGCACGCCGGCCTCCGCCGCGCCCTGGCGGGAAGCATTGCGCGCGGTCTCCGGCCGGGTGAATGCGCGCCCTGCGGCGCACGGCAGCGATTACCGGCGCGTTTCGCATGACCGTCGCGGCCGGGCCTGAAGCCAGCCGCAGGGCCCAGGTGGTTCGCCGATTTTTGTTGCCTGCCTGAGTTTGGGCACTAAGCATGATGCCGTTCTTTCCTCGGCGTTAGGTTTTTGTCTTACGAGAACTTGGCGCCATTTTTTGTCCGTCCATCAAACGGAAGTCCGTGAAATTCGGACGCGGTCGCGCCGCTGTAACCAGTTGCGCCGCCTGCAAGAGCCACTGAGTTTGGTTGCCACGCGTTTTTATACGTCGCGGAACCAGCCCCTCGGGAAGGCGCAGGCGGCTCCCACGGCCTCGGGTTTTTGACTGCTCGCAAGAGCGGAGGAAAACCGGAGTGCCTTGGTGACTGGAAGCCAGAAGACGAGATGGACGGATCTCCCGCATCGCCAGCCGGATTCCAACGGTAGAGAGGATCTATCGGTCGGGCCGGAGGGTCGCGGGAAAAACCTAGACGCTTTCGCGGTTGAACGTCCGGGCTTGGGGTCATCGGGCGTGGGCACGTCCCGCATTTTTGCGGCACGGTTCGCGCGCGCAAGTCACCCCGTGCACGGATTTTTGGCAGTGGAGGCGTCGAGCGCCGGCCTGCGCGTTTCAGGCCGCCCGATTCCGCATGTACATTCCGCTGCTCAAAAATAAATTCTCCTGCACTCAGCGCGCCGGCTCGCGGGCGCGTAAATTCAGCTGGGGCGCTGCCCTCGCTTTGGCTTGGGCCTCCAGTGCCCAGGCCTGGACCAGGTTCGACCTGCCGCCGCTCGTCAGTTCCGCGCCGCACTACGGCGCCGTGGCCCTCGGGCATTTTGCGGACGGAAGTTTCATCTATGGCAACAACGACCAGCTCTACGTCCAAAAGACTTTCGGCGCGGCGGGGCTGACAACTTTGGCCAGCCCGCCAGATGCCGGGGTGGATCCGAGTTTTATCGCGGTCCTCAATGGGAAACTGGCGGTGGCCGGCGCCGGCGGCGGCTTCGGCAACACCGGCCTTTTTAAATTTGATCCGACGGCTTCCAGCCCGGACTACGTTTCCATTGCCAGCCTGCAAAACTACAGCGGCGTGATGCGCAACGCCACGAGCCTTTATGTCACCGGCGACAACGGCACGGGCGGCAAGGACGCCGTCAGCGTGGTGACCCTCGGCGGCTCTCTGCAAATAGTCATCGACCAGATTTCGGTCTATAGCGGGGACATAGCGCGCGACGCCGCCGGCAATCTTTTCGTCGGCGATGACGGTAACTTCGGCGTGTACAAGTTTACCGCGGCGCAATTGAACACCGCGCTCGCCAACCACACGACGCTCACGGTGGCGGACGGGGTTTTGATCCACCAGTTTCCCACAGATGTCGTGGGTAGCCTGGCAATAGATGGTCGCGGGCGGGTGTGGGCTGCGGGTTTTGGTTCCACCGGCGTGTTTTGGTGGGACCCCGTGCAAAAGCTCGGCGGCTCCCTCGCCCCGCAGGGCAACAGTGGCGCCTATAAATTGACGGCCTTTTCGGCCGGCGGAAAGGACTACATCGGGTTCGTCTGGCAGGCGGGCTTTACGCCGGGCGACCGCGTCGTTTATTCCTACGATTTGGCGGACCATGTGCTTGCTCCGGTCCTCATCACGCAGCCCGCACCTGTGACCACCGCCCGCGGGAAAAAGGTGCAATTCACCGCGGCCGCCACCGGTTTGGGAAAATTGCAGTACCGCTGGCAGAAAAACGGCGTCAACGTGGCGGCCGGCCCGCGCGTGAGCGGTGTGAAAACGGCCACCTTGAAAATCAGCCTCGCCACCGCGGCTGACGCCGGGCGTTACCGCGTCATCGTAAGCAGCCCCGAAGGCGAAACCACCAGCAAGGCTGCCCTCCTTACCATCCAGTGAAATTAAGCCAAACATTCTTGAGCGGATGGACGCGCGGACGGGTGCTTCTGGCCTTTGTCCTGGTCGCGGCGTGGCCGGTGGACGCCTGGGCCACCTGGCCGCCCGCGGCCCCGACGGGCCCGTTCTCCGCGGGCGATGGCTCGGACACCGGCGCGCTGGATGAACCCATTCCGGGGTTTGTCGGGCCCGAGGGCGACGGCGTCGCTCCCTATGAAGGCTCGAACGAAGACCAGACCGTCAACCCCGCCTTTGTCGGTTGGGCCACCTCGGTGGCGAATTACTCGCCGACGGGGTCCGGCAACTTCAGTTTGGACGACTTCGACGACAACATCACCTACGACTTCAAAATTCCGGAAAATGCCCTGGGCCCGGTGACGGCGGAGGTATTTGACGTGGTTTCCCTGGGCGACCTTTCCAGCGCCGATATCGCCGCAAAGAAAACTCCAGGAACGATCACCCTGCAATTTGACGACGGCATCGGCGATGGCGACGGCCCGGATTTTGCCGTGTTTGAGAATGCCATCGGGGTGGGGGAGAACGATTTTGCCGAACTGGCTTACGTCGAGGTTTCCACCAACGGCACGGATTTCGCCCGTTTCCCCTCGTATTACACGAATGGGCCCATCAGCTCCGACGCGGGCGGGACGCAGGACCCGCAAGGAATTTATGATTTGGCGGGGAAGCATGAGAATGGTTACGGGGTGTCGTGGGGCACGCCATTTGATCTCAGCGAATTGGCGCTGCATCCGCTCGTGCTCGCGGGCAATGTGGACTTGAACCACATCTACTATGTTCGCTTCGTGGATATTCCCGGCAACGGCAGCTACAAGGACGATTACGGCAATGCGATCTACGACCCTTGGCCGACGACCGGTTCGCCGGGTTTTGATCTCGAAGCGGTAGGGGTGCTGAATGCGGCCGGCAATTATACGCACACTTCCCCGCTGGCGCCGAATTTTGTCACGCAGCCCGTCGACCAAAATCTCTCGGCCGGGCAGACAGCCAATTTCACCATCTCCGTGGTGGGAACGCCGACGCCGTCAGTGCACTGGCAGCGCCAGGCCGCCGGAAATTCGACGTGGGTCAACCTGACTGAAAGCAGCGTTTATGCGGGCACGACGTCCACAACGCTCACGCTCAGCAACGTCACCGTGCTGCTCTCCGGCGACCAATACCGTTGCCAGGCCAGCAACTCGGCCGGCGGCTCCTTCAGTTCCGCCGCCAACCTCACGGTCACCGGCACGCCGGCCATTCGCCAGCCTCCAGTGACCCAGACGCTCAATGCCGGGAGCGTGGCCACGTTCACGGTGACGGCGGTGGGCGGGGGCTTGAGTTATCAATGGCGCAAAGGCAGCGTCGATCTGGCCACGGGCGGGCGGGTTTTTGGCACGGATTCGGCGACGCTGCAAATCGCCAATATCTCCGTCGCCGATGCCGGCGCCTATGCCGTCATGGTGACCAATTTGCAGGGTCAGGTGCTGTCCGCTTCCGCCACGCTGACGGTGCGAGTCCCTCCGACTCTTTCGCTCCAGCCCAAATCCGCGACGGTGGTAACGGGCAAAACCGCGAAATTCACCGTCGCGGCGAAGGGCACGGCGCCGTTCACCTACCTGTGGCAGAAAAACGGCAAGAATTTGAAAAACGGCGCGGGCGTTACCGGAGCCACAGCAGCGACCTTGACGCTGGGCAAAGTGTCCACCACGAGCGCTGGAAATTATCGCGTCGTCGTGGCCAATGCCGCGGGCAAGGCCACCAGCGTGACCGCCAAATTAACCGTGAAAAAAAGCAAGGGAAAGTCGCGTTGAAATGAAACGACCAACCTTCCACCCGCAACTTTCCCCCCGCCGGGACACCCGTCACGCCCGGCGTCGGCGCGGCTTCACGCTGGTCGAATTACTCACGGTGTCGGGCATCTTTGGCATCTTGCTAACCGTGGGATTCAGTGTCGTGGTCCGCGCGCGCATCAAGGCCCTGTCCACGATTTCCGCCGCCAATCTACGCGCGCTGGCCAGCGCCAACTTGATGTATGCGAACGACCACGGCGGCCGTTTTTGCCCCGCCCAGGATAAAGCCAACCTCAATCGCTGGCACGGGTCGCGGCCCTCGCTCAATTCGCCCTACGATCCCAATTCGGGCTATTTGTCGCCGTATCTCGAGGATGGCGGGAAGGCCCGCGTGTGCCCCGTTTTTCTCATGTATCAGCAAAGCGCGCAAACCTTCGAGAGCGGCGCCGGCGGCTACGGCTATAACGCCGCCTACATCGGCGGCACGCCCGAGAGCCCGTATATTCCGGAACTGCTTTCCCGCGTGCGCAACCCCAGCCGGACCATCATGTTTACGGATGCCGCGCTGCCGCGTTCGGACGGCGTGCAGGAGTATCCCTACTGCGAGCCGTATAATTCCGTGAATCCCGACGGGTCCCTGGGCGGCGGTTTGTCGCCCAGCGTGCATTTTCGCCATGACGGGCTGGCGCATGTGGCGTGGTGCGACGGCGCGGTGACCGCGGAACCGCCGGCGCGTTTTGGCGGCCGCAATCTTTATGGAGGTGACGGGCTGCTCTATCAAATCGGCTGGCTGGGCCCCTCGGCCAACAATGGGTGGTGGAATGCGCGCAGCGATGCCAACGATCCGCCCAACTGACCCCGGCGGACGAAAAAAACGGGCAAGCGGATAACCGCTTGCCCGTGATCACGAAAAGTTAAAGAAGCTTAAGGAAATTCCCGCGAACGCCGCCGGTCAGCCTGTTCAGGAAACCGGACTGTCATTCGCGTGACTCGCAGACGGCGGAAAGCGCCAGTCTTGATTAACCAAACTTCTTGGAACCTTCGGCGGCTTTGAGTCCGCGCTCTGCCGCGAGGTCTTCGAGGACAGTCGCGATGAAGTTCGAGCGGTTACGGTTTTCCGTATCCGCCATTTCATCGATCTTGCCCACGAGGCCTTCGGGGAGGCTGATTGATATTTGCGTCATGCCGGGGGCGCGCGCACGGATTTTTCGTCTCTTCGCCATGTTTTGTGTTATGGTTACAGGTAAAATCGCTTCGAGTGTGTATTAACGTCAGGACCTCAAAACGATTAATGTTAAGTTAGCGTAAAATGTCCAAAGGCGCAAGTGATTTTTCCAGAATTCTTTGCTTTTGGGGCGGAACCCGACGAAATAATTCCGGTCATTTACCCTCGGTAAGGCGGGGTCTAACGGCGGTTTCAAACGCTTGTTTGAATGGGCGAAAGCCGCGGGGAGAACCGGGGGAAATGACTTCAGACCCTGCTCCCGCCGCCGCGGGGAATCTAACCTCGGTAGATCGTGGCGAGCGTCGCCGCGATGTCCGACGGCGTGGGCGAAATGGCGATGCCGGCCGCCCGCAGGGCGTCAATTTTGGCCGCGGCCGAGCCGCTGGCGCCGGAAACGATGGCGCCGGCGTGGCCCATGCGCCGCCCGGGCGGGGCCGTGGTCCCGGCGATAAACGCCGCCACTGGCTTTTTGACATACTGCTTTACAAAGGCCGCCGCCTGCTCCTCCGCCGTGCCCCCGATTTCGCCAATCATGATGATGGCTTCCGTCGCGGGATCCTCGTTGAACAGGCGGAGGGCGTCGGTGTGGGAGGTGCCGTTGACCGGGTCGCCGCCGATGCCAATACACGTGCTTTGACCGATGCCGCGGGAGGTTAGTTGCCACACCGCTTCATAAGTGAGAGTGCCGGAGCGGGAAACGATGCCGACTTTGCCGGGCTTGTGGATGTAGCCCGGCATGATGCCGATTTTGCACTGGCCCGGCGTGATGATGCCCGGGCAGTTCGGGCCGATGAGGCGGGTGGTGCTGCGCAGGAGGCGGGCTTTGACCAAAAGCATGTCGCGAACCGGAATGCCTTCGGTGATGCACACCACCAGCGGCAGGGCGGCGTCAATCGCTTCAAGCAGCGAATCAGCGGCAAACGCCGGCGGCACAAAAATCATCGAGGCGTTGGCGCCGGTTTGTTCGACCGCTTCGCTCACCGTGTTGAAGATGGGCACGCGGTCGAGGAATTTTTGTCCCCCGCGGCCAGGGGTCACGCCGGCGACCACGTTGGTCCCGTATTCGAGGCATTGCTGCGCGTGAAAGCTGCCGGCTTTGCCGGTGATGCCCTGCACGAGCAGGCGGGTGTCTTTGTTGACCAAGACGCTCATCGGAAATAGGGCGAAGTGCGGGGGTGGGTGTGAATAAAAAGGGGGTGGAAATCGCGGTTCAGGCCTTTTTCTCCGCGGCAACGAGCTTGACGATTTTTTGCGCGGCGTCGGACAGCGAGTCGGCCGCCGTGATGGCGAGGCCGCTTTGCGCGAGAATCTCGCGGCCCAATTGCACGTTCGTGCCCTCGAGGCGCACGACCAGCGGCACGCGAATTTGCACATTGCGCGCCGCCGCGATGACGCCGCGGGCGATGATGTCACACTTCATGATGCCGCCGAAAATATTGACGAGGACGCCCTTGACCGCCGGATCGCTGAGAATGATGCGAAAGGCCGCCGTCACCTGCTCCTCCGTCGCACCGCCGCCGACGTCGAGGAAGTTGGCGGGCCGGCCGCCGAAATACTGGATGATGTCCATCGTCGCCATGGCCAGGCCCGCGCCGTTGACGAGGCAGGCGATTTCACCGTCGAGCGCGATGTAATTGAGGTTCGCCTTCGAAGCCTCGACTTCCTTCGGGTCTTCTTCGTTGAGGTCGCGAAAGGCCTGCAACTCGGGATGGCGGTACATGGCGTTGTCGTCGAAGCTGACCTTGGCGTCGAGGGCTTCGATGCGCCCGTCGCCGGTGAGCACGAGCGGATTCACTTCGACCATTGCGCAATCCTTTTCCCAATAAAGCCGGTAGAGCCCGTCCAGGAGTTTGGTGAATTGTTTCACGCGCTCTTCGTCAAAGCCCAAACGAAAACCGATTTCGCGGGCTTGATAGGCCCGCAGGCCGAGCGTCGGGTCCACATGCCGGCGCAGGATTTTTTCCGGCGATTTTTCCGCGACTTCCTCGATATCCACGCCGCCCTCGGTCGAGGCGATGATCACGGGCAGGGCCGCCGCGCGGTCGAGCAAGATGGCCAGGTAGTACTCTTTGGCGATGGTGGTGGCCTCGGTGAAAAAGACGGTCTGCACCTTGCGTCCGGCCGGGCCGGTTTGCTTGGTGACGAGCGTGTTGCCCAGCATGCGGACGGCGAGTTCCTTGGCTTGCGGATGCGCCGGAGCGATTTTCACCCCGCCCTTGAAACCGTCCGTGAAGGTGCCCTTGCCCCGGCCACCGGCGTGAATCTGGCTCTTCACCACGACGGCGCCCGCGGGCAATTGCGCGAGCGCTGAATCAAATTCGCCGTGCGCCTGGGCGGCGGCGCCGCGCGCGACGGTGACGCCGAAATCGCGGAAAAGTTGTTTGGCCTGGTACTCGTGGATGTTCATGTCCGGGGCAATAGTGGCAAGGGCAAAGGGTCTTAATTGTGCTATCCAGCCCCGCCTGACAATGTTTTATTGCAAGGCAGGTTGTGTCCGCATGAGCTGGGAGCCGCCGGCGAAAGCGTTCAACCCGCCGCCAGCGCGCGGTTCTGGGCCACCGTAATTTCGGCGGCACCTTGGCGGGCCAGGGCCAACAGGGCGTCAAATTCCTCGCCGGAAAAAGTCGCTTCCTCGCCGCTGCCCTGGATTTCCACGAACCGTCCGCCGCCGGTCAGCACGATATTCGCATCCACGTCGGCATCGCGATCTTCGGGATAATTGAGGTCGAGGAGGGCCTGTCCCTGCCACAGGCCGACGCTCACCGCCGCCACGGAATCGCGAAACGGATCCACGGGCAGCTTGCCGCGGGCTTGCAGCTTGCGCACGGCCAGGCGCGCCGCCACATACGCGCCGGAAATGGCCGCGGTGCGGGTGCCGCCGTCGGCCTGCAAGACATCGCAATCCAGCCACAAGGTGTAGCCCGGCAACTTGTCGAGGTCCACCACTGCACGCAACGCCCGGCCGATGAGGCGCTGGATTTCGACGGTGCGGCCATCGAGCTTGCCTTTGGCAATGTCGCGCGGCTTGCGGTCGAGGGTGCTGTACGGCAGCAGGGAATACTCCGCCGAGAGCCAGCCGCCGGGCACTTTCTGCTGCATCATCCAGCCGGGGACCTTGTCCTCCAGCATGGCGGCGCAAATGACCGTGGTGTCGCCAAAGCGCGCGAGCACCGAGCCCTGCGCGTGCGGCGCGATGCCGGGCGCAAACGAAACAGGCCGGAGTTGATTAAAAGCGCGGCCATCCGGGCGCGCGAGGGGAGAGGGTGAAGGCACGGGAAATTATAAATTGAAGATTAAAAATTCAAAATGACGCGAGCTCGTGATTGAACCACACCCGCACACTGGGGCCAAACTATTTCCGCACCATCGTCGGAACGCCTAGTTCGGCCAGCAAATCATTCGGGACGAAAATCAATTTGGGCTCGGCGTTCGAGCCGGACAAACTGGCGCCGTCGTCGCGGAAGGCCAGGCTCAGGCGCGGGTCCTTTTGCCGCACTTCCGCCGCCAATTTTTTATAAAATTCCTCGGCGGGCAACAATTCGGCAAACAGCGTGCGCACCACGATGCCCGCGTAGCCTTGCATCATTTGCGCGTGAAAATCGCGCAGTAGCGGCACCAGCGGCATGATGCCCTTCGTGGCGGCGAGCTTCGAACGCGGCCAGTCCTTGGTGAGATTCAAAATCTCCGCGGCATTAAGCGTGATTTCGAGCGTCACGGACGTCGGCCCGACGGTGCGCCTGAAAAAACCGAGGCCGAGGCCCTGGCGTTGGAGGTGAAAGCGAAAATCCTGGATGAACGCAAAGGGCCACGACGTTTGGGTGAGTTGCTCGACCAGCATCTTGTACCGCTTGTGTTCGGCATCGTCGGCGCGGAGGCGCTGCTGGAAGGACGCCTCGAAGTGCTGGCGCAAGTGGTGGGCCGCGTTGAGGTAATTGAGCAGGAGCCGGTCGAGTTTCAGGGCGACCGCGTCGTCGTCCACGGCGCCCGGATGCAGGAGGGATTTTAAATAATCGGTCCACTCGTGAAAATTATCGTCGAGCACGCGAAACAAGGCAAAGCGGCTCCGCGCCTCGGCCACCACTGGCTTGAACACCGCGTGGTGCTTCAATTCCTCGACGGACAGGTCGCGGAGATCGTGGGTTTCGGTGGGGGTGCCGTGATTTTTGACGTAGCCAGTGATTTTCACGCAAAAAAATGGGACAAATAATGGAAGGAGGGCAAAGACGATACTCTTAATCGAATCCGCGAAGTTATTTGCTTAACGAACGACGAAAACTTTTTTCGGACAGGCCGCGAACTTTGCCGCTAGCGACATCTTCAATGCAGCGAACCCCTTTTTCGGTCGCCTCTTTTTCGTTTTGCCTCTCATGCCAGAGATGGTCGGCCAAAGTCGCCTTTTGTCTTGGCGATAAGCGCCGCAGTTCGGCGGCAAGGGTTGGGGTAATGGGCATGACACTATGATTGTAAAATGACGGTCCAGCGCAAGAGTTTTACCGGGTCGGCTTAAGGCATCGAACGAATGATGAGCACTAAGGACTTGGCTTCGACCGCATTTCGGGTAGTCTAGTACCATGACCGATGAGCAACTCTTGGCGTTGATTGAGGTCGATCCGCGCAAGCTCGCGGGCAAGCCGGTCATCCGCAGCACCCGTCTTAGCGTTGAGCATATGCTCAACCGGTTGGGCCATGGGCAGACCGCACAAGAGATTGTGCGCGAGTATCCCGGCCTGACTGAAGACGCGGTGCGGGCATGCGTCGCCTACCAGAGTTAACCGTTTGCTCTAGTGAGGCGACGAACTGGATTTGCGCCTGTGTCTGCAAATTCCCGCCACGTGCTTTGCGTATCTCCAACGTGAGTAACCTCTAAAAGCTTTACAGTATATCGGTCATCGCCTGCCGGCACAATTCCATCAGGTATGGCTTTGAGTATTTGATTTGTAGGGGTCATTTCATTGCGATGGTAGACAATGACGAGGTCAAACGTTGCTTCTGGATTCATTCTCCAAATGCCGCTGGAACCTGTTTCATTGCCTTCATCAATTTCGAGATGAAGGCCTGTTGTAAAGAGGCACAAGGCTTTTTGGCCTGGCTCTAGAAGTTCCAGTGCAAATTGTATGGCCATGGGATGAGGCTCACAATATAAACCAAAATCACGCAAAAGCAAATTGCGTGACCAAAAAACTGTGCAGAAGCGCAATATTTATCGCGCGACGGCAGCGTGACTACCTGGTGTCTTGGCCGTCACACTTTTCCACCTTCCCAGCACCTTCGCCTCAATCTCCTCCGGGCTGAGGCCGTTTTGCGCGCGGAGGTCCGCGGCGTTGGACGCATGGCCGACAAAGTTATCCGGCCAGCCGATGCGCTCCACTGGAGTGGAAAGACCCGCGAGATTCAGCGCTTCGAGCACCGCCGAACCAAAGCCGCCCATGAGCACATGGTCTTCCATGGTCACGAGCAGGCGGGCGGAGCGCGCGTGCTGGTAAAGGAGTTCCGTATCCAAGGGCTTGGCAAAGCGGGCGTTGACGATGCCGACCGAGACGCCGTGTTCCGCCGCCAGTTTGTCCGCCAGCTTGGCGGCATCCTGGAGCATCGGGCCGAGCGCCCAGATGACGATTTCGCGGCCTGCGCGCAAAACTTCCGCCTGGCCGATTGGAATCAGCGCGGGCTGGTCCTTGATTTTCACGCCCATGGCCGGGCCGCGCGGATAGCGGATAAAGGTCGGCCCCGCGTGATTGAGCGAAGTGTGCAGCATGTCCACCAATTCGTCCTCGTCCTTCGGCTGCATGATGACGGCGCGCGGCACGGTGCGCAGATACGAAATATCAAAGAGACCGTGGTGCGTGGGGCCGTCGTTAGGCGAAAGGCCCGCGCGGTCCATGCAGAAAATCACTTGCAGATTTTGCAGGCACACGTCGTGGACAATGGGGTCGTACGCGCGCTGGAGGAAGGTCGAGTAAATGGCGCACACGGGCTTGATGTCCATCGTCGCCAGGCCGGCGGCAAAGAGCACCGCGTGTTCCTCGGCGATGCCGACATCGTAAAACTGGCCGGGCACTTCCTTGGCCAGGTGCGACATGCTGGTGCCCGAGGGCATCGCGGCGGTGATGCCGACGATTTTTTTGTCCTGCTTCGCGAACTTCGCCAAGGTTTTGCCAAACACGTCCTGCCATTGGGGCGGGGTGCCGGGCTTGGCCGGGGCGCCTTGGCCACTGGTGATATCAAACGGGCTGGTGCCGTGGAATTTCTGCGGGTCCTTCAGTGCGACCTCGTAGCCTTTGCCCTTGACGGTGAGGACGTGGAGCAGCACCGGCTGGTCGGAGTTCTTGCAAAATTCGAGATACTGGGTGAGCAGCGGGCGATTGTGGCCGTCCACGGGACCGAGGTAGCGCAGGCCGAACTTCTCAAACAGTGAGGACGGAACGATAAAATCCTTGGCTTCCTTCTTCGCGCGCGAACCGAGTTCGCGGAGGGAGTCCCCGCCGGGGATTTTCTTGAGGAAGCTTTCGAGATTGTGGTGAAAACGATTGTACACCGGGTTGGTGATCAGCTCATTCAAGTAGCTGGCGATGGCGCCGACGTTTTTGGCGATGGACCATTCGTTGTCATTAAGGACGACGATGAGGCGCTTGGTCGAGGTCGCGATGTTGTTCAGCGCCTCCATGGTGATGCCGCAGGTCAGGGCAGCGTCGCCAATCAGGGCCACGACGTGCTCATTTGAGCCCCGCTGGTCGCGGGCGGCGGCCATCCCGAGGGCGGCCGACAGGGCGGTGCCCGCATGGCCCGCGCCGTAACAATCGTAATCGCTTTCCTCGCGCATCAAAAAGCCCGACAACCCGCCGGACTGGCGGATCTTCTTGAACTTCGCCCCCGCGCGGCCCGTCAACAGCTTGTGCACATAGCCCTGGTGCGCCACGTCCATGACGAACCGGTCCGTCGGCGAGTTGAAAACCCGGTGCAGGGCGATCGTCAGTTCGACGACGCCCAGATTGGGCCCGATGTGACCGCCATTTTTGGAGGTCACTTCGATGATTTCCTGACGGATTTCCTCCGCCAGGGTGGACAGCTCCGCCTCCGTCAAGCTTTTGACATCGGCGGGACCATGTATGCGTTCCAGTAGAGCCATTCGAGAAAAACGGGTTAGTCCACACAGAGTGGGCGCGCGGGTCAAGATTGACTTTCCGGGTCCAGGGGGGCGAAAGGGGTGGTGTCGGAGTCGTCGATTTTGAGTTGTTCGATCTTCAATTCGGCGGCCCGGAGGTGTTCCTGGCAGATTTTGAGCAATTTATGCCCTTCGGCGAACTTTTCCACCATGTCCGCCAGGGAGGTGTTCCCCTCCTCCAGTGAGCCGACCAGCTTCTCCAGCCGGGCATAAGCCTCCTCATAAGGAGGAGGTTGGGCGGTGGAAGTGTCCTTTTTGGCCATGGTGGAGGAATGCGAGTGCCAGCGGGCGGGAAATGTCATCCCTTTGTAACGCAAAATTTGGCGCGAGGCCAAGCCCGAAACCGGGTGGGGGATTAAATCATCAGCTCCCTCCACGAGCCGGTGGGCCCATTTCTGGAGGAAGGCAAACTGGCTTGCCAAAATTACGCGGGAGGGTAATTTATATCCATGAGTTTAGCCGAAATTCAACGTGAAGCGGCGGCGCTTCAACCCGGAGAGCAGCGGCGCTAGATGGGCTTTTTAAACGGCTTAGAGATCAGCCGTGATGAAGGGGCGGAGTTGCAGTCGCGTTTCGCGGATAAGCGGACAGAGTCATGGTTGTCCGCTGAACAATTGGAAGCGCGATTGGGCAAGGAGGGTTAAGTGGCTCCTTATTGACTTTACTATCACGAATCGGTCTGGCAGGCCTTGCGCAAGCTCAGACGCCGTGAGCAAGCGGAGGTGCTTTCCCTCTGCAACGGAATTGTCGGCAATCCCTTCCAGGATGCAGATTATGTCGAGCCGGATGAGTCGGGCCTGCCTCTTGGAGTTGCACTTTGAGAATGGCTGGGCGGTGGCTTATTACGTGGATCATCCCTTGCGTGAGGTTAAAATTGGCCACGTTCGGCGGGCTGACACTTAATTTCAAAAATGGGTATTGGCCGTCTTACTGAGGCCTGAAGCGGGTGGTGGCTTAATTTCCGGTTGCGAATGCCGCGCTGGCCGCCAGCCTCGGGGCGCGTGCAGATCATAAATTTCGAATTGGGTTGCCTGGGCACCAACGCCTACCTCCTGCTCCCCGAAGGGCGGGCGGACGCCGTCTTGATTGACGCCCCGGAGGAGGCGTGGGACGCGGTCAAAGGCACGCTGATCGAGCATGGACGCTTGCTGGCGACGCTGCTTTTGACTCACGGGCATTGGGACCACATGGCCGGAGCGGCGGCCTGCCAGCGTGCGGGCGCGCGGGTTTACGCCCATCCCGCCGACCGGGCGTGGATTGAAAAACCTGATTTGCAGGCTGGTTTTGTGATTCCTGACGTGGTCTTGGAACCCGCCAAGGTGGACGAATTGCTGGCCCAGGGCCAAAGCCTCGACGTGGCTGGCCTGCACTTTGAAGTGCGCCACGTTCCCGGCCACGCTCCGGGAAACGTACTCTTTTACCTGCCGGCCTGGAAATGTGCTTTTCCCGGCGACGCCATTTTCTCGGGCAGCGTGGGCCGGGCGGATTTGCCCGGCGGCGACTGGGATCAACTTGAGCGCTCCATTAAAGAACAGATTTACACCCTGCCGGAGGAAACGGTGTTGTACCCGGGCCATGGGCCGCCTACCACTGTGGGTACGGAGCGGCGCACGAATTCTTTCGTGCGCGGCTAGTTTCTTATCACCATGGACACAGTTGACCACGCGGCTTTCATGCGCCGCGCGCTCGAAGCCGCCCGCCGCGGCTGGGGCGACACGCACCCCAATCCCATGGTCGGCGCGGTCATTGTCGAGAAGGGCCGGGTGGTGGCCGACGGTTTTCATGCCCGCGCAGGCGAACCTCATGCGGAAATTAATGCCCTGCAAAATCTGGGCCGCGCCCCGGCCAAGCACGCGACCCTGTATGTCACCCTCGAACCGTGCAGCACACAGGGACGCACTCCGCCGTGCACGGACGCGATCAAGCGCGCAGGACTAAAGCACATCGTCGTCGGTGCGACTGACCCCAATCCCCGCCACGCTGGCCGGGGTTTGGCGATACTTCGCGAGGCGGGCATCGACGTCACGGGCGGGGTGTTGGCGGAGGAATGCACCGATCTGAATTTCATTTTTAATCACTGGATAACCAAAAAAAATCCTTTATTTGCGGGCAAAACCGCCACGACGCTCGACGGCCGCGTGGCCACGCGCGCGGGCGAAAGCCAGTGGATCACCGGCATCGCCTCGCGGCGCGACGCCATGCGCTGGCGGCGGTTGTTTCCCGCCCTCGGCGTCGGGTCCGGGACGGTCCTCGCCGACAATCCCCGGCTGACCAGTCGCCTGGCCGGACGCGAATGGTGCCCCATTCGTCTGATTTTCGACCGTCGGCTACGCACGGTCACCAAGACATTACCTGGAGTTTATACGGACGCCAACCGCGACCGGACCATCGTGGTCACGGGGCCTAAGCCCGAGAATAAACGGCGTGCCCGCCTCGAAGCCGCGGGCGTCGCGCTCTGGACTTTACCCGCTTCCGGCCCGGCGTGGTTTTCGGCGCTGCGGGAAAAATGTGCGGAGGCTGGCCTGACCGGGGTTTTACTCGAAGGCGGCCCGACTTTGCTCAGCAGTTTCCTGGCCGCCGGGGAGTTGGATTATCTTTTTGCTTATAGGTCGCCAAAATTTTTTGCCGACCCTCAGGCCCGGCCCGCTTTTACGGGACCGCCGCGTCCTCAACTTGACCAAGCTTACACTTTGCGTGCTCCGCACCACGCCGCGCTGGGCGATGACCAATTGCTGCGCGGCTCCGTGATCTATCCCAAGGGAAAATGAACCAACCTATCTTTCTGGCCACCGGCAATGCGCACAAGGCGCGCGAATTTGCGGCGATGTTCGCCGCGGCGGCCCTGCCTTGGACCATTGAAAGCGCGGCCGCGCTCGGCGGCATGCCACCCGTTGAGGAAACGGCGAACACTTTTGCCGGTAACGCCATGCTCAAGGCCCGCGCCCTGCGCGCCAAAGCGCCGCCGGAGGCCTTGGTCCTCGCGGATGATAGCGGGCTCGAAGTGGATGCGCTCGGACGCGCACCGGGTGTTTTTTCCGCCCGCTACGCTGGGCCTGGCGCGACCGATGCCGAGAACACCGCCAAGCTTTTGCAGGAGCTGGACGGCTTCCCGCCGCGCCAGCGCCGCGCCCGTTTTGTTTGCGTATTGGCCCTGATTGATGCCGCCGGTGGTGAGCACACTTTTCTCGGTTCCTGCCGCGGCCGCATCGGCACCGCGCTGGCCGGCGCGGGCGGCTTCGGTTACGACCCGGTTTTTTATCCCGACGGCCAAACGCAAACGTATGCCGAACTCGGCGACGAGGTGAAAAACCGCCTCAGCCACCGCGGCAAGGCGCTGGAAAAATTGTTCGCGTATTTGCGCGCCCGGGCTCCACAAGTTGCCGCCCCGGAAACTACGCCGACTCTAAAATAATGTTCGCATACGGCATCGTGTCCGCCGTGCGAATCAGGCCGATGCATCCGGGCACGCGGGTCTTGAACTTGGCGTGAGCTTCAAACCTGATGGCGGCATCGTGCGCTTTGAGGAGGTTTACGGCGAGCTGCACCGTCTGGGCGGGATTACTCTTTTTGCACTCTGCGGCCATAAACGCACCGCCAACCCGGCAGGCGGGTAGGATGGCTTCGAGCACCTGCCGCACAGTGGGGATGCCGTCGGTGAGACTCAGGTCAATGGTTGGCACTTGCGGCCAGGAGGGAAAGCCACGGTCCGCAATGACAATCGTGTTGGTGTGCCGAAAGCGGCCCAGCAATTCGAGCAGGTTAGGATTCAGGATGCCGGTTTTGAGCATGGAGGCAGTTAATTTTAGAACAAAGGAGCAGTCCGCTGCATTGATTGGCGCAGTGCAAGACCGTTCTTAGGGCTGCGCTGCTGGAGTAATGGCCGCAGTACTGGTAGTTGTCGCAGGCGCCAAGGGCTTTAATCCCGTGATTTTCAGGGTGAAGTAATTGCGGCCAGGTTGCTCGACGGGGAGTCTCACCTTCAGTCCCTCGGCGTCTTGGGTGAATTCCAAATTGCCCGCGTGCCCGAGAAGCTCGACTTGCGCAATCTTGCCTTGCGGGGCGGACCCCGTGGCGAGCGAAGTGATGACGGCCTGCTCACCGGGCCAGCCGGTGGCGATGGCGTAGAGCGTGTCGCCCTTCGTCGTGAAATGATATTGGGTCGGACCGCCGCGACCGCCGCCCTCGGCGAATTTCGTCCACGCGCGCGAACCGTAAATAGCCTCGCCGTTCAGGTCCAGCCACGTACCGATGCCGAGCAGCGTATCCTGCTGCGCCTGCGGAATGGTGCCGTCGGCCATCGGCGAAATATTGAGCACGTAAATGCCGTCTTTGCTCACGGTGTCGATGAGTTTGCCGAGAATTTGATTCGCGTTGGAGACCGACATGCCCGTGCTGTAGCCCCAGGTACTGCCGATGGCATCGTCCACCATCCACGGGGCCGGCCGGATGCCCTGCGGCGAGCGGGCGCTCACTTTTTCAAAATCGATGACGGAGCCGATTTGCTTCGTGTCGTCATTGCTCGGCGCATACGCAATGTACTTCGTGCCGAGGGTGACTTCCTTGCCCCAATCTTTCGCGCGATTATAATAATAGGCCGCGACGTGTTCCTTCAGCGGGTCCAGGACGCGCAAATTGACACCATTGTCGAACCACAAAATGTCCGGATGGTACTTGTCAATCAGCTCGAGATTGCGGTTCACCCAGTCGGTCAGGAACTTCGTCATGGCCGCATCGCTGCGGTCGGCGACGTGATAAAATTCGGCCCACGCGGGATCGTAGAGGTCGGCTTTGGCTTCCTTCAGCCGGGCGTCGAGCGCGGCGGAGGGCACGACGAAAATAAAATTCTCCATCCCGTGATTGGAGACGCCGAACTTCAGGCCCTGTTTGCGCACGGCGGCGCCCAAATCTCCGACGAGGTCGCGATGCGGGCCCATTTTCACGGAGTTGATGGGCGTCACGTCGCTGTCCCAATTGGCGAAATTATCATGATGCTCCGCGGTGGGCATGACGAATTTCGCCCCCGCTTTTTTAAACAGCGCCGCCCAGGCGTCGGGATCCCATTTCTCGGCTTTGAATAACGGAATGAAGTCCTTGTAGCCGAATTGCTCCTGCGGCCCGAAGTTTTGCGCGTGCCAGTTGGCGTCCGCGCCGGCGTACATGTGCTTCTCATACCATTCGGCGGCACTGGGGCCGTGTGCCGGCACGGAATACACGCCCCAATGCATGAAGATGCCGAATTTCGCGTCGTCGAGCCACTTGGGCGTGACATAATTTTTCTGAATGGATTCCCAGGTCGGCAAAAACGGGCCCGGGGCCATGGGTTTGGTGACGGCCTTATCCGCGGCGGCCACAATCTCCGGTGTGGCGTTGGGCCCCATCACGCCGTAATCATACAACTTCGAGTCCGGCATGTCGCCGCGCTCGGGTTTCAACGGACGCTGTTGGGCGAAGGCTTGTGTCGTCGCAGCCAGGGCGGCAAGTGCAAGCACAAGGGCTGCACGCCGGAAAGGGAAAAGTAAACAGTGCATCAAGGGCAATGGCTAGGGATTAGCCGGGGTGGGTGAAACTTGGGCGACTGCCGGGGTCGCGGAGACGGCGGCGCTCTTCAACTTCAACCCGGTGATTTTTAATGAAACCGCGTACTCGCTCGGCAGTTCCGCCGGCAGCTTCACCTTGAGGCCGCTCTCGTCCTGGGTGAATTCCAGGTTGCCGGTATGGCCGAGTAATTCCACTTTTTCAATTTTACCTTCCGGAATCTGGCCCTTGGCCAGTGCGGGAATCACGACTTCGCTTCCCGCCGTGACCGCAGGTGCGGCCAGCGTCGTGGTGATATCTGCGGCGGGCGTGATCGGCGGCAGGATGGTTTCCTCCGGGGTGGCAGGCGTCGCCGGAACAGCGGCGGGCGCGGCATTTCCACGCGGGGCTTGGCGCAGCAGGATGGCGTAAAAAGTATCGCCCTTGGTGGTATAGCGCAGATTGCCTTCGCCGTAGATTTTCCACGCGCGTGTGCCGTAAATCGCATCGCCATTGACCTCGAGCCACTTGCCCACGCCGAGCAGGATTTCCTGCTGCGCCTCGGGAATGGTCCCGTCGCCCTTCGGGGAAATGTTGAGGAGCAGGTTGCCATTGCGGCAGGTGTTCTCGATAAGATTTTTCACCACGCCCCCGGCATTGGTCAGTTTCATGCCTTCCACGTAGCCGAATTTTTCCCCGATGGGATCGTCGGCCTGCCACGGGAAATCGACCAGCGTCTTGGGGGCGCGTCCTTCACGCTCATAATCCTCGATGCTGCCAAAAAGGTACGCGTTGCTCTTCGTGCTCAGGGTTACTTGTTTACCCCAGCCCGCGGCGCGATTGTAGTAATACGCGGCCACCGCGAGCTTGAGCGGGTCGAAATTGCGGCCGTTCACACCGTTGTCGAACCAGAGCATGTCGGGCTGGTATTTATCAATCAGCTCGTCATTTTCTTTGACCCAGGTGGAGAGGAATTTCACCAGGGCCTCAGGCCCGCGGTCAGCCACCAGGTAAAATTCGGCGAGCGCCGGATCGTAAAGATCCGTGGCGAGGCCGGCCGGCAGCGGCAACTGGATAAAGGTGAAGTGCTCCATCCCGTGATTGGAGACGCCAAATTTGAGCCCCTGTTTGCGCACCGCCGCCGCCAGATCGCCGATGATGTCGCGCTTCGGCCCGTAATTTTTCGAGTTGAAGGGCGTGATCGCACTGTCCCAGTTCGCAAACCCATCGTGATGCTGGGCCGTGGGCACGATGTATTTCGCGCCGGACTTCTTGAACAGTTCAGCCCAGGCCGCGGGGTCGAACTTGGTCGCATACTTGTCCGCCAGCTTGATGTAGCCGTACGTGTCGGGCGGCCCGAAGTTTTGGACGTGCCACTGCTGGATCGCGGCATTGCTGCCGTACATGTATTTCTCATACCACTCGCTTTGGTGCGCGGCGACGGAGTAGAGGCCGAAGTGCATGAAGATGCCGAACTTCGCGTCGAGAAACCATTCGGGCGTCTGGTAATGGGCCTGGATGGATTCCCACGTCGGCGCATATGGCCCGGCGGGAATCTTCGGGGTGTCCGCGAGCGCGGCCGCCACTTGTTCGGCATTGGCGCGCGGGCCGGATTGCGCGTGCGCGGCGAACGACAGGAGCGCAAGCAACAGCCCGGCGGCGAGAGGGAGGAGACGAGAGGTCGTGAAGGTCATCGGAGTGGGGAAGGGGAGTGGTCTGAGTAAACGAATTTTAGGGCAATTTTAGCCCCGTGATTTTCAACGCATAGGCGTAATCGCAGGGTTTCTCGGCGGGGAATTTCACCTTGAGGCCCTCGGCGTCCTGGGTGAAGGCGAGCGCGCCGGGATGCCCGAGCAATTCGACCTTTTCAATTTTGCCTGCAGGCAAATCCTTGGAGCCGGTAGCGAGCGAAGTGATGACGGCTTGTTCGCCGGGCCAGTCCATCACGATCGCATAAAGCGTGTCGCCTTTGGTGGTGAAGCGAATCTCTTTCGTGGTGTAGGACTCGTTGGGCGGATCATCCGGCCCTTGGCCCACAAACGGGGCCTGCGGGGCATCGTAGTACGGGCCTTCGCCGTAGCGCTTCCACGCACGCGTGCCGTAGATGGCCTCGCCGTTGACGTCGAGCCAATGGCCCATCGCGAGCAAGCGGTCCTGTTGCGGCTGTGGAATGGTGCCGTCCGCCATCGGCGAAATATTCATCAGGTAATTGCCATTCATGCTGACGCAATCAATGAGCCGATGAATGAGCAACGCGGCGGGCTTGTACTGAATCTCGGTGACATAGGCGAATTTGTTGCCCATCGGGTCGTCGGTTTGCCACGCAAAATCCTTCACCTCGCGACCATCAATGCGCCCCTGCCGTTCGTAGTCCAGCACCGCGCCGGCCGGAAAGTCCGTGTGCTTGCCGCTGATCGACACTTCCTTGGCCCAGACCGCCGCTTGTTCAAAATAGTGGCTGGCGACGGCCAGTTTCATGGCATCAGAAATGCCGCCCCCGATGCCGTCAAACCAAAGCATGTCCGGCTGGTATTTATCAATCAGCTCTAAATTCTTTTTGACCCACAGGTCGTTGAATTTCTGGCGGGCTTCCGGGCTGCGGTCAGCCACGCTGTAGAATTCCGCCCAGGCGGGGTCGTATTGATCGCTGCCGGCCAGCGCCGGGATGAAATTGAAATGGTTCGCGCTATGGTTGGAGACGCCGAATTTCAAGCCCGCTTTGCGCACGGCGGCGCCGAGCTCGCCAATCAAATCGCGCTTGGGCCCCATGTTCTTCGCATTGTATTTGTTGTAGGCGCTGTCCCAGAGGGAAAACCCATCGTGATGTTCGCCCGTGGGAATGACGTATTTCGCGCCGGCTTTCTTGAATAATTCCGCCCACGCCGTGGGATCCCACTTCGCCGCGGTGAACATGGGGATGAAATCCTTGTAGCCGAATTGGGTGGGCGGGCCGAAGTGATCGGTATGCCACTGCATGATGCCGGCGTTGCCGCCGTACATGTAGCGCACATACCATTCGCTGCCGTGCGCGGGGACGGAGTAAATTCCCCAGTGCATGAAGATGCCGAATTTCCCATCCTTGAACCATTCGGGTGTGTGATACTTGGCTTTGATGTCGTCCCAACTGAGTCCCGCGGCTGCGGGCGTGGGCGGCGGGGTGGCGGGGGCGTCAGCTCCGACGCTTAAGCCGGCGATGAGCAACAGCGCCAGAGTGATGACGGAATTAAGTTTGCGGGAATTTTGCATGTGGGGATGAGGATAAAGTTGAGGTGGCAAGGGAGCTTTGTTTTGTCGGAATTACTTACTGCGGAATCAAACCGGGCGTGTTGTCGGCGACCGTTGCCGCGGCGCCCGACAGCTTGAGACCGGTGATTTTCAGCGCAAAGGCATAATCGCAGGGTTTCTCAGCGGGGAATTTCACCTTGAGGCCCTCGGCGTCCTGGGTGAAGGCGAGCGCGCCGGGGTGTCCGAGCAGTTCAACTTTTTCGATTTTGCCTGCCAGCAAATCCTTCGAGCCGACAGCGAGTGAAGTGATGACGGCTTGTTCGCCCGGCCAATCCGTGACGATGGCGTACAGTGTATCGCCCTTCGTGGTGAAACGAATTTCCTTGGCGGAGAAGGCCTCGCTCGGCGGATCATCCGCGCCGCCGCGGGGCGCGGGCGGGGCGTCGTAATAAGGGCCTTCACCGTAACGCGTCCAGGCCTGGGTCCCGTAAATGGCTTCGCCGTTCAAGTCCAGCCATTTACCGATTTCGAGCAAACGATCCTGTTGCGCCTGCGGAATCGTCCCGTCGGCTTTCGGCGAAATATTCAGGAGGTAATTGCCGTTCATGGCGACGCAGTCAATCAGCCGGCGGATGAGCAGCGCGGCGGGTTTGTACTCGAGTGCGTCCATGTAACCGAACTTATTGCCGATGGGATCGTCCACCTGCCACGCATAGGACTTCAATTCGCGCGGGAGAATGCGGCCTTGCCGCTCGTAATCCATGATGCTGCCCGCGAGGTAGGCATTGCTCTTCGTCGTAAAGGACACCTGCTTGCCCCACTTCAGCGCGCTGTTGTAGTAATAGGCGGCCACGCGCAGCTTCATGTCGTCGTAACCGCGCCCATTGATGCCGTTGTCGAACCAGAGCAAGTCGGGCTGGTATTTGTCGATGAGCTCGTAATTTTTGGCCACCCAGAGTTCGTTGAAATGCTGGCGGTCGGCCTGGTCCTGATTGTAGGAGTGGTAGAAATCGCGCCACGCGGGATCAAGCTGGTCGCTGTTCGGATAAAGCGGAATAAAATTGTAATGCTCAATACTATGATTCGACACGCCGAATTTGAGTCCGGCCTTGCGCACGGCGGCGGCGAGTTCGCCGATGAGGTCGCGGTGCGGACCCAGGAGCTTGGTGTTGAAGCGATTGTACCGGCTGTCCCACAAGGAAAAACCGTCGTGGTGCTCGGCGGTGGGGATGACGTATTTCGCCCCGGCCTTTTTGAAGAGCGCGGCCCAGGCGTCGGGATCCCATTTCGCAACGGTGAACATGGGGATAAAATCCTTGTAGCCGAACTTGTCGAGCGGGCCAAAAGTTTGGATCTGCCACTGAGTAATGCCGGCATTGCCGCCGTACATGTACTTCACGTACCACTCGCTGGCGTGCGCGGGCACCGCGTACAAACCCCAGTGCATGAAGATGCCGAATTTGCCCTCGGTGAACCATGCGGGGGTTTTGTAGTTCGCGCGGATGGAATCCCAAGTGGGTTGAAAGGGACCGGGCGGGATGGGCGCCAATTTATCCACGGTCACGCCGGGCAATTCGGTCGTGGGCGTAAAAACGACGGTGGCGGGAGCGTCCGTTTTGGCTGCAGCGGTGGCGGCGGAAGCGGCCTGCACGGCGGCGTCGGACAAAACTTCCGGGGCCGGAGCATTCGCCGCAAAGGTTGACGACGTTGGCAGGGCGAGGGCACTGAGGCAAAGCAGGATGGCGACGGGGATGCGCATGGCGGAAACTCGGGTCGAGGTTCGGGAGGGAAGGGACAGAGGCATTTGCCTGGCTAAACTTAATCTGTATTAAGGCGAGTGATGTTCAATTGGAGGTTCGGACTCGCGCGAAACGAGGTAGGCGTTCACCTCATCGGCCATGAGCTGGCCCATCTCCAGATTGGCGGCGGAGCTGAGGTGCAGGTAGTCATGGGACAAAGCTGGGGAGATTCCGGGGTCGTCCGCCCGCCGTGTCATTTTGTCGGTGACGACGGTAAACACGCCTTTTACCGCGAGGGGCGAACCGGAATTCTGCGCGAGGTTGAACTGGGCCTGGCGCACGATTTCCGTGTTGGGCGGCGTTGGGGCCGGATAATTCGGCTGCGGCAGGATGGTGCCGAGCACGAAACACATGTCCGGCGTGCCGTATTGGGCGCGCACGCGTTCGATAAAATGCGTCAAATTGGTGGCGTAAGCATTGGCGGTGTCGGGCCGGTTGCCGTCGTTCTCCCCCTGATGCCAGAGCATGCCCTTCACGGTCGGCACATAGCCGTCGTCGCGCAGCGCCTTCAGGCCGGCGTCCACGGTGTCCGCAAAAATTTTGAACTGCGGACCCCATTTCGTCGGGTCGGTGGCATCCGGGCCGGGATTCCACTGCGTGTAAAGATTCGTGCCCGAAGTGGCGTGTTTGATGAGGGCGATTTTCCGGTCCGGGCGCAGTTCCTGGAGGCGGTTGCCGAAGCCGATTTCCATGCCGAAGCGCGAGGGATCCTCCGAAGCCGGGGCCAGCACATGCCAGACATTCGATGGCAGCGCGCCGTGCAAACTGCGCCCACCCGAATGAAACAACAGGACGCGCTCATCGGGTTTGAAACCCGGCGGGAAATTTTTCACATAGCCCTGGCCCGTGGCGTTAGACTGGCCGCCGATCAAATAAACTTCAATGGGCCCCTTGCTGCCAGGCGCAGCGGCTGGAGCCGGCGGGGTGGCAGCCGCAGGGATCGGACTATCCGCGGCAAAGCCAGGCTGGGCGACAACGAAAAGGGCCAGAGCCAGGAACTTCGAAGAGAAGGACATGCGGGTGGGGCAGGGGTGGGGAAGGAAGCAGTATATCCTCGAAGCTGGCGCAGGGGAATGCGTAGAATGGACTTTCGCATGTCTAAAATTGTCCGACTGGAAGCCGACAATCTGCTCTCCAAGCAGGTCACGGGGGCCCGGTATTTTTTCCTCAATCTCGCGCCGCGCCGGGGGGCGCGGTTGGAATTGGTCATGGGCGGATTCGAGCATTGCAACCCCGATTACGTCGTCTCGCGGTCGAGTTATCCGTACGCCTCCATCGAATACGTCGTCGCGGGCCGGGGCGTGGCAAAAATTGGCGACCAGCGCCATGAGCTACGGCCGGGCACCGTCTTTGCCTATGGGCCGGCCACCCGCCATGAAATCCGCACGTCGCCGAGCGAGGCGCTGGTGAAATATTTTGTCTCGTGCGTCGGCACCGACGTGGCCCGCCGGTTGCGGCGCTGCCAGATTCCGCCGGGGCAGGCGCGCGTGCTCACGCCACACCCGGAAATCACCAGCGTGTTCGACGACCTCCTGCGCGAGGGCCAGAGTTCGAGCCCCTTGCGGCCGGTCTTGTGCGCGGCGTTGTTCGAGTTCCTGCTGTTGAAAATCGAGGACGCCGTCACGCTCACCCCGCACACCAATGAGCGGGCGCGCGAGGCCTTTCTGCGGTGCAAGGCCTTCATTGACGCCGAGGCGGAAAGGCTGCGCACGCTCGGCGAAATTGCCACCGCGGTGGGGGCCGAGGCCTCGAGCATCTGCCGCTGGTTTCGCCGCTACCAGGGCGTCAGCCCGTATCAATATTTGTTGCGGCGGCGCATGAATCTCGCGGCGGAAAAATTCATCGAAGAGGGCGGGCTGGTCAAGGACACCGCCCAGCGGCTCGGCTTTTCCGATCCGTTTCACTTTTCGCACCAGTTCAAGGCCGTGCACGGGGTGCCCCCGAGCGCCTTGTTGCGCTATCACCGCGCCAAGACGCCGGCGAAGTGAGCGGCCTTACAGCCGATAGGCTTTGACCGCTGTTTCGCCCAAAATTTGCTTTTGCTCGCCGGCGGAGAGGCCCTTGCTCCACCCGCGCACGAGGTCCACCCACTGTTTGTACCCGCAGGCCACCGTGCACACGGGCCAGTCGGTGCCGAGCATCAGGCGCGCCGGGCCGAAAGATTCCAGCACCGTGTCAAAATAAACCTGCAATTGCGATTCGGTCCAGGCAGTGTAGTCCGCTTCGGTGACCATCCCCGAAATTTTGCAATAAACATGGGGACGGCGGGCCAGCTCACGAATATTTTTCCGCCAGGGCTCGAGCAGGTCGTCCTTGATGCGAGGCTTGGCCACGTGATCGAGGACAAACACCTGCTTAGGGTGTTTATCCACAAACTCGATGGTCTGGGGCAGATGGCGTTCAAAAATTAATAGGTCGTAAACGAGCCCCCGCGACGTCAGCGCCGCGATGCCGCGATTAAAGTCCTCCCGCAGCATGTAACGCTCGTCCGGCTCGCCCTGGAGCACATGGCGCACCGCCCGCAATTTTTTATTTGCCGCCAACTCATCCAGCACGCTGCCCACCTTCGCGTCGATCAAGGGCACCCAGCCCACGACCCCCCGCACGAACGCATTTTCTTGCGCCAATTGCAGCAGCCAGCGGGTTTCCTCCAGCGTTTGCCGCGCCTGAACGCTGACCGCCCCGTCAACGCCGGCATTGCGCATCTCGCGCGCAAGATCGGTGGGCAGGAAATCACGCCGGATGACGCGCATGGCGTCATCGATCCAGCCAAACTCTGCCGTCGTGTAGCGCCAGAAATGATGATGAGCGTCGATGACAGGCATGGCCGGCTAGGGCATTTCAACGTGAATCTTTGTAATGATGCCCGGCTGGTCGGACCATTGCTGCAAGGCCTCGCCCGCTTGCTCGAAGGGCACCGTACGCGTCACGGTTTCCGCCACGGGATAACGCCCGCTTTCGAGCATGGCGATCACGTCGCGGAAGTCCTTCGTGGTCGAATTGCGCGAGCCCAGGATATCCAGTTCCTTCATCACAAAATATTTCGTTTCATACGCGATCGGCGCTTTGGCGTAGCCGATGTAAACGATGCGGCCGGCAAAGCAGGCGAGGTCGACGGCGGCCAGAAAAGTTGCGGGCGCGCCCACCGCTTCGACGATGACATGTGGGCCATCGCCGTTGGTCAGCGCCTGTACACGCTCGGCGAGCGATTCGGTTTTGGAATTGATGACGTGCGTGGCCCCGGCCTGGCGCGCGAGGGCTAGCTTGTTGTCCTCGATGTCCACCGCGATGACGTTTGCGCCGCGGTGCAATCCCGCGGCGGCAATCGCGCCGAGGCCAATCATGCCGCAGCCAAATACGAGCACCGTATCCGCCTTCGTGACGCGGCCGCGCGCGGCGGCGTGAAAACCCACGGCCAGC
>Ga0265320_10000287_pt1 | contig 40898 bp, 65 predicted proteins | sample 4827metaG_FD_202087 | JGI IMG/M metagenome (GOLD analysis project Ga0265320, IMG submission 202087) | Rhizosphere microbial communities from Carex aquatilis grown in University of Washington, Seatle, WA, United States - 4-8-27 metaG | ecosystem: Host-associated > Plants > Roots > Rhizosphere >... | reverse complement strand
GAAGCCCGATTGGGTAACGAGGCGCAAGCGAAAGCAGCGTGAACGACTGAGCGAGAAAACCTATATAGGATGCAACAGTCTGAACATGGCGAATATAAGGAAGGTCATGAGAGAGCGTCGAAGAACCTCTCCGCCTTGGCAACTTAGGTTACAAAAGTAACAGAAAGATCATTGATGCCCAAATGGCATTCTTCGGTCAAGCAGCTTAACCGGTGCCGAAGATAGTTGATGATTTTGACCGGATGTATCATCAACGAGCAGGTCATATTAGGATTTTGTGGTATGACCGTTTTAATGTTGTAGGTTAGGATGACGAAGATTAGGTCTTGTATGAAGAGATTTAAGTTCCAAATAACATCTATGTCGAATTTCAAGGATTTCATCGGAAAGTTTTTTAACTCCCTGTTGTCCTTTTTTAGCTCCATGGATTGTATATGTACTTCTCGCTTCAAGCATGATCTCAAATTGTCTTCTTTTTATCACGGAATGAGGGATCAAAAGATTACAGAAGTCCATGATACGAACGATGGGACAGTACCATCTCCATATGGGTTTGCGGATAACGTTGGATTTTTTATCGGTCGGAATGGATCGAATAATTCCTCCAATTCTTTCTTTCATCCATTCAAGAAGTACTATTTCAGTATTCGTGACTGCTATGTAAGTTTGATAAATACCACTCTTGCAATCTTTATTCCTAGTAATAGGTTTAGAGATGTGAATGGTTCCTTCTCCATCCATGATACCGGCAAGATATCCAATCTCATGCTCAGAGAGATTTCTTCCGTAAAAGTCTGTCATAGGACTCCTATATTGCATGTTTGTGAGGGATTGTAACATATTCTACATATTCATACAAACATTAAAGCTAAAAATCTGCTCTGATTGACTTGGAAACCCGATGGGGCAACAAGGCGGAAGCGAAAGCACCGTGAGAGACTAAGGCGAGTGGACACTGGAAGGTGAAGCGATAGTCCGATCTGCAACGATACATGAAATTGCAGAGATTGGCAGAAATGACCAGTCCCCCGAAAGGGAGTAACAAGGTGACAAGACCAAGAGGGTTTTGAGAAAGTTGCAGCATAATACGCCCTCTTAGCGTGGCGCAAATTGGTATTAGCATGGGTCAGCGAAAGACTGGCCGTAGCAATGCGCCAAGCCGAGGATAGAGATAATGTCCTCGATAAACCGACTCTAATTGACATGGAAGCCCGACAGGGTGACATGGGGCAAGCGAAAGCAGCCTAAACGACTAAGTGAGACGGCACCTCAATAGGTGATGCGATAGTCTGAACACGACGAATGGAAAGAAAGGTCGTGAGGAATCTCCGAAGAGGGATTTCCGCCTAGTGATAGGTCAGTAAGGAAAAATATGGTGAAAAAAGAATACCAATCCCCATCAGGTGGGTTAAATAAGAAGGGAAGAGACTACTTTAAACGAAAAGAAGGAGCTAACCTCAAAGCCCCTGTTACGAAAAAAGTAGATCCAGACTCGAAAGTAGGCAAAAGAAAAAAATCGTTTTGCGCACGCATGTCTGGCGTTCCTGGACCCATGAAAGATGAGAAGGGAAGACCCACTCGTAAGGCATTAGCTTTACGCAAGTGGAAGTGCCATTAGTCCTGAAAGTAACAGAGTGCTTATCCTCCGCGACTATATCGTTTCCGCAGCATCGGAAATCAATGCTGGCGGCGGCGCTAACGGTGATAACCCAACTAACTTGGGGATCTCCGATTTCAGCCTTGTGGCTGCGACTTTGGATACCAACAATGCCCAAAAATTCGTTTCGGGTATTGAAGGATCTTTGAAGTTCGGCACAGGTCCAGTTCGTGCAGCTTACTTCATGCTGTCCTCTACGGAGATTCAGCCTGATTTTGACGCGCTTACTGGCGATGGGTTTTTGTCTACTTGGTCATATGGCCATAACACAGAAGCACTTCCGACCGAATACGGCGCAGTATTCAATATTCGTATATTAACCAGCTCTGAAGCTCCGGTAGCGCGCTCCGCTTCCATGAATGGACGAGATGTTTACTATAATACGGTAGTTGGGAAGCAAGCAATTACGCACATTAACCAGGATGGTTACTCGATGAACTTGATTTATCGAGATCCATATTATTCTGGTATGCTCGCTCAGAACGCTACCCTGGCGGTTAAATTCGCTCAGGCACAGGCGCTTACGCAAGATACGGCGATCCGTAACTTGCTGTCTACACGTTCAGCAAACTTTATAACACTGTAAGGAGGATAGTATGGCAGAATATTCCAGACTGGCTTCCGGCCAGGTTACATCGACAGGTGGCGCTACAGGCGTTATCCTACCGTTTCTTCCTAACTTCATTGAGATCTCCAACTCTACTAGGGCTGCTGCCGCAAGCGGTGTCACTAGAGCATGGTGGATGACCGATATGGGTCAGGGAGCTGCGTTTCTAACTACAACCAGCGCAGGCCCTGCTGATGGCACATCGTACATTAGTGCGGCGACGGGTGGTGGTTTTAGCACATTCCAAGGCGGTATTGCTCTGCAATATGGTCCAGTATTGGCAATTTCCGGGATCACGAAAGCGAGCCCCGCTGTTGTCACCACAACGACCAACCATGGCCTTGTGAGCGGAAACGTAGTTATTTTACAAGGACTCTTCCAGTCAGCGACGACGGGTATGCCTCAAATTGCAGGCATTCCATTCGTTATTACCCGCACAGGGGCTACGACTTTTACGATTCCTTGGAACACTAACCAGAGTGGTTATACCGCATTAAGCGGATCTCCTTCAGGAGCTACGGTAAAGCAAGTTCTTTACCCAAATCTCTATGTTCCTGGGGTTGCGTTTATTTCGGCTATTTCCACTGGCACTACGACAACTATCACGACCACAGCACCTTCCAACTTCCAAGTTGGGCAAGAGGTAGCGTTTAGGATTCCATCAACGTATGGTACTGTGGAGCTTAATTCGCTTCCCAATATCCTAACGCCGGGATCTCCTACCTATGGTTTTGTCACTGCGGTCAATAGCTCAACGCAGTTTGTGGTTAATATCAATTCTACTGGATATACAGCCTTTGCCACTAACCAGACGGTTTCGCAGGCTCTAGCCGGTGGATTGACATTCCCGCAAGTTGTTGCTGTGGGCGACGCTAACTCAGGATCACTATTGACTAACTTTGTTTCTCCAAGTTTCTATAACGGAACTGGTACAAGCACGGTTAGCACAATCAACGGTCCTGCGATTGCAGGCGCTTTTGCCAACAATACTAGCATGGGCTTCATCATTGGAGCTTCAGTAGCTGGTACAGCATCAGACGTAATCTATTGGAGGGCTTATCTCCATGACATTAACTACGTTTAATTGATTATTACGGGCTAGGGTTAAAATCCTAGTCCGTTTCTTTATCAATACTACCCATTTAATTTAACAAATGATACTGGAGAAATATGACTACGACATATTTCGGTCCGCCACATCCTGCGTATTACAACCTTCCTATTAGAGCAGATTATTTTAAGCCTTCAAGGTTTGTAATTTCAGGAATACAGCTAGGACCAACAACGATCATAACCACATCCTTACCGCACAACTATGTCATAGGACAACTCATAAGGTTAATCATACCCCCGTTTTACGGGTCATATCAGCTTAACGAGAAAGAAGCTTATGTCATTTCCATCCCCTCAACTACGGAAGTGACCTTAGACCTCAACTCAGTAGGCGTATCCGCTTTTATCTCTTCACCGACTTATGGACCAACTTCCCCTCAGATATTGGCCATTGGCGATTCGAGCAGCGGACTAATTTCAACGACCGGCAGATCACTCCCCACAACTGCGATTGCCGGATCATTCCAGAATATATCACCACAATAGGTACTAAATGGCAAGACCAAGAGTAAACAGTCAGGCACAGAAAGAGTTAGACAAGGCTCAAGATACGTTTGATAAATTTGACGAAGAAATCAAATCCCTCTCCCATGATGAAATGGGAAAAGCTCCCATGGAGGAGCATGAGCCCCAAACCAAACTATCTAGCGCAGAGATCAGAAAAGCGCCTGAGATTTATCTAAAGCCCATCAAGACCGTATATCCCGGCTGCACTCCTAAGACCGGAAAAATGACCGACGTATTTAACGAGGCATTCCGCGACCAGTGGGAGTTTGACAAGAAGTATGTCCGTTTTATCGCTGAAAATCACGAAATCGTAGGCGAGTCTATCGATACTTGGACCCGTCCTTATCCTGGAGTACCAGCAGAAGAGTGGTTGGTGCCGGTAAACAAGCCTGTCTGGGGTCCTCGCTATCTCGCTGAGCAGATCAAGCGCAAGTGCTACCACGTACTGACGATGGAAGATCATAAACAGACTGGATCTGATCATGCAGGAACCTACGTCGGCGGCCTAGTGGCTAAATCGACCCGTCATCGCCTTGATGCTATGCCAGCTCCTGAAGCGCAAGTCTCCTTTAACCGCAAGGTAAGTAACTTCTAATGAATATGTTACAGGATGTGATTACCTACGTCCGGCGCATTGTTAAGACCCCCTCCAATGCGTCTTTGAGCGATAATCTGATCATTGACTACATCAATCGCTTTTGGCTGATGGATGTCGATGCCCGCGTTCAGCTATTCGATCTCAAGACCAAATACGGGTTCCAGACAACCCCTGGGATCGATCAATACAACATGCCCCTATATTCTATCCAAACTGAGCCTGGAGCCCAGCAGATTGCCTCCTTTCCAGTTTATCAGGGATTCATGACTCCGGCCTATGTAGCGGGCATCCAGGTTCCCTTTTATACCGATAGATCAAGCTTCTGGAACCTTTGGCCTAACTATGTGCAGACTTTGGCACCGGCAGCGGTTGGCGATGGGGCAACGACTAACTTTGACTTGCAGCTTCCCTTCTTTCCCGCGCTCGCAGGGCATGTAGACATAAACGGGATTATCACGTCTGGAGTCACCTCAGATCCGCCCGTGACGCCAACATTCATATCAAACATACCCTCTACGTCGGTCTATTCAGCGGTCTATATAACCTCGGTAGCGGCAGATGGATCGACGATTGTAGTGGCAGACAGCGGGCAATTTTTAACCGCAGATCGCAGATATGGGCTTTTGATGACGCCGGGGCAAGCCCCCTTTGGCAATACCGCGCTAGGGATAGACGGTACCCACCCAAATGGGACATACAGTATTACAGAAAATACTGTAAACTATGCCTTAGGAACGCTTAATGTAAACTTTCCAAACCCACCAGCGGATCAGGAGAATATCAATGTCCAGTGTTATTTCTTCGAGCAAGGAATTCCTCGTGCGATTCTTTTTTTTAATAACTGCATTACCATTCGGCCTCCTCCTAATATTAGCTATCTCGTTGAAATGGATGCTTACCTTACTCCGGCTGCATTTTTGTCTACTGCTGGATCTATTCCTTTCGGGTACATGGCCGAATATATCGCTCGTGGAGCTGCTAGAAAAATCCTTTCCGACACAGGGGACGTAGAGCAATTCCAATTTTATGAACCCCTATTTAGAGAGCAAGAAACCTTGGTCTGGAAGCGCTCACAGCGTCAATTTACAGCCACCAGAACAGGGACAATCTTCAGCGATCTAATGGGACAAAACAACTTCGGCTCAAACATCGGAAGTACCTAATGCCCTCATATACATACACTACCAATATTCCTATTGGAAACCAGACGCCCGCGCAGCAAAGACCGGCTTTAAATACCAATACGAATTCAATAGATAGCTTGCTTGACGTTGATCTTTTTGGTTTCAATGACAACAACGGTGGCTTTCATCAGAAGAGTACCTATGTCGTTCAAGGCTCGGACCCTGTACCTGATAACACATATGGAAATCAAGCAATCCTTTATTCCAAAACCATAAGCGCAATTGCCGAGCTTTTTCTAACCCGTAATGGCAGTGTGACTCCTATCCAGATGAGTTCTGGGACTGTGGTTAAAACGGGGGGATTGGGATCGTTTGGGCAAACTTTTCTGCCGGGCGGCCTGCAGTTAAAATGGGGTGTGGTAACAGTCACACCACCAAATACTACAGTCACTTTTACTTTAGTGGGATTAACCGCTTTTCCTAGCTCTGGAATCGTAGCTTTTGCCACTGCCTATGCCACTGGATCTCAATTTAGCATAGCTAATCTTACAGCCACGACTATTACCGTAGGGTCCAGTGGCGGCGGAAATGCGTTCTGGCTTGCTATAGGGGTCTAAATGGGACAGAAGATCGCCGTCGTCCCTGTTACCAAAGGTCTGAGAAATGATGTCCTACCTTTCAATCTCGATAACGACACATTTCCAGTCTTGCAGAATGCTTACCAGTGGAGAGGAAGAGTCAAGCGCAAGCGAGGCACTCTCTTTCTTGGGCGCCTAACCAATTATTTTTCCTCTGCTTCCACAGCTTTCAATCCCTCGCCTGGAACCACTACCTTTGTATTAAATGGTTCAGGAACTGGGAATTTACTCACCGGATTCTCCTCTCCTTCCGTTCCTTCTGGTTCCTCGATAGTTCCCGGTACTGTGACTTTCACCGATAGCACAGCCGCTAACATCTATACTGACCTCTTAATGGACGGGACTTTGCAGGGAGCGCCAGGGGGAACTGGAACTATAAACTATTCAACAGGGGCAATAACGATCACTGGAGGAGCTGCACATACCATTGGCACAGCAAGCTTTCTCTTCTATCCGAATCTCCCTGTATTGGGACTTGAGACATTAGACATTACGGCAAGCACCCTAGCACCTTTCCCAGCATTTCCGGGGGAATTGGCATTCAACACGACCTTTGCATATAACATTGCCACGACATCACCCTTTGTCATTAACAATGTGAGCTTTTATAAGAATCCAGCAACAGCTACCTATCCTGTATATGTTCAAAAATCTGTGTGGACTCCAACGACTTGGAATGGTCAGGATTACCAGCAATTCTGGTCTACAAACTATTCTGGAGCTTTTTGGGTAACAAATGGGATAAATATTCCTTTTGATCCTACCAATGTGGGAATGCAATATAAGCCGATTGTGGCAGTAACGGTTCTTACGGCAACGACGGCCAATCTTCAGATTACAGGTCATGGATTAGTTGTAGGTGATTTTGTTTTTATTAATGAAGTCTTGACAACAACGGGAATAAATTTTGAGACTGGCTATGTTATTACTGTAACAGACGCAAATAATGTTATTGTCAAATTTCCAAATGCTACTTTAGCTACTAATGGAACTCTAGGGATTGCTCAATATTTAACCAATCGATCCGATGTAACCAAAGACTGCTTAAGATTTTACGATGGTTCTCCGGTCTCTTCTGCTACCCCTCCAGTCTTCCAAACTAACACTGGATGGGTTAACTTTGCCCCCCCGCTGATTTCTGGCCCAACAACTACATTTAGCATCTCAGATCTGCCGCCCGGTCAATACTATTTAGTGGGTGCGCGAATGATCTTACCATTCAAAGACCGTCTCTTGTTTATTGGCCCCGTAGTCCAAACTTCGACCGCAGGTTCCCAGCGCTACCTGCAGGACACTGTAATATATTCACAAAATGGGACACCGTTTTACACTGCTTCATTCCCCTATTCAACGGTTCTACCATCTCCATCAATTATCCCAACGACAACCTTTACCCCAATTCTTGTTCCAGCAAACCAGACTGCGCAGCCATCAGCCTATTGGGAAGATGTTGTGGGCTATGGTGGCTATGTGCAGGAGGGCCATCAGGAGGCGATCTCTACCGCTACGGCAAATGAAGATGTGATTTTAATGGGATTGTCTAATCGTAAATCTCGCTTTGTCTATACGGGAAACGACATTATACCTTTCAACTTCTATACAATAAATTCAGAATACGGATCAGATAGCACATTCTCAGCCATCAACTTTGATCGTGGTATGGCTGATTTTGGCAATCGCGGAATAACTATGACGACGCAGGTATCCTCTGACCGTATCGATTTAGTCATTCCTGATGAAGTATTTAAGATCAACCTTAAGAATAATGGAAGGGAGCGGGTCACTGCCCAAAGAGATTATATCAACGAGTGGGTGTATTTCTCCTACCCGGCTCCGCAAAATTATTCCACTGCCGACGCTACCCCTTTTCCTTCTCAAACCCTGTTCTACAACTATCGGGATCAATCTTGGGCGATCTTCCTGGAGTCCTATACCACCTATGGGCAGTTCAGAAAATCCACTGGACAGACCTGGGATGAGCTTGATGATTTTACTTGGGATGAATGGACAGACAATTGGGACTCAGGGGAGCAAACCTTGCTGCAGCCAGAGGTGATAGGCGGCAATCAGCAGGGGTTCATTATGTTCCTCTCTGAAGGGACTGGAGAAGATACTTCTTTGTATATCTCGGACATCTCTGGAAATTTAGTGACCTCTCCCAACCACGGACTCAATGAAGGGGACTACATCATCATTACTGGAGCGCTAGGATCGGTAGGCTCATTAGTGAATGGAAAGATTTTCTCCGTAGCTACTCCATCAACCAATGGGAATACATTCTCTCTAAATCCTGCCATCAACTCCCTTGAATATCTAGGAGGGGGACAAATCACACGGATGTATATCCCTCTTATCCAGACTAAGCAATTCCCGGTAGCTTGGGATATGGGAAGAAAGACACGAATCGGAATGCAGCAATATTTGCTTTCCTCGACATCTCTAGGACAGATTACATTGCTTATATTCCTAAGCCAAGACCCTACAAACCCTTACAACATCGGCCCTATAGTTCCCTCTCCTCTTTCAGTAAACAATGCCCTGATTTACTCGACCGTCCTCTATACATGCCCTGAATCCACTAATCTTGGACTTACACCAGCCAACGTAAATCTACAGCAGCTAAATCAGATCGGATCTGATGGTTCCACGAGCAATAACCAAGCGCAGATCTGGCACAGAGTCAACACTTCACTCCTGGGAGATACCGTCCAACTTGGATTTACGTTGTCTGATGACCAGATGCGAGATACAGATTTTAACAATCAATTCGCTGAAATAGAACTACATAGCTTTATTATCGACGTCTCACCAAGCGCCCTATTAGCATGACCTCCCGCATAGCCTCTCAGATCCCTTACTTACGAGTGCAGCGTAGCTTCCCGGAAGAGTCCCAGCCACTCTCTGTAGAGCTAGACAAGACTTATATCGATATTGCCAATGCTGTAAATCAGAGGGGAATTGGTACGTTTTCTTCCGATATCACATTTGCCACTGGAGAGACATGGTTTGTCCAGCCTAATGGTCGAAGACAGCAGGGATTTAGAAAAGTCTATGAGATCACAGGAGCCGGAAGTACAAACCACGGCATCAACTTCAACAACATCAGCGCCATCGTCCGCCTATGGGGAACATTCACAGACGGGACAAACTGGTATACCCTTCCGTATGTTGATGTTGTTGCTGCCAACAATCAGATCTCGCTCACGCTCTCGCCAACTCAAATTGTGATTACAGCCGGAGGCGGCGCTCCGCCCACCATTACGTCAGGGTTTGTGGTTGTCGAGTGGTTAGCTCAAGCATGAAATGGATTTTTAAGATGAGCTTCTGCCACCACTTCATCCACAATCTTCTTAAAATCAGTAATTAAGTTATAATGTCTCTTCATAACTGGATATAACCTCTTTCGCTTTTCTACTAAAAATAACCTAATCAAATCTTTTTCATAAGCCGCTAATTTTCCATTCTTTTCTTTTTTGTACAAAGGACGATCTTTTAAGATATCGTAAACAGCTCCTTTGTTGCAAAAAAGATGTTTTTCGCTAAACTCTTGAGCAGTAAGAATTTCCCCCTTATTAGTCAGTTCTGGGGATGTGGGTTGACTACTTAATTTATCCTCACAATAATCAGACAATCCTTTCAGACCGCAAAGAATTGTTTTTATAATAGTGTGATAATCCATTTTCTCTCCAAGGTTGTGACATTCATTATTTTCATGGTGGATTTAAAAATTTAGATCAAGAAATTTGTTTTTCTATAGCCAATCTGATACTAGGAAATTAAGAAAACCAAGGTTCAAACATGGCCTCCTCAGTCCCTAAAGGGTATCAATCATTCTCTATCCCCAACAAGTCATCTCAACAGATGGACCTCTTCAATTCTGGGGCCAGTACCCTTCAGCAGGGATTCCCTCAAATGCTCCAGCAAATGATGCAGATGGCCCAGGGTGGCACTCCAGAGCAATGGGAGCAGCTAGAAGCCCCGGCAATGCGCCAGTTTGGGCAACTACAGGGAAGCATGGCATCGCGCTTCTCAGGCATGGGTTCTGGGGGCAGACACTCCAGCGGCTTCCAAAACAGCATGAGTGGCGCAGGAGCTGATTTAGCCGAGCGCCTGCAGTCAAATAGGCTGGGACTACAGAATCAAGCCACAAGTCAGCTAATGCAGTTATACGAGAATCTGATGGGGCAGGATATGCAGAAAACGGGGTTGGTGAAAAAACAGAAACCTTGGTGGCAGGATTTTCTAACTGGACTCGGTGGGGTTGGCGCAGAAGCCGCTGGTAATTTTGGGACTATGGGGATGGGTAAATGGGCCGGACTATTTTAGGAGATATTTTATGGGTTATATAGGTGTTCTGGATGAAGTTCCAAGCTTCGCTCAATCGTTTGCTAGAAATTTTAGTCAGGGACTTTCTCGGGGAATATCCCGAGGTGCCGATTTCGCGCAGAAAATGGCTTTGCAAAAAGCCAGAAGAAACACAGGTCCAAGTGAACAAGAATTAGTCGAGGCTGGTTTTTCACCAGAAGAAGCAAAGATGTACTCCACATTCTCTGTTGGGGGCAGAACTCAATTTGCTAAAGAACTTTTAGAAGAAAGAAAGCGAGGATTGACTCCAGATGGTCGCTTGCAATCTGAACAGGGAAATCAAGATCAGATGTTTTCCGATATCATGTCTAAACTTTCTGAAAATGGACAAGAGGGGGAATTCACTGAAAAAGGGGCACAGAGACAGGAATCTGAGTTAGCTGATCGGGCCTATGAAGAAATTGAGGAAAGGGAGACAGAAAATAATTTAGATAACTATATTAAAGGCCAAGACAAGGGACTGACTCCGGCTGAGAAGGTAAGAAGAGGGACAGAGCGATATAAAAGCGGAAAACCTATTTATGATGCCGCAGGAAATAAGCTCAGGGAATTTTCCAAAATCAAGAGAAATCTTGGAATATTAGATGACTTGGCCAAAAGCAAAAAACTTCCTTCTTATTTTGGCAGACTGAATGTCGATTCAGATGGGAATCTTAAACTTCCTTTTGCTTCAAGTCCTGAGGCACAAAGATTTGTGAAAATTATAAATGAATTCGCGTCAGGAGCAAAAGATACCTATGGATCAAGAGTAACCAATTTTGATTTGGCTCAGTACCTAAAGCAATTTCCAAATCTAATGAATTCTGAACAGGGAATTAAAGATCTTATTGAGCACATTAACCTAACAAATGACATAAACTCAGTTTATTACAAAAATCTGAAAAATGTTTTTGATAAAGCTGGAGGTGTGAGAAATATTGATTCTGATGTGGCTGAATCTTTGGCAGAAAAAATGTCGGAAAAACAAACAGAAAAACTAAGCGAAAAGTTCAAAAATATAGGCACCCTCGAAAAACTTCCTCCTGCCCATAAAAATAAAGGTCAACAGTTTCAAGATGAGGAAACTGGGGAAATTTATACCAGTGATGGAAGTTCTTGGATCAAACAGGGTAAATAATGGCATTTAAAAGAATTGGATATGTAGAACCCGAAGAAGAACCCCAGAAAAGATTCAGGAAAATAGATCCATCCACAGACTCAAGATATCATCAAGGGAAAACAGAATCCGTTCTTTCTGCTGGTTCTAAGGGATTTATAAGAGGTTTATCCGATTTAGGAGAAATGTTTGGTGGTGAGGATACCACATCTGAGATCTTAAGAGATGTCTATGGCGCTAATCCTGAACAGCTAGAAGAAATGAAAGCGCAAAGAAATCAGATTGGTTCTGAGTCATTAGACAAGGCTTTGCCTTCACAAGAAGGTTTTTTAGAATCAATGGCAGAACGGGGGGGGAGAATGCTTCCTGGGTTTGCTGTCGGTCCAGGAGGAACAGCAGCCAAATTAGCAGGGATTGGAGGTGGGGCGCTTGCTGGGCAACTAGCAGAAGATTCTGGAGCAGGACCCTGGGGACAAATGGCCGCCGAAGTGCTTGGATCAGCTTTAGGAGGTTCTGTTTCTGGAAGATTAAGGCCCAGAGCCGGAAGTCGCCAAGAAGAGTTGGTAAATACTGCTCGTGGCCATGGGTTATCAGAAAGAGAGATTGCGCCAGCCATCCAAAGCAATCGAAAGATAGGGTTATTATCGCCAATCGCCCATAGGGGTGAGGGAACTGTAGGCAGAATCGCTGAAAGTCGTACAGCTATTGCGCGAATATACAACAATCTGGCCGCTTCTCCTGCTGGACAGCAAGTAAGAAGCACTCAAGAACTTACAGGTCTTTTAAATGATCTTTCACAGGAATTAAATACTCTTCCCCGTGCAGTTAGAGATTTAATAGCCAGAGATGCTCAAGATCTTATTCATGGGCCTGGAAACGCAGCTTCAATTATGGATTTTTACCGTGATGTAAATTATCATATTGGGCGTGGAAATGGGCATCTTGGCGGTGTTAGAAGGGTTTTAGAGAATCATCTTACAAATTTTCTTGGTGAAGATTTTACAGCAGCCAATGAACTATTTGGCAATGTAAGGAGATTGGGGATAAGGGTAAGGCCGGATCTTGTGTCCCATTTTCATGATTTTAGGAATGCTGCAAATCTTTCAGAAGCCATTGTAAAACAAGACAAAAAGGGAATTGGAAGAGCAATTACTGAAATTTTATCTAGGTTTACAGCAAGCAAACTTCTGACTAGTCCATACTTACAACATTTCCCTAGAAAATTGCTTGATTCAGCTATCAGGGGAAGCCCAGAAAGTGCCAAAAAATTCCTCTCAATCTATCTTAATAAGAAAGAAAAAGAGGAAGATTGACTATCTGCACAAAAATCCCCACACACATACAAGAATAATTCCTGAAACTATTGCAAAAATCATTTTAAACTCCTTTCTGTAAATTCTCATCAACTTTTTTGCAGGCCAATGATGGGTGCATGACCCCAGTGACAATCAAAATTGTTTCAATTTTCGTTAGTCTACTTTCGATGGCTGTCATTCTCTTATCGATCCCTCTCATTTCAGAATTTATCCATAAAAATGAACTCAAGATCCCTCCAAGGACGATTACCGTATCCACGTGTTTTTTTATCCAATCCATGTCTTCTCCTTTTTCGTAAACCATTTACAATCTGGATCATGTAGAATACAGTCCCCAGCAGAACTCCACAAATTTCTCATTAAAATATAAGAATGATTTTCAAATTCTATTTTATGTAGCATTCTTTTTACGCCACCTTGATTTGTATAAAAACAAGACGATTGCTGAAACAGATTAACAGAATCATCACAAGAACAAAAATATAAGGATATGCCACCTATTATTGCCATAAACGATATAAATACACCCCAAAATAAAAAACAATATTTCATTTTTTTCTCTTAGGTAAGCTCCAATAAATTCCCCAACTTATCACAATCACAGCAAAAATACATGGCCAGATCATGGGTTTCTTCTCTCCTCAATAGCACACATTCTGCCATGAAAATCTCTCATTTCTTTGTGGAACTCATTGATATCCTTTCTGATAGACTCAATCAGTGCTCTATTAGCATTGTCTGAGTGAACATATAAAGGAACCATAACCCCTAAAATTGCAAACAGTAAAAGTGATGCCGCTACAATAGGTTCCCAAAAAATTCTTCTTTTCTCTATCAGGTTAAACAGCAATTTTTCGTTGTCGATCTGCACATTTCACCTCATTTTCCCAAGCAGTATACCACAACTGCTTAAATCGTCAATTCCTGAACATTTTTTTATTTTAAAATAACGCATTACTTGTTACTTGGAAATTAACAACCTAGTAGGAGTTTCACTTCATGACCATTTCTCATTCAGCTAATGCTTATACCGTAAGTACGGGTACAAGCAAGATTAACGTGCCGATAATTTCCAATCGCTCACCCACAACCGCTGACAACAAATATTTTGTAGGAACGGTCTGGGTAAACTCAGCGGATAACGTCGCCTATATCCTCACTTCGTATTCCACATCGGGAGGCGTTCTAGTTGCCAACTGGTCGGCCTCAGGTACGGTAAGCACTGTTGACACCCTCACGGGCGATAGCGGGGGAGCTGTTAGCCCCACTGCTGGGAATATCAACCTTTTGGGCACAGCCGCACAAATCACCACAACTGGCGCAGGATCGACGATCACCTTCAGCCTGCCTAGCACACTCATCGCCCCCGGATCTCTTGAAGTAACCACCACTCTGACGGTTGATGGGGCATCCACGCTGACAGGAAACGTACTGGTTTCCGGTACGCTTAACGTCGTCGGCTTAACTACGCTTGCCGCCCTTACCCAGGTTGGCACAGCAAACATCAACGCCACAGGTTCTGCAGTAACCACGATTGGCTCAACGGCTGGAGCCTCTGGCACAGTGCAGCGCGTAGGAACGGGCAACTACTCCTTAGATGGGGTAGGAGCCTCGACGTACACAATCGGCGCAAGCACCACGACAGGGACCTTCACGCTTGGCGGCACAGCGCAGACCGGGACGATGACTTTAGGAAGCTCAAGCGGAGCGAATACACAGATCATAGCTGGTGGTTCTGGAGCCACGACCCTGCAGATTGCTAATGCGCAGACAGCGGGTTCAGTATCTATTGGCGCTGGCATGACAACCGGCACAATCGCCATCGGCGGCACAGGCGCTCAGACCGGGACAATTACACTCGGCGGCGGCACGGGAGCGCAGACGGTCAACGTAGCCACAGGCGGCACGGGAGTCAAGACGGTCCATATCGCAGACTCTGCGGTAGCCAACGTAGTCACGATGGGCTCGCTGACTGGCGCAGCCTCTCTAGCACTTCAGTCTGGTACTGGCGGTATCTCACTCGCTACAGGAGCCACAACGCCGGGCGCAGTCTCTGTGACACCAAACTTGGTCAGTGCAGCAGGCCTCACGGTAGTAAACAATGCGCGGGTAGGGCAAGCGACCTTCACAGGCCAGACCACGGCAGCAGGGGCTACGGATGTTTACACGATCACCAACAGCGTAATCACTGGCACCACACAAGCGATCCTGATCTCTTGCGATAACCTCGGTACCAACGACGCACAGATGACGATCACGCGAGTCCTGCAGTCTGTAGGCTCAATCGCCGTATCACTCAAGAACAACGGGGCTGCGGCGCTTAACGGAAACGTACACATCACATTCTGGGTTCTTAATTAATGAATACAATACCTCAATCCATACCAGCAAGGTTAGATACCTTAAGATCAATAGCTTTTGGTTCAATAACTAACTCTTTTCAGATCATAGGAACTGCATTCGCGCACATCAACAACATCATCAAGGTGGTGAATACCTGCGATACAGGGATGTTTTTTTCCTTTGATGGAATAAATTCTCAAGACTATGTGCCTGCTAACGGATTCGTTCTCTATGACTTAGTGTCAGACAACATGCTTATTCAACTTGGGGCTGCGGTATATGTGAAATACGAGACTGCGCCTACGGTAGGAAATGTGTATGTCACTGCCATTTATCAGCGAGGTGCTTAATGTCACAAGCAGGTGCTGCCAATGATGGTGGCGTAAGCCCAGGCTTAATCGTAGAGACGCTCACGGGCAATAGCGGGGGAGCCGTAGGGCCAACCGCGAATAATATTAATGACGTCGGAACGGGATCGATCACAGTTGTCGGAACTCCAGGCACAAGCACGCTTACTACGCAGCTCACCGGCCTCACTAACCACAATGTCCTTGTCGGTGCCGGCACAGCCACTATCACAAAAGTCGCCCCATCTGCTACGGCTGGAGTGCCTCTAGTGAGTGCAGGAGCCGCAGCCGACCCGGCATTCGGCACAGCAGTAGTAGCGGGAGGAGGCACAGGAGCTACTAGCTTAACTGCTTATGCTGTCCTAACAGGAGGAACCACATCTACCAACCCAGTGCAGAGCATTGCGAGTGTAGGTACAGCGGGGCAAGTGCTTACAAGCAATGGCGCAGCAGCACTTCCAAGTTTCCAAGCAGTGCCCTCTTCACAGTTTCAGCTCGCTATTCTTGGATATTATGGATCTACAGCAAGCAATGTGACAGGCGATGGAACTGTTTATAATATGATATTTGACGGAGCATCACTTAACAGAGGTGGTTATTACAATACTGCAACTGGAGGCGTCACAATTCCTACGACGGGGTTATACCAACTGTCTGGAACCATCACACTTACAGGAATCGATGTGACCACCACAACCCTCCATTTGAGATTTGATGACGGAGCGGGAGATACCTGGGAGTCCGCATTCCTTAATCCTTCTTTATTGGCAGGAGCTGCGGCTCCTAATTGGTACGCTTTCCCGTTTTCCATTCCATGCACTCCTGCATTAACCGTTCACAAGCTTCAACTTATTGTCTCTGGAGGCGCTAAACAAGTAGATGTAATTTCTTCAGGAGCAAGTACTTACTTTGGGATGTTTGGGCCAGTATGACATTTCCAATCTCCCATAATTCATATACCGTCTCCTCAGGATCATCTCCGTCAACCTCCCCAATCTTTATAGCCCGAGACCCCACATCAAGCGATGTTGCTTATCCAGTACAGCAACGATGGATAAACACGCAGACGCAGGGGATATGGGTCCTTGAGTCATTCTCAAGTCTTGGCGGTGTAGTCACAGCAACCTGGAGAGCCCTAGCCCCTATTGTGCTGAGCACCTCAGATCCCACAAGCTCTGATTACCTGTATCCCATAGGCCAGACGTGGGTGAACACTTCAAGCACAGACTATTTCGTTCTAGTGAATGTCACAGGCACAACAGCCAACTGGGACCTCATCAGCACAGGATCGGGGACGTTCGTTACAGTGACACCAGACAGCGGCGGGGCAGTATCGCCAACAGCAGGCAACCTAAACGCTTTTGGAAGCGGCAGCATAACGACTGTAGGCAATCCTGGAACGAGCACGGTGACAACCCAGCTCACAGGATTAACGAATCACGCAGTGCTTGTAGGCGCAGGAACCACGACGATCACCAAAGTCGGGCCTACGGCGACGACGGGACAGGTACTCCAGAATAATGCAGCGGCAGATCCCTCATACTCTACGGCCACCTATCCAAGTACCACCACGATCAATCAGATTCTGTATTCCTCAGCAAACAATACGGTCACAGGACTAACGACGGCTATTGATGGAGTCGTCATCACCAGCCATACTGGTGTCCCTTCTGTGTTGGCTAACGGCACAGCCGGACAGGTACTCACCGCTAACACAGGATCTCCGCCGAGCTGGCAGGGTGCTGGCGCGGGCGATATTGCATCTGTTGTCATTCAGACACTAACAGTAACGGGAAACTATACGCCCTCGGCCAATCTTTTGTATGCAGTCGTCGAAATTTTGGGTGGAGGAGCGGCGGGAGGGGGAAGTCGAGCAACAGGAGCAGGAGAATATAGCGTCGGTGGTGGCGGAGGAGCTGGAGAATATGCTCGTGGAGTTTATAGTCTAGCTCAGATCCAAGCCGCAGCCGGATGGACGGGGACAGCATTACCTTTCGCTATCGGAGCTGGAGGCACTGGCGTTGCCGCAGGAACAGGGAACACGGGGGGTACTACTACCTTTGGAACAGCTCCATTATTAAGCGCGATAGGGGGAACAGGAGGAACCTCAGGACTTGTTCAAATGACAGGATTCTATTCTCAAGGATTGTCAGGAACCGGAGGAACCGGAGGAACCGGAGGATCGTTTAGATCTAGAGGATCGAATGGGGCTACTGCCATAATGTTCTCAACTGCTGGCGCTGCTTCTGATGGAACGGGAGGGTCGACTCTTTACGGATCTGGGGGAAGCGTTTATTCAGCAACCGCAGCAGCGGGATATGGAGCGGGAGGATTTGGAAATGTCAGCGCAAACGGAACAGGTGCTTTAGCCGGATCTACTGGAGCACCAGGCGTGATCATCATCACGGAGTACATCGCATGAAAAAACTATCCACTATTTTTCTCATTTTCCTTTCCTCATGCTCATGTTTTGTCCCATATCTTGAGCGTGAGGTAGAATTCGACATTGATGCGTATCACAAATTCAAGGAGTTCGAGTATGAAAAAATGTTTCCCGACACCCCGACAGATAGGAACTGCGTTTATCCTTGAGGGATGTCTTTTCTTTTCAACGCTGTTGCTTGTGCTTAAGTGATATAGATTTAAGTTTAATATAAGTAAAATCTTATAGTTTGCTTCTTAAGAATTTTTAGGGATATTCTCTTTATTGAAAGCCCCGCAAGGTGGGTAACCTTGCGGGAGTGAGCTAAGCTCGATAATGACTTTGGACGGTCGTCAACGAGCTTAGCAAATAACCATAAATATAGGCAAGGCTCGATGACCAAAGGCAAGATCTCCCCACCAAACTATTCCCAAATCCCAAACGTAATTTTCGACTACTGGATGCCGATTCTCTCTCCTGGAGAATTCAAGGTGTTGATGGCTATCGCAAGAAAAACCTGTGGATGGCACAAGAACAGGGATCGAATTTCTCTTCGGCAGCTCGTTGCGCTAACCGGCCTCACAAAGAAACCCATCACCAAAATTATTCAGCAACTGATTGAACATGGGCTGATCCTGAAAATAAAATCCAAGGACGAATTTGACGGCTCAGATGCCCCAAATGAATACGAATTGAACATCGATGAAGAGGGTGGAGGGGGAGGGTCTTTGGAACCCCCCCCTAGTGTTTTAAAAACACCCCCCCCAGTGTCTTTAGAACACTCCCCCCCCTCTACGCGCGCTTCCTTACATACAAAAGAAACTACTACAAAAGAAAATATAACCCCTGAAGGGGTCTTTTCCGCTTCTCCCAAGAGAAAAAAGATCAAAGAAGAGTGGGTGGAAAGAGCAGAACGCATATCTACAACACCTTCTCAGCACAACGATCTTCTTAAAAGAGCGAAGGGAGACGAAAGATTGGTACAAGCGTGGTATGACCGGTACAGTCGTTGGAAAATTGGGAAAGAGATGGACGGAGGAAAAGGAGATTATAGTGCAATCACTGATTGGGTTATTAGAGCTGTTGAGCAGGATTCTCAGAAACCATCTTTAAATGGCCCAGGATCGATGATCGACAAAAATAGGTGTCTTGCCAAGTGTGTAGCAAACAAATTCAACACAGGGCAAATAAACGGGCAATTTGAGGCACTCAATGGACATTTTGAAATTTCTTTCGCAGGAAACGCACAACCTTTCATACTTCCTTACACAGAAAACGGGTTTAGAGATAGAATATTGGGGCAATTAAGAAAAATGAACCTACCAGTGGAGGATTTGTAATGGATGTTATGAATTTTGAAGGAATGAATTTTTATATTGATGATATAAAATTAGGAATTCCAAACAGTGAATTTATTTTTTCTATAAGATTTGAATCATTGTTCTTTATATCAAGAATAAATGGATTTATCCTTAGAAACAATGGAGCAAGATATACAATAGATCTCCCATATCATTGGAACCCAGACACATGTGATGAGATAAAAAATTTTGAATTAAATATAAGGATTTGGGAAGAAGTAGAAAAAATTATTATCGAAAATTTTATGGCACAACGATGGGTATATGAATTTTTTAAATATTCTGAAGATGAACAATAATATTTGATTGTGAATTACAAATATCCATGTTAACCAAGGGTAATGGGTATATCGTGGAAACTACGAAAGCATATCGAGAGAATAAAGAATCGATACTGCACTCCGTGGTTCACTCCCCAGGCGCAGGCCAAGAAATGTTATCGCTGCAAGACGAGATTTAACAGTAACTCGCTCACAGTCCTCTGGAAAGATTGCTGTGAGTGCAAGGTGTGCGGAAAATTTATGATATTGCATGAGAACAATTTAAGGAAATTAGGTATATGGAAATTCTGAATTTTAGGAAATCGCCCGCAGAGGCCTATGAAATCGCCACTTTTGATCTGGATCTTGGTCCCAAGTGGGGTGTTAGGCTAGAGAAAATGTGTCTTATGAGAGCGAATACGGGACATTACTATTTTCAATCTCCTAAGTTTAAGACTGATGAGATGAAAAATGGGAAGAATGTGTGGAAACCAGTTTTACTAACCTACGGGGATCGGGGCAAGGACTTCAGCGCCGCAGTGCTGAACCTTCTGCAACCCTTCATTGAGCAGATGGGGAACATGAAAACAGAGAGCAGCAGCGAACCGGATTTTTACTTTTAGGAAATCGGATGAATGTAAAAATTTCTAATGGATTTTCAACGCTTTTATTCTTAATCTTTTTAACATTAAAGCTTTGCGATATCATCCAGTGGTCATGGTGGTGGGTATTTTCCCCATTTTGGATACCTCTTGGAATAGCAGGGCTATTTTTGCTCATAGCCCTGGTTCTCTCTTTGGGACTGCCAAGCGTCAAGAAGCCGAAATCCGCCAAGTGAAAGCGGTCTTAGGCTTTTTCTTGTAGGCGGTAGTGTCGATGCCATGGGCCTTACATGCCGCCTCATAGTCGATCGATTCTTTGTAGAACTGCTTTGTGACCTTGACCCCATTGCACACAAAGGGGGTGTCGTCAGCGATGGCGATGAGCTCATCACGCAGCACTTTCTTTTCCTCTTCCAGTTCTTTGATCTTCTCATCGATCTGCTGGAACAATGTAGCACACTCGACGGCCTGGTTGTCGTAGCGCTCAACGACCTCGTTTGGGACCGGGAGATCCTCGAAGTTGATCATGAGCTCATAAAACCACTTCGCTTTTTCCCTCAGCTTCGTTATCGCCGCCTCATCCCTCTCTACCCATTCCTTAGTCTTGGTAATCGCGCTGTAGGCCAAAAGAAGGGCCTTTGAGCGCCCGCTGACAGAAAGCTGAGCCTGCACCTGCCACCACCAGCGCTTGTAGTGGGAATGCTCAGAAAGTGTGGAGTGGACAAACTGAGGACACTTGACCTCGGCTTGCAGATCTCCATCGAGATCGATGTAATCAAAACTAGCCATGAGCCAGTCTATGTCATCGGGTATCGCGCAGATCTTCTCACTGCTGGGGATACGGCGACCGATTAAATACTCGATGGCCTCCTCTTCAGTGTCCGATCCATGCTGCATGGCTTTGGTGACATACTTCTTAGCGAGTCCGCGCTTGACTTGCAGGAGCTCATAGATCTCGCGCTCGGAACCTTCCATCAAGATTCCGATGTCGCTGGCACCGACAACAGTTTGGCGAAACGCTTCCCACTCAGGGGTATTTTGCTTAAGATTTAGGATTCTCATATAGACACCCCTCTCTTTTCCATCGTGGCTCTCAGCTTAGTGACGAGCGGGAAAAATTTGGATGAGCTGATCTCAGCCAAAGATGGAGCTTTCGCCTCCCTCAGCACTTTCTCAACGAGCAAGTCATCTTGCCCAATCAAGCGCTCGATCTCTCTCTTTTGCTCTGCGCTTATGGGAGCCACCTTCGTTTCCGCCGGCTGAGCCACCTGATCTGGATCTTCGCCAGTCTCAAGGCAGAACATTTTCAGGAGAGCGTATTTGTAGGCATAAGAAACCGCTTTCCCGGGACCCTTGTCAGAAGAATCGATGGCATACCCCCATGTCTCAGTCTCTACAAAGTCTTGAGGATTGTCAGCATTCACGAACCTCGTGGTTAGACAAATTTGCGTCCTGTGCTGGATCACTCGCTCACCTTTCTGTATAACTTCGAACTCTTCTTGAGCTATTGACTTTGTGGACGGAACCACAACGATACCATGACTCACAAGCTGAGGGTGGATCACTGCCGCCACTTGGTCATGAGACACAAAGCGATATTGATTATTGACGGTTTTGGCTGATTTCTGGATGTAGTCCACATCCCCCATCACCGCCAGAATGCGCTGATAGATGTTTAAGTTTTTGTTTTCCATCGGTTTTCCTTTGGGGATCTAACCCCACATTTGTTATCTTCTTTTACCTAAATAACCTCTCCGTCGGTTTTCCCGCCTCCACTAAAGGCGGGTTTTTCTTTCCAGGAACTCGGTTATCTGCTAGGATAATGCCAAACAGAAAGGAGATTGTCAATGAAAACAGAAAAAAAAGAAAATCCTATTCAAAAATACCTCGATGAAAAGGGAATGAGGCCATCACACCTAGCCAAGCTGGCGAATATAGCTCCATCTATGATGCATGCCTATTATTATGGGAAGTCTAACCCAAGGAGATCCAACGCTTTAAGGATATGCAGAGCCACCAATTATGAGATAAAAATGGCAGATTTAGGTTTTAACTAATTTTTATCCATGCTATCCCCTTCAGAAACGGAGAGGCGAAAGCATGGAACTACCGATACAGATCGAGATTGAGGGTATCCCGGTGCCTTGGAAAGCACACGCGGGCTATGGGCGGAGATCTTATAACCCCCGGGCTAATGAGAAGGAATTTTATCAGTTTCACATCAAAAGGCAGTACCTCCACAACCTTCCGCTCACTATCGGAGTGTCTCTCACTGCTGTCTATTATTTACCAATCCCACAATCGATATCTAAAAAGATAAAGGAAAAAATGCTTAGCCATAGGGTCAGGCACATCAAGCGCCCAGACCTAGACAATCTTAATAAATTTTTAAATGATTGTATAAAGGGAATAGTTATCAAAGACGACTCCCAGATCTGCCATATGATCACACAGAAGATCTATGGGGAAAAACCCCGCACCTACATACGAATTGAGCCAGCCTGAAGACGCTTGGTCACTGCATTGCAGAGCGCTCGCTTGCCCATACGCTTTGCCGTCAGCATCTCATTCTCTTCCCTTGCCTCACGAAGCTGAGACTTGAGATGTGCTATCACCCTCAGCAGGCCCTCAATCGTAGCCATCGGTTCCTCTAAAACCATATTTCCTCCTTGCTAAAGAATGAAATTATAGGCAGCTTGACGTTTAACGGATAGGAGTATTTATGATCTCTGAAATATTTCAAGCAATCCTAGTTTTTGGGTCACTAACCTTGATTCCAATCGTTTTTTTTCTTAACGAACCTGAGGAAAAAACAATTCACGTTTGGACATTTAGCACAGAAAACATTGACGAAGATTCTGAGTATTTGATAGATGAGAGTTATGGTCAAAGAATCGAAGAAAGCACAGAAGTTTATTGAAAAGAGAATGCACGATTTTAAAGAAGGGGAAATGCATTCAAGGGTAAAAAAGACTGGACCAACAGTCGAGAATCCCAAGCAGGCAATAGCGATTTCCCTAAGCGAGGCCCGCAAGAAGGGCATGAAAGTTAGTCCCCCAAAAAAACGCTGACTTTTTCGTTTCTTCCTCCTTTATGAGCGTTTCTCCCCCAGTTAGGGTTCTGGGGGTTTTTTATTGCACTAAATTCCAATAAAATATTTTAGTAAGGATAAAGCCTAACAAAGGAAAATATGATGGCTCACAAGAAAAAAACCCACATGAAAGAGAAAATGAAGAAAGAACATCACAAGGAAGAGAGCAAGCACGGAGCCAAGGCCATTAAGGAAAAAGAAGCCCACCTGATGAAGAAGGGATGTAAGTAGAAGGAAAGTGATGGATAAGCAGATCAGGAAGATTGAGAAGAAGACCAAAGGTGTAGAGCGCGAGCTAAAAAGTTTGGAAAAGGCTGATAAGAAACGCGATAAGGTTGTAGCCGTAGGCAAGAAAGCAATGAGAGGCGGCTGTAAATGAGTGTTGTAACAGCCGTTTTCTTAATTTATTTTATTGCAATATTATTATTTATATGGAACTTATTGCTTGCATTTAAAATTTCTGACATGAGTTTACAGATTACACTATTGAAAGGCCATGATCACGATTATGCTTATTCTGAATACTCTCACAAGCACGCTGAGTATGTTACACGTAGAGAGCTTTTGGATGAGATAGAGAATTATAAAATAGAGCTACAGCTTGCCGAACTGGAAAAACTTAAGGCAGATAAGAAATAACCTCTTGTAGAGGAGAAGTTTATGAAGGCTAACCCTCGTAAAAAACGCAATGACTTAGAGATACCCAACGACCTTATTTGCAGAGCTTTATCAAAATCAAGAGGCCACAAAACCTTAGCCGCCAAAGCCCTGGACAAGTCAGCGGCATGGATGGCCGAGCGCTGCAAAATCCCTGAAATTGCGGAGCATTTAAAGAAAGTCGAAGAAGAGCGTCTTGATGAATACGAAGATGCTCTTGACAAGCTAATGGTCGATGGCAACACAACGGCCGTAATCTTTTATCTAAAGACGAAAGGGCGGCATCGCGGCTATGTCGAGCACGCGCCGACAGCCGAAATCAACCTTCAGCATTTTTCTGCTTTAAAGGAGTTTTTCTCTTCGATCCCCTCAAAGCCTCAAGAGATCGCTCAAGCTCAGCCACCCTCTCAAACAACTGGCGGATCTGATCGTCAGCAGTCTCAAGAACCGCAAAGCACTTCTCAATACGCCGAATCTTCCAGCGCAGAGCTGCTTGGAGCCACAGAAAATGGGCAAGTAAGTCTTGGTTTACAACGGGGGAAAATCGTCCGCCTTGAGACAAACTTTCCATAACCTCGATCTGATGGTGTAGTGCGAGCATAAGCTCCTCAATGATCTCAGGGTTCTCTGATCGGTTTGGGGGCGACCCCATACTAATCACCCTTTCTTGCGGCGCCTCTTTAACCATAATCTCATTGCCTTGATCGTCAACCAGGCAGTAGTTCGAGCCGGGAGATACCGCATAGCCCTTCACAAGCCTTTGGGTCATTGTCTTCCCGCATTTGCAGGACTGAAGATGAGCGTTCTCAGGGTTTATAATCGTATCCTTGCAGTCTTTACAATAAATCCTTGCACTCATATTCACTCCCTCATTATGGTCAAGGTTGGTGTACCAAAATGACGATTAAACTTCCACCCTATAGCCCAAAGCAAAAGCAATTTATTCAGGAGGCCAATGCCAAATACAACCTCGCTCACGGAGCTGTCAGCTCGGGTAAAACAGTTTGCACACTCGTGGCTTTTCTCAAAGAGGCCGCAGTCTGCCCAGGAGACTCTATCGCCATCTTCGGCTTCTCAATGGGATCTATCTATCAGAACGTTATCACCCTCATCTTTAACGCCCCTGAGCTTGCCTTTGTGCGTCCGTCATGCACTTGGTCGTCAAAAGGGGTACTGGCTTACGGTCTTAAAAGCATTCTATGTATCGGAGCCGGCGATGAAGGAGCGCTGGGCAAGATCCAGGGGATCACGCTAGATCTTTGCCTCTGCGACGAGATGACGCTGTATCCTGACGTGGTCATCGACATGATCCAGACAAGGCTGCGCCGCGCTCACAGCAAGCTATTTGCTGCCATGAACCCCAAGCAGCCATCTCACAGGCTAAAGCAATGGATAGACCGCGCAGAGACTGACCCAAATTACTATGCCCTTCACTTCTCGATTGAAGACAACCGCATGTTCTTGGCTCCCGGCTACATCGAGGATATGCAAAAATCGCTCTCTGGGCTATTTTACAAGCGCAATTACTTAGGGATTTGGTGTCTTGCTGAGGGTGCTGTGTACGATTTTTTTGATCCTAAATTACATGTCGTTTCTCGCCCACCTCGTTGCGCTGAGTATTGGATTGCCGCCATTGATTACGGCACGCTCGCGCCGTTTTGCTGCTTGGTCATTGGCGTATCTACTGGCAGATACGATCAAACGGGGCGAAAATGGTGGGTAGAAAAGGAGTATTACTGGAACCCGGCGGTGACTCATAAGCAAAAAACCAATGCGGAGTTCGCTCAAGATGTTCAAAAGTTTATTGAGCCGTACGCCCTTCGGGGTCTTTATGTTGATCCTAGCTGCGCCGCTTTTAAACTGGACCTACAGAAACTCGGTATTCATTGCGTTGATGCTAATAATGATGTGGCTAATGGCATACAGATCGTTGCTAGTGAGATGTATAAAGGGAATCTGGTCATACTTGACTGCTGCACTAACCTCATCAAAGAGATAGAGGGATATGTTTGGGACAGCAAGAAAGCCGAGAAGGGATATGATGAGCCCATGAAGGGAAGCGGAATTCTCGACCATGCCTGTTTTTGCGCCGATACATTCATAGCTGGTTCGGGGAATATTGAGGGTATCAAAGAGGGAAATCTAGTATTCACCAGAGGGGGATTGAGAAAAGTGCGAGCACTTGGGGAGTCCGCCTCAGTCGAGTGTTTTGAATTTCATCTAGCCAATAGGCCCATAAAATGCACGCCCAATCATCCGTTTTACACTGTGGATAATGGTTGGAAAATGGCTTCCGATCTGATACAATCAGATATCCTAATTACTATGAAGGATGGGGAAAAATGGGCAAATATGGCGAAGCTGAGGTCGTATTTTTCGGAGGAAGAGAATACCGACGATATCCAAATGCTCCTGAAGAATCTCCGCGACTGTACTACAAGTGTAGACCTACTCACTTGCATAGAGATGTGTGGAGCGCCGCCAATGGGCCAATACCAAAGGGATATCATATCCATCACATCGACAAAGACCCATCTAATAATGATCTATCCAATCTCGAATGTCTTTCTCCAAAAGAGCATGAACAAAGACATAGAGAAGATCGTACATACCGCTTTTCGGACACTTGCAGGAATAGAGCTGTTGAGTGGCATAAATCAGATCAAGGAAGAGAGTGGCACAAAGAACACGCTCGCAGGCAGTCCTTTGGAAACTGGGAGACCAGAGAACTTGTTTGTAAAAACTGTGGGGGGATCTACAGGACAAAAAAAAGATCCAATACAAAAAACTGCTTTTGTTCAAATAAATGTAAGTCTGCCTGGAGGCGTAATTCTGGAGCTGACGATGAGCCTAGAAAATGTCCTAGATGTGATCGGGAGTTCTTTGTTAATAAATATAGAAAAGCCAAATACTGCTCTAGAGCCTGTTTTGCGAAGGCCAATTGGTTGGAGAAAGGTTTACAATCTGTCCGTGGATAAAGAAAGTGAATATTTTGCAGATGGACTTTTAGTGCACAATTGCGACGCCCTACGCTACGGAATTTCTTCTCACAGAGTTAACACAATGCCTGAGAGCGACGGTAAGACGCTTGGGGGCGGGGGATTTAGGAAGATATGAGTCTTACTCCTGATGAAGCTGCGTTTTCTGAATTTTTTTCAAAACAAATAATGGATAGGACTACAAAAGTTCTTAAAAGTTGCGATGATAACGATTCATTGACCGAAGCATATTCAATGATGTGCAGTGTTTTTGCTTGGTTTTTCTGTACCTTGGCCCCAAACTGGAAAGACGAAAAGACCGTAAAAAAGTTTATGAAGTATGCCATCGAACTTAGTTATTTACAGCATAAAGATCGCCAAAAATCAAGGAAAATACGAGGAAAGAAGCATGAAATGGATACCGAGTAGAGAGGCTATAAAATCCTTTCTTCACACAGTATCTCCCTTGATGAGCAGTGAAGAAAGGATGGTGTGGAATAAAATTAGGGGAGCCTTGGCCAGCTATTCGGAGCGTTTGGAATTTTTCGAGCATAGCCCAAATGCACATCCTTATTTGAAAAAACTATTAAAAGAATTGGGAACTTTTGTTGAGGATTTGCCTGTTTTGGGCAAAGATGAGATGTGGTTTTTTGGGGAGGGTTTAAGAAGATATGAAAGTCAAGACCATAACTCCCGAAATCTGCGAATGCGGTCAACATCCATTCGGCATGTGCCTTGATGTGACGGATGATATTGCAGATGAAGAGCTAGAGGGGTTGGAATGAGCGGTGAATGCGATGAGTGCGGCGAGCATTGTACTGACTGTCTCTGCTATGTTTCTCCTAAATCTAAAAAAAGGCATACAATTACTTTAACCAATTGTTCCTACACCATCGAAGACGCTCTAAGGAAGCTTCTAGAGATGCCTGGGGTTAAGAGACTAATGCGGGAGTTGGCTAATGAGTGAGTGGATCAGTGTTAAAGAGGGTTTGCCATTTTTTATAAAACCAAAATTGTCGCGTGAAGTTTATCACAGTGAAAATGTTTTAGTTTCAGATGAAGAAGATGGGATTTTTGTTGCATGTTATAGCTCTTTAGAAACTTGGAGCGTGATTTGTAATTGCCGCGAAGGAAGCGGATTATACCACGTGACCCACTGGATGCCGTTGCCGGAGGCTCCAAACTCTTCCTCACAGGACTAAAGAAATTCATCGGCTTGAACCTTCCCATAAACACCCACTCGCGAATCATTACGTAGACATCCACTAAACCATCGATTCCGAGAGAAGAGTCATCTTGCCAAATCGATCCTGGGGGGTAGTCTTCGCTCATAAAATCATTCCCATAAATATTTGTAAAATTTAGCCATATTTTGCATTTCCATGCAAAACTGCTCGTGAGAAAGCCCGATACCCTTATAAGATCCCACAATAAATCCCGAAATGGCTGAAAACCATTGATTTGGGGTAATGTGAGGGTTTTGATTTGTTAACTCGATAATGAGATTTCTAGCCTCGACTGCTCGATCATTATCATCGTCCCTAATTATTCTTTTCACAAAATCACCCTAATCGATTTGTTGACTGGCTGATATCGCTCGTTGACGTAGGAGGCGTTGACATAGATCTTGCCAGAGATGGGGTTAATGTATTTTCCATATTGCTGATGAATATGGCCAAAGACATGCAGCCTTACATTTGGTTTTGCAGCATGTTTAACAAGGCTATCGCTTCCGGTATGCTCGTCTCTTTCCCCGCAAAAAACCTCTCTTCTCACAACATCTAAAACTCCATAAGAAGGAGAATGTGTGATTAGAAGGTCGATGTTGTCGGGGATCAGTGCCCATTTTTCAGCCAACTCCTCTTCTGTGTCTTTGGTGAATGCCTTACAATGCGGATTCATGCCCGCAAAAGTTTTGCTCCATGGCGAGCCCCAGATCTTGAGACCCTCGAATTCGGTGCCTGAATCACAGAGGTATTCAAAATCAGCCAAAACTTTTGTCGGAATTTCCCCTTTTTCAAGAAGATTGTCGTGATTTCCTGCTATGACGATTCTTTTTCTGTATTTGGTCTTAGCGATCCAGGGCAAGAATTTGGTCACATATTCTCCTGGCTCATCCCTTGCCGTCAGATCCCCCGCCACAATAAGCAGATCGCCGCCTTCTAATTCTGGAAAAAACCCATGCAAATCGCTAATACAGTCGATCTTAATGCTCATTTTTTCTCCTCCATCGCGTCCTTAGCCTGCTGCGCCATCTTGCGGCACTCGTCAATGACAAACGCCATGTTACGGTATGTGGGGTTAAAAAATTGTTTTAAAAGAGGTGATTCGGGAAATTCTTTAAGCATTTCCTTAGTTCTTTCTTGCAATTTTAAATAGTGGTTGTTTGTTGGATCGTCCCTCATTTTTCTTTTAAATATTTCTATGCTAGGGACATAGTCCCCGGAATGCGCGCAGTCAAACCCTATCAAGTGAGCCCTCTCTTCCTCAGAATATTCGGAAAAAGATATTCCCCAGTGGCAATCGATGTCCAGATCCCTGCGGGCATCTTTCATATACCAAGGATGCCCCTCAGGTATCTCAATGTATCCGCACCAATAGCCTCCGGCTAAATGATCGTTATTGTGGCCATCCCAGACGCAGAACCTTCTGCCTAGACACTTAAAGCCCAGATGCTCAAATATAAAGGTGTCTGGCTCATCTACCCATTCGCCGGGTCCCCAGTGCTCAAGTTTGAGCTCTTTAGTCAGTGTTTGCGGTTGTTCTGTCATTTGTTTTTCTCTTTTTTTCCATGCTCGTATAACATATGATCCTTAAACTCAACATCCAATCTTTTCATTTCTACGTGAAATTCCCTTATATCCTGTCTAATCGCTTCAATTTTATTGTCTGTCATAATGAAAAGAGGAACATTCACTCCTATAATGGCAAGAAGCATTATGCTCATTGCAATAAGAAGTTCCCAATAAGTTCCGTTTTCTTTATTGGTCATTCGTCATATTCCAAGTTAATTGCTTTAAAACTAACTACATGCGCATTGATGTGCCTCTGAGATCTAATCACAATACCTTCTCTCTTGTGCCCGTTCTCATAGAATCCTTTTGCCTTTTCGTTGAGGTCCGCGCATTCAAATGAAGACCCAACCTCAAGAATCCTGACCGTGGGAAAGCAAAGGTCGTCGCAGAAGTCAACAAAATCTTTATAATCAAGATATTCTTGGTTGTCGATACTCCAAACGCTAAACGCCCGCCCAACGATTTCGGTAAATCCCATCGGGTTCTTCTGGATCTTTGGCCCGCACGTCTCCCATTGAATGGCGTACCCATCTGGAAGATTCTCTTTCAATCCATAGTGATTGGCAACTTGCCAATACCCATTGTTTGCCGATTCTTTAAGCTCAAGATTGCGGCTGCAAAGCCCGAATTGTCCGGCTCTCATATAGGCTGTAGTGCTAGACCCGTCTGCTTTTTCCGTAATATAATACCCCTTTCCTTGCAAAAGCTCAACAGATTGTGGGACTTTCTGCCAGTTTGGTTCATCGGTCTTGCGCAAAAACCAGGGAAAGTCACCCTTGGCGTCGGCAGCTAGGGAGGCGGCTATTGGCTTCAGGAATCGCTTTACCCCCGCAGCTTGAGTATAATCAGTGCCGATTGCAGATAAGCCCGTATAGGGCATTATAACGACTTCTGAGGGAGCTCCCTTAAAGTTGCGCATTTTTACGCGCCACCCGGTAGATTTCATGAACGCCATCTCCTCAGATTCCGGAACAACCGAGTCTGGGAGATAGACTAGGCATGGGTCGCCCAGCTTAAATTGATTCTTTCTCACTACCCCCATCCATTTTCCGCCAGCACCGCAGACAGCCGTGGCTGAAACTATAAAGTCGGCTCCTTGAATTGGCGAAAGGCTAAGTATTTTTCCTACATAAACTAACTCTTGATCCATTGTTAAACTCCAGTTGTTCGTTTTTTGAGTACAACTGAAAATAATTTAAGTCAAGATAGTGTGGATTGTGGTAAAATGGTGCATGATAAGGTGGGGGAAAAAATGAGCAAGAAAGAGTATTACGCAGAGTATCACAAAAGAACCTATATTCCCAAAAAGAACTCTTGTAAGGAATGTGGAAAAGATTTGACTGGGACAAGGAAGAAAAGATGTGATGAGTGTCGCATAAAATGTGTTTGCGTAGATTGTGGAAAGAACTTTACTGCAAAAAATCAAACTTTCTTTAGATGTCCTAAGTGTCAATACAAGAACTATAAAGAAAATAGACCGGAAAAATTTGGTAAAGCAATGGGAAAAGTTTATGGAAAGATAGCAGAAAAAAGAAGGCTGGAAAAAGGGTTACCCTTAGGACATGACTTTTTTACTGGACCAAGAAAAGAGGGATATAATCTTAAAGGGTATAAGATCATTGTTTTAGTTGATGCACAAACCGGAAAATACTTAAGAAAAACTTACGAACATGTTTTGGTTATGGAGAAAGAATTAGGAAGGATGCTTGTTAAAGGAGAAACAGTTCACCATAAAAACGGGATTAGAGATGACAATCGGCCAGAGAATCTAGAGCTGTGGAATAAAGGGCAGCCTGCCGGTCAAAGGGTAGAAGATAGAATAAAATATTATATTGAATTCCTTGAACAGTACGGATATAGCATAATTAAGAAACCGTAATGTATCAGGAGTCTACGTGTGAGTTTTTACTATCCACCATGGAACAATAATTTAGAGCCTAACCAGGGAAATTGCCGTGCTTGGCTCGACAATTTATACTCTAAATTTCAGCCTTTTTACGCTTAATGGGCTGTTTTTGATTGATTTACGTGCCAAGTAAAATATTTAGATTGAGCAGGCAAGGTGGAATCAGTCAAACATCGATTAATAGTGAGTCGATGATAAATCCCCTCTAATTGACTTGGAAGCCCGATGGGGTGACAGGGCCGAAGCGAAAGCACGGTGAACGACTAAGCGAGGGGACCTCTAAAGAGGATGCGATAGTCTGTTCCGCGACTATACATGAAATCGCGGAGGAGGGAATAACAAGACCTCCCGCCTAGAAATAGGTCATAAAAGTAACAGTTAAAGACATTATTTTACGCCGGATCGCAGTCGTTTGTGAATCGGTACTTCAATTTTACTCCGTCGTTCTCTTACCAGAACTTTTATTTTAACTTGCTCCAGCAGCCAGTTAATATGGTCACGGGCTATCAAAGACAACACAGAAAATCGATTAATTATATAGCGAGCGAGGGTGGGGATTCACAAACTTCTGACCAATACACAAGGATAATTGACCATGTTTGCAATGTCGGGGGAATCAATGAGCAGTTTTCTAAAGCCTGTGAGCTCGCCACCATTTCAGGCATGGTACTTCTGCAGCCCTACCTTGATTTTGTGGGATCTGATCCTGCTCAGGGCGAGCTTAAAGTAAAAGTCTGGGAATATAACTCTTTTCTGATCGATCCTTACTTCAGAAATCCCGACGCCAGCGATGCGCAATTCATTTGGTGTCAAGAATATATATCAAAGCATGAGGCTGAGAATCGATTCCCCGATAAGATATCTAATATCGCGCCTATGTCTGGGACACCGCAGCGTTACGGGTCTTTTTATTTCTTACCTGAAAATTATAATATGGCTAGAAATGATTTGATGGTACTTAGTTACGTTTGGTATCGCTGGAAGAGAAAAAAGAAACGACTTTATTCTCAAAAAAGAAATCAGTTCTTTGACTTTGCCGGTGGCCAAGAAACCATAGACGCCGTCCTGTACCAGATCCCGGATCTTGAGGTCGTAGAGGTCGAATGCCCTACCTGGAAGCTCGCCACCGTTCTTAACGATCAGTTAATGTTCCAGGGCGACAATCCGCTAGGCTTTGACGACTGCCCCATGATCCCTGTCTTCTGGAACTATGAGCCGCACATAAACTATTACGATCTTCGCGTGCGCTCTCTTGTCAAAACCATGCGCGATCCGCAATTTCTGCTTAACCGGCGCATTATTATTAACCACGACATCTCTGAAGCCACGATCAACCAGGGATGGAAACGCAAAGTAGGAGCGGTAGCCAATGAAGACAATCTTAAAAAGTCTGGGCAGGGCTGGGACATTATTATTAATGAGGGCTTCGAGCTGGGTGACTGCGAGAAAATCATCCCTAGTGCAGTTCCACAATCGGATATGGAGCTCGCTAATCAGCTTCAGGGACTGATATTCGCCACCTCTGGGGTAGACATTGAGAACTGGAGCGGGCAGGACGACAAGCAAACGTCATCGCTAACTGTACTTTTGAAGCAAGCCGCTAACCTTATGGTGCTTCAGAAGTATTTTGATCAGTGGGACTTCAGCTTAAAAACGCTGGGGGATCGCCTGATTAGCATCGTTCAGAACAACTGGAATGCGGCCAAAGTATCTCTCTATCTAGGTGAGGAGCCATCTCCCTATTTCTACAGCAGGATCTTCAGCAAGTATCAGGTCGTGATCGCAGAGGGACTCAATACCGCGATTCAAAGACAGCAAGAGTTTCAGCAGACCCTAGAGCTCAATCAGATCCTCGGCGGCATTATACCACCATCCTACATCGTCTCCGTAGCCACCCTGCAGGGCAAGAACAAGCTAGAGCAGATCCTAGCGCAGCAAGAGCAGCAGCAGGCGGCGGTTCAGGGCGAGATGACCAACATTCAACATGCCTTTGAAGAGGCGAAGCTACATGAATTACAGGCCAAAGCTGCAAGTCTTTTGGCCACAGCTAGGGAAAAACATGGAAGAGCGGAATCCAATATCGGGCTTTTGGAGGAGCGTATTGCAAAGATACAGAGCGACCATTCGTCTTCTACGAAAAACAAAGTGGAAGCCTTGGACAAGCTTATGGACGTTATAGCTAAGCATGGAGAAATTGAGGCAAATTTGAGAATGAACGATATTCAAAACCTTGACTATCAACAGGACTTGAAAGATGATGTTGAAAAACAAGATGCTCGTCGAGCCGCGCTTTCTAGTGAGTTTGTCACTAAAATGATGCAAGGTGGTTTAAATCAACAACCACAACAGCAGGCAATGGGTCAATAGTATAAAAAATTGATTAATTAGAAATGTTTGCATAAATAATCCTCACTTGTTACTAGGTAATTAATCACAACGGGCAAATGCCCAAGGAAAATAACGTGAGCGGCAGACGTATAGACGATCATAAAAGTTTTTGTGGTTCTCCTGGAAAGAATTACCCTCTTCCAGAAGGAAACAAGACCAAGAGATTTGAGAGCGCAGAGGGCAGCGGTCATGTAGGCACTGACTATGATGACACTAGCGAGCGTGTGCGCGAAGTACAAATGAAAGGCGATAAAGAGATCATGAAGCAGAAAATGCCTCAAGGTTATCGCTACTAAGAGTTCTGACAGGCAAGTGATTGGGTTCTTTGCGCGTCGACGCGAGGTAAATCCCGGTCAGCAGAACGGAGGTTCTTTAGTTAATCCGTAAACCCTGACCTGGGGGAAACTAAAGCGTAACCTGCGGCTACGATAAGCCTGAGAAGCTTGCCGCACTTTTTACCGAGGAACTATGGTCGCAAAACAAAACGGAATCTTCAATCAGCCTATAGCCCCCAAGCCAGATCCTAGAGGGTCGATGGGGCCACAGCCTATGAAAAACCAACCTGGCTACGACAACAAGAAGTTGATGTATCCCGGCGGATCGTATTTCGGCACAGGGTTTAAGGCGAAGGTTGGCAAAATGAGGGAATCTCCAAGCGATTCTCCGATTCCTCAGAAGTCAATGCGGATGCCTCCGAAGTCTCTGGCGTAGTTTTATTCTTACTATAAAGAAATCCGCGTCTCTCATCAGCCGGCAGCCACCAGACATATCCCAAATTCCCTGCAAGCTTGGTCAATTCCATCATAAACTCAATGCTGATCGATGGGTCAGGAATCAAGCAGATTGTCTCCTCGTCGTCTGAGATCTCGATCCTGATGGAGTTTCTAGTCATCCCTATCCCCCCTTTTGGCCGCAGCTCCTAAAGCCCATGCAAGAAGAAGTCCGAATGCAATGAGTGCTGCTACATACATCCACATAAATACCTAAACCACTTTTTTAAACGAAGCATCCTGACTTATTTCCCTATAAATTTGATCGATCTCAGCATCGGTTGGGTCATCCGCCTCCTGAGCCTCTAATTCCTCCCTATTATGCTGGAACTTATGAATACTCTCCACCACGATCTCACACTGCGTTAGCTTGCCTTTAGTGTACTGCTCCCAAAGTTCTCGCTCAGGAATGATCCAGATCACTTTTACGGCGTCTGTGCCGGGATACCCCTTGAAGAGCATAGAGTTGGTCTGGGCCTTCGGCTTAGTCAGCCTGGGCTGCCATATCATGCGGTGTGTAGGCACTTCACCAATATCGCGGTATTTGCCTGAAAGAAAGAGTGAGAATTTCTCATCCAATCCGATTTCTCGCTTGTGGGCAAAGATATAGAAAGGGCGGTCGCCAAATGGGCGTTTATTGATAATGTTTTGGCAGCAGATCCCAATCTCATCTTTTTGCTTTATTAAATATTGAAGCCTGTCATGCGTTTCTAACCTGTTTATTTTCAAAGCATATCCTAGGTTGATGTTAATTTAACAACTTGCTATTAACAAAATTATGTTAAACAATCAACCTCGCTTTCCGGCGTAAAGGATACTAATGGCAGAACAAGTACAAGAACAAAAAGCAGCAGAAGAGCAAAAGCCAAATGACAAAGAATATAATTTTAGACAGCTTGAAAAAGCGCGCGACGCCGCTGAGCAGGCCCGGCGCGTAGCCGAAGCCAAGCTTGCTAAATATGAGAGTGATGTCCAAGAGGCCGCTAAAAAGAAGTATCTTCAGCGAGAACCTGATGATGACGATGATCATAGCGACGAGCCTTACGTCGATGAGCGCCGCCTAAACCGTAAGTTTGCCAAGTTTGAAGAGCGCTTTGATAAGAAGGTCGACGAGAAGGCAGAGCAGAAGGCGCGCGCGATGCTGGAGCAGGAGAGGAATGCGAACTTTCTAAAGCAAAATCCCGACTTCAATCAAGTACTATCCCCTGAGGTCATTGAGAAGTTCGCCACAAAGCATCCAGAGATCGCAGAACCCATGCTGGAAATGCCTGAGGGATTTTCCCGGCAGAAGCTTTTATATCAGAATATCAAAGCTTTAGGTCTTCATAAGCCGCAAGAAAAAGCGCCAAGCATACAAGATACTATCAACAAGAATCAGCGTGGCCCATTCTATCAGCCAACAGGAATATCTCCCGCACCATACGCAGGCGGAGGCGATTTCTCTGAAGTTGGCCAAAAGTCCGCTTATCAGAAAGTGCAGGAACTTAAATCGAGATTGAGACTGTAAAGTCATAGGGCGGAGCTCTTCGCCCTAATCAACAAAATAATCGGGGACCTCTGGTGTAAGATCAAAACCAGAGGGGAATTCTACACCATCTGCGACATCTAAAATGTCAAAGATATCTTCCTTTACGTTTTGCAAATCGTTTACCATATCTTCTTGAACCTCACGAGGTTGGTCAAAAAACCACTGAGAATAAGATCTATCGCCGCAGGTAAGCAAACTTCTAGCCCACTCTTTGAAAAGTTTCCTATTCAAAAGATTGTTGAGCATCACTGAAATCTTCCCCAAATCCTCTACTCGATGTCTCATCTTCACTCCTCTTAATTAAATGTTTAAGATCACACCCATCAATAATCGCAAGGTATTCACAATAGCAAGAATCGCAGAACAGGATTTTGCGGAGAGGGTATAGCTTCCAAATAGGTAGCTTTGCTTGGCATCCTCTACACTCCCTCACGTCCGTTCCTATCGAAGTGATCCTCCATAGCCTTCCTAAATCTCATCCATCCCGAAGGTGGGTCGCGCGGAGGGTTTGATCCTATAATGATTATTAATGCTTCGTCCTTAAATGTTTCGAGGATTTTAGACGTAGAGCATTTATGCTTATAGTACCAAACCTGCCACGCTTCCCGGTAATCGCCATCGAAAGTTGATGGATCAAACATCGGCCCTCCTACGAGGCCATCATTTTCACCTTTGCATAAATTCGATTTTTTGAGAAACCTGATTTTGATAAGGGAAAACACAGCGTCAGAGTTTTGCTGTGAGTGCGTCAAGATCGCATGTTTTTCCCTTATCATTTTCATGAGGTCAGGCAAATGAAAGAATGGAAAGAGTTTGAGTTAAAAAGATTTGATCCAATCACTAGGGGCGACGCTCCATATGATGGGAAACCTTTTTTGGCTTGCATTTGGGGGAACGAAGATGCTGGAAGTTGGGTAGGGCAAGCGATATATGCTAGACATTATGATGCCAGAAATAGACCCCCTGGGAAATATGAGTTTTTCTATGTTACGCAAAATCCTGAAGATGAAGGATGGGGGATTGGAATTGAAGAACGTCCTTTTCCTATTACTCACTGGATGCCATTGCCTGAATGCCCAAAAAATAAAGGAAATATGTATTAAATGGAATGGATAAGCGTTAAAGATGGGTTTCCAGAAGAAGGTTGTAATGTTATCGTTTGGTGCCAAGAAAATTTTAATGGTTTTGGAAATTGTGGACATTCCATAGCATATTATTGTAACGAAAGCTGGTGGGGAGGCATTGGATTGCATGAAACTACTCCTCATCTAGAAATTTATTATGCCGATGGTGGCCAATCTAGAATGGATAGTCAAAAAGTTACGCACTGGATGCCGTTACCGGAGCCGCCGAAGGAAGAATAATGGGAATTTACTACTACGCCGTTGATGAAAATCAAAAGACATTCTTTAGCCCTCCAGGTGATTACAACAACAAAAGCCCTGGCATTTATCACCCCGACAACCCCTTTCCCTCGATGGTCATCATGAAAAACATCCAAGGCTATCGATTTGAAATATATGATGATTGTGGCGCATTTTATGAAACCTTCTGCACCTGGAAAGACATCACCGAAGAGGTATATGCAGAACTCATTAGGAGATGGCCGGAATGGACAAACAAAGATATGTTAAGAAATCTTAACACATCAGCATGATAATATTAGCGCTAAATTAGCTTTACTTGCTCTGTGATGTTTTCCTCAATCGCGCTCTTATCATAATATAAAACGGCTTTAGCGTCGCAATGCCCACTAATTTTCATGATGTCATCCGAATGATAACCCATTTTCATAAACAACGTAATTGCTGTGGCTCTTAACATGTGAGGATGAACATGATAAGATAGGTTGGCTTGGATGGCTGCATAAGAAAAATTCCTATAAATATGTGGTTGGCTTACTGGTTTTCCGTTTCGTATAATAAAAATAAATCCTGAATTTCGGTCAGAAAGATAATCTCTAGTATATTGCTAAAAAGAGAAAAACGGAAGCGTTATCATAACATCAGCCTGGGATAATCCGCCAAATCCCTAGTTTTTAAGGACATTTGGCTAAGTATCTATAATTTTGTCATTTAAATTTTAATATTAAAATAACTAATTAGTATGAATAATTTGTGTTAATATAAAATTATACCAGAATTAACTGGTAATAGGAGAAAAATTATGTGTGATGAAAAACATATGCACGCTTGCTGCTACCAAGGCCCTCAAGGGGTTCCCGGAGCTCAAGGCGAGCAAGGTATCCAGGGCGTTCCTGGTGCGCAGGGTGCGCAGGGTGCGCAGGGTCCAATGGGCCTACAAGGTCCTCAAGGTCTACAAGGACTTCCGGGAAAAGATTGTGGTTCTCATGATAGAGATTGTGGCTGCCAGCGATGGGCTAACGTCTATGCTTCAGTCCCTTTAGTGGTTGGAGCTTACAATACGCCTACGGATATGGTGTTGTTTGATCAAAAAAATGCTGTAACCTCTAGTGATTTTGATCTAAGCATGGCTAATATTAGCGGCGATCTTAAGTTCTTGAAACATGGTATATATCATCTTTCTTGGCAGCTTCAAGGTAGAATTGTTCCCCCAGTCCCACAACCAGTCCCAAGCTGGAGCTTCGGCTTCTGGCTAAATGGTGTCCTTGTTCCAGGAAGTATCTATTCTGGTTACACGCAGGCGCCTGGCGATGACGCTTGTCATAGTACTGGTGAAGTTATTGTTGAGGTCAAAGCAGGTGATACGCTCAGGTTGAGAAATACCAGCATCTCTGCGGTTAATTTGAACCCCAACGTGACTGGATCGGTATTTCCGATTACTATTGCTAGTGTTAATATTGAGTGTCTTAAGGAACTTCCTTAATTTTTATAACCCCTCTGAAAAGAGGGGTCTTTTACACTTTGAGTATCAACTTTAGACCGACGGCCATAAGGCTTGTCATACCAAGTTCTTTCCATGAAAAATTTCTTTTTTGCCAGCGAGCTATGCCAAATTCTAAAAAAACGCATCCTAAAAAGAGAGAAAAGGAACGTGAATGAAAAATATATTCTAAACAATCGCCTGGCGTTATCATGGACTTTCGTTATACCCGTGCGTTAAAACTTCTCTTCCCAGAGCATCACAAATGTCGTTAGTGGTTTGTCCAATATCGACTCCTGCATCGTTAAGCGCTAAACCGATTTCTGCATTGGATACATGATCCGCAATATCTCCTGGAGAGACCCCGTCTTTTCCGTTGTGCTGGCAATTAGTGTTCATTCTGGGTGTGCTTTGGTATGTATTTGATGTTTTATTGGCCGTATTTTGGCCTCCAAAGGTTCCCATTGCAGCATTGGCCGCGCCTCCAAAAAATCCTCCGATTATTGATCCTACAAGATTCATTTCTCCTCCATAAAGTGCTTGATTAAGTGGTGTTACGAGATTACACATTGTCCTCTCTCCTTTGCTCTAATAGTAACTACGGCAGTTCCTATAGCCGCTCCAGCGTATGCAAAGATAGGGTTTGCGGTCATCAGGCTAAGAGCTACCCCAGTTACTGCCGCGAAGTTGGCGAATTGGTTTGCTCCGTTATATTCTTGGTCAGGGTTTCCCGCGTCTGCTACCCCATTCGCCACTACTTGATAAGTATGCCTTGCCGCACCATTAACTCCTTCCCTAAACGAATCGTTGGCTACATAGCCATAAGCCACGCCAGCCCCTGCAGCCACCGCAGATGGCCCAGGATGAGCTACCGCAGCTCCCATAGCCATCATGCCAGCTACCCCGGCCGCTGCGCCTACAAAGCCGTTTATCGCTGCTCCTGTTGGATTTGCCATATTTCCTCTAATTAAGGGGTTCATCCTAAACATCAGAACAATTTTTCTAAAGAAAATAATCTAACCGTTTGCTACTAGGAAAATTACGCAAGCACAGCGTATGTGCAATCGCGTAAGAGGAGATCGCCGCCCTCATCAGATTCTAAGGAAATTGACGTAGGAAAAGTGCCGTCAGCTTTACCGCAGGAATCACAAACTCTGTAAATACAGGGTAAAAATATGTCAATTACTACAACCGGCAACTTAGGGCCGATGATTTTGCAATCACTCGCCCCAGCCATGTTGTACACGCCTACGCCGACGATGAACTACATACTCGTCTGCGATAAGGTGTCAATGCCGGTCAACGGCGGAACTACTTGTAGGTTCATGAGGCCGAGAGCCTTACAACCTCCGACCATTCAATTGGGCAATAGCGGGATCGATCCTCCAGCTCAAGTGCCTCAGCGCGATAAAATGAATGTCGCGGGTAAATTTTCTCTGATTGACTCGGAAGCCCGATGGGGTAACGAGGCGCAAGCGAAAGCAGCGTGAACGACTGAGCGAGAAAACCTATATAGGATGCAACAGTCTGAACATGGCGAATATAAGGAAGGTCATGAGAGAGCGTCGAAGAACCTCTCCGCCTT